>Ga0302324_100000833_pt1 | contig 77716 bp, 68 predicted proteins | sample Palsa_T0_1_FD_201949 | JGI IMG/M metagenome (GOLD analysis project Ga0302324, IMG submission 201949) | Peat permafrost microbial communities from Stordalen Mire near Abisko, Sweden - Palsa_T0_1 | ecosystem: Environmental > Terrestrial > Soil > Palsa > Peat permafrost | place: Sweden: Abisko...
CCATATGGAGCAGAACGACGCGACGATCAGCGGCAGATCGACGGTCAGCATCTGGAACACGCCCATGTAAAACCGCACGATCATCACCGGCAGCATCAGGGCCGACATAATCAGCATCAGCGGGTAGGAGATGTTCGGCGTGAGGTGGCAGAAGGCTTCCAGCTTCACGCGCCATGGCTCGTTCGACCGCAGAATTCTGGGTAGCAGCTTGATGGCCACCTGCGTCAGCCCCTTGGCCCAACGCGACTGTTGCACTTGGAATCCGTAGGTGTCCACCGGCAGCTCGGAGGGGCAATCCACCGTTGGAACATACACAAACCGCCAGCCCTTGAGCTGCGCGCGATAACTCAAGTCCGAATCTTCGGTGAGCGTGTCGTGCTGCCAGCCGCCCGCATCCTCGATCATCTTCGCGCGCAGGATGCCGGCCGTTCCGTTGAAGTTGAAGAACAGGCCGCCGCCGAAGCGCGCGCCGTGTTCGATCACGAAATGGCCGTCCAGCAGCATTGCTTCCACTTCCGTCAGCAGGTTGAAATGCCGGTTGAGATAGCTCCAACGTGTTTGCACAACGCCTACAGCGTGATCGGTGAAGTAGTGGACGGTGCGCGCCAGGAAATCGCGCGGCGGAATAAAATCGGCGTCGAATATCGCGATCAGCTCGCCGGTTGCCGTCCGCATTCCCGCCTGCAGAGCGCCGGCTTTGAATCCAGCACGATTGTCGCGGTGCAGATATTCGATCGGCAATCCGGCTGCCTGGTACTCGCGCACCAGCGCCGCGGTGAACGGATGCGTATCATCGGTGGAATCGTCCAGCACCTGAATCTGCAGCAGCTCGCGCGGGTACTCCATCTTGCTGACTTCCTCGATCAGCCGCTCCACCACATAGCGCTCGTTATACAGCGGAAGCTGGATGGTCACGCGCGGAAGCTGGGTCCAGCGCGCCGCCGGCTCCGCCGACCTGGTGGCCTGATCGCGGCGATGCTTGAGATATTTCCGAATCATCTCGAAGCGGTGGCAGCCGTAAAACGACAGGATAATCAGGACGGTGAAATACGGAATCAGCAGCGCCCAATCGAAGAACTCCAGATGATGAATGCCCGCAAAGGTGTCGTCGAAAAGGGCGCGCACCAATTGGTTGGCCGCGGATGTTGCTAGAAGTAGGGCTAGTGGGGCTGTCGCTATAACCATTAGGGTCCTGCAACGAACAAGGTTAGACGCCGTGGACCGGGCGGCGTTACATGTACCAAATCATTGTACCGCATGCCGCTACAATAGGAGTGCCGTGCGACTGCTTGGCCTGGTTTCTCCCATTTTTTGCGCTCTCTGCGCCCAGTCAGCCCACGGGGGTCCCGGGCCGCAATTCGTTTGGCAGGGGCAGGTGGATGGCATCGCGATCCTGCATTTACAGGGCAAGCATTTGGCGGTGCAAATCCAACAAGGCGCGCCGGTGGATCGCCAGCAGTTTCACTTCTCCGATGCGCTGCCCGACATCCAGCAAAAGGTGCGCGTGGAGGTGCTGGAGGGGCGGGGATATGTGCACGTGCTCGATCAGCCCAGCATCGAGAACCACTACATGCTGGCGGTGGGGATCGAGGATCGGCAGCCGGGCAGCGCGTTCTATTCAATCGCGCTCTATTGGGACACTTCAAATAACGGGCTGGAGCGCGGGGCGGAGAAGACCGACAAGGTTAGCTGGAGCGGGCGCGTGGATCATGCCGCCGTTGTCAGCTGCAAGGCGAAGAGTTGCGTGTCCACCTCAGGGCAAGGCGGTTCGGAGCAAGGTTCGGTGCGTGGCGCGCCGGTGGCGGACGAACATTTCAAGTTTTCGAAGCCGCTGCCGGATCGCGCTATCGAAGTCCGGCTGGACCGGGTGGACGGCCGCGGCGAGATCCGGCTGATCGAACAACCGCGTGAGAGCAACCACTACACCGCGCGGGTTTCGATTCGCGATCCCGGAACCGGCGCCACCGACTACGCGTTTACTTTGGTGTGGAATCGTGCGAGCGACAAGGAGCCCGGACCCATTCCCGAGCCGATCGGGCGCGCGTTTGTCTGGACCGGGAGGGTGGACGGCCGCGTGCGAGTGACGATACAGGGCGGCGCGAGTTTTTCCGAGGTGCTGGAGGGCGCGCGCGTCGTTGCCGAACACGCTGAGACGCTCCGGCCCCTTCCCCAGCGGTCCGATGTCATGCCGGTAATACGGAAGGTGCGGGGGCGCGGGCAAGTGGCGATCGTGGAGGCACCGTCAGAGAAGAACAACTACCGGCTGATTTTTGAGATTGATGACCCGGAGTCCGGCGCCGATGATTACCAGATCGAGCTGGACTGGTAGTCTTCAGTGATCGCGGCAGACCTCGCGATTGAAGCTTACACTCACCCGGCTTCCCGAGTCGCTAATCACGACGTGCTCGTACATCGTGAATTTGACGCTGATTGGGGCCCGAATTAATCCGCTTGCTTCCGATCGGCCGGAAGCTCCAATCGCCTGGCTTGCTCATCTGGACCGTAGTCGACGGTAGTCCCTTAAACGTAATGAGATGAGCATACACCCACGGAAATGCGGCGGTGAGGGATGGATAATAGCAGCTTGGCTGTCCGTGAACGAGAGAGCACAGGCCGGCTTGCGTTTCTAGTGGCCGCCGGCATTCTGCTCAGCCGCATTATCGGGCTGGTGCGGCTGCGGGTGTTCTCGCACTATTTCGGGTTGAGATCCGACCCCGCGGACGCGTTCAATGCCGCGTTCCGCATTCCCAACTTTCTGCAAAATCTTTTTGGCGAAGGCGTGCTGTCGGCGTCGTTCATCCCCGTGTACGCGCGCTTGCTGGCCTCCGGCGATGAAGAAGAGGCGGGCAAAGTAGCCGGTGCGGTGGGCGCGACGCTGGCGCTGGCGGTCGCGGTGCTTTGTTTCGCCGGAGTGCTGGTGACTCCCTGGCTGATCGATCTCATCGCGCCGGGATTTTCGGGAGCGAAACGCGAGCTGACGATAACCTTGGTCCGGGTTCTGTTTCCAGGTGCGGGTTTGCTGGTGTTCTCGGCGTGGTGCCTGGGAATTCTCAATAGCCATCGCAAGCTGTTTCTTTCCTATGCGGCTCCGGTGATGTGGAGCGCGGCCATGATCGCGACGCTCGTGATATTTGGCGGGCGGAGCACGCTGCCCCGGCTGGCGATGGATCTCGCGTGGGGATCGGTGCTCGGCAGCGCGCTTCAGTTCGGCATCCAGTTGCCGGTGGTGCTTAGGCTTGCCCGGCATTTACGGTTAAGGCTGGATTTGGATTCGGGGCACGTGCGCACGGTGATCCGCAACTTCGTGCCGGTGTTCATTAGCCGCGGCGTGGTGCAGATCAGCGCGTATATCGATGCGTTGCTCGCAAGCCTGCTGCCCACGGGCGCGGTGACGGGATTGATCAATGCGCAGCTCATTTATATGCTGCCGGTGAGTCTCTTCGGCATGTCTGTTTCGGCGGCCGAGCTGCCGGTGATGTCGAGCGCGATCGGGAGCGAGGAGGAGATTAAAGGTGCGCTGCGCGGGCGCATCGATTCGGGCTTGCGGCATATCGCGTTCTTTATCGTTCCGTCGGCCGCGGCTTTTCTCTCGTTCGGCGATCTGATCGCAGGCGCGCTGTTGCAGACCGGCCGCTTCACCCACACCGACGCCCAGTATGTTTGGGGCATTCTCGCGGGATCTTCGGTTGGCTTGCTTGCCTCCACGATGGGGCGATTGTATTCGTCGGCTTACTACGCCTTGCGCGACACTCGCACGCCGTTGCGATTCGCTGTTTTGCGCGTCGCCCTCACCACCGTTCTTGGGTACATTTGCTCGAAGCCGCTTCCGTTGTGGATCGGGATCGATCCGCGCTGGGGCGTGGCGGGGCTGACGGCATCGGCGGGGGTCGCCGGATGGGTGGAGTTTACGCTATTGCGTCGCGGGCTGCACCGGAGATTGGGGGCTGGGCATCTTGCGAGTGGATCAGCGGTTTCCGGCTTCATCGCGAAGCTTTGGTTTGCTGCGGCGCTGGCCGTGATGGTTGGAAGCGCGGGGCGTTTGTTGCCCTGGGCCGGACATCCGATTCCAGGGGCGATCGCGACGCTGGGGCCGTTCGGCCTAGTCTATCTCGGCATTGGTGCGACCTTCGCACCCGAGGCGCGGGGGCTGGTCACGCGGCTACTTCGTCATTGAGATTTCGAAGCCGATGCCGGCTTCGTGGATATCGACGCTTCGAAAATTCGCCCGCGCCAGCATCTGCTGAAATTGCTGCTTGGTATAGGCGGTCTTCAGCAGGAACGTCCGGAATACCAGCTTCGTGATCACTTTGTTGACCGCGTTGAGTCCCATTCCTTCCACTTCATGATTGATCGATTCCAGCGAAGCGTCTTTGCGGAGATCGACGATCAAGCCGCGCCCGCCGGGCTTCAACACGCGGCACATTTCCTGCAAGGCGCGAACCGGCTGGCCGAAGTTTTTGAAGGCCGCGCGGCACAGCAGAAAATCGAAGGTATCGTCGGCGAAGGGCATGCTGGAAGCGTTGCCTTGCCGGAAGTCCACGCGGACGCCCGCTTCAGCGGCCTTTTTGCTTGCGATGTCGACGAAGGTGTGGCTGATGTCGAGGCCTGTAATTGCGTACGGCCCAAGCTTGGCGAGTTCGATGCAAAAATATCCCGGGCCGGGCGCGACTTCGAGTACCGTGCTGCCCTGCGGGAGCTGATCGGCGACTCGCCGCGCGAGCTTCGCGAATTCATCGAGCGTTTTGCCCGTGTTGGTGGTGTACCATTTCGCGACCATGCCTTCCATGCCGCGATCTTTATGAGCTTTGGGTAATGCTGGCGCCATGTAACCAAGTACGCAGCCTGCGGGGCCGGAGTTCCATGGCCGGAAACGATACTAAACAATAGCCTTGTTTGACGTCCAGCACGCGAGTGCGATATACCTGACGAAGGGGGAGTAGGTGCACAAACTTACCGAGCCGCGACCGTTAGGGAGTGGCCTTCTGGTGTTGAGTGGCATTCTGCTCGCCGGGTCGTGCGCCTGGGCGCAACAGACCTCACCACAACACGCACTGATAAATCAGTATTGTGTCACCTGCCACAACGAGAGAGCCAAGACCGCCGGGTTGATGCTCGACAAGCTGGACATCGACCATGCCGGCGAGCACGCCGAGGCGTGGGAGAAGGTGGTGCGCAAGCTCCGTGGCGGGATGATGCCGCCGCAAGGCATGCCTCGGCCGGATCAGGCGTCGATCGACGGGTTGATCACCTGGTTGCAGACTTCGCTCGATCAGGCTGAAGCGGCGCATCCCGATCCAGGGCGCGCGCCGTTGCATCGGCTGAATCGAACCGAGTATGCGAATGCGATCCGGGATTTGCTAGGGCTGAAGGTGGATGTGTCGGCGCTGCTGCCGGCCGATGACGAGAGCAACGGCTTCGACAATATTGCGGAGGTGCTGCGGGTGTCGCCATCGCTGCTGGAGGCGTATTTAGCGGCTTCGCGCGAGGTGAGCAGCCTGGCGGTGGGCGATCCGAAGACGGGGCCGGTAAGCGACAGCTTCCGTGTGCCGCCGGATTTGGCGCAGGACGAGCACATCGAAGGGCTGCCGCTGGGAACGCGCGGCGGAATCCTGATACATCACAATTTCCCGCTGGATGCCGATTACGATTTCAACGTTTTTCTGCTCAGGAACATCGTCGGATATCTGACGGGCCTGGAGTTTCCGCATCAGCTCGAGGTCAGTATCGACGGTGAGCGGGTGTTTCTCGCTCCGGTGGGTGGTGAAGAGGACCTCAAGCTTGTGGATACCAACCTGGCGCTGGCCGGTGACACTTTAGATGCGCGATTGCGGACCAAGGTGCATGTGAAGGCGGGGCCGCACGACGTGGCCGTAGCGTTCCTGCGGCGTGATTCGGCGGAATCGGACGAGCCGCTGCAGCCGTTCACTCGCGACTTGGATTTGCAGAACATGAACGGCATCCCGCTGATCGATCACGTGCAGATCACCGGGCCGTTTGATGCGACGGGACCGGGCGACACGCCGAGCCGGAGACGGATTTTCGTTTGCACGCCGGCGAGTTCGAAGGACGCTCCGGCGGGTTCCAAGGACGAAGTCGCGTGCGCGAACAAGATTTTGTCGACGCTGGCCCGGCGAGCGTATCGAAGGCCGGTAAGTGACGCGGACATGGAAACGCTCTTGAGCTTCTATCAGGCTGGGCGGAATCAGGGCGGCAGCTTTGAAGCCGGGATTGAAAATTCGCTCCGGCTGATTTTGGCGAGTCCGAAGTTTCTGTTCCGGTCGGAGCCAGATCCGGAGCGGGTGGCGGCGGGAAGCGTCTACCATGTGAGCGATCTGGAACTGGCGTCGCGGCTGTCGTTTTTCCTGTGGAGCAGCATTCCCGACGATGAGTTGTTGAACGTGGCCACCGAGGGGAAGCTGAAGGAACCGGCGGTGCTGGATCGCGAAGTGCGCCGCATGCTGGCCGATCCCAAGGCTGAGGCGCTGGTCAACAATTTCGCGGAGCAGTGGCTGTTTCTGCGCAATGTCCAGAGCGTGTCGCCGGACGAGGCTACGTTCCCGAACTTCGACGACAACCTGCGGCAGAGCTTCAGGCGCGAGACGGAGCTGTTCTTTGAGAGCATGCTGCGCGAGGATCGCGGCGTGATGGATCTGCTGACGGCGAACTACACGTTTGTGAACGAGCGGCTGGCGAAACACTATGGGATTCCGAACGTGTACGGGAGCCAGTTCCGGAAGGTGACGCTTACGAACGATGCTCGCCGGGGATTGCTGGGGCAGGGAAGCATTTTGAGCGTGACGTCGTATCCGACGCGGACGTCGCCCGTGCTGCGCGGCAAATGGATCATGGAGAATCTGATGGGCACGCCTCCGCCCGCGCCCCCACCGAACGTGCCGCCGCTGAAGGATCAGGCGCAAGGCGGAAAAGTGCTGTCGATCCGGCAGTTGATGGAGGAGCATCGCAAGAATGCGCCGTGCTCGACCTGCCATAAGGTGATGGACCCCTTGGGGTTCGCGCTCGAAAGTTTCAACGGAGTGGGCGAATATCGGACGAAAGATGCGTCGGGACCGATTGACGCATCCGGGCAACTGGCGGATGGGACCAAGATTGACGGCGTGGTGGGGCTGCGGGAAGCGCTGCTGAAGCATCCTGAGTACTTCGTCGGGACACTGACCGAGAAGATGCTGACGTACGCGCTGGGACGTCCGCTGGAGTACTATGATATGCCTGTGGTGCGCGGAATCGTGCAGGGCGCGGCGGCCAATAATTATCGGTTTTCGTCGTTGATTACCGGAATCGTCAAAAGCGAGCCCTTTGAAATGAAGAAGGCGCTGGAAGGCGAGGGTGCGGGAGTAACCACGGCGGCTCTGCAGCGGTCTGATAGAGGGAGCAAGTAATTATGTTCATCTCGAAAAAGCATCTGCCACGGCGAACATTTTTGCGCGGGATGGGCGTGACGCTGGCGCTGCCGTTGCTCGACGCGATGCTCCCTGCGCAGACCTTGCTGAAGAAAACGGCGGCGGCTGGCTCGCCTCGCATCGGATTTGTGTACGTCCCGCACGGCGCGATCATGGATCAATGGACGCCGGCGGCGGACGGCACCGGCTTCGAATTCTCGCGGATATTGAAGCCGCTGGAGCCGTTTCGGGATCGCATCAATATCGTGAGCGGCCTTGGAAATCGCGCGGCCGACAGCACGGCGGTGCATTCGCTGAGTCCGACCACCTGGCTGAGCGGGGTGCGGCCGAAGCCCACGCAAGGCGTGGATGCGTACGCTGGAATCACGGCCGATCAAATTGCGGCGCAACATATCGGGCAGGACACACCGCTGCCCTCGATTGAGCTTGCGACCGAAGATCACTCGGCGCTGCTGGGCGCATGCGACCGCGATTACGGCTGCATTTACATGAACACGCTGTCGTGGCGCACGCACACCACGCCGATGCCGATGGAGATCAACCCGCGTAAAGCCTTCGAGCGGATGTTCGGGCAAGGCGGCTCGGCGGCGGATCGCGCGTTGCGCGCGCAGCAGGATCGCAGCATTTTGGACGAGATCACCGCGGAGGCAGGCGCGTTGAAGTTGAGACTGGGCGCGCGCGATCGGGCCACGGTCAGCGATTACCTGGAGAGCGTCCGCGAAATCGAGCGCCGCATCCAGCGCGCGAATTTCGATTCCAGTTCATCGCTGGAGCTGCCGGTGGAGCCGGTCGGCATCCCATACAGCTTCGAAGAGCACGTCAACATCATGTACGACCTGCTGGCGCTGGCGTATCAGGCCAACATCACGCGAGTGTTCACCTACATGGTCGCCCGCGAGGAAAGCAACAAGACCTACCCGCAGGTGGGCGTGCACGACGGGCATCACGCGACGTCGCACCATCAGAACCTGCCGGAGAAGATCGAGAAGCTGGTGAAGATCCAGAGCTATCACGCGACGCTTTTCGCGCGGTTCCTTGGGAAGCTGAAGAATACGCCGGACGGCGACGGCAATCTGCTGGACAATTCGATCATTCTGTTCGGCAGCAACATGAGCAATAGCAACCTGCACAATCATTTTCCGCTGCCGAATCTGGTGGCCGGCGGGGCCTGCGGAAAGCTGCAGGGCGGCCGTCACCTGCGGTACGAGGATCACACGCCGATCGCGAATCTGCTGCTGACGCTGCTCGAAAAGGGCGGCATGCCGATGGAGAGCATCGGCGACAGCACGGGCGAACTCATCAACATTTAAGCTATGCGCTTGTGCATCCTCTTCGCTCTGGCCTTTGTGTCGGGATGGGCCGGGTCATTAAGCGACGCCCTGCGAGACGGCGACCGGGCTGTCGCGATTGCACTTCTGAAGCAGCACTCCGATGTGAACGCACCCGAGCCGGACGGCACTACCGCGCTCCACTGGGCAGTGCGGCAAGACGATGGCGAACTGGTGGATCTCTTGATCAAAGCCGGCGCCGACGTGAAGGCCGCGAATCGTTATGGCGTCACGCCGCTATATCTAGCGTGCGTCAATGGCAGCGCTCAAGTGATCGCGAAACTGCTGGATGCGGGCGCGGATGCGAACGGCGCAACCACCGAAGGCGAAACGGCGCTGATGACGGTCGCGCGCACGGGCAACGTGGAAGCGGCCAAGGTCTTGCTGTCGCACGGCGCCGACGTCAATTCGAAAGAGCAATGGCGGCAGCAAACGCCGCTGATGTGGGCGGTTGCGGAGTCGCATCCCGAGATGGCGCAGGAGCTGATCGCGCATGGCGCGGACGTGAACGCACGCCAGGTGACCTGGAATTGGGAACGTCAGATCACGAAGGAGCCGCGCGAAAAATGGATGCCGCTGGGAGGGCTGACGCCGCTACTGTTCGCCGCGCGGCAAGGTTGTCTCGATTGCGCGCGGGTTTTGCTGAAGGCGGGCGCGGAGATCAACGCGGCGGATCCGAACGGCTTCAGTTCGATCCTGCTCGCCATCATCAACAGCCATTACGATGTCGCGGCGTTCTTGCTCGACCGGGGCGCGGATCCGAACATTGCCGACGAGGTCGGCCGCACGCCTTTGTACGCCGCTGTCGACATGCATACCCTGCCGGATTCGAACCTGCCTTGGCCGAGCGAGCTCAATAACCAACTCACCAGCCTGGACCTGATCCAAGCGCTGCTCGCGCATGGAGCCAACGTGAATACGCAACTGAAGAAACAGCAGCCCTATCGCAGCAAGGTGGACCGCGGCGCTGACACCATGTTGACCACCGGAACCACGGCGCTGCTGCGGGCGGCCAAAGCCGGCGATACCGAAGTCGTCAAGGTGCTGCTCGCCAAAGGCGCCGACGTGAAACTGACGACCAGGTTCGGCATGACGCCGGTGATGGCGGCGGCGGGGCTCGGCACCAAGGAAGAAGACACCACGGGCCGCAAAAAGACCGAAGCGGAAGCGATTGCGTCCATCCAGTTGTGTTTGGACGCGGGCGCGGACGTGAACGCGATGGACAATCAGGGTCAGACGGCGCTGCATGGCGCGGCGCAAAAAGGTTGGGATCAAGTGGTGCAGTTCCTCGCCGATCACGGAGCGAAGCTCGACGTCAAAGACAAGCGCGGGCGCACGCCGCTGGATGCGGCCATGGGACTGCTGGGCAACGGCGGATTCGATGGCAGCCGCCGCGATGTGCACGAGAGCACTGCGGCGCTGCTGCGCAAACTGATGGCGGTTCCCGAAGCGACGACCGCGCAATAAGTGGCTCGTTACTGAGCCGCGCGCGTTAGCAAGCGGTGCGCGCGCCACAAACGCCGGCTGTGCTATGATCGATTGTGCGGACGAGAATTCTGGGCGTGATCCCGGCCCGGTTTGCCTCCTCTCGTTTCCCTGGTAAAGCCCTCGCTAATCTTGCCGGAAAGCCCATGCTCCAGCACGTTTTCGAGCGGGCGAGCCAGGCGCGCTATCTTTCCAAGTTGATCGTCGCCACCGACGACGAGCGCATTTACAAAGCTGCGCGGTCCTTTGGAGCGCCGGTGGTGATGACGCGCGCGGATCATCTTTCCGGCACTGACCGGGTGGCTGAAGCTGCATCGGGCGACCATGCAACGGTGATCGTGAACATCCAGGGCGACGAGCCGCTGATCGATCCCACGGCGATCGATGCGGCGGCATTGGCGCTGCTCGACGATCCCGATGTTCCCATGGCCACGCTCAAGAAGGCCATCGAAGACCGCCGAGAGATCGACGATCCGAACGTTGTCAAGGTGGTGACCAATCTGGCCGGCGACGCGATCTATTTTTCCCGATGTCCGATTCCGTTTGCGCGTGATGACGGCCGCGCGGTTCACTATAAGCATTTGGGGTTGTATGTTTACCGGCGCGAATTCCTGCTCGCCTACTCCGGTCTTCCGGTGGGTCCCCTCGAGCGAATGGAGCGGCTGGAGCAATTGCGGGCGCTGGAGAACGGGCATCGCGTCCGCGTGGTGGAAACCGAGTACGAGTCTCTGGGGGTCGACACGCCCGAAGATTTGGAGCGCGTGTCGGCGCTTTTCGAGCCGTCACTAAAAATGCACTGAGGGGAATGTCCATGGCCAAATACATCTTCGTAACGGGCGGCGTGGTTTCATCGCTCGGAAAAGGCATTGCGGCGGCGTCCATTGGCTGCCTGCTCGAAAGCCGCGGGTTGCGGGTGTCGCTGCAGAAGTTCGATCCATACCTGAACGTCGATCCTGGTACCATGAGCCCGTTTCAGCATGGCGAAGTTTTTGTTACCGACGACGGCGCCGAGACCGATCTCGATCTGGGCCACTATGAGCGGTTCACGCACGCCAAGCTCACCCAGAGCAACAATCTCACCTCCGGCAGGATCTACGAGCAGATCATCCATCGCGAGCGGCGCGGCGACTATCTCGGAAAAACAGTGCAGGTGATTCCGCACGTCACCAACGAGATCAAGGCGGCGGCGCGGAAAGTGGCGGCGGACGTGGATGTGGTGATCGTCGAGATCGGCGGCACGGTCGGCGACATCGAATCGTTGCCATTTCTCGAAGCGATCCGCCAATTGCGGCATGAGATGGGCCGCGACAACACGGCATTCGTGCATGTGACGCTGGTTCCCTGGATCGCGGCGGCGCAGGAGTTAAAGACCAAGCCCACCCAACACAGCGTGAAGGAGCTGAGGGCGCTCGGTATCCAGCCGGACGTGCTGCTCTGCCGGTCCGAGCGCGCTCTACCGCACGATATGAAAGAGAAGATCGCGCTGTTCTGCGACGTGGACGTGGAGGCGGTGATCACGGCGAGCGACGTGCAGTCGGTGTACGAGGTGCCGCTGGTGTTCGCCGAGCAAGGCGTGGACGAAATCCTTCTGCGGTTGCTGCGCATGGACGCCAAGCCGCGCGATCTCAGCCGCTGGACCGGAATGTTGGAGCGCATGCAAAATCCGGAAGATCAGGTGGACATCGCGCTCATTGGCAAATACGTCGAGTATGAGGATTCCTACAAGAGCCTGAAGGAAGCTTTGCTGCACGGCGCGCTGGCGCACCGGCTGAAGGTGAACATCCATTGGATCGAATCCGACAACATGCGCTGGCCCGATTGCGCGCCCGAGTTGGAGCAATTCGATGGCATTCTGGTGCCGGGCGGATTCGGAAGGCGCGGCGTGGAGGGCATGATCGCGGCCATTCGCTACGCGCGCGAAAGCAAAGTGCCGTATTTCGGAATCTGTCTCGGAATGCAGACCATGGTGATCGAGTTTGCGCGCAACGTCTGCGGGCTGGAGCATGCCAATTCGACGGAATTCGATCCGGGGGCGCCGGACCGCGTGATTTACAAATTGCGCGAGTTGAAAGGCGTGGACGAGCTGGGCGGCACCATGCGTTTGGGCGCATACCCGTGCTTGCTGGCGGAAGGCAGCTTCGCGCGACAAGCTTACGGCGAGCCCGAGATCAGCGAGCGCCATCGCCATCGTTACGAATTCAATCGCGAGTACGAGCAGATCCTGACATCCGGCGGACTCCGCATCGCCGGGCAGACGCCGGATGCGGTGTATGTCGAGATTTGCGAAATACCCGATCATCCGTGGTTTCTCGGCTGCCAGTTCCATCCTGAGTTCAAGTCGAAGCCGCTGGAGCCGCACCCATTGTTCTCCGCCTTTATCGCCGCGGCGCACAAACATCGCAAGAGCCGCCCGAAGTCCGCTCAGCGCGCCCGGTCCGAGCAATACACACACGCCGATTGAGCACACTGCCTCCTATTGGCCCGCCTCTTATTGGCCCTGGTCAGCCGCTGGTGTTGATCGCGGGGCCATGCGTGATCGAGAGCGAGGAGCACGTGCGCTTTCTCGCGGCCGAGATTCGCAAGATCGCCGGGCCGTTCATCTTCAAAGCTTCTTTCGATAAGGCCAACCGCAGCAGTGTCGAATCGTATCGCGGGCCAGGAGCAGTGGAGGGCCTCCGCATCCTGGCCGACCTCAAGCGCGATGGCTACAACGTTCTCACCGACATTCATCAGCCTTCGCAAGCCGAAATGGCCGCTGAAGCCGTTGACATCCTCCAGATCCCGGCTTTTCTCTGCCGCCAGACCGATCTCCTCATCGCCGCCGGGCGCACGGGCCGCGTGGTGAACATCAAGAAGGGCCAGTTTGTCTCGCCCCATGATATTCGCCACGCCGCGGATAAAGTCGCGTCTACTGGGAACAACAATATCCTGCTCACTGAGCGCGGCTCGTCGTTCGGCTATAACAACCTGGTTGTGGACATGCGAGGCCTCGAGATCATGCGCGCCTTTGGATGGCCGGTGATTTTCGACGCCACGCATAGCGTCCAGATTCCCGGCGGTCTGGGCCACGCCTCCGGCGGGGAGCCGCGCTTCATCCCAACCCTCGCGCGCGCGGCTGTCGCGGCGGGAGTGGATGGGATCTTCGTGGAAGTCCACGAAGATCCCGACCGGGCCTTGTCGGATGGCCCCAACGCTTTGCCACTCGACAAGCTGGCAGAACTCTGGGCGAAGCTGCGGGCAATCCACGACTTAGTCGCGCTATGATTGTGGACCAATGAGCGAACCACAACGCTTTCGTCCGTTCGTCCCGCCCAACATGCAGATGCGCGAGTTCACGCTGCGTGCGCTGTTGCTGGGCCTGGTGATGACCGTAATTCTGGGCGCTGCCAACGCGTACCTGGGTTTGCGCGCGGGCATCACCATTGCGGCCACCTATCCGGCGGCGGTGATCGGGATGGCGGTGCTGCGCACGGTGAATGGGTCGATCTTAGAGGAGAACATCGCGCGGACCGCCGGATCGATCGGGGAATCCGTGGCAGCCGGCGCGATTTTTACGCTGCCCGCGTTCCTGATCTCGGGCGCATGGGCCTCCTTTAATCCGAAAGACGCCTACTGGAAATCGACGGCGCTGATGGTGGTGGGAAGCATCATCGGCGTGTTGTTTGTTTCGCTGGTGCGGCGCGTGATGGTGGAAGATCCGGACCTGCCGTTTCCCGAATCGGTGGCGGCGTCTGAAATTCACAAAGCGGGACGCCGCGGCGCCGAGGCGGCGAAGTTTTTGTTTTACAATTTGGGCCTGGGAGCGCTCATTCAATTCCTGGCCGAGATTCAGCTCTTTGCCAACGACAAGGACTTTATCATTCGCGTCGGCCAGTTGGGAAAGAGCGTGGTGAGATTGGGATCGCCGCAGCAGACCTTGGCCGCCGGTGGCGTCACGCTGGCGTCGGGGCCGACCGTGAGTCCCGCCTACATTGGCGTCGGCTACATCATCGGACCGGAACTGGCGTCCTTGAATTTCGCGGGCGGCGTGCTCGCCTGGGGTTTCCTTGTCCCGCTATTGATATTTTTCAAAGGACCGCAACTCGAAGCGTTCCTGCCGGCCGGTTACACGGATGGATCATGGATAGGATTGATCAACGGTGTGTGGCGCTACATCGTGCGTCCGATCGCGGTTGGCGGCATGATGACAGGCGCCGCGTACACGTTGTTCCGTATGCGCAAAGGTCTCTTCGATGGTTTGCGGCGCGCGGTGGCGGATCTGGGCGCGGCCCCGGCGCCAGAAGAGACCAGCCGCACTGAGCAGTACATGAGTTCCAAGGTGGTCTTTGGCCTGATCGCGGTGATGTTCGGGTTCATGATCGCACTCTACATTTACTTGTCGCATCAGGTGCTGGGCGGCGTGGTGGCCGCGATCGTGATGCTGATCATCGCATTCTTCTTCGCGGCTGTATCCGGTTACCTAGTGGGTACCATCGGATCCACCAACAATCCGATTTCCGGCTTGACGCTAACGACGCTGATTATCGCGGCTTTGCTCATGGTTTCGCTCGGCGTGTCGGGACCGGGCGGCGTGGCTGTGGTGTTAGGCGTCGCGGCTGTGGGCTGCGTTTCCTCGGCCGTGGCCGGGGAACTGCTGCAGGATTTCAAAGTGGGCTACATTTTGGGCGGGACGCCGCGCAGAATTCAAATGGCCGAGCTGATCGCGGTGGTGGTGGCGAGCGCTGCCATGTATTGGCCACTGTACATATTGCAGGCGGCAAACATCAAGAGCGGCGGCATCGGATTCGGCGATCCCAAACTGTCGGCGCCGCAAGCCGGGCTGATGGCGACCCTCGCGCAGGGAATCGTTGGGGGCGACATGCCGTGGCCGCTAGTTGTAGTGGGAGTGCTGTTCGGCGTGGTGATGATCATGACACGAGTGAAGAGCCCCATGCTGGTGGCCGTGGGCATGTATCTTCCAATTAACACCACGTTCGCCATTTTCCTCGGCGGCGTCTTTCGCTGGATCACGGACACCAGGCGGAAGCGGGCCGGATTTAACGAGGGGCAGCAGGCGCGCGTTGAAAACGTGGGTATCCTCATCGCGTCCGGATTGATTGCGGGCGAAGCGTTGATGGGCCTGGTGATCGCCACGTTCCGTTTCATGGAATGGCCGCTACCGAAAATCTTCGAGAGTCCCTCGTATTTGATCGGCTGCCTCGTGATCGTCGGGTTGGCGGTACTGCTGGTGCGTTTGCCGCTCTCCAAGGCGGGCAGTCCGGATGAGCCCGCGCCGCCCGTGGCCATGATGTAGGTTCGTTCAGGCGTGGATGTAGGCGCAACACGCCGCAACCGCGCGGCCCCATGCTTCGTCACAAGCGTTAGGGAAGAAGGATCGGCCGCCGGTGTATCGTGGCATTAAAGCCGTGCCCGGTGGCCGTTACCTGCGACGCTCGTGCGCGATCCCTTACCATTAAAGTATTGCCTCGTATTAGCTCCTCGGCCGAATCCGTTAAAACGAAGTGGCCGCAGCTCTATTTGGGCGTCGCGTTTACCACGCTTGCGACCTTGATTCTGGAGCTGTCGCTCACGCGGATTTTCTCGGTGGTCTTCTATTACCACTTCGCTTTTCTCGCCATCTCCATCGCCCTGTTCGGACTGGGCGCGGGCGGCCTGTTTTCCTATGTTGTGGCCGATCGCGGCGGAAACGTATTCTACCAGCTCGGTGTCTTGGCAGTGGCGAACAGCCTGGCAGTGCTGGCGTCGTTGGTCTACATTCTCACGCGCAGCGGAGAATTCGGCAACCTCACGCTGGCGGGAGTTTATTTTGCCAGCGCACTTCCATTCTTCTTCTCGGGCGCCGTGGTTTCCATCGCGGTGGGGGAAGCAATCCAGCGCGTGGACCGCGCGTATTTTTTCGATCTGCTCGGCGCGGCCGGCGGTTGCCTGCTGCTGGTTCCGTTCTTGAATTATTTTGGCGGCCCGAACACGGTGATTGCGGTTTCGGTCCTGTTCGCCGTGTCGGCGGCGATTTGGTATAACCTGGCGGGCACCCTGCGAGGGCGCGCTGGCGCGGTTATGTTGGCGCTGGCGTTCGTTGCGTTGATGGCCTTCAACGGCAAGAGCCATTTGATCGATGTTCGATACGCCAAAGGTCATCGCATTGGACAGGAAGCGTTCGTGCGCTGGAACCCGATCTCCCGCGTCGCGCTGGTGAATCCGAAGGGCACGCACGATCCGGAAATCGTGATCGACGCCGATGCCTCCACTGGAATTCCCGGATTCGATCTGGACCATTTGACCGCATCCGAGCGTACCAACCTGCTGCACGAAGGCCCGGGATTTCCCTATATGCTGAGGCCAGGTGCAAAGACGCTGGTGATCGGTCCGGGCGGAGGTTGGGACGTGGCGCGCGCGATCGCCGGCGGAAGCAAGAACGTCACCGCCGTGGAGATCAACCCGATAATCGCGCGCACCATCATGCTGCAGCGCTTTTCGGAGTTGAGCCGCCGCCTTTATTTTCGGCCCGAAGTGCACTTGTTCATCGAAGATGGCCGCAGCTTTGTCCGGCGCAGCCCAGAAAAGTACGAAGTGCTGCAAGCGACCTTGGTAGACACCTGGGCCTCGACGGCCGCCGGCGCGTTCGCGCTTTCGGAAAGCAATCTCTACACCACGGACGCATTCCGCGAGTATCTGAATCATTTGACCGATGACGGATTGACGGTGTTCACGCGCTGGGGTTTCGAGCCGCCGCGGGAGTCTTTGCGGTTGGTTTCCCTCGCCATTGCGGCGCTCGGAGAATTGCACGAGACCGAGCCTTGGAGGCACGTGGTGGTGCTGCGCGATCGAGCCGAGAATATCGGCGCTTTCGGAGCGTTGGACACCGTGATCATTTTCCGCAAGCCGCTCGCGGATGCGGACGTCGCGCGCGTAAAAAGCGCATTGAACCAGACTAAGCTACGCTCGCTCTATTTGCCGGGCGACCTAGCATCGAACGAGCACCCGGCGAACGAGTTCGGCGAGCTTCTGATGAGCCCGGACCCCGCTGTGTTTTGGCGCAATTATCGCTACAATGTCGCGCCCGTGGACGACGACCGGCCGTTTTTCTTTTACACCGTGCAGCCCCGCGATATCTTGCAATTCTTGAAGCAGGGCGGGCAATCGGCCGACTACAAAATCAATCGCGCTTTGCCCTTATTGTTTGAAGCGCTGGGAATCAGCGTGCTCGCAATCGCGATCGTGCTCGCGCTTCCGCCGTTGTTGCTCGGCGCGCGCCTCCCGGTGGAACCAGGCGTGCGGCGATTTCTGCTGTACTTCGTTTGCATCGGTGTGGGCTACATTTTGATTCAAGTGGCGTTGATCCAAAAATTCATTCTCTTTCTGGGCCATCCAACGTATGCTCTCACGGTGATTATCTTTTCGATGCTCATTTCGAGCGGCCTCGGGAGTTATTATAGCCGCCGGCTGATGGAGGGATCAAGCACTACGCGGCTCCGCGTGGTCCTGATCGGCGTGGCGGCGGCTGTAACGGTGCTGGCGTTCGTGGCGGCTCCAGTGAGCGAATTCGGCGTGGGATGGCCGCTTCCCTGGAAAGGGCTCGTAACTATTTGCCTGATCGCCCCGGCCGGTTTCCTCATGGGCATCCCGTTCCCCACCGGTCTCACGCGCCTGGGGCAGGAGTTTCCACACGCCGTTCGATGGGCCTGGGCCCTGAACGCGGCGGCCAGCGTACTGGGCTCGGTCTCGGCCATTTGCCTCGCGATCTACATCGGCCTGCGAGCGACCGTGCTGATGGGCGCGCTGCTGTATGTGGGTGCGCTGGCAGTTGTGTCGCTGCGCAACAAAGCAATTCCAGTCACCGCGGAGATCGCGGCTGAGGTTCGTTCGTAAGTTTAGGCGTGTTCTTATGAAAATCCCGATTGTACCCGCGGTGCTCCTTCTCGGTTGGCCGCTCGTCGCGGCTCCCTCCTTGGAACCGCCGAAGCTTCGTCTCGACGGCTCGGTTCGGCCTTTGCGCTACGCGGTTGACTTAACCATCGTTCCGGATCGTGACACCTTCCACGGCAATGTGGATATTGACGTCGATGTTCAGACTTCCTCCAAGATTATTTGGCTGAACGCAGTCGGTCTCACCATTGAAGAAGCGAGCTTCCGTCTTGAAGCGAGCCCCGCGCTGCCCGCGAAGACCCTACCCGGCGGCGATCAGTTCACGGGCTTCTCGTTCGATCGCGAGGTTTCGGGCCATGGCGTTCTTCACATCGCCTATCGAGGCAAGATCAGCAGCAATAGCAGTGCAGGAATCTTTCAGTTGACCGAAGACCGCTACACCTACGTTTACAGCCAGTTCGAACCGACCGACGCACGCCGCGCGTTTCCCAGTTTCGATGAGCCCAGCTTCAAGGTGCCGTGGCAAATGACTCTGCACGTGCCGAAGGATGACATGGCGCTGTCGAATACGCCGGTGCAGTCGGAATCGAGCGAGCCAAATGGCATGAAGGTGGTGCGATTCAAGGTCTCGCCTCCGCTGCCGAGCTATCTGGTCGCACTGGCCGTCGGACCCTTCGACGCCGTGGACGCGGGACACGCCGGCGCCACGCCCGTGCGGGTAATCGTTCCTCACGGCAAGGCCGCGCAGGCTGCTTACGCCGTCACAGCGATTCCTCAATTGTTGAAATTGCTGGAGGACTACTTCGACATGCCGTTTCCGTACGAGAAGCTGGACTCCGTGATCATGCCCATCAGCGATTTCGCCATGGAGAACGCGGGAATGATCACGTACGCGGAAAGCACGTTGCTCGCGGACCCGGCGCGTGAAACCATCGACCACAAGCGCGAATTAGCCGAAACTTGCGCGCACGAGATGGCTCACCAATGGTTTGGCGATCTGGTGACCACGGCGTGGTGGAACGACACTTGGTTGAACGAAGCCTTCGCCACTTGGATGGAACGTAAGATACCCGGCGAGTGGCGCCCGGAATGGCAGATGGATGTGACGGTGGTGAATGCACGTCTCGGCGCGATGCGCCAGGATCAGCTCGCCTCGGCGCGCTCCATCCGGCAACCCATCGAGAGCAACGATGACATTGCGAACGCGTTCGACGATATCACCTATCAAAAAGGCGCCGCCGTCATCGAGATGTTCGAGCGCTGGATCGGCCCCGAGAAATTTCGTTCCGGCGTGCAGCTCTATCTCAAAAAGCATGCCTGGGGGAACACGACGGCCAGCGATTTCGAAGCCGCAATTAGCAGCGTTGCCGGCAAAGACATTGCTCCGGTGTTCAGCAGTTTTCTGGATCAACCAGGCGTCCCGGAAATTTCGGCTACGCTGAAATGTGGGGCGAAGCCGGCATTGGAGCTGGAGCAAAAACGTTCGCTGCCCATCGGGTCGCAGGCTAAACCACAGACCTGGGAGATTCCGGTATGCGTCGCGTATGAAGCGGGCGGGGCCGTGCATCATCAGTGCTCGCTGTTGGCGGATACCAAGGCCGGCATGGAGCTAACTGATGCGCAGACCTGTCCGGCGTGGCTTCTGCCTAACGACGGTGAAGCGGGGTACTATCAGGTCGCGTATAACAGCGATCTCCTCAAGAAAGTCCTGTCTGACAGCGCCAACCGCCTGAGCGTGGCCGAACGTGTTGGCGTGCTCGGTGACGTGGATTCACTGGCAGGCGACGGAGAGATCCCGGCGGGAATCGCGCTCGCGCTAGTGCCGGAGTTCAGCAAAGACCCCGCGCCGCAAGTGGTCCAGGTCGCGGCAAATATTTCCCGCCTGCTGAAGACTGAGAGCGTGCCCGGCGATCTGCGAGACAAAGGCGCGCGATTCATCCGGCAGGAGTTTGGCGAGAAGGCGATGGCGCTTGGGTGGCTGGCAAGGCCCGGCGATAGCGACGACACGCGCTCGCTGCGCCAGAAGCTGGTTCCATTCGTTGCGAGCGCTGGAGAACAGAAGGATCTGACTCAGGAAGCCGAAAAATTGGCGCGGGCCTGGCTGAAGAAGGGGCAAGCAATTCCTCCCGAAATGTTGGGGCCGTTGTTGGATGTGGCTGCCGAATTCGGGGACCGCGACCTTTTCAATTTGCTGCGTACAGCTGCTGTTCAGGCCCGCGATCATACGCTTCGGGAGGAATTGCTGGAAGCTCTCGGTTCGTTCCGGAACCCCGAGTTGGCGGCCGCGGCGATGGATCTGCTGCTGTCCAAGGATTTCGATCCGCGCGAATCGTTCTACCCGCTGCTGTTCGGCCCTTTGGCCTACGCGGAGACTCGCGATGTTCCGTTTACGTTTGTGAAGCAGCATTTGGACTCGCTGTTAAAGCGCCTCCCGCGCGAGATCGGCGAAGACTATGCCGCTTCGCTCCCAACCGTGGGCGCGAGCTTTTGCGATGCCAAGCGCCGCGACGAACTGGACTCGTTTTTTCGCGGTCGTGTAAAGGACTACACCGGCGGCCAGCGCTCCCTAGCGCAGACGCTCGAGGGAATCGATCTCTGCATCTCCGCGCGCCAGGCGCTTGCGCCCGAGCTGACGGCCTTCCTCAATAAATACTAGGCCAACGCGATCGGCCGAATCGGCGAACCGGTGCCGCCTCGAATCTTGAGCGGCGCGGCTACGAACACGAATTCGAAGATCCGATCGCGCGACAAATCTTCCAGATTCAGCGCCTCGATAATGTGGATGCCGCTTTCCACCAGCAGATGCACGTGCACCGGCATGCGCGCGGTCGGCACTCTCTCGAATGCAATGGTATCGGAGCCGGCCGCGAAGACTCCGCGCTCGCTCAACCAGTGCGCGGCATCCAGTTCGGGACCGGGACCGGTCACGGCGTGCGCGCCTTGGCCGCCGGTGAGATAGCGCGCCGCGTCAGGAAAAAAGCGCGCCCAGCCGGTGCGCAGCAGAACTACGTCGCCCGGCTCGACGGCGGTTTTCGCGGTCTTGAGAGCCCTCTCCAGATGATCCGGCGTAATCGCAAAATCAGCCGGCAGCGCGTCACTGTTCGTCTCGGGTTTCATTTCAGCGGCGATGTCCAGCAGCACGCCGCGCCGAAGGATAGGCGCGATGGTCTCGACGCTGAGCTCGCTGAATCCGCCGTAGTAACTTTGCACGGCCGCGGCTTGAATGCCGCCGTGCAGTTTGCCGTCGCAAGAGAAGTGGCAGAGCGCATCGATGTGCGTGCCCACATGTCCACCGAAAGCGATCGATTCCGCCGCGGAGCTGGCGTTGCCCTCGAGCAGCAGGTCGCCGTGTTTGCGCGTGAGGCCGAACAGATAAGGCGGATGCGTCGGGAAATGCGGCATGCCGGCGAAGTAGGGCTGCGCCAAATCGTAAACCGTGCGCCGCCGGATTAAATCAAGCAGCTCGCTCACCGGCGGCGGCCCTCGGCCGGCTTCCTGGTTGCGTGGCGCATGCGCGCTTTGGCCGGAGTTATCAGGGCATCCTTTGCGGCCCAGCGGCCTAAGCTATAGATCCGCTGATAACCAGCCGAAAGGTTCGTGATCGTAATCGTTACGGTGCCGCTTGCGTCGATGGAATATTTTTCTTCGATCTCTTGCGATTGCGCGGCTGCAGAGTGCTCCACCGGCGCGCGGTCAGCGTCCCGCAAAGACGGATCGAAGGGAAATTGAATTTCGTCCCAGACGGTCACGTCGCCGCGCGGCTGGTTTTCGTTGTCCAAATGGCTGCATTCCAGATAGCGGAAGTGTCCGAGGTTGTGGACCGGTTTATAATGCCGCCGGATTTCGAGCGCCCGTTCGCCGGGGCCCGGCAGGGCGGCGCCTTTTTGGAAAAGCGGATCAAAAAGAATGCGTTGTCCCGCATCGCCTTCGCGCCAGACGCCAAAATAGCGAGTGAATTTCTCCCGCAATATATATCCGGCTTGCGCATCGGCTTGAATGGCAAGCCCGAGCGCGGTGGCCGATCTCGCGTGCACCGACCGTTGGACGCGTTTGCCGAATTGCTCGCGCAGAACGCGGCTGACGATCGGCAGCTCGCTGCCTCCGCCAGTGACGTACAGAGCGGCTATTCCCGCTCCGTGCGCTTCGAGCAGGTCCTCCACCACATGCAAAGTTTCGTCCACCAGCGGCCGGCAGCGTTCGTAATACTCGGCGACTGGAATCGTCACCGTGCTCCAGCCTTCGCGCACATTGGCCAGATCGATCACGATGCGCCTGGTGTTTGGACTAAGCGCTTCCTTGCGCAGACGGCACTCTTCGAGCAGGCGAAAATGCTCGGACTGCGAAAGGGAATCGCGATCGTCGCTGGTAGTGGCCATTTCAGCCAGGATCTCATCGAAATCGTCGCCGCCCAAAGTCGCGATGCTTTCGGTCGCGAGCGGCCGGTGAGTTCTTTCGCCGACCTCGACCAGCGAAGCGTCGAAGGTTCCGCCGCCCAAGTCGTACACCAGGATCACGCCGTTGATTTTGGTCTTGTGGCCGAATTCGATGCTTGCGGCGGAGGGCTCGTTCAGCAGCCCAATTACGTCGCATCCGGCGAACCGAAAGGCGTCGACAGTGAGAAAGCGCTGGTTGCTGTTGGCATTCGCGGGCACGCCCAGCATCACTTCGAGCTTCTCTTGCGGAAGCAACGCTCTGAGCGCCGCCGCCATTTCCCGCAGCACTTGAATCAACGGTACGCGCTGATCGGCCAACTCCAGAAGCGTGTTTGGACCCGCATCCTGCAGAACACGTTTGAGCGACCGGATGATGGTCCAATCGGGATCCTGCTGGTACGCCCAAGCCTGCCATCCATACAGCCGCTCGCCGCCGCGCACCGCGACCAAGGAGGGGAACCAGTCGACGTGCGCGCCATCCGGGTTTTCGAACGAAAGCAGCGGATAATTTCCGCGATCCACGGCGGCCACAACAGTGCGCGTGGTGCCGAAATCAATTCCCAGTCGTACGGGCTGCCCAGATTTCAATGCCGTGGTGGTTAATTCCTTTAATCGCGATTGTAGCTCACCTAGAGGGGTACACCTGGAGATGAGATGAACGCCGTGTCCGTGTCGCACATTACCGCGTGTGGCACACTGAAGAGTTGTCATTCGAAAACTTCCACGGAAACGCCAAGGTCGCCGAGACGCTGTTCGCAATGACGCAGCAAGAGCGAATCCCCCAGACCATTCTGCTGGATGGTCCCCAGGGCGTCGGCAAAGCCACGCTCGCACGGCGCTTCGCGGCGGCGCTGATGGGCGGTGGCGGGAAGATCGAACAGGATGACCTCAGCTTGGAGGCCAACGCGGAAGTGATCGGGGATCGCGAAAAATGGCCCGCCGACAAACGCAACGAGGATCCGCTGTTATTCGCGACTCATCCAGACTTCTTGACGTTTCCACCCGACGGGCCGCTGCGCCAGATCACTATCGAGCAGATGCGCCTGCTCAAGGAACGCGCGCAATTCAAGCCGTTGCATGGATCGCGCCGGGTTTTCCTTATCGACCATATCGATCGCGCCAACGAGCAGGCGGCCAACTCGCTGCTCAAGATTCTGGAAGAGCCGCCGGAGCATCTCATCCTGCTGCTGGCAGCCGAGAATCCCTACGACCTGCTTGCGACCATCCGCTCGCGAGCTGTTTCGTTCCACCTGGCGCCATTGTCGAACGCGGAGATGAAGGCCTTCGCTGCCTGTCGTGGCCTCGCGGACGTGGAGCGCAGGATCGCGCTTGCGGCGGGCAGCCCGGGGCTGGCGGTCTCGATGGATCTCGAATTGTATGACGAGCGCCGGACAGCCATGCTGAAGCTGCTCGAAGTAGCCGCCGGCACCGCACCCTTCGCCGAATGGGCGAAGTACGCCGAAGCCCTGGCGCCGCGCAAGCTCGAGAAATTGGACATGCTGCTTAACATTCTTTACGTTCTTCTGGAAGATGTGCTCCTGCTGGCCCAGCGCCCCGGCGAGAATACCGAGATCCACAATGCCGATATCCGCCGCGATTTGGAGGCGCTCGCGGGCCGCGTTTCGTTCCGTTGGATACGGACAGCGGTGGAGCGAGCCGATGAGTTATCGGCGCTGGTGCGGCGCAACATTCAGAAAAGCATCGCGCTCGACGCCCTGGTTGTCGAACTGCGCGCTTTGGCTGTGTAACCCGCCGCCCGCGGGCACGTCATCTTATTGCAGAGCGTCACCTTATTGCGGCGCGTCACCTTATTGCAGAGCCTCGGGCAGTATGGTTCAATATTCTTAGTTGAGCTTCTAATCCCCTGAATGGCCCCGGCTGGTTCACTTGTGCGTTCGGGCCTGACTGGATCATCTCGAACTATGGAGCGTGCCGTGGAGCCCGGGAACCGTAAGTTAATACGTCCGTCTTTGAACGAAGTGAAAGACCAAATGAATCGCCGTAACAATAACCACCAGAAGAAAGTTGCTCCTCCGGACCAGACCAACGCCGAGAATTTTTATTACATGAAGCAGATGCAGGCCAAGACGCCGATGGTATTTGTCATGAAGGACGGGGAGACGCTGGAGGGTGTGATCGAGTGGTACGACAAGACCTGCCTGAAGGTGAACCGCGACGGCCATCCCAACCTGCTGATCTTCAAACCCAACATCAAGTACATGTACAAAGCTGAATCGAGCGACTGACGCCCGAGTCAGTCGGTTTTTTGCAGAGCCTTTTCCCGCATCGCCAGGCGATACACTCGGCGTTGCTCGGCTTCCACGAACCGGCGCTTCTCATTCTCGGTTTCAGGGATCACCGGCGGAATCGGGATGCGGTTTCCACTCTTGTCGATCGCTACGAACGTCAAATAGGCGGACGAAGTATGTTTGATATGTCCCGTGAGCAAGTTTTCCACCTCCACGCGCACGCCGATTTCCATGGAGGTTCGGAACACGCGATTGACGCTGGATCGCAGAACGATAAGTTGGCCGATGTGCACCGGATGCAAGAAGCTCATCTGGTCGATGGAGGCGGTCACCACGGCGCAGCGGGCGTGCCGCACGGCGGCCAGTGCGGCCGCGAGATCCACCAGGTGCATCACCTTTCCACCGAGCACGTTGCCGAGCGTGTTGGCGTCCGTGGGCAGCGCGAACTCGGAATACTCGGAGATGGATTCGCGCACGAAACGCCCGCCTGATTCGGAATTAGCGTGCCCCCGATTCACGTTTCGCTTCGCCTTCTCAAATAGCTTTCCATGTACGCATCGGCTTGGCGTTGCAGGGTGGGGCACGCACTCGTATGAACCGTTCCGTGCTCGCCCGGCCAGCAATCTTTTTCAAAAACGTACTGGATCTCGATCAGTTCGCCCGCGTCTTTGGCGATGTGGAAGCGAATCGCATCGGCCGCGGATGCCGGGGGAAATTGCTCGCAACGGCCGCGTCCATAGCCGAAATTGCAGATCTCCCGGAGGCGTGTTTCGTCCGGTTGCGCGGAATTTCCAGGCGCGCGGCACTCGCCGGAAAAAGCATCGCCCAGCGGCAGGCGCGGCGGCACGCTCCAGGGGCTGGTTTCGAATCGCGCCACGGGGTAAAAATACGGGCACGCCATTGCCCGGTATAGTAGCACGTAGGTACCCAAGGAAAGTCACATGGCGACAAATCGAATGGAAGTTCTGAAAGCGATGCTGGCTCAGAATCCCGCGGATGCTTTTGCTCGTTACGGATTGGCGATGGAACTCATCAAAGGCGGTGATTTGTCGAACGCGGTTGCCGAGTTCCGCGCGCTGCTGGAACACAATCCCAATTACGCCGCCGCGTATTTTCATGGCGGGCAGGCGCTCGAAAAATTGGGCGACCTGGAACAGGCGCGCGCGTTCTACGAAAAGGGCGTCGAAGTCACGGGGCGCACCGGCGATCAGCACGCCAGGAGTGAGCTGCAAGCCGCGCTCGATATGTTGCCAATCTAAAGGGGCGCGTAGACTTCGATCCATTGCCCGCGGCGGGTCCAGCGACGAACTGAGACCAAGCCGAAATGCTCGCGAACTTCGAGGGGCGTCATCTGGGGCTCGTATTCGTAGAAGCGATGCAGGAATTCGCGGGCGGGCGCCCATTGCAACACGCCCCACCCCGACTCCCAGGTACGCGAGTAGAGCACCAGCACATCCACGCCCTTCGGATCGAGAGCGCTCAGCGTGGAAAAATGCAGATCGGATGTCTCCGTGGCCGAGAGTTTCCGGTCAACGTAGCCGAACGCGGGATCGCGGAGCGCTGGCGTGAGGGGCCAGGCCGTATAGATTGTTTTCTCCGGATACGATTTTTCGATGAACTGCGCGGCGTCGCGATGCAGCTCGACGAAATCCACCATAGCGAGATTGTTCTCGAAAGGCATTGGAAACGGCGGGTTGACGAACAATCCCGTGAGGAGTCCCACGGCCACGGCGGAGATGGCAATGATGCGCCATGGTGAATCCATGACTTGGAACGCGGCTGCCATCGCGACGTAAACCAGCGGAAGAACGGGCAACAGATAGCGCTCGAGCCCGGCGCCTCCCAAGAGGCTGACCAGAAGGATGTGCGCGGCGATGATGCACCAAAGGATTTTCCAGTCGCGAGTGGCGTAAACGCGCGCGCGTTTCCATGCGAACAGGATCGCGAGGGAGCCCACCCAGCGGAAGTTATCCAGGAACAAGTAGTACACGCGGCGCAGCAAGGACAGCGATGCGCGCACCGGATTCAGCGAGTACAGCGTGTTGTATTGCGTGAAGCCAGGATCGCCAAACAGATGGCCGGTAGATCGCCAGAGCGCGAAGAACCAGATGCCGAGCGCAACGAACGGCGCGAGGTAGTGTGCGGCGAACTTGGAGCGCTCCGGGTCGCGGTACAGGGCGATGATGAAGATCAGTGGCAGCAGCGCGCCCGTTTCCTTCGCCAGCACGAGCGCGGTGCAAGCGGCGGCCGCAGCGGCGTGCCGGTCCTGTAGGAACAAGACGAGCGCGAGGACGGTGAATAACATGGCCGGCATATCGAGCTGCGCCATCATCGCCTGCGTGTAGAAGAGCGGGTCGAGCAGCAGGAACAGAGCGGCCAGCACAGAGGCGGCGCGGCCGTGGCTAATTTCCCAGCCGAGCAGGAACGTGCAAAATACCGCGAGGCTTGCGAGGGCCAGCATCGCCGATCGCGTGGCGGCGATGGAATAACCGAACGTTCGCCAGACCATCGCCAAATACGCCATCACGGCCGGCGGGTGGGCATTTGGGACGGCGGAATGCGGAATCCAAGCGCCATCGTGAAAGATGTCGAGCGCCGCCGGAACGAACTGGCCGAGCTCATCCCAAAAGTAGGGCAAGCTCAAGTACGGAAGATGCGCGAGGAAGACGATTAGGGCGAAGGCGGCCAGGAGCAATAGCGCGAGTGTGCGGTGCGCGGGACCTTCGCTGGTTGGCGCCGCACCTTTATTGAATAGCGCCGGGTTTGCCGGGATGAGGCTCCAACTTGATTTCGCCGAAAGTGGCTTCATACTGGGAAACGTTCTGCGTGAGCACGTTCAACAGGGCCTTAGCCTGCTGCGGGCTCACGTACACGCCTTGAAAATTATGGATGGTCACGCTGTCGGGCGCGGTTTGGTTTACGATGCCGAACATCAGAAAAAAGTCCCACAGATTGACGCGGATTTGCACACTGTTGGCGTAGGATTCGCGATACTCGGGCGAGTTGACCAGCTGAAACTTCGGCGCGGGTTGGGAAGGCGTCATAGACACCTCCCATAGTGCCACAGGCTGGTTAGTCGATCTGATCGCCTTGATCCTCCGGGTCGCCGATGGGGATGTTCATCAACATTTCGGGATCCAGGAATTGCAGAAAACCGGGCGGCTGCGTATCGGCGGGATCGTCGACATTCGTCGGAGCTAGCGCGCCGTCCGCGCCGATCAGGCAAAGATCGCTGTCCGGCCACTGATCGCGCGCGCTATCGAGAGCATTAGTGAAGGAAAGAAGGTCGCCTCGTTCCAAGCGACGGGCAGGGGGTGCGTGAGGCGGCTTGGGCGGCTGACGGGTGATGCCGAGATACTGGTGGTGCGACTTTCGGAGAATTTCGGCGATCTTATGGAGCGCTTCTGGTTTCATGCTGTTCTCCTTCACCGCCAGAGTACGGCTGGGATGCGGGGAAACAGATGGCCCGATATAGCTAAGTGATTCTCATGGCACAAGACAAAAAGTTGCTGGCTTCGTGATCAGGCGATTTCGCCAACCCAGATGGATTCCAGCCATTGCAGGCCGATCCGGCGGCGCGTGAGCTTCAATCCGGGAGTTTCCTTCAACCAATCCTGCACATTCGAGTCCTGGATGCGACGCCAGCCATGCGATTTGGCCAGGTCCGTGATCTCGGCGGGTGAAAACGCCGAGCGCACCGGCTCGCCCATCAACGCCAGAAACATGCTGCGCGGAACGCGACCGTTTTTCCGGCGGAGGTAGGTGAGGGCGATGCGGCTGGCGGGGGCGGACAACGCCGCGATTGCGCCCAGATTCGCCGATACTGCTTCGGGCCCGAGGTACATCGTGACGCCCTCCCAAAGCCAGAGGGTTGGCTTCGTTTGATCGAATCCAGCGGCTCGGATGAGCGGGGCGAGTTGATCGCGCTCGAAATCGATGGCGACAAATCGCACGTCCTTTGCCTTAGGCGGCAGGGACCCGGCGCGTTCGCGTTTCCATGCCTGGCTGCTGGGAAAGTCCACTTCAAACACGATGGTGTCCTTGAGAGAATCCAAACGCCAGGCCCGGCTGTCGAGGCCCGCGCCGAGAATAACCAACTGTTCCACAGGTGGCGACGCGGCAAGAGCCCGGTCCAGAATCATGGTGCGGAACTGAAGGTAGGTGCCCATGGGCCGCTGCCAAAACGGATACGGAGACGTGCGGGCGCCGCTCGCAAGCGCTGCGCGAGTTCGCTCCACTCTCTTGCGCCACTTCTCGGGCAGAAAGTGAACGCCAATTGGGTCCGAGAAGCCCGGCACGCGAGGCGCAAGCGTGCCCAAGGCGCGATTCAACGCGACGAACGCGGCCGTCCGGCTTGGTTTGCCTGAGCGCACTCATGGGTAGGATACGGGAAACAGGCGGGGCGCGTTCGCTATGATCGTAGTCCGTGAGCGGAACACTGTACGTTGTTGCGACCCCGATCGGCAACTTGGACGACATCACGCTGCGGGCCCTCCGGGTTCTGCGGGAAGTGGACCGGATCGCGTGCGAAGACACGCGGCAGACGCGCAAGCTGCTGGATCGTCACGGCATCTCAAAGCCGCTGGTGAGCTATCACGAACACAACGAGGAAGCTCGCGCGGAAAAGCTGCTGAGCGAGCTCGCGGCGGGCGCCAATATCGCGCTGGTTTCCGATGCGGGAACGCCGCTGATCGCGGATCCCGGCTACCGGCTGGTGGCGCAGGCGCGGGCGCAGGGGATCGCGGTGTCACCGATACCCGGACCATCGGCCGTGCTGACGGCATTGAGCGCGTCCGGCCTCGCGACCGATGCATTTTTCTTTGGCGGGTTTCTGCCCGCGAAGAAAACCCAGCGCAGGAAAACGCTGGAAGCGGCCAAGGATTATCCGGCGACGTTGGTCTTCTATGAAACGCCGCATCGAATTCTGGAAGCCTTGGACGATATCGCGGAAGTGCTGGGGCCGCGGCGGATCACGCTGGGGCGCGAGCTGACCAAGATTCACGAAGAGTTTCTGGTGGGTGAGCCGGCGGAATTGCGTGAGACTCTGGCGAAACGCCCGTCGATCAAGGGCGAGATCACGCTTATGATCGGCAAGGCGGAGGCCGCGGCTGTGGACGCGACGCCGATTGAAGAGGCGTTCGATAAGCTGCTGGAAGCCGGCGTCCCGCGTATGGAGGCGATGAAGACAGTGGCACGCGAGCGGGGATTGTCGAAGCGCGAGGTGTATCAGAAACTCAACGGACGGTGAGCGGCGCGGGGCGGCGGGCGGGCGCGGGACAACAATCAGGCGGGCAAACGTCGTGGCTCCGCGGGTCGCCGATCAAATCGCGAATCATGCGCAGAAACTTGGGATGCACGCCTACCGTGCCGGCTCGCAGCATGTTCACGCCGCGCTCGCGGGCGACGGCTTGCGCTTCGATGTCGAGATCGTAGATTACCTCGATATGATCGGAGACGAATCCGATGGGCACAACGACCACGCTGGCGCCGCGATCCAGTGCGCGCAACGCGTCCGCGATGTCCGGCTCCAGCCAAGGCTGTGAGGGAGTCCCGCTGCGGCTTTGATAGACCAGCCGCCAATCGCTTTGTCCCAGCCGCTCCGCAACCAAGCGGCATGATTCTAGAAGTTGCTTTTGATAATCGCTGGTTTCGGCCATCGATATTGGAATGCTGTGCGCCGTGAAGATGATGCCGGCCTCACGCCCGCCGAGGGTATCGCGAACCCGATCGGCTTGCGCTTCGATAAACAACGGATGGTTGTAGAAGGACCGCAGCTTCTGGATTTCCGGCGCGCCGTCTACCTCCGCGCGCGCACGCTCGATGTCTTCCAGGTACTGCCTGCATCCGGAATACGAACTGAAAATCGAAGTTGCGAACGCGAGCGCCCGGCGCACGCCATCAGCCTTCATCCGGCGCAGCGTGTCGGCGAGGAATGGATGCCAGTTGCGATTACCCCAATAAATGGGCAGCCGCGGGACGTTTTCCTCATGCGCAGCCGAATCAAGCTCTTCGCGAAGACCCGCGATCAACGCGCGGTTTTGATCGTTGATGGGGCTTCTGCCGCCCAAGTGGTAATAATGCTCGGCGACCGCCAGCATCCGTTCCCGAGGAACATTGCGACCGCGCAGCACGTTCTCGAGGAACGGCATGACGTCGTCCGGTTTTTCCGGTCCTCCGAAAGACAGCACCAGAACGGCGTCAAAAGCGGGCACGGGCATGCATAGTCATTATCGCCAATGTCCGCGATGGTAACGCCAGCCGCCGCCATACCGTTCCCAACGGTCGGCTACCCAGACCGCATGCGGACGCGGAGGAACGGCCCATCGTCCGTTGACCCAAGCCCAGCGGCCTCCGTTCAAATTCCAGAAGCCATCCACCCAAACATAGCCTGGGCCTGGCGCATATCCTACAGCGCCGACGACATAGGGCGCCGGCGGCGCAGGAACAACGTACGCCGCCGCATAACCGGGGCCAGGACCACAAGCCACCATCGCAGACGACGCCAAAAGAATCCCCGTAAGAACTGTCGATTTGATACCCATCGTGATCTCCTCACCAAGTTGGATGAGAGGCGCCGTGCGACGGGTTTCGATGCATGAACATCCGCTAACGTTAGGGCGGATTCATCTACCGGAGCATTCACACGAGTGTGGCGCTAAAGCGGGGAATGCGGCACGCAAGGGGCGTGCGCCAAAATTAATGCGAGATCGCGACGGATTCCGGCGGGCTGCACACCACCTTCGCGGCCGACGGTCCGCCACACACGGATACATCGACGGTGCTGCCGGTAAGATTCGCGGGCAGAATCAGATCGATCTGTTGCACACCGGGGAAACCCGGCGCCGGGCCTCCGTAGTACGGCTGCGTGATCGCCTCTGTGCCGATTTTAGCCGTGATTACGCCAGTTCCGGACAAACCGGTGGCGTAGATTTGGATGATGCTGCCAAGCGCAGCCGGCTGCTTCGAACTGTTCAAGCTGTAGTCCTGATTCAGCACGCCGTTCGCGAAAATACCGGGGGCAAAAGGCGCCAAGCTGACGGTTAGCGGCGCGCTCGCGGCACCGTCGACGGTAACCACGACCTGCGCGGATGTCTTACCGGCCAGGCCCGCCGGCACGATCACATTGATCTGCGTATCGTTGACGAAGAGCACCTCGGCATCCAGGCCGTTGAACGCCACCGTCACAGTGGCGCCGGAGAACTGCGTTCCGCCGAGCGTCGCAATGGAGCCGGGAGCGATCGCGCCCTTCGCGAACGTCGCCGCATTGACGGCCGTCGTTACGGAGGGCGGCTGGATCGCGGCCGCCGTAATCACCAGAGCAATGGGCACGTTGGCCGATCCGGCCAGCGGTCCGGCATCGATCGTCAATATAGCGTTGTAAGTGCCCGGCGGGAGCGTCCCCGGAATGGCGTCGATGCGCATGTTTGAATCGTTCAGCCCTAGCATCGGCGAGATATCCAGCCAGCCACTGCCCTTGGTGTACGTGAGGGACGCCGTCCAGTTCAGTTCGCCGCCGGACGTGTTTACGACCGCGAGGTATTGCACCTGGGTGACACCGCCGGCCGGCGAAGTGTAGCTCAGCGGAGTCTGGAGCACTTCCAATCGTGGAAAATAACCAGCGTTGCAGTCGCCGACGATCGTACAATCTGCCGGAATCTCGACTTGCTGGAAGCGGGGAATAGGATCTGTCGCGGTAGCCGTCTGGACTGTGGAAATGGGTGCGAGCGAGACAGTCTCCACGGTTTGAATCGCATTGCCGCTGAAGCCCGCAAGCGCGAGAAAAGTAGGAAATTGGGCGCTCTCCTGAATCGACGGATTCGCATCCATCACTTGGTAAACCGCAATTCCCGCTCCATTGGTCAGCACAACTGGGCTCATCGAATCGAAGCTCACCGTGCCAGATCCCGGCGCTCCGGGAGTATAGAGAGGCGTCCCACCGGCGCCGTCCGCGTTCGTGTACTCGACGAGCGAGAGCAGTAGCGATGCATTTCCGCCGGGGGTGTACTTGCCGCCCGAAGCCGGCACGCCGAGGTCGCCTCCCGCCGTCGGCTGGGTGGCATCCGATCCGGCCACCACGGTGGGAACAAACAGCTGCGCACCCTGAGGGAATCCAGAATAAAGTACGATGATGCGCGTGCCGTTATCGGCGTTCAGGTTCTGCCAGTCGCTGAGCGGACCGAACGAATCCGCGAAACCCTCGGTCAGCCGAGTAGAGGTGAATGCGGTGTGGGACGCAAGGAAACTGGCGAAGCTGGCCGGGTTGGCCGCCAGCGGCGATCCCTGCTGGCTACAGATGATCTTCCCGGAAAAACCAGCGTAAAGGCCGTGCTCCGGGATTCCAACGGTGAGTTGGCTGGCCGTGAGCGCCATGGAGGAATTGTCGCCGGTCCCGATCAATACTTGCAGCGTACTGTTGGCTGCGAAGTTTAATTGGCTAGCGGCGCCTCGAACGTCGGCCAATCGCAGAGTGACCGAACCGGTTGGCGACAGCGTGAAGGTTGCGCCATTGAACGCCAGAGATCCTTGTCCGGTGAGTATGGGTGTCGCGGCGATGGGTTGCGGTCCGGTGCCATTGTCCGCAGTGAATAAAATGCCCTGTAAGGCGTTTGAGGCAACCGTCGCCAGGCGATTGGTGATATCGACGTTAAGAAAGATGGAGAGATCGACGGTCAGCACCGCGTTGGGACTGCCGCCGGAACACGTAAAGACAATGTCGCCGGTCCTTTCCGTGATGCCTTCTCCATGCACTATGGCTGGCGTTGCTTCCGGGATGCAGGTTAACGGGCTGGCGGAAAGCAGTGCGGTAGAAATTAAGAGCGAACAACAGGCGAACAACAGGCGAAACATGGTTAGAACCTCTTGAAGATTTCCAGGACGGGGCGCTTTTGAGTATACACGTATACCCGCCTTGTTACAATAAACTAAGATTCCGTACTTTCCTCCCTGCTCATGACCGTACTCACGTCCATCGCCGATCAGCCAGCCATCAGTCAGCCTCTGATGGACACCTTCGGGCGGCTGCACGACAATCTGCGGATCAGTGTGACGGATCGCTGCAATATCCGTTGTTTTTACTGCATGCCGGAAGACAACGTGAACTATGTGCCGCGCGAGGAATTGCTCTCGTTCGAGGAAATCGAGCGCTTTGCGCGCATCGCGGTGTCGCTCGGCGTCACAAAAATTCGCGTGACCGGCGGCGAACCGTTGGTGCGCAAGGATCTCCCGGTGTTGATCGGAAAGTTGTGCGCCATTCCTGGCGTCCGCGATATCGCCCTGACCACCAATGGCGTGCTGTTGGCGCGGCACGCGCAAGCTCTGTACGACGCCGGCTTGCGGCGGCTCAACGTGCATCTGGATACTTTGGACCGCGGGCGCTTCCACAAGATTACTCGGCGCGACGATCTGGAGAAGGTGCTGGAGGGCATCGACACCGCGCAGCGGGCCGGTTTCGGCCCGATCAAGATCAATGCGGTCGCGGTGAAGAATCTGGTGGAGCCCGACATCGTTCCGCTGGCCCGCTTCGGCCGCGAACGGGGCATTGAGATCCGCTTCATCGAATTCATGCCGCTGGATTCGCAGGGGCTGTGGGCGCGCGAGAACGTGTTGTCGGCGGACGAAATCATCGAGACGCTGTCGCGCGAAATCTCGCCGCTAGTGGAAAAGGCCAACCGCGATCCGCGCGCGCCGGCCACTGAGTACCGTTTTGCCGATGGAATCGGTTCGGTCGGTTTCATCGCTTCCGTCACGCGCCCTTTCTGCTTGAACTGCAATCGCGTCCGGCTCACCAGCGACGGCAAGCTGCGGTATTGCCTGTTCGCTATCGAGGAAACCGATGTCCGGGCGTTGTTGCGCAATGGCGCGCCAAATGCGGAGATCGCCGCAACCATTCGCGAAACGGTGCACAAGAAGTGGCTTGGTCACGAGATCAACACTGCGAAATTTGTTGCGCCGCCGCGTCCGATGTACGCGATCGGAGGCTAGTGCATTTCAAGGCGAAGATCGTTGCACAAGGTGACCCGGTGCCGGCGGTCTACGAATCGAGGACGCCGCCGCGCCCTTCGCGGGCCAGCTAACTCCTGTACACCTTCTTGCTGCATGCTGCATCTAATCTGCATGCGTGGCGGAGACTTCATTTCAGGTTGGGGAAAAATCTTGCGCGGCAAATTGCCGCTGCTTTCCATTGAGATCACCAGCGAGTGCCCGCTGAGTTGCCCGGGCTGTTACGCGTACGGCGACCGGCATCTGGGAGGCGGTGTCACGCTGACACAGCTATCGGATTCGCGCGGCGAGACTCTCGTTCAGGGCATTTTGAGGCTGGTGGACCAGCACGATCCGATGCAATTGAGCTTGGTTGGCGGCGAGCCCTTGATGCGCCACCGCGAGCTGAGTAAATTGCTGCCGATCCTGAGCGAGCGCGGCATTTACACCATGGTTGTGACCAGCGGCGTAATTCCGATTCCGTCCGAATGGACATCGCTCCCACGAGTTACCGTGGCCATTTCCGTGGACGGATTGCCCGAACATCACGATGAACGCCGCAAGCCCGCGACTTACGAACGAATTCTCCGCAATATCGCCGGCCGGCGAGTTTACATTCATTGGACGGCCGTGCGAGCGCACGTGCAGGATCTCAGTTACGCCGAGCGCTACCTGGAGTTTTGGAGCGCTCGCGAGGAAGTCCATCGCATTTGGATGAGCGTGTATACACCGCAACGCGGCGAGCAAAGCGCGGAGCGTCTCAGGTTGGAAGACCGCAAGCGGCTGGCGGAAGCCATTCCATGGCTGGCCGCGAAGTACCCGAAGTTTCTCATCAAGCCTGGAATGGCGCGCGCGATCCTGCAGCCGCCTGCCAGCCCCGCCGAGTGCGCTTTCGCCCGCGTGTCCGCGAACTACACAGCCGACCTTCGCACGCGCGTTGAGCCGTGCGTGTTCGGCGGCGATCCGGACTGCTCGGAATGCGGCTGCGCTATTAGCTCCGCGCTGCACTGGATCACAAATGAAAAAGCGGGACCGATCGCGGGTCGTCATCTGCTGGATGCGTCGCTAAGAATTGGCGAGGCTGTGGGACGGTTGAAGAGGGCGAGTTAGAACCACATTGGCCACAGATAAACACCGATGAACGCGGATAAGAAACCTACTCTTCGTCGGAAGATAGTTTAGCTAGCACGGAGAAATCCTCCAACGTGGTGGTGTCGCCCTTCACCTCTCCGTTGGTTGCCAGTTCGCGAAGCAGGCGGCGCATGATCTTCCCGCTGCGCGTCTTGGGAAGCGAGTCCGTAAAGCGGATGTCGTCGGGCTTGGCGATTGGGCCAATTTCCTTGGCCACCCATTGGCGCAACACATTCTTTTGCTCTTCGCTGGGTATTTGCCCGGCCTTCAGCGTGACGAATGCGGAGACGGCCTGGCCCTTGACGTCGTCGGGACGCCCCACCACGGCGGCTTCGGCCACCATCGGGTTCGCGACCAGCGCCGACTCGATCTCCATGGTGCTCAGCCGGTGTCCGGCCACGTTCACAACGTCGTCGACGCGGCCCATCAGCCAGAAATAGCCGTCCGCATCGATGCGCGCGCCATCGCCGGCGAAGTACATGCCTGGGATTTGCGACCAATATTGTTCCTGGTAGCGCTCCGGATCCCCATAAATGGTCCGCAACATGGAAGGCCACGGTTGTTTGATCACCAGAAATCCGCCGGCGCCCGGGGGCACGCTCACGCCCTCGCGAGTGACCACGTCGGCGATCACGCCCGGTAAAGGCAGCGTCGCTGAACCAGGCTTGGTCGCGATCGCGCCCGGAAGCGGCGAGATCATCGCGGCGCCGGTCTCGGTTTGCCACCAGGTGTCGACGATCGGGCAACGGCCGTGGCCGATCACCTCGCGGTACCACATCCAGGCTTCGGGATTGATGGGCTCTCCGACGCTCCCGAGCAGGCGTAGCGAGCCCAGATTATGCTTGCGAGGCCATTGCTCGCCTAAGCGCATGAACGCGCGAATCGAAGTGGGCGCGGTGTAGAAGATGCTGACTTTGTACTTGTCGATAATGCGCCAGAATCGATCGGCCTCGGGCCAGGTGGGGCCACCTTCGTAGATCACCACGCTCGCGGCGTTCTGCAACATGCCATAGACGACGTAGGTGTGGCCGGTTACCCAGCCGATATCGGCCGAACACCAGAACGTGTCTTCGTCGCGCAGATCGAAGATCCATTTGGCCGTGATATATGAGCCGACCGAGTAGCCGCCGGTGGTGTGCAGAATGCCTTTGGGCTTGCCCGTGGTGCCGGAGGTGTAGAGCAGATAAAGCGGATGCTCGGCGTCCAAGGATTCGGCCGGACAATCGTCCGAGGTGGTCTCCATCAATTCGTGCCACCAGTGATCGCGGCCCGGCTGCATGGTGACATGGCTTCCGCTCCGCCGGTAAACCAACACATTTTTCACGGTGGCGCACTGCGGCAGCGCCTGATCCACGGCTTCCTTGAGCTTTACTTCAGTACCTCGCCGAAAAGCCCCGTCTTGCGTGACAACCGCCGATGCTCCGCAATCGTTGATGCGATCGATCAATGCCTGCGCGGAAAATCCGCCGAACACAACGGTGTGCGCCGCTCCGATGCGCGCGCACGCCAGCATCGCGATCGGCAGCTCGGGCACCATGCCCATGTAGATGGCGACACGATCGCCTTTGCGAACGCCCAGCGACTTCAGCACGTTCGCGCACTTGGAGACCTCGCGCAGCAGTTGCTGATAGGTGAGGGTTCGCGAATCGCCCGGCTCGCCTTCCCACAGGATGGCGGCTTTGTTCTTGCGCCAGGTGGCGACGTGGCGGTCCAGGCAGTTGTAGGAAATGTTCAGCTCGCCCCCGATGAACCATTTGGCGAAGGGCAGCTTCCATTCGAGCACGCGGTCCCAAGGCTTGAACCAGTGCAGTTCGCGCGCGATCTTGGCCCAGAAACCTTCAGGGTCTTCGGCGGCCTCCTTATACAGGCGATCGTAGTCGGCCCGGCTCCTGATTTGGGCCCCGGCGCGGAACTCGTCGGGCGGTTCAAAAACGCGCCGTTCGTTTAGAACGGAGTCAATGGCGTTCGATGACATGGCTCCCAATAGCATATCGTTGTGTGATAACCTACCGCGATACGGAGATGAAGGAATTATCCTGGGAGCCAGAATGAGCCGGCCGGGCCGGCATCGCAAACTTGATTTTTTGATCGCGGGCGCGCAAAAGGGCGGCACCTGCACCCTGGACGCCATTTTTAGAAAGCACCCGCAAATCCAAATGGCGCGCCGCAAGGAAACTCATTTCTTTGACGATGAAAACCGCGACTGGGAGGCCCACGATTATGACAAGCTGGATGCCTATTTTGCCGCGTCCGACGATCGGCTGCGGGGAGAAGCCACGCCCGTCACCCTGTATTGGCGGCCGGCGATACGGCGTGTGCACCAGTACAATCCCGATATCAAGCTGATCTTGCTGCTGCGCAATCCGGTGGAGCGGGCTTTCTCGCATTGGCGCAAGGTATATTCCGCCGGACGCGACGCGCTGCCCTTCAGCGTCGCGATTCGCGAAGGCCGTGACCGGGTGCAACTCCAGGCGGAAGTCGAGGGCTTGCATCGGTCTTTCAGTTACGTCGAGCGGGGCCTTTACGGCCGGCAACTCGCATACCTGTTGGAATTTTTTCCCCGGCAACAGATTCATTGCGAGGTGTCCGAGGATTTCTTCGGCAACCAGGCGGCGGTGTTGCAACGCCTTTCGACCTTTCTTGCGATCCATCCATTTCCCGCGCTTCCACCCGTGCACAAGAACTCCGGTCGTAAATTCGCCGCGGCTTCTACGCTATCCGAGGACGACATTGAGTACCTTTCGGCGGTATTTCGCGAGGACGTCGCCGCGGTCGAAGCCTTTCTGGGGCGATCGATTCCGGAGTGGGGAAGCGCTGTCACCCAGGCCAGGGCGCAAAAGGATCACGGCAAGATGCATTCGGGCGGCGCCACTGAACATTTACGATTGTCGCTGCGCCGCCTCCTGCGTACGCCCGTTGAGAGATGGCAGCGCGGCAGGTGAGTGGGCCAAGCTGGATCGGCGAGAAAAGCTTCATGGACGCCCCATTACATGCACGTGAGCGTAAGGCGAGCCGGCCCACATAATGTAAGCACCCGTCTTCTTGTGTGTGACCGGCAGACCCGTCGCCTTCGGATCGAACGGCCACATAATCATCCAGTGCGGACCGATCGGGATGGGCGGGCTGGTCGTATCGTAAGGATCCGAATCACTGCGCTGTGTGGCTCCCGCCAGCATGTAAGTGATGCCAGGGACCGTGTTGGTCGGCTTCGGTTTGTGAGCTTTGAAGTCGGCCGACCACTGCATCGAGGCGGCGTCCTCGCACATGGGAGGATCGCCGATCACTTTCGGATTGCCCGGCATGCAAGTGAAGCCGTTAGTTCCTTCGCGCAGAACGATCATCTTGCCTTGGGCATCCGTGTCAACGACACGAGCCGACTTGGCGATCTCAGCCGGTCCCGCCGATAGCGCTCGGGCGATCTTGGCTTGAGTCGTCTCGCCCGCGTCCGCGGCGGACTTATGATCCGGCAGCTGAGCCTGAGCCGCGACGGCCGCTAAAAGTATCGCTACCACAAGATTCTGAGTTCTGAATTCCATAGTTCGTCCTAGCTGGTACGAGCCACCGCACTGAGTTCCCGCATTCCATTTTCGTCAATCTTCAACCCCGCTGCAGCGACGTTTTCTTCAAGATGCTCGACCCTGGAAGTTCCAGGGATCGACAGAATGACTGGAGATTGCGCCAGCAGCCATGCCAGAGCAACTTGTGACGGCGTGGCTTTCAGTCGCGCAGCCGCTCGATCAATGGGGCTGTCCGCGCCCGCCAGTCGGCCAGCCGCCAGCGGGAACCAGGGGATAAATCCGATGCCTTCTTGTTCGCAGAATTCCAGCACGTCTTGGGATCCCCGGTCGGTGACGCTATAGCGATTCTGGACGCTTACAATCGGCACAATTTCTTGCGCGTGTTGAATCTGGCGGACGCTCACTTCCGACAAGCCGATGTGCCTGATCTTGCCTTGCGACTGCAGATCTTTCAGAGCTCCGAGTTGATCTTCGGCCGGAACCTTCCGGTCGATTCGATGCAACTGATAAAGATCGATCCGGTCCAGACGCAAACGGCGCAAGCTTCCTTCGCAGGCGGACTTCAGATGTCCAGGCTTTCCGTTTTCGGCCCATTGGTTGGGACCCGGCCGTTCGAAGCCGCCCTTGGTGGCGATGACCAAGCCTGCCGGGTATGGATGCCAAGCCTCGGCTATGATCTCCTCACTGACGCCGGGCCCATAGGAATCCGCGGTGTCGATGAAATTGATTCCCAATTCGACAGCGCGACGCACTACCCGAATGCACTCGGCCCGATCGGCCGGCTCACCCCAGATTCCTTTACCCGTGATTCGCATAGCGCCGAATCCCAGCCGCGCGACGCGGAGATCGTTTCCGATCAGGAATTCGCCGGCTTTAGACAGATAGTTCAATAGATCTCCATTCTAGTTGCTTGTGAGCAAGGCGATGCGGAAGCGGGCGGCCGCGCGGCTTGAGCCCACCGGCCGGCGCCCCAGCAAGGCGTCGGAGCGTGACGTAGGAGCACCCGGCACGGTGTAAAATAAATTGCTCGTGGGTTGACGCGTTATGAAAAACTTCCTGATCGGCTTGATAATCGGCGTTCTGTTGTGCGGCCTGACGCTGCTGGTTCTGATTTTCGCGATCGCGCGCTTCGCCGGGTCGTACGCCAGCCGGCCAGTCAACGCCGCCGCCGGCTCCACGCTGGTGCTGGATCTGGAAGGCGATGTGCCGGAGCGCTTGCCCGCCGATATCCCGATTCCGATTCTCCAAAACCAGACGCCGCTGTCGGTGGAACAAGTGTGGGACACGTTCCACAAGGCCGCCGCCGATTCACGCATTCGTGGAATCCTGTTCGAACCTCACGGCCTGGACATCGGATGGGCCAAAATGCAAGAGATTCACGACGACATTTTGCAGTTCAAGAAGTCCGGCAAGCCGATCGTCACGTATTTGCACAGCCCCAGCGCGCGCGAATATTATCTGGCGTCCGCCACGGACAAGATCTTCGTTTCTCCGGAGGATTCGCTGGATCTGAAAGGACTGCGCGCCGAGTCCATGTACTTCAAGGACACCCTCGACAAGGTGGGCGTCAAGGCGGACGTGGTGCACGCGGGCAAATACAAAGACGCCGGCGACATTCTCACGCAAACGTCCATGTCACCGGAAACGCGCGAGGTTTTGAACGCCATTCTTGACCAGTACTACGGGGATCTGATCGCCACCATCGCACAAGGCCGGAAAAAGCAGCCGGATGCGGTGCGCGCTCTGCTGGATGATGGTCCGTTCCTGGCGCGCGATGCGGCCGCCAATGGACTGATCGATGCGCTGGGCTACGAAGACCAGGCAGTAGCGGAGATGCAGACCCGCCTGAAGCAGACCGAGCTGAAGAGGATTTCGAGCAGGTCCTATTTGAAGTCTCCGCTGTTGTCGGCCGGCGCCGGCCGCAGGATCGCGCTGGTGGTGGGAGACGGAATGATCACGCAGGGCTCGGGCAACGAGACCGCGGACGACGAGAGTTTCACCGCCACCGGATTCATCAAGCTGCTGAAGCAGGTGGAGAACGATTCGTCCATTCAGGGCGTGATTCTACGCATCGATTCTCCCGGCGGCGATGCCGTGGCGTCCGACGAGATGCTGCACGAAGCCAAGAACCTCAGCAAGAAGAAACCGCTGGTGATTTCGATGAGCGACGAAGCCGCGTCGGGCGGATATTATGTGGCAGTGACCGGCGATCCGATCATTGCGTATCCGAACACGCTCACCGGGTCCATTGGCGTGATTTTCGCGCGCTTCAACGTGCGTGGCCTCTACGACAAAATCGGCGTGAGCGCGCAAACCCTCACCCGAGGCCGCTACGCCGACATCGATTCGGAATACACTCCAATGAGCGACGCGGAGCGGCAGAAGCTCACCGGGCAGATCGACGCGTTTTACCGGTCCTTCGTCAGCCGCGTGGCGGATGGCCGCAAGAAGCCGTTCGATCAGATTGAGCCGCTGGCGCAGGGGCGCGTTTGGCTGGGAGCGCAAGCCAAGCAGAACGGGCTGGTGGATCAGCTGGGCGGTCTGGATCGCGCGGTCGAAGTCCTGAAACAACAGGCGCACATGGCGCCGTCCGAGCGAGTAACGCTGGTACCCTACCCTGGCCAGCGCAGTGTTTTCGATTTGCTCTTTCGAAGCCGGATGGACGCCTCGGCTGCTGTTGAGAAGCGGCTGGGTAAAATAGTCGGACAGCTGCCCTGGCAGATGCTTTCACAGCATGGTTTTTTAAAGGTGATGCCGTACTCGGTTAGCGTACATTAGGGAGTTTCGTTCGATCGGCCGGTCCGTAGTACGAATGGCGACTCAGTTATGGAACCAACGTTCTATGGCAATTACCTGATTTGGGTCTAAGGTAGAAGTGGGGATCGAACTATGGGAACGCGGCACGATTTGCGCCGTCAAGAACGGCGGCCGTGTGAACACAAGGTCACCGTGACTTGGCGCGATGCTCGCGGCGACAACAAATTCGCCATTGCACAAGCCATCGATATCTCCGAGTCCGGCATTAGGCTGCAGATGCCGGAGGCGCCGCCCCTGCATAGCTATGTGATGCTGCGGGCAACCGAACTGGGACTGTTGGGAAACGCTTCGGTCCGCCATTGTGTCCGCACGGCGGCATCGAAGTATGCGGTGGGTGCCGAATTTAGCGCCGGTCTGCAGTGGACTCCTGAAGAGCCGCCAGTCGAGTAGCTCGACATTTGTGTAGCACGGCGTGGCCCTGATACGATCGGGTTCGAGAGCATTTTCGGAATGATCGACAGCCATCCTCAACGTCTTATAGTCGGAATTACGGGCGCCACCGGGGCAGTTTTCGGGATCCGGCTGCTGGAGGCGTTGCAGGGATCCAGCGTGGAAACGCATTTGATCGTCAGCAAATGGGGCGCTCACACGCTGGCGCAAGAGACCTCGTACACGCTGGATCGCGTGCGGCAAATGGCGTCGTATTATTATGCGGCGAACGATCAGGGCGCGGCAGTGTCGAGCGGCTCGTTCCTGACCGCGGGCATGGTTATCGCGCCGTGCAGCGTGCGGACTCTTGGGGCGATCGCCAGCGGCCAAGGCGAGCATCTGGTGCACCGGGCCGCGGATGTGGTTCTCAAGGAGCGCCGCAAGCTGGTGTTGCTGGTGCGCGAAACGCCGCTGAACGACATCCATCTGGAGAACATGTTGAAGCTCTCACGCATGGGAGCGGTGATCCTTCCGCCGGTGCCGGCGTTTTACAACCACCCGCGGTCGCTCGAAGAAGTGGTGGATCACATCGTGATGCGCGCGCTGGATCAGTTCGGCATCCATACGGATCTGGCGGAGCGCTGGGGCAGCGAGATGCCGGTGCCATTGGGCGGGAATATTTCCGAGCCGTAACCAGCCGCGGGCGTTATTGACCCGCTTGCGGGATCGCGAGCGCGGTGCCCGAAACCGGCCCCTTGTATATCTGCTTCAGTTTGGACCAAAGGGCCGTGCTTTGGTCCTCGGGTACGGCCGCATAAAATTGCCGCGGGCCATCGAATCCGTCCCTCTCGACGGGCGTCAGCCAGGATGCCTTGCGGACCTCGCGATAGTAGTTCAAGGCTGGTTCGAGCGTCCAGGAGACTCCCAGCCGGATCGGACCGGCGGGCTTCGGCGCGGCTTCCAGTGCTTCGAAGATGCGTTTCGTGTCGGCGTCGTAGCGCCAAACCAAAAAGCTGTTTATATTCCATTGAGCCGCAAATTCAAGGGCGAACGAGACGAGCATTACCGCTGCCGCGCCGCCAATCCAACGCGGCAATCCGGGGCGCTCCGTCAGCATTCGCACCAGTCCGAGCGCGGCAAGAGTGGCTAGCGGAACGAAGTAGATTCCGGTTCGATCGATCGGATAAGGGAGGCCGGATGTCACATGCGCACCGGCGAGCAGAATGGCGGAGCCGACCACGGCGAGCGATGCAAGCCAGGTGGCCAGCGCCGCCGTCGATCGTACCCTGCCGGTGATCGATACCATGGTCAGGGCCGCTAGCGACATCAGCGGAAGAAAAATGAGTGCGATGTTGCTCCAGACGCGTTCGAGTCTACGAAGCGCGCCGGGGCTATTGCCGTATGCAAATGAGACGTCCATGATGTTTCGCAAGCTCTTGCTCGCCGTGGGCGTCCCAACGTAGAAGTCTTGGCTGCGGGCTAAATCAATCGGCGCGGCGAGCAGATAGACCAGGGCCAAGGCGATGACTGGGACAACGAAATACATGAGCGGAGCGTGGGAGCGCGTTGGTTCGCGCGCGGCTTCGGGCTTGCGCTTCTTCTTGCGAGTCTTGGAGGGAGATACGGACGCCGGCGCGCTGCCGCTCGAAGGCTTCTCTCGCGCCCGCAGGATGAGAACGCAGAAGGCGGCCGCCAGGACGAAAACCGGCATCAGCAAAGTGAGATTCGCGGCCACCGCGATGGCGCATCCAAGGGCCGCCTTCCACAGCCGGTGACGAAGCTGGGCTTCGCTTGCTCCGCCGTGCGAGCGATCACTGAACGCTTCTTCGTTGAACCTTTCTTCGTCAAACCAGGCCAGCATCTGGAACAAGGCCCAGAACAGGCCGGCCATCGCAAGACCATAGCCGCGCGCGGCAACCAGGAAATCCAGCAGAATCGGGTTCAACGTCAGGGCGGCGCATCCGAGCAGAAACAGCCAGCCATCGCCGAACACCAGTCCGCACAACTGGAAGACGGTCCAAAAGAACCAAGCGCCGGCGAGAAGCGTCGGCAGTCTCATCGCAAACGCCGAGTCGCCGAAAAGCGTCGTCGAGATACGGAACAGGATGGTGGCCAGGAAGTGATGGTTCGGGTCGTAGTATTGGAAGATCGTGGAGGCGGGCCCTGACAAGTAAAGCTGCCAGGTCAGCGCTTCGTCGTGAACGATGGATTGCGTGGCGGCCCGGTAGAGATTCGTGGCGAACAACGCCCCGAGCAAGACCAGAGCGGCGACGCGGAACCCGGACTTAGTGAAAGGAGACGTTCTCGATTCGGTAATGACGATTCTCGATTGTAGCAGTGGAGCGCGGACTGCGTGGATCGCCGGGAAGCGCGAGCCATCGGCGCACGCTCTTGTGTCTTATCATTAAAATATTCCGTGGCCAAGACCCACAAGAAGAGCGTAGCGGCACACGCGCCAGTGGCGGTCCAATCCGCGCCTCCGTTTTCCGAGCGCCTGGAATCGCTTCTCAAGCGGCACGCCGTCGTGATCGCCTGGGCCCTGACCCTGCTCGGCACGGTCCGCATCGTCTCCACGTACACGGTGTTCAATCACACTTCCGATGAACCGGCCCATATCGCTTGCGGCATGCAATGGCTGGACGACGGAATCTACCAATACGAACATCAGCACCCTCCGCTGACCCGCGTGCTGGTGGCGCTCGGCCCGTATCTGGCTGGCGCGCGCTCCAACCGGCAGGACGACATGACAGTGGAAGGCGCCACCATTTTGTACGGAGGCGGCCACTACGATCTTCGCCTGGCCCTGTCGCGCGCCGGCAACCTGCCCTTCTTCTGGCTGGCTTGCTGGATGGTGTTCCTGTGGGGGCGGCGGATCCTCGGGCCGGCCGGCGCCGCAGTCAGCGTGCTCACTTTCAGCATGACCCCCGCGGTCCTCGCCCACGCTGGACTTTCCACCACCGACATGGGCCTCACGGCTTGTTTTGCCGCCGCCGCTTATGCGTCCCTGAGATTGCTGGAGGAGCCCGGGCTCAAGAGCGCTGTATGGCTCGGCGTCGCTCTGGCTTTGATGGTGCTCAGCAAGTTTTCGGCTTTGGCGTTTTATCCCGCCGCGGCAATCGCGGTGCTCGCTTATTGGCTGTATTCCACCCGGCCGGCCCTCTCCGAAATCACGCGCTTGCTCGGGGCGCGCCTGGGCTGGATCGGATTGGCCGCCCTGCTCGGCCTGCTGATCATCTGGGCAGGCTATCGCTTTTCCTTTGGAAAGACCGTTTGGGTTTCATTCAGCGTGCCATTCCCCGAGCTCTATTCGGGCGTGAAGGCTGTCATGGATCACAACGCAGGGGGCCACCATGCCTACTTGCTGGGCGAGGTGCGAATCGACGGCTGGTGGGCCTTCTTCCCGGTGTTGATCGGCGTCAAGCTGCCGCTGGGCCTGTTGATCCTGGCAGCGGTTGGCCTATGGCGGCGGCCCGCGCGTTCTGACGACGCCTGGCCCTTCGCGTTTGCGGTTGCGATTCCAGCCGCGATCCTCGCCGTAGCCATGTCCTCCCGCATCAATATCGGCATCCGCCACATCCTTCCGGCGTTTCCGTTCTTCGCGATTATCGCCGCCGCGGGGACGCTCTGGCTGATTGAGCAAAGCCGCCGCCACAAGTGGGCTCTTTGGACTGTCGCCGCCGCAGCCGGATGGCTGGTGATCAGTTCACTCGCATCGCACCCCGATTACCTGGCGTACTTCAATGCCCTGGCCGGCGACGAGCCCGAACGCATCGTAGTGGATTCGGATCTCGATTGGGGTCAGGACATCAAGCGCCTGGGCCAGCGGCTGCGCGAGCTCAACGCCCCCTCCGTCACGTTCACGCCCACGATTACCGTCAGCCTGGCCTCGCTCGGGTTTCCGCCCCACCAGCGGAGCGACGCCGACGTTCCCGCTCCCGGCTGGAACGCGGTTGGGGTTACGCATTGGAAGCTGAATCACATGGGCCTCCCGTTCGGCGACACCGCACCCACCTGGCCCGATTTCGTCAAGCCCATGGAACGGGTAGGACGCTCCATCCTCCTGTACTACATCCCGCCGCAACCGGCCAGCGGCCGTTGAGGCTGGTACTGAACAACTTCGTCAGCTGGCTTTGCCTGCACGCGCCGGCGATTTTCGCGGCACGGCGCGCTTGCTGGCAACGGCCGGAAGGACGGTGTCCACGACACTTCGGAGCTGCACAAAAAAGACCAAGAGAGCACTGGGCCAGACTTGGAGAATCAGGCGATCGAATGATGTTTGAACGTGCCAAGCCACGCTCGCGGGCGTTATCAGATACACGGCGCAGTACGACAAGAACACCAGGACCAAAGCGGCGGTTGCGATCAGAGCAGGTAATTTGTAGCGCTCCTCGAGTTGCCAGCGCAGAATCACGGCGAGGATGGCGAGCAAAATCACGGGATGCGCCAATCCCGACCCAAGATTGAGCAGGTTGCTGAAGAACGCCCCCGCGACCTCCGTATAGCGGTTGACTTCGTGTAAACGCGCCAGTCCCGAAATGCCTTGAGTGACTAATGGGTCCGACGCGGGCGCAAGAAAGAACTTCAGCCACAGCGTCAAAAGCACTCCGGGAGTTGCACCCGCCAACAACCATCCGGTGCGGGACAAAGCAGCGCCCATGCGCCACTGCCACAGGGTGAGGATAAAGAACACGGCTAAGATGCAAGCGAGGAACGCGATCCCTTCGTTCTTGGTCCAAGCCGCTAAACCGGCGCACAGTCCCGCCCAAAATAGCGTCCAATGCCCGCCGGCGGCCGTTGGCGAAGCGTGTAGGAAGACGAGAGCGATCGCGCCCAGGTAATAAAATGCGACAGGAATGTCGGCGTATTGCGCTGGTGCCCAAGTGAGCAGCGACGTGGTGGAGAGAATCACAAGGCCCGCCAGGAATGCCGAAGCAGCGCCTCGCAGGAGCGCGATGGCGCTCACCAGAAGCGCGAGCAGCGTGGCGAAGAATGCCAGCCCGGTGGCGATGGGAGCGACCGTGTCCACGGCGCCGCCGGCCTTCCATAATCGCGCGATGAAGGCGGAGAGCAGGAGCGGGTAGTCAGGATGCGTATTCGAGAGCAGGGCGGAGACGGCATAGCGCCACGAATCGCGGGGGCCCGCGAGATACTTCGCGCGCAAGTTCCAAAGCGCCCAGGCGTCCCACCCGCCGACGGGAAGCGCGATCGCCATTTGAACCAAGCGGGTCCACGAGATCAATAGGGCGATGCCGAACGCGGTCGCAAGCAGCCAAGTCCATCGAAAGCCCGGTGTTGTCGCATGCGGCGTCTGTTCGGCAACGGAGCGCGCGCGGTTGCGGGCTCGCGTTCGCAACCAATTCCAGGCCAAGACGCCTGCCAGGATGATATCGACGGCGAAAATGGCGGCCGGTGAAGCCGCGCCGGCGACATCCAAGAACAGGAAGATGATGGATGTCAACCCCATGCCGATGCCCGCTCCCAACGCCGCATCAAATAGCAGGGCTGCCCAGCGCGGCTGCATGTTTCGCACCGGATCCTGGGCTTGAACCAGCAGAAATCCGATGAGCAGGGCTAGTATGAACGAGATCCCTTCCAGCATCTAGCGCGCCTGATTCCGGTACAGCACGGCGCCGTTCCCAAAGTCTTTCACCAGCGTCAACCCCCGCTTCTCGCCAAACTGAGCCACGTCCAGCGGCTTTGAAAAGTTCCCGATCACCCATTCGGCGTCCGGTTTCAGCCGCTGCTCGGCTACTAAACGCGGCGCCAGAGTATATTGGGCGCTGCTATACAATACCGCCCCCAGTGTCTGGCTGGCCGGCACATCGGAAACATAGCCGATGATCCCCGTGGCCGGCAGTGCCGACATCAGATCCTGAAAGCGGGCGGCCTGTTCGCCGATTTTGTAGACGTCAGCATTGGTTCCGGCCAGGTCCCCGGTGACGCTATAGAAGTTGACGGTGCTCCACAAAGCCAACACGGCGACAGCCGCGCACGCCGCCAGGACCAGTCCCGAAGAAGGCTGATTCATTGGTGTCCTGATCACAAAAAATGTTACCGTCTTCAGCGCTCTTGCTTTATCACAGCGCGCCCTTCGTACGCTTCGAGCACTGCCTCGACATCGCCCTCCATCATAACGGAGCCATGATCGATCCACAGCGCGCGATCGCACATCTCCCGAACCGAGCCGGACGAATGCGATACGAACAGCATCGATTTGCCGGCCCGGCGGAAGGACACCAACGCCTCTTTGCTCTTAGCTTGAAAAGCAGCGTCGCCAACCGCCAGAACCTCGTCGATGAGCAGAATATCCGGCTCGCATTGAATCGCCACCGAAAAAGCCAGCCGCATGGTCATGCCGCTCGAGTAGGTCCGCAGCGGGTCGTCGATGAACTCGCCGATGCCGGAAAACTCCACAATGCGGTCGAAGAGCTCGTTGGTCCTGCGCTTGGACAGGCCCACCAGAGCGGCGTTGAGCACCACGTTCTCGGCGCCGGTGAGATCGGGATGAAACCCGGCGCCCAATGCAAGGAGCGCCGCGATCCGGCCGTTCACCCGAACGGTGCCTTGGTCCGGCGAGGCCAAGCCCGCCGCCAGGCTCAAAAGAGTGCTCTTGCCGGCTCCGTTCGAACCGATGATTGCCAGGCTCTCGCTTTGCTCCAAACGAAAGGAGACGTTCCGCAACGCGCAAAAGGGCTGGTGGTGCACCCTGCCAAACCAGCGCGCAATGTGGGTCCGCAGCAACTGGCGTCCCTTGCTGTGGGGAAACCACTTGGAAACATCCTGAAATTCGATCAGCGGCATGCCGTCCTACAAGCGCGAATAAAAACCCTGTTTCAATTTGCCGAAGACGTACAGCCCGGCTCCGAACATAATGACGGAAACGACGGTGAGCTTGATCAGGGTGGAAGCCAGCGGCGCATGGCCTTCCAGCAAAACGTTGCGCATCATCAGGACCAAGGCGGCCACCGGATTGAATTGATACACGCCCTGGAATCGAACAGGAATGAGCGCGAACGAATAGACGATCGGCACCAGCCAGAACAGCACCGTGTTGGTGGATTCAACCACGTAACGCGTGTCCCGCACGTAAACGTTCACTGCCGAAAACGCTAGCGCCAACCCCATCACGAACAGAATCTCCAGCCCCCAGATCAGCGGCAGCCAAAGCCAGTGGATGTTTACGCCGCGTCCGAAAGCCAGGATGATCGCGAGCAACAGCACGATCTGTATGAGCAGATGGATGCAGTTTGACAGAACACTCGCGATCGGGAACACCTGGCGCGGCACTGGAACTCTCTTGATAAGCGCCGCGTTCTCCAACAGCGACGTGGTGCCCGTGATCCAGGCGATGGTGAAAAAATTAAATGGAACCAGACCGCACAGCACAAACAGCGGATAACTCTTATCGTTGGACCGGGCAAAAATCTTGGTGAAAATAAATGTCAAGACGCCCATCATGATCAAGGGGTTCAACAGCGACCAAAGGACGCCCAGCGACATGTTCCGATAGCGGACTTTGAAGTCCTTTTCCACCAGGTTGCGAATTAAGAAAAGATAGTCTCCGTTCCACACGACGATGTGACAATTATAGCTGGCGGCCGCATGTTGAAGAGCGCGTCTCAACATGCTTCAATATGAGTGACACCCCTTCCCGAGAACACTGGAGGACAATCCGAATTGAATGCTGCAATCCTCGCCCTGGAAGACGGGACGGTCTTCGAGGGCGCCAGTTTTGGTGCGCCGAAAGACAGCTTGGGCGAAGTGGTGTTCAACACCGCCATCACGGGCTATCAGGAGATCTTCACGGACCCTTCCTACGCGGGCCAAATCGTCGTATTGACGAATCCGCAGATCGGGAATTACGGCGCCAACGCCTATGATCAGGAAGCCGCGCGGCCATATATCGAAGGGCTGGTGGTTCGTGAATTCTCGCGTCTGGCCAGCAATTGGCGTTCGGAGGAGAATGCTGAACAATTTCTCGCCGACAACGGAATTCCGGTGGCCGCCCAGATCGACACGCGCGCTCTGGTACGCCACTTGCGAACTCGCGGCGTGATGCGGGGCGTGCTCTCCGTGGGCCAAGCAAGCCGGGACGAATTGATCGACCGCGCCCGGAAAGCCCCGTCCATGGTGGGGCTCGACTTGGCGACGCGCGTTTCCACTTCTTCCAACTACTCGTGGGATCAGCCGGTGACACCTTGCTCGCCTTCCGATACCCTCGCGAAGCCAGCCGGGCAGTTTTGCCACGTGGTCGCGTTCGATTACGGGATCAAGCGCAATATCTTGCGGCGCCTGGTTCAGGTTGGCGCGCGCGTGACTGTGGTTCCGGCGGGCGCATCGGCTGAGGACGTGCTGGCGCTCCATCCGGATGGCGTGTTTCTGTCGAATGGCCCCGGCGATCCCGAGCCGCTGGAATTTCAAGCGGCCCAAGTGCGGAAACTGATCGGCAAGAAACCCATCTTCGGCATCTGCCTGGGCCACCAGATTCTCGGCCTCGCGCTGGGCGGCAAGACCTACAAGCTCAAGTTCGGACACCGTGGAGCGAACCATCCGGTGTTGAACCAGGTGACTCAAAAGGTGGAGATCACCTCCCACAATCATGGATTCGCGGTGGATCCGGATTCTCTCAACATGAACGAAGTGGAGCTCACGCATGTCAATCTGAACGACCAAACACTGGAGGGATTTCGCCATCGCAACGAACCGGTGTTCTGCGTGCAGTATCATCCCGAGGCGGCGCCCGGTCCGCACGATTCGCATTATCTGTTTGACGATTTCATGACATTGATCAAGGATTCCAGGGACCGATAACGAATGCCGCGGCGTAACGACATCCATCGCATTCTGATCGTGGGCTCGGGACCCATCATCATCGGACAAGCCTGTGAATTCGATTATTCCGGCGCGCAGGCCTGCAAGGCCCTCAAGTCCGACGGCTATGAAGTGGTGCTCATCAATTCAAATCCGGCCACCATCATGACAGATCCCGACCTGGCCGACCGCACTTACGTTGAGCCGCTCGATATTGCTTATGCCGAGGAAGTGATCCGGCGCGAGCGTCCGGATGCATTGCTCTCCACCGTCGGCGGTCAAACCGGTCTCAACTTGTCCGTCGACTTGGCCGACGCGGGAGTGCTCGACAAGTACGGTGTCGAGCTGATCGGCGCCAAAATCGAATCCATCAAGAGGGCCGAGGACCGGCTGCTGTTCAAGGATGCCATGCGGAAGATCGGCCTGGAGACGCCGCAATCGCAACTGGTGAACAACGTCGACGACGGACTGGCCTTCGCCAACCGTATCGGCTATCCGGTGATCTTGCGGGCGAGTTTCACTTTGGGCGGCTCGGGCGGCGGCATCGCTTACAACCGCGAGGACCTGGTGGAAATTCTGGAGCGCGGCCTGGATCTTTCGCCGGTGCACGAGGTGCTGATCGAAGAGAGCGTTCTCGGCTGGAAAGAATTTGAGTTGGAAGTGATGCGCGACCTGGACGACAACGCCATCATCGTGTGTTCCATCGAGAACTTCGATCCGATGGGCGTTCACACGGGCGATTCCATTACCGTCGCGCCGGCGCAAACGCTCACCGATCGCGAGTACCAGATGATGCGTGATGCTTCACTCGGTTGCCTGCGTGAAATCGGCGTGGACACGGGCGGATCGAACGTGCAGTTCGCGATCAATCCGGAAAACGGCCGCATGGTGATCGTGGAGATGAACCCGCGCGTCTCGCGCAGCTCCGCGCTGGCCTCCAAAGCCACTGGGTTTCCCATCGCGAAGATCGCGGCGAAGCTGGCGGTCGGCTATCGTTTGGACGAAATCAAGAACGACATCACGGAAGTAACGCCCGCTTGCTTCGAGCCGACCATCGACTATGTCGTGGTCAAGATTCCGCGCTGGCAATTCGAGAAATTCCCCGGCGCGGAGCCGGTTCTCGGAACGCAAATGAAATCGGTGGGCGAAGTGATGGCCATCGGCCGCACCTTCAAACAGGCGCTTTCGAAAGGAATCCGAAGCCTCGAGACGGGCAAGGCGGTCACTTCCGAGACCTTCGATCCGGCGCTCATCCGCCAGCGCCTGATCACGCCCAATCCCGAGCGTCTGGGCTATATCCGCTTCGCTCTCGAACAGGGCTGGAGCGTGGAGCAGATTCACGAGATCACCTCGATCGATCCGTGGTTTTTGAAGCAGCTTCGCGAGCTGGCGGATCTCGAGCATAGTTTGTCCGGGCAACGCCTGGGCTCGCTCTCGCGCGGCCGGATTCTCGAAGCCAAGCGCGACGGACTTTCCGATGCGCGCCTGGGGCGGCTATTGGGCGCCGATGACAACGCCGTGCGCGCGCGCCGCAAGGAGCTCGGAATCACCGCGGTGTTCAATCGCGTGGATACCTGCGCGGCCGAATTCGAGAGCTTCACGCCGTATCTTTATTCGAGCTACGAATCGGAAAATGAATCCGACCCAGGCGATCGAAAGAAGGTGATGATCCTAGGCAGCGGCCCCAACCGGATCGGCCAGGGTATCGAGTTCGACTATTGCTGCTGCCATGCGGCCTACGCGCTGGCGGAATTCGACCACGAATCGATCATGGTCAATTGCAACCCGGAAACGGTTTCCACCGACTATGACACCAGCGACCGGTTGTACTTCGAGCCCCTCACACTCGAAGAAGTGCTCAACATTTGCGACGTCGAGAAGCCCGATGGCATCATCGTTCAATTCGGCGGCCAAACCCCGTTGAACCTCGCCCTGCCGCTTCAGTCCGCGCTCAAAGGCGCGGGCGTTCCGATTATCGGCACCGATCCGGCCGATATCGACCGCGCGGAGAATCGCGAGCTGTTCGGCAAGCTGCTTGACGATCTGGGCATTCCGGCGCCCGAGAACGGCTCGGCCACTAGCGCGGAAGAAGCCTGCGAGGTGGCTCGCCGCATCGGCTATCCGGTGCTGGTCCGCCCGAGTTACGTATTGGGCGGTCGCGCCATGGTGATCGCCTACGACGAAGAAATGGTCAAGCGCTACATGCACGAGGCCGTGGTTTTCTCGCAAGAGCGGCCCGTGCTTATCGACCGGTTCCTGGAGGACGCCACCGAAGTCGACGTGGATGCTCTGGCCGATCAAGATGGCGGCGTGCTGATCGCGGGCATCATGGAGCACATCGAGGAGGCGGGCGTGCATTCGGGCGATAGCTCCTGCGTTCTTCCACCGCAAGGGCTTTCTGAATCCGTGCTGCGGACCATTCAGGATTACACCGAGCGGCTGGCGCGAGCGCTGCACGTGATCGGCCTGATGAACGTACAGTACGCGATCAAGGACGGCATGGTGTATGTGCTGGAAGTGAATCCACGCGCGTCGCGCACCGTTCCCTACGTCAGCAAAGCCACTGGCGTAGCGCTTCCGAAACTGGCCGTCGGCCTGATGCTCGGCAAGAAACTTCGCGACTTCGAGCACCTAACCGGGGGCCGCACATCCGGCGTTCTGCCGGTGCCGCAGTGCTTCGTGAAATCGCCCGTCTTCCCGTTCGGCAAGTTCCCTGGGGTCGATCCCGCGCTGGGTCCCGAGATGCGCTCCACGGGCGAAGTGATGGGCGTGGGCGAAAACTTCGGCGAAGCGTTCGGCAAGGCCCAGTTGAGCGCCGGCACTCCGCTTCCCGACAGCGGCACGGTGTTCATCAGCGTGAACGATCGCGATAAAGCAGCTGCGGTGGAAGTCGCGGCCAAGTTCGCCGAATACGGATTTCAGCTCGTGGCCACGCGCGGAACCGCGGCCGTCTTGAAAGCTGCCGGCCTCGAGGTCAAGACCGTTTTCAAGGTGAACGAGGGGCGTCCCAACGCCGTCGACATCATGAAGGCCGGCTCACTGAAGCTGGTGATCTACACCACCACGGGCGGGCACACGTTCAAGGACGAGCGCGACATCCGCCGCACCGCGGTTGCATATCGAATTCCCTGCATTACGACACTGAGCGGCGCGAAGGCCGCGGCGCAAGCGATTGTTTCGCGGAAGCGCGATCCCATCCGCGTCTGGAGCCTTCAGGAAATCCACAACCCGGATGGCGTCGCGGCCACTTCGGCGGCCTCAGTTCGAAGCTGAGGGAAGCGCATACTGTCCGGTAACATCGTGAATCCTTGTGTTCGATACATCCAAAACCACGGCCTTCCGGGCGTTCAACAGCGCCTTTGCGGTTTCGGGCGTCAATTCATACTGCGGGACCCAGCCGCGCTGATCGTCGACGTCTTTGGCGCCGCCCGGAGCGATAAAAACATTCTGCACGCCGAATGTCTCAAACGGGCGATCCGCGAATCCCGAATAGAACTGGTCCGTGTTCAGGCCCGTCACCAGCAGCGCTTTGCCCGGGTAAGCGCGGTCGTAGGCCAGGATGCCAGTCACTAAATCTCGGGCCACGCGGCTGCGCTCCACTTGCCAGCTCGTGTCATCCCAAGCCGCGGGCAAACAGATGGCGAGATACAGCGCGGCCACCGGCGCGATCGCGAACGGCCGGCGCGCCAGCGCTCCAGCCAGAATCATTGCGATGCCCATGGCGGGACCAGTGAGCGCGTAATCCTCAACGTGCTCCGGCAATGGGAGCAGCGGAATCAGCAGCGCCAGGAACCAAGCCAGCCCAAACCAGCCCGCGCGCCCCGCCACGACGATCGCGATAATTATGCCGGCGCCAATTACGGCCGTGCCTGCGATTGTGAGCCAGGCTGGCCAGGTCCAGTGGAAGCCGGCCAATGACTGCGGACCGAGCGCCAGTTCGATGTAGGCCGCCAGCGTTCGAAAGATTCGCCAGTTGATTTGGATCGCGTAGGGCCCCGACTTCGCGGCCGGCGCCACCCAGAAATGCAGTGCAGTGTACGCCGCCGAAATTGCGAACAGGGGCGCGGTTCGCCGCAGTTTTGTGCGGTCGTAAAGCAGCGCATACGCCAGCGCGATCACCGGATACATCACCGCCGTCTCCAGCGAGCCCAATCCCAGCACAAATACGATCATCTGCTGCCAGTACTTGCCCCTGAGAAACAGCAGGAAAGCCAGCAGAACGAAAAAAAGATATTGGCTCTCGTTGTAAATAGACGTCCAACACAGAGCCGGCGCGACGCCCGGGTTGGCGAGCCAAAGAATGGGAGCGCTGGCCGCCGCAAGCGCGGAGCGGGTGAGCCTGCGGACCGCCGCCGCAAGCAAAACTACGTCCGCGGCCACGGTGGCAAACACGACGATCCGGAACGGCAGCGGGTTTACGCCGAACAGCGCCTTCAGAGCGAAAAAGAAGAGATTCTCGCTCCATGGCCGGATGTTTCCGTGCGCCTTGGGTGCGAACAGGATCGAAAGAAAATTGGTAAAACCGGTGGCCGGCCCCAGATGCAGCCATCCGAAATCATCTTGATAAAACCAATCGCCCAGGCCTCGCCAGTAGAAGGCCAGCAAAAAGATCAAACCGGCCAACGCCGCGCCATTTCTGGCGAGCCAAGCGCCTCGATCGGACAGAGAGAATTCCTGGGACACAGAGTTCAAAATCAGCGCTGGCTCGATTCGCCCGCGCGAACGCGGCGAGTAAATTCCGTGGAAGAGCCGCGCGGGACGCTCAAGTTTTGCCATTTATCACGGCAAAAATGCTTCGCGAGAAATACGATTTGCCCGCAATGGTAGGAGTAATGCGCCACCTGGCGGTTGATAGCTTGCATCACCGAGTGCGCCTCGCCGCGAATCGTGATGGTGCGGCTGAGATCGGCGTCCGAGAGCGATTCCATCGTCCCGAGTAATCGCCGCCAGCCGTCCTCCCAGAGTTCGAGCAGCGCTTCACGGGTCGCCGGCGGATCGGAAAACTCACCGTCGCGATCGCGATCCGGCTTTTCTCCGTCGCTGGTTAGAAAATCGGTCCAGCGCGAGCGCATGTTCCCGGACATGTGCTTAACGATCACCGCGATCGAATTCATTTCTTCGTCCAGCGCGGCGCAGAGCTGCTCGTCGCTCACCTGCGCGATCGCGCGCTCGGCAAGCTTCTTGTAGTACCGAAAGATCGCGGTCGAATCCTCCACGTAGGATGTGGTGAACCGAAGCGGCATGCATATATGTTCGCAGAATCGCGCGGCGAAGCTAAGGCTTGATCGCTTCCTTCAGGAACGCGAGTATCGACGCCAGTTCGGCATCGTTGTAGGCGCCGATTACCGATGCGTGCCGCCACGCGCTGCCCTCGGCGACCTTCAACGCATTCGGATCCACGGTTCGCAGCACCGGGGGAGCGGACGTCAGATCGTAGAACAGCGCACGGGTTTTGGCTTGGCTCACGATCAGCGCGGGCATGGCCTCGCCGTCAACGGTGGCCGTGCGGATGTCCGGCGTCGCAAGAGCGCGCAGCGCTGCGGCATCGGTTGGAATTTTTGCGATGGCCGTCGTCACCGGGATCCCCACGCCATTCACTTCGTGACAGGTCGAGCAACGGCTGAAGCCACGCAGGGCATCGAAGAACAGCGCGCGGCCGCGCTCAGCTTCCGCGGAAAGCGCGGGCTCCGGGGGACCCGCGCCGCCCGGTCCTGGTCCCAAATTGATCGACGGATTGACGATCCCGTTCAAGCTCGCCACGTATGCGATCACCGCAGTCAAATCCGCGCGCGGCAAGGTTGCCCCAAACGCGGGCATGGCCGTACCCGGTAATCCGCGCATGATTGTGCTCGTGATGTAGGCTTGATCGAACCCGCGCGCGGCGAGTCTCGGAGCGCCCGCCGGCGTGCCTTTTGCGCCGTGGCAATACCCAGTCGCGCACGATTGGGCGAACACTTTCTCGCCCAAACTTTGCGGCCACGCCAGTGCAGGAACGATCAAGAACAAGAGCGCGTGTTTCATTTCGAAACCTCACTGGGTACGACGGGCAAAGCGAACACGATCAACGTGGAGCCTCCGCGCCAATTCTGATCGGGAAACAGCGGAGCTAGCTGCGCGCCGGCGATGGCCTGCTGCCATCCCGTCGGAGTCGCAATGTACTGCCGCCCGCCGATCGAATACGAAACCGCCGACCCACGATTGCCGGCGCCGGTTTGATAGCTCCACAGCTTGTTCCCAGTGCGCGCGTCCAGCGCGAAGAAGTCGCCCTCCGGATCGCCCGTGAACACCAGATCGCCCGCGGTGGCCAGCACCGAGGCCAGCAGCACGTATCGATACGGCATGCTCCAAACGCGCTTCCGCGTCATGGGATCCCACGCGTCGATGTGACTGTAGGTCTTTCGATCCGGCGGCAGCTTCAACGAAAATCCGCCGTTGGCGTGAGAGCGGCCTTCCATCGCTTCGGTCGGCGTGGACGTCAGGTCGTTACAAACTTCATTGATTGGCGCGTAGAGATAACCGGTGCGCGGCGAGTACGCAGTGGAATTCCAGCTCTTCGCTCCCGCTGCGCTCGGACAAATATTCACCACCTTGCCCGCTTCGGGCTCTCTGCGGCCCACCAGTTTCCCGTCTTCGGTGATCCCCGAAATCCAAGTCTGCACTTCGGGCACGGAGAAGGCTCCGATGAATTCGCCCGTCACGCGATCCAGCACGAACGTGACGCCGCTCTTGTTCATGTGCACCAGCAGCTTTCGCATCTGTCCGTTGATTGCGCGATCGATCAGCACGCATTCATACGCCGAATCAAAGTCCCACACATCATCGGGGACTTCCTGGTGATACCAGCGCAGCTTGCCGGTGTCGGCGTCCAGAGCGACCACGCTAGCCGTGTAGAGATTCGCTTCCTTGCCCTTCGCGCCGGGAACCAGGCGATCCTCGTCGTTGAAATCCCCGCCCGCGTTGCCCGTGCCCCAATAAACCAGGTTCAACTGGGGATCGAACGAGCCGGTCATCCACGGTGCGCCGCCGCCCAACTTCCAGCTATCGCCCTTCCACGTGTCGTGGCCCTTTTCGCCGGGCCCCGGAATCACGTACCAGCGCCACGCAAAACGCCCGGTCTTGGTGTAGAACGCGGTCAAGTAACCGCGATGCGCGGCGTCGCCGCCGTTGCCGCCAACGATGACCTTGTCCTTCACCACCAGCGGCGCGGCCGTGATGTCGCAGCCGCATTGCCGCGGATCATCGACGCTGACCCTCCATTGTTCGGCGCCGGTTTTCTGATCCAGCGCGACAAGATAGTTATCCGTGGTGCCGAAAAAAACTTTGCCATCGCCCACCGCCACGCCGCGATTTTGCACAAACGTCATGCCGCCCGGCTTTCCCGGCCTCGGCGTAGGATATTTGTACTGCCACAACAAGTGGCCGGTGGCCGCATCCAGCGCGAAAACTTGGATGCGCGGCGTGATCAGGTACATCACGCCGTCCACCACGATCGGCGTGGCCTGCAGGTTTTCGGCATAGTCGCCGGTCTGGAAGATCCACGCTGGCACGAGGTTCTTGACGTTGCCGGCGTTCACTTGATCGAGCGCGCTGTAGCGCCAGGAGAACTGCGTGCCCCCGTAATGCGGCCAATCAGCGTGTGTCGCGCCATCTGGACGTGGAGCGTCTTGCGCACACGCCGCCCCCATCGCGAGCAGCACCAGCAGAAATCGCATGGCCCTCACTTAGCGGCTGGCGCAACGGGCCAGTTGCCATCAAAAGGCGGCCAGTTCGGCGCCATTAGTTCTTGCTCGGAGTAGAACATGGAAGCGTAAATCGAGCGAATCTTGCCCTGCTCGATGAAAAACCACTCGCTCAAAAGATTGCGGCGCATGGCGACACCAGGCTTGCGTTCAAAGAGCACCAGGCCCAGCACCACGCCCGCCTCTTCGTCGACGATCGGATAACGCCGCGCCGTGACGGCGAAGATGTTGGCCATGGCTCCGCTCCCTGTGCAATCGCTTGGACTGCCCCCCTGAACCGGCCGCTGCGTCGTCAGCACGCCGTTTTCAACCCGCGTACAGCCGGGATGCGCGATGATGATGGTCCCATCGTGCGCCGACAGCCCGTCGAAATAACTATTGGCGATGGCGACCAGATCGGCGCGCGAAAGCCGCTCGCCTTTCGGTACCACGCGCTCGACCGGAGGGTGCGCGATCAGATAATCCGAGTCGTTGAACGCGGCATTGGCCTGGCCGCCGGCCTGTGGACCGATGCCTGGATCGCCCTTCCGCGATACCACCCACTCGGCTTCCGTGATTTTGCGGTCCTCAACCTTCAACCGGAGCGTGGCGATCGCGGGACCGCCCGCCTCTTCGAGCGTTCCAAAATAGCCAGCTTGACCGCTCTCGGCGTCGACATATCTGCGCTGTAGTTTGCCCAGAGCTTTGGCACTTTGCCACAGCCCCGTGCCCGACCGGCGAACCACCGCGTTTTCGGTCTGCCGGAATCCAACCGACAGAGGCGCCGCCGCCGGATTGTGCTCCACCACCGCATCCAGATACTGATCGAGCGTGGTCTTCAAACAGGATCGGTCGCAGGTTGCTGCCGACGCCGCGGAAAGTGCCAGAAGGCTGGCGAGAGCGAGACGAGTCATTGTGATATTTTACTCCCGGCTTCGTTTTTCACTTCTTGTAGCTGAGCCGCGGGAACCAATCCGTGCCGCGGCCTTCAGGAGTGAAATCGAGCAGATTCCAGAGCGGCCAAGCCATATCAATATGCCGCTGGTTTTGGCCGCGATCGCCCGGCAGGAACACCAGCTCTGTGTGGTAGAAGTGATGGATTTTTCCAGCGCTCCTCACAAAAACGTTGAGCGACGGAACTTGCCCTCCCTCGGGACTCTCTCCGTGATAGTCGCGGTTGTAAGTGCTATGAGCGGAGGAAAGCAAACGCAGATGGCTCCACGCTCGTCCGCGGGCGAAGTCGCGAAGGCGATTGATGGGCGATTTCGCTACAACCGCGAGGTTGGCGCGCTGCTCGAAGTGCGGCGCCGTGCCGTTCAGACTATCGATGAACGAAGTGCACATGGGACACGCCTGCTTCATGTTCAGATCGAACATAAAGCTGTAGACCACCAGAGTATCCAGGCCCTCTCGAAAAAGATCAGACAGTCTAACGGCACGCACGGTCTTTGCGTCAGCCAGGTCTGTTGCTCCTTCTTCAAAAACGTAGTCTTCGGGAATTTGGCCGCCCAGCGGCAACTTACGCCGCAGAACGGCGACCTGCTCCACCCGCTTTCGCAAATCGCGCTCTGCCTCAAGCAGCCGATTTCTGGCCGCACGATATCGACGAGTCTCGCTGGGAAATCGCATTTCGTGGGAACGCAGCGCGGCCATAGACCCTCCTGACTAATGAAGTATAGCTGACCCACTCACGGATTCTGGAGGCTCGAAAAGGTAAAATTAAAGAAGCCGCACGCTTCTGCATCGCGGACCGCGTGTTCAATATCGAATACACATAACCTATGCCAACTGCCTACATTTGCCAAGGCGTCCGCACACCCATCGGCCGCTATGCGGGATCGCTTTCCTCAATCCGCCCCGACGATCTCGCCGCCCACACGCTTGCGACCTTGCGCGCCAAGTTCCCCACGAGCGACTGGGCCACCATCGACGAAGTCGTGCTGGGCTGCGCCAATCAATCCGGCGAGGATAACCGCAACGTCGCGCGCATGGCGCTGCTGCTTTCCGGCATCCCGCACACCGTGCCCGGCGTGACAGTGAATCGTTTATGCGCCTCTGGAATGGAAGCCGTCGCCTCCGCTTCCCGCGCGATTGCCGCGGGCGAGATGTCGCTCGCCATCGCCGGCGGAGTGGAAAGCATGAGCCGCGCGCCTTTCGTGATGGGCAAGGCCACTACGCCGTTCGCGCGCAATCCGGAGATCTTCGATACCACGCTGGGCTGGCGCTTCATCAATCCGGCGTTGCAGAAACATTACGGCACGGATTCGATGGCCGAGACCGCCGAGAACGTCTCCGAAGATTACAAGATCGATCGCGAGACGCAAGACAAGTTCGCGCTGTGGTCGCAGCAGAAGGCCGCCGCCGCGCAGCAGGCCGGATTCTTCGCCGAGGAAATCGCGCCGGTAGTCATTCCCGGTCCGAAGGGCGCCTCGAAGACAGTCTGCGACGACGAGCACATCCGCGCCGACACCACGCTCGAAGGCTTGGCCAAGCTCCCAACGCCGTTCCGCAAGGGCGGCACGGTGACCGCTGGCAACGCGTCCGGTATCAATGACGGCGCGTGCGCTCTGTTTGTGGCTTCCGAAAACGCCGCGGCGAAGTTTGGCCTCACTCCGCTCGCGCGCGTCGTGGGCGCCGCTGCCGCGGGCGTTGAACCGCGTGTCATGGGCGTCGGGCCGATTCCCGCCATCCAGAAGCTTCTGGCGCGCGTGAAGATGTCCATGGATCAGATTGATATCCTCGAACTCAACGAAGCTTTCGCCGCGCAGGCCGTGGCGGTAACGCGCGCGTTCGGATTGCCCCACGATTCCGAAAAGGTGAATCCGAACGGCGGCGCCATCGCGCTCGGCCATCCGCTGGGAATGAGCGGCGCGCGCCTGATTCTGACCGCGACGCATCAATTGCAGAACGCCGGCGGCCGCTACGCGCTCGCGTCCATGTGCATCGGCGTGGGGCAAGGCATGGCGACGTTGCTGGAACGAGTGTAAAACCGCTTCCTACGGGCGCGGCTCAGTTTTCAGCCCAAACACCGACAGATCGATCGCGTCCGCCATGGCTTGATAGCCCGCATCGTTGGGATGCAGGTGATCGCCATTGTTGAAGCCCTGGCGAAATTGCTTGGGATGCTCGGGATCGCGCGTGGCGGCATCGAAATCCACCACCGCATCAAACGCGCCGGCGCCGTTTGATGATGCCCGGATCCACTGGTTCACGGCCATGCGAACCGTTTCACCCGCCTCGCTGTAATACGCCGCGCCTTCAAACGGAGTGAGCGTGCCGCCGATCACCTTGATGCCATGCTCATGCGCCCGTTCGATGAGTTGCTGTAGCGCCGCGATTAGATCGTCCGCGCTCACCGCGTCGCTCGCCGCCGCGTCGGCCCGCAATCCGAGGCCGATGTCATTGATCCCTTCCAGTATCACGAGCCACTTCACGCCCGGCTGCACCAGCACGTCGCGATCGAAGCGGGCCAGCGCGTTTACTCCCGCGCCATCGCGCAGCAGCCGGTTGCCAGAGATGCCCTGATTCAGCACCGCGATGTTCGCGGCGCCGGAGGCCGCCAGACGACGCGCTAGAAAGCTCGGCCAGCTACGGTCCGTGTTCGGCGTCGAAACCGCGCCATCGGTAATCGAATCCCCAAAAGTCACGATCGCCGCGGCATTCGGAGGCGCGGCCACATCGACGTTCGTCAGGAAGTAGAACGATTGCGTGGTAGTTGCATCCGTGATGGCGGACGCCGCGGTGGCGTCGCCTGCTTTAGAAATGTAGGTGGTGTGCAATCCAACAGCGTGCATCGTGTCGGCCGTCGCAGTCTCGGGAATATAGATGCTCACCGCGAGATCGCTCGCGGCTGGAACGTCCAGATTCACCGCATCGCTAACCACCGTCCCGCCCGGCGGAATCCAGCATCCCGGCCGTCCGCCAAACAGCAGCGCACGGTCGGACGACGCCACGATCCCCGACTCTTGATCGCGCATCGCGATATGCGCCGATCCGATCCCGAGCGGCGCGCTGCCAAAGACATTCGAAAGCTCGATGCGCGCGCGCCGCCCGCCGATGCTGGTATGCGCGATCATGCGCAGCGTCTGATTGTGGAAGCTCGTGATCGGCTGCGGCCGCGGAGGAGCCGGCGGCGTCGGTGGCGCAGGTGTAGTGGCTCCCGCCGCTGGAGGAGCCGGGGGACGCGGCGGAAACGCTCGCGGTTGTTGCGGCGACGTCGCCCAGGTACTTACCCAATGTTCGGGCGATTGCGCAAAGACGCATTGCGCCAAAAGAGCGGCGATCAGCAGTTTCATGTTCAATTACTTTATCAAGGCTGTGAGAAAATTGCGCGCCTCGGCGATCTCTTCCTCGCTGACGATATGCGGCCGTCCTGGGTAGATGCGGAGTTGGACCTCCGCGCCGAGGTCCCGAAACAGCCGAGCCGCTTCATGACTGTTATATTCCGGCACCCATTCGTCAACGTCGCTTCCGGTCAGCAGGACGCGCAATCCCGCGAGCGATTTAGGCGCGCCAGCTTGCCAATCGGAACCCGGCACGCCCATCAGTGCACCGGTAAATACGATGAGAGAACCCGCTTGGCCAGGACGCCGCAGGGCATATTCCAGCGCCAGGCAGGCGCCTTGCGAGAAACCGACAATCACCAGACGCTCCGGCCCCAGCCGGCTGTTCTCGCTGGCTTCCAGGACCGCCTCGTGACAACGCTCGACGGCCTCGCTCAGGTAGGGCTCGTTAGCTTCGCGACGATCCCAAAAACGGCCCGGGTACCAACTGCCCGGAGTCTCCGCTTCCGGAACTACCCAGCGGATCCCTTCGATATTGCCAAACCGCGCGGCTAAATCAATTTTCTCCGCCGGCGTTTTACCCCGGCCATGCAGCAAAACACCGCCCAAGACAGAAGCGCCCCGCGCCGAACCAATAGTACGAAAGCCGGCTGCTCGAACGCGGGGCCTTGTACCGCCACTAGTCACGATTACTGCTTCTTCTGACTGCCGTCCCCGCCAATAAACACAGCCTGGCGCCGGGACGGCCCGATGCCCGACGCGTCGGCCGCCGAAGGAGTTCCAGCGGGCGTCGTGGGATGCACGGCGACTGCCTCCAGCTTCGTCGGGAAGTTGTTTTCCGGAATCGTGATCGGTTCCAGCATGGTCATGATCTCGGCGCGGCGCTCCTCAAACCACGGGGGCAGAAGCAATTGGTGGCCCAGAGCATCGGATGGCTCGTCGCGAGAGAATCCACCGGCGGCCGTGGCCGCGCACTCCACCAGGATTCCGCCCGGGCAGCGGCAATAGATCGAATGGAAATACTCCCGATCTTTGATTTCAGAGCAATCGGTGTAGCCCAGCTCCTCGTAAATGCCCTTCTGCTCCGCGAGACCTTGATCGGTGCCGGCATCCAGCGCAACGTGATGGCCGCAGCCCGCGCCGAATCCCCAGCTTCCAGACGGACGGTCCGGCTCATGCAACAGCACAATGGTCTTGTTCGCTCCGCCGCCATTCAGTTCCAGGCGATGATACGCGCCATCCACGCCAGTCTTCTTGAAACCCAGCGCGTCGATGAAAAAGCGCTCCGTCTCGGGGATCTCGCGCACCGACAGCACCGGTCCGTGGAACCCATGCGTCGCGACGTCAGCGCTGATTTCGCCAACCGTCCACGGCTTGCGATCATCGGCGGAATCCTCGATCACTTCCAGTTGCAACCCGGAAGGATGGCTGAACCGGATGAACTTTTGTCCGAACCGCTCCTGAATGCCGCTATGCTTCACCTTGTGGTGCGTCAGGTGTTCGTCCCAGAACTTGGTGGTCCCCTTCTTCACCGTGTACGCGGTGGATTGGATCTGTCCCGATCCCGGCCGCCCCGGCACGCGCTTATAAGGGAAAGTGGTGTACACCGAGCCCGGCTCCGCGTCGGCGTTGGCGTAATACAAGTGGTAATGAGCATAGCGTCCGTCAAAAAGGATGGTCTGTTTGATCAGGCGCTGCCCAACGACCTGCGTCAAGAAATCTACGTCTTCTTGGGCTCCAGATGCACAAACGGTGACGTGGTGGATGCCCGATACCAAAGACATGGTGCTTTACCTCCCGCGAGACTGTATCAAGTGTAATGGCTACTATAGCGCGGTCTCAATATATCAAGACCGACTGCTGCATGCAAGACGCGGGAACTAGCTCTCAGCGGCTTCCGTGCAGCTCGCAGCAGGCAGCGCGGCGGGCCACACCGCGCGCGACCAGCGGGAGTGAAAGCCCAATTCACAGAAGTAATTCACCAGCGTGACCAGCGGCACCGCGAGCATCAAAGGGGTCAGCACCACGGTCCACGGCCGCTCGCGAACCAGGCTGGATCCGATGCCCAGCACCGCTCGCGTTAGCTTGGCGTAACTGCCGGACGCGCCCGCCACTTGCCCGTGCCCATGCCTGACAGCTTCCAGGTAGGAGCGCACGCCGGACGCGCCCGCGACCTCGGTGTAAGTCAGCGCCAGCGTCCCCAGCGTGTGTGCGTCGCTTCCGCCCACCGCGGCCTTCTGCCAATCTTCGGCCAATCGCGCGGCGGACCGGTTATTGCCCGCGGGGATGTGGCCGTTCAGCGTCTCCATCGCAGGGAACAGCTCTTGGAACATCTCGAAGTCGGGTTCCGTGCGCCGTCCGGTAAGGCTGGAGAAAACGTGGTTGATGCTGAATAGGATCTTCTGTTCGCGCAGGTAGGCGGCCAGCCTTGGTACGTCGCTGCGGCGCCGCTGCAGCTCGACGTGATGCCGTTCTTCGATGCCGTACACGCCTACGTGAATTTCTGTTCCGCACGGCGTCCGGCACGTCACTTCTTCGCTCAGGAAGAAATCGGGATAACGTCGCAGATGCTCGGCGGCGTCGATGGAGTCATGATCGGTGACGGTCACCAGGTCCATGCCGCGCCGCTTGAGCGTCTGGTACACGGCTTCCGGTTCGTTGTAACTCTCCCGGCAGAAGCGATGGAACCCGGGAATGTTGCACATGCCCGAGTGAAGCGTATGGACGTGCAAATCGCACCGCATGGCCCTTTGTAAACCGCCAGGCATTACAAGCAGGTGAATTGTGAAAAAAACATTCGTGACAGAAAACATACTTTGCCAGTGGGTGTAGGATCAAGGCATGCCCCAACCCAAACCCCGCCCGGCCAAGAAACAAAACCCTAAGGTTTCGTTTAATCACGCTATGATTTACGTGCGCGACGTAGCCCGCGCTCAGCACTTCTATCAGGACCTGCTCGGCCTGAAGACTATTGATGTGTTTCAATTTGGTTCGCATCCGGTTTATGCACGGTTACAATCGCCCGTCGGGACAACGACCATCGCGCTGCACCAGGTGGAGAAGGGCCAGGAACTACCGCCGTTCGACAGCATCCGCCTCTACTTCGAAGTGAAGGAGTTGGACTCGCTGTGCAGGAGCCTCCAGGCCGCGGGCGTCGAGATCACGCAGTTGCCCCAGCCCATGCCCTGGGGCTGGACGCACGCGTACGTGAACGATCCCGACGGCCACGAAGTGAGCCTGTATTGGGCTGGTGCAAAACGCCTGCGTGGATCGGCGACGGTCAAGAAAAAAGCCGCGGCGAAGTGATGCGACCACCGATCAGCCCGTTCAGCTTGTCGGTGATCTCGGCCAGGTTCTGCTTTGTGCGGCGCTGAAACACAGCGGATTCCTTCCGGAGGCGGCGCACGGTCTGATCGGTCCGTGCGCGCGACAACGCGAGATCTTCAATTTCTTTCTCCTGCCGCAACAACCGCTCCGTCTGCCGGGCTTCCATGTGCGCCATAACGACCATGGCGTCCTGGAGTTCTTTCATGGCGGCCTGGATTTGATCGCTATCCATCGGCACCATTTTAGCGCGGCACGCGCGATGATACCATGAGATCGCGATCACCTGAACCGCGCCCGTAGCTCAGCTGGATAGAGCGATTGGCTTCGAACCAATAGGCCGGGGGTTCGAGTCCCTCCGGGCGCGCCAATTAAATAAAGCACCCGGCCAATTCAATAATTGACCTGCTGCATCGCATGGCGCGCCAGATACCAGCAGGGCGCCAGCCCGAGCTGCGGAAATACCGAATGAACACACTGCTCCGCTTGCGGCGGATCGGCGATGTATTCGGTTTTGTGATCTTTCTGCGGCACTGCCAGCAATTTCTGCACCTCAATCGAACCGAATTGCTGGCGTCCATTCGGAAGCCGGTACACGATCGAAATGTAGTCGCCCAGGTAGACAAGCAACAGCAACGCTCCGGCGATGAGAAGCAAGCGCGGCCAGGGCAGCTTCATCATTCCCATTATGGACGGCTGGTAGACGAAGACCGCGGAAAACCCAGCGGCGCCTTGGCTGCACATACAATGGGACTAGCATGCGTTACTTGGTGCGCGCCCGTGTCAAACCAGGCGGCGAGCGGTCCCTTCTTCAGGCCATTGAACTCAGAATTCTGGGCAAAGGTTCGTTAGCCGGGGGCGAGTACCTGCGAACCATGCAAGAAGCCAGGCTTTGCCCGGACAGCACGGCCCGCTGGGTTGAGGTTTGCTACTGTCCCACTCCCCTCCAAGAGGAGCGGCCCTATTGGGAGCAGTATTTCGAACTCATAAAGGTGCAGGATGCGCATGACCGCGCGCGGTGCCGGGACCAGAACGGATCGGAGCCGTGGGCCTGCGAGAACTGCGATTGCACCGAGCGTTTGGAGCGCAAGCTGGCCACTCTCGGTGATCCGTTCTTGAAGACGCTCAGGGGCGGTTAGCTTTCGCCCGGCAGCCCGTCCGTGCTGCGAGCGCCGCTGGTGGTTCCATCTCACCGTTGTGGTGCTTTTCAACGCGCCGGATTTCTCGACTTTTCAACACTTTCAAGAGCTTAGCAGTGGCCATCCGCATGCTTTTTAGAGAGGCGTGGTTTGGAGGTGGTTATGAAAAGCGGATTCTTGAAGCTGGTTAGGACGACGCTCGCACCAGTTGCTCTGGTTGTTGCGATGGCAGCCTTCAGTCCGGTGTCAGCGCTCGCGGCTGTTCGCGGAGGCGGCCATGGCGGATTCAGCGGCGGCCATGGTGGAGTGGGCGGGGGCCATGCATTTTCCGCACCCGCGCGTGGGTTCAGTGGCGGGCGCGCCGTTAGCGGAGGCCGCGCGTTTTACGGCGGTCGCGGGTATTACGGTGGCCGAGGATATTATGGTCCCGGTTTTGGTTTCGGTGTCGGCGTTTACGCGCCTTACGGATACGCGGCTCCGGTCTGCAATCCCGCCGGATTCTATGACGCAAGTGGCGTGTGGCAATACTATCCGGGTTGCGCCGTGCCGTACGGATATTAAGCCGCCCCTGCGACGGCCCCGGCAGCTGCCGAACTAAAGTCAAGTCTCGGCGCGGTCGATGAACGAGAGGGAAGCCAATGGCGACCATAACTCACTACGGGCTCCTTAGCGCGGTCTTCGGCCTGTGTCTGGCTTCCCTCGCTTGCGGGAGCAAATCCGACTTCGATGAGGGCGTTGCCAAGGAGATCCTGGAGGCCAATGCCGTCCATCTGGATGGGGAGCAAGTCACGCTTACCCAGATGCAGCTGGACTGCGGCGTGCAATCGGAGTTGTGGGAGCCTCCGACGCAAGTGTCGAAGGACCGGACCACTGCTCGGCTGACTTCCAAGGGTCGCGAGCTCAACTTTGGCGACGACCCGGGGATCGAGCCCAAGTTTCATCAGCCCTACGCGCAGGTCCGGGGCGCGTTCTCACTGGAAGTGGACGGAGTGTCGGGCATTAGAGACGGGGAAACAGATGGTACAAAGGTGGTGGACGCGAAGGCCGCCATCAAGCTGCAGCACGCCTGTTTCCCCAATCCCTTACCGATCATGGGAGTAAAGCACGGCGAATTCCGAGAGGACACGCCAGTTTCTTTCCTGTTCCACAAGAGCGATGATGGGTGGCATTTGGACAAGTTAGTCCATTAGATCCTCGGGTCGCACCAGCTAGTCGGTGGTAACGCGCCGTTGCGTTGGCCGCCCTGTGGGGCGGTCCCCCCGGACCGGGGCCGACTCCCGATCGGCCCCCGCTCGTGAACAGTAATCGTGATCGCCACTGGATAGGCATGCGATCGAAACATCCGAGCGGGTTGCCTCACAGGAAAGCGGGTCGCTCGCAGCCAACCCACGTCCCGTGCGCGGTCGATGTTAATGCGGGCCTCCCCAATTAGCCTGTGGTCGCATGATGGCAGGCTCGGACCCCTTCTGTAGGCGCCTGTCACGGAAGATCCTGCATTTGTTTGCCGCCGCGTACTTCCCATCTCATTTGACTACCCGCCCTCAAGCGCGATACCGTCGCTGCATGGCCTTGGAATACTTCGATTGGGAGGTGGGCGACGTGTTCGTTCTGCATCTGCAAGGCCCCATCACTCTCGGCCAGGCAACGCAGAAACTGCGCGAGTTGCTCCACGAGACGGTCGCCTCCGGAAGAAAAAAGATCCTTTTGAACATGGCCGAGGTCTACTACATCGATAGCAGCGGCCTCGGCGAACTGGTCGCCGCCTGTACCAGCGCTCAGCGCCAGGGCGTCATGTTGAAATTCATGAAGCTCACGCCCAAGGTACAGGACGTGATGCAGCTCACCAAGCTCTACCAGGTGTTCGACGTTTATCCCGACGAAGATTCCGCCGTCCGCAGCTTCGCCGTCTTAAACTAATGACCCAACCCACCCCACGCCTTAAGGCCACCGCGCTTCACTCCGTGCACCGCCGAATGGGCGCCAAGATGGTCGATTTTGGCGGCTGGGACATGCCCCTCCAATATTCCGGCATCCTGGAAGAGCACCGCGCCGTCCGCGCGAACGTCGGCATTTTCGACGTGAGCCACATGGGCGAGATCGAAATCCATGGCCCGGACGCCGGCGCGCTTACCGATTACGTCACCACCAACGCGGTCGCCAAGCTTGAGATCGGGCAAGCCCAGTATGCCGGCCTGCTCTACGAGCACGGCGGATTCGTCGACGACATTCTGGTGCACAAAATCGCCGGCGATCGCTATCTCCTGTGTGTCAACGCCTCCAATCAGGAGAAAGATTATCGGCACATCGCGGGCGCCAACCGATTCCAAGCTAAGGTCGACTTCGCAAGCGATCGATACTCTCAGCTCGCGATCCAAGGCCCCCGCGCGCTCGAGACGCTCCAAAAGCTGACCACCGCCGGCCTCGCCGCCGTCGGCTACTATCACTTCATCGATGGCGTCATCGCGGGAACCCGCGCGCTCATCGCTCGCACCGGCTACACCGGCGAAGACGGCTTCGAGATCTACTTCGCGCCCGAGCAATCCGAGCGCGTCTGGAATCAGATCCTCGACGCCGGCCAGGAATTCGGCATCAAGCCTTGCGGCCTCGGCGCGCGCAACACGCTGCGTCTGGAAGCAGGCATGGCGCTCTATGGCCACGAAATCCATGCCGCCATCACGCCTTTCGAAGCCGGGCTCGGATGGATCGTGAAATTGGATAAAGGCGATTTCATCGGCCGCGCCGCGCTGGTCCGCCAAAAGGAGCAAGGCGTCACGCGCAGGCTCATAGGCTTCGAGATGACCGGCCGCGGTATCGGCCGAGACGACTACGAAGTCTTCCTCGCCGCGGAGCCGGGCAGAGATGGATCGCCGGCCGGCTGGGTATCGAGCGGCGGCCCATCGCCCACGCTGAACAAGAACATCGGAATGTGTTACCTTCCCACTTTGCACTCGAAGCCCGGCCAGCGGATCCAAGTTATCGTCCGCAATCAGCCCGTGGATGCCGTCACGATTTCGGCGCCATTCTACAAACGGATCAAATAGGAATGTATCCAGAAGATCTGCACTACACCAAGCAACACGAATGGGTTCGCCTTTCAGACGGCGCCGGCGTGGTTGGAATCACCGACTACGCGCAGAAGGAGCTCGGCGACATTGTGTACGTCGATCTTCCGCGCGTTGGAACCGCCCTGGTGCAGGGCAAAGTCATGGGGTCGGTTGAATCCGTGAAGGCCGTGTCGGACATCTACGCGCCAGTGTCCGGCGAAGTGATCGAAATCAACGACGCGCTCTCCACCGCGCCGGAGAAGCTGAATGAAAGCCCGCACGGCGACGGCTGGCTGGTCAAAATCCGTTTGTCGGCTCCCGATGAAATATCGGGCCTGCTCTCCGCTGGGGATTATCAAAAATACGTCGCGGAGGAGGAGACCGGGCACTAGCGTTCCCGGCAGCTCCGCTCTTGCGCTATCTCCCGAAATCCGATATCGAGCGCCGCGAGATGCTGTCGGCGCTCGGAGCCGAATCGCTGGAAAGCCTGTTCGCCCATCTTCCCGAGGAGGTCCGGCTCAAGCGGCCGCTCAATATTCCGCCGGGAAAATCGGAATACGAAATCGTCGATTACTTTCGCGCGCGCGGCGACGAGTGCGCGCCCCCAGGCACTCACGGTTACGCTTCGTTCCTCGGCGCGGGCGTCTACAATCACTACCGCCCAGTCCTGGTGGATACGGTGGTCTCCCGCTCCGAATTCCTGACTTCCTACACGCCCTACCAGGCTGAGATCTCGCAGGGCACGCTCACCACCATCTTCGAATTCCAAACCATGATCTGCCAGTTGACCGGCATGGAAGTGGCCAACGCGTCCATGTACGACGGGTCAACCGCCGTTCCGGAAGCAGCCATGATGGCCATGCGCTTAACCGGCCGCGATCGCATTCTCACCGCCCGCAGCGTGCATCCGGAATATCGCGAGGTGCTCGCCACCTACGCGCGGCATCAAGGCATGCCGCTGGCCGAAGTGGACTATGTGCGCGAAACTGGCGCGCTCGATCTCAGCCAGCTCGAACAAAATATCGACGGCCAAACCGCCGCCGTCATCATTCAATCGCCCAACTTCTTCGGCATCCTAGAGGATGTTCGCCTCTCGGCCGAAATCGCGCATCGCCACGGCGCGTTGCTGATCTTTGTTTTCGCCGAGGCCGTTTCGCTCGGCCTCGTGGAGCCTCCGCGCGATGCCGATATCGTCGCCGGCGAGCTGCAATCGTTCGCCATCTCGCCCAGCTATGGCGGCCCGTTCGCCGGCATCATCGCTACCAAGGAAAAGTTCATGCGTCAGATGCCCGGCCGCATCGTCGGCGAGACCAAGGACACCCGCGGCAACCGTGCATTTTGCCTCACGCTGGCCGCTCGCGAACAGCACATCCGCCGCGAGAAGGCTACCTCCAACATCTGCACCAATCAAGCTCTGATCGCTCTCATGGCGACGGTCTTCATGACCGTTTACGGCAAGCAAGGCCTGCGCGAGCTAGCGTCCCAGAACTTAGCAAAGGCCCACTATCTAGCCGGAAAGCTGCCGCTGCAATTCGCCGGGCCGTTCTTCAACGAGTTCGTCGTTTCCACCAACTCGCACACGCCGGAAGCCATCAACGCGGCCCTGCTCGAACACAAAATCATCGGCGGCCTGCCGCTCGGAAGGTTTTATCCGGAACTGGATCACGCCATGCTTTTGTGCGCTACCGAGATGTCGCGGCGCGAAGACATGGACCAAGCCGCCGAGGCCTTCAAAACATGATCCGTAAAGTCCGTCCGCACATAAACCAAAACGAGGCCCTGCTGTTTGAGCGCAGCTCGCCCGGAAAACGCGGCTACCAATTGCCGCCGCTCGACGTCCCGGCTATCGATCCCGCCTCCGCCCTCGGCGCCCAAAACACGCGCGCCGAAATTGCGGATTTCCCCGAGGTCAGCGAGGTGGAAGCCATCCGCCATTTCACTCGCCTCTCCACCCAAAATTACGCCATCGATCTCGGCCTCTATCCGCTCGGTTCTTGCACCATGAAGTACAACCCGCGCGTGAACGAGCAGGTCGCCCGCATCGAGGGGCTCGCTTGGGCGCATCCCTATCAGCCGGAATCGCTCGCGCAAGGAATTCTGGAAGTGATGGCGGCGCTCGAACAGGCGCTCGCCGAAATCACGGGCATGGACGCTGTCACGCTGCAGCCCGCCGCGGGCGCCCACGGGGAATTCACCGGCATTTTATTGGTCCGCGCGCTGCTCGAATCGCAAGGCCATCCCCGCAAGAAGCTGCTCGTCCCGGATTCGGCGCATGGCACCAACCCCGCCACCGCCACCATGGCGGGCTACGCGGTCGAGAACATCAAGTCCAACAACCTCGGCATGGTGGACGTCGATCAGCTGGCCCGCGCGGTCGACCAGGATGTCGCGGCGTTGATGCTCACTAACCCCAACACGCTCGGCGTCTTCGAGCAGCACATCACCCGCATTGCCGAAATCCTGCACGCCAAAGGCGCGCAGCTATACATGGACGGCGCAAACATGAACGCGCTGGTGGGCGTGGCCCGCCCGGGCGATTTCGGCGCCGACGTCATGCATCTCAACCTGCATAAAACATTTTCGACGCCTCATGGAGGCGGCGGCCCCGGCTCCGGTCCGGTGGCAGTGAAGCAGCATCTCGCCCCGTTCCTGCCGAAGCCTCGCCTCGCTCGCGCCAATGATCAATGGACGTGGAACTACGATCTGCCACGATCCGTCGGCCGCGTCCGCGCCTTCTACGGCAACATCGGTATGCACATTCGCGCACTCGCCTACATCATGGCCCACGGCGGCGACGGCCTGCGCAACGCCACGCTGGACGCCGTTCTGAACGCCAACTATCTGCGCACTCTACTGGAGCCTTACTATGATCTTCCGAACAGGGCGCCGATCCTGCACGAATGCGTCTTTAGCGACGCTCGCCAAGCCCAGCGCGGCGTCCGCACCGGCGACATCGCCAAGCGCCTGATCGACTACGGGTTCCATCCCTATACCGTCAGCTTCCCGCTGATCGTTCCCGGCGCTATGATGATCGAACCCACCGAGACGGAAGGCAAAGCCGAGCTCGATCTCTTCGTCGACGCGCTCATCTCCATCGCGAAAGAGATCGAAGAAACTCCCGATTTAGTGCTGACCGCTCCGCACGACACCCGCACCAGCCGCGTGGACGAAGTCACCGCCGCCCGCAAGCCCATCCTGCGCTGGAAACCCTGACGTCGTGTCGCGCACGCACTCCTTCAAATAAAGCATCCCAGGGCTCCCTCGAACCCCTGCTCCACGCGCCCATCCGGCCACACCACGATCGGCACCATGTCCCCGTGCTTGCGCGCCTCATCCAGCACCGCCTGGCTCAGCTCCACGCGCCGTTCTTCGTACTGCACGCCTTCGGCATCCCACTTCTTGAGAAGCTTCACGCAGGCGTCGCAGCCGCGAATGGTGTAGACAACCGGAGTTTGCATGGACGCGGTTCGCTCCCAGGCCTCGCCCTACAAGGCGCGATCGGGCAAATGCAAAGCCGTCGACAGCAGCAAGCGCATTTCTCGGATCGCTTCCTTGCGCCAGTCGTCGGAGCGCGGTTGAAGTTTCGCGATCACTTCTTTGAGAAACTCCTGCCTGCGGTCTTCAGGCGCGGTCGCAAACGTCGTTTCCTTGGGAAGACCCATCTGTGCTTTCACTTGATCCAGAACCTCGGCCAGTTCCCGATGTGCGATCTCGGCCCGCTCGGTGAAGTGCGTGATGTACTGCATATCGGACGTGTAGAACACGAACACCGGTATCGCTCGCGACTTCCCGTCGTTGCTCAAAAACTCGTCCATGATGTCCGGATTCTCGTCGCGCAGAAATACGCGCAGGCTGATGCCCGTGGCATCGGCGATGCGCGCGACAGTAGGCAGCTCGCGATACACGTCGCCGCACCAGGCCTCCGCGATGGCCACAATTCTTGCGGGCCCTTGCGGCATCGAAGCGGCTCTCTGAAAGAACGCCAGGTCCTCCGGCGTCAGCGGCGCGCTCTTATAGTTCTGCTCAAATTTGTCGACATTTACGGCCGCTTGGGCCAGAAAACTGGGGTAAGTCAGCCCCTGCTCGAATCGCACGGGCGTAATAACGGTAGTTGCGGTGGTTGCTGTTGGCATCGTTTTCTTCCTTCAACACCAGAGTACGACATTGGAGCGGCCTCTGTGCCAAGAACCCCGGTCCGTGCCAAGATCGTTACTGGAGCAAACTCATGCCGAAAATGAGAGCCGTGCAAGTCCCCCGCGCCGGCGGTCCCTTGGAAATTGTCGAGCGCGAGATCCCCGATCCCGGCCCAGGCTACGTACGAATCAAAGTGCAAGCCTGTGGCGTCTGCCATAGCGATACGCTGACCAAGGACGGCTTGTTTCCCGGCATCCAATATCCGCGTGTTCCCGGACACGAGGTCATCGGCGTGATCGATGCGGTTGGCCCCGGCGTCCCGCGCTGGAAGGCAGGACAGCGTGTCGGCGTGGGCTGGAACGGCGGATTCTGCGGCTATTGCGACAACTGCCGCCGAGGCGACTTCTTCGCTTGCCAAACGTCGACCGATATTACCGGCATCACTCGCGATGGCGGCTACGCCGAGTACATGCTCGCGCCCATCAGCGCTCTCGCGCTTGTGCCCGATGATCTCGGGTCCGTCGATGCGGCGCCGCTCATGTGCGCCGGCGTGACCACCTTCAACTGTCTTCGGAATAGCGGCGCGGGCCCCGGCGATCTCGTCGCTGTCATCGGCATCGGCGGACTCGGCCACCTCGCGGTGCAATTTGCCGCCAAGATGGGCTGCAAGACCGCCGCCATCGCGCGCGGCTCGGACGAAGAGCCGCTGGCCCGCCAACTCGGCGCGCGCTATTTCATCGACAATAAAACTCAAGACCCCTCCGCCGAGTTGCAAAAGCTGGGCGGCGCCAAGGTCATCCTCGCCACCGTCACCAGCAGCGACGCCATGAAGGCCGTTCTGGGCGGTCTCGGTGTCCGCGGAACGCTGATGGTTATCGGTGCCGTGCCTTCACTCGAAGTGAATACGCTGCAAATGATCTTCTTGAATCAATCCGTCAAAGGTTGGTACTCCGGCACATCCATCGATTCCCAAGATACGCTCAACTTCAGCGCCTTTTCCGGCGTCCGATCCATGAACGAAGCCTTCCCGCTCGATCGCGCAGCCGAAGCCTACGACCACATGCTGAGCGGCAAGGCGCGCTTCCGCGTCGTGCTCAATATCGGCAGCTAAATCTTTGCGCCGCCAGCTCATCATCGTCGCGCTAGTCCTCTTCGCCTTGCGTCTGCCCTTCTTGAACCAGGCTCTGCAGGGCGACGACATCCTTTATCTCACCGAAGCCGAGCACGCGCAAATCGAGCCGCTCCATCCCAAACACACCGAGTACGTGTTCATGGGCCATGACATCGATATGCGCGGCCAGTCCCATCCGCCGCTCGACGCCTGGTTCCTCGCGCTGCTGCTTGCCGCGAACAAAGACGTCTCGGAAATCCCCCTCCACGCCGCTTACATTCTCTTCTCTCTCATCGCTGCCTTCAGCGCTCTCGCGCTCGCGCGCCGTTTCAGCCCGCACCCATTGCTCGCGACGCTTCTATTTCTCGCGACGCCCGCTTTCGTCATCAACGGAAGTTCGCTCGAGTCGGATGTCCCCTTCGTCGCGCTCTGGCTTCTTGCAACCGCCCTCTACGTCACCGCCGTCGATCGCGGCTCCGCGCCCCTGCTTCTGGCCTCTTCGTTCGCCATGACATTGGCCGCGCTCACCGCCTATCAGTCCGTTCTCCTGGTCCCGATCCTGTTCCTCTATGACCGGCAATGGGGCCGAAAATGGCGCCTCGCCTGCGCCGCCGCCTTCACGCCCTTGCTAATCCTGATCGCTTGGCAGATCTTCGAGCGCCTCTCCACCGGCGCATTCCCGGCCGGCGTCCTGGCGAATTACATGACCGCCTACGGATACCAAGCCCTCGCGCAAAAGTTGAAGAGCGCCGTCGCCCTCACCGGTCATCTGGCTTGGTTGGTGTTCCCTACTCTCTGGATTCCCTCGCTCCTCGCCGTCCCCTTCGCCATCGGTGCCGCGTTCTACGATCTCAACCCGCTCTTCTGGGGATCCATCGCCGTCGGCGTCGGCATTCTCATCCGCTGCGCCCAACGTTGGCGCCACTTTCTCGCGCAATGGGTCCTGATCTTCTTCGCTGGCGCGCTCGCCATCTTCTACGCCGGTTCCGCGCGCTACCTGCTCCCCATCGCGCTGCCTATCGCTATCCTCGCCACGCAGCGCGCCCGGCCGCGCTTGCTCCAAATCAGTCTCGCCTGCGGGTTGGCTCTCAGCTTGACGCTCGCCGTCGTTAACTACCAGCATTGGGATGGCTATCGGCAATTCGCGCGCGCGCTGGCACCCGACGCGCAATCGAAACGCGTTTGGATCAACGGCGAGTGGGGCCTGCGCTATTACCTGGAATCCGAAGGCGGCCTTCCGCTGCGCCAAGGGCAGGCGATCCATCCCGGCGAAATCGTTGTCTCCAGCAAACTGGGCTATCCGATCGCCTTCACTACCGGAGGCGGGGTGCTCGCGCCCATCGCCCAACGCACCATCACCTCCGCGATCCCGCTGCGCCTGGTCGCGCTTCAGGGCCGCGCGTCTTATTCCACCACAATGTTGGGCCTGCGCCCATTCGACATTTCACTCGCGCCCATGGACCATCTCAGCGCCGACCTGATGATCGAGCGCAAACCCACACTCACCGATCTTCCGATGAACGGGGCCCATGCCGAGCAACAAATCGTCAGCGGCGTCTA
>Ga0302324_100000834_pt1 | contig 77671 bp, 64 predicted proteins | sample Palsa_T0_1_FD_201949 | JGI IMG/M metagenome (GOLD analysis project Ga0302324, IMG submission 201949) | Peat permafrost microbial communities from Stordalen Mire near Abisko, Sweden - Palsa_T0_1 | ecosystem: Environmental > Terrestrial > Soil > Palsa > Peat permafrost | place: Sweden: Abisko...
TGACGGTGGAAGGCGGCGAGTTGACGGGCGGACCCACCGGGGGTGTCCCGGTGGCGATGGCCGTGTCGGTCACGTGGCCGGCGGTCAGATTGGCTTGGGTGACTGTCCAGGTGCCGGTGCAGGTCTCCGACGCTCCGGGCGCCAGAGTGGACTCCGGGCAGGTCGGGCCGGTGGTCAACACGGGCGTGTCGGTGACGGTCACGTCGGTCAAGGTCACGTTGCCGATGTTGGTCACCAGGAAGTCGTAGGGGACGACCTGGCCGACCACGTCCACCGAGGTGGTGGTCGACGACTTGAGCACCGTGATGGCCGGGGCGTCGGTGACGACGTAGAAGTTGCCGACACCGGCTCCGCCCGAAGGCACGATCACCGGCTGCGTCGCCGACAGGCCGCCACCGGCGATAGTCGGCGGGGTCGCTACCCCGCACGCCACGAACACGTCGCCGGTCGGCGCGGTGGCCGACATGGTGAACGTTCCCGCCGCCACGTCGGTAGCGGGGATGGTGTTGGTTCCCGTCACCGGTGGGGTGGTCGGAGCCGACAGGGCCGCCCCCGTCGCCGAAGCCAGCGTCGTCGACACCGCCCCGTTCACGCACTCGTAAATGTTGCCGGCGATGGTCTGCACCACCGGCGGGACGTAAGGGATAGACACCGACGAGGTGGCCTTCACCGGCGGTCCCACGGGCGGGTAGCCGGTGGCAGTGCCGGTGTTCTTGATGCTGCCGGCGCTCACATCCGCCTGGGTGGTGGTGTACGTAGCTGTGCAGGTCTCGACCTCACCGACCGTCAGTGACGTGTGCGGGCAGGAGATAGCGGATAGACCCATCATCGGGTCGGTCACGTTTACTGGATCCAGAGTCACATCGCCGGTGTTCTTCACCTTGTAGAAATAGGTGACCGGAGTGCCCACAGCCGAGAAGGACGTGATGCTCGCCGTCTTCGTGAGGGTGATCGCCGGCGACTCCGCACATGTAAGAGTAAAGATGCTCGAGGTAGCCGTGTAGTCGTAGGTCTTCGGGTCGGCGGTACCCCAGTTAGCAGCGATGTCCACGCTGACCGAGGCCGATGTCGTATTGCTCGGCAGGGTTATGTCGAGCACCGGGTGGTAGGTCGTGGTGGACTTTCCAGCAGGCACAACGGTGCCACTGGCCAGCCCGCCCGAATCGACGACGGTCACCGGTCCCGAAGGGCTGGAGGTGTAGGTGACAGCGGTGACATACGCCGGGTCTCCGGTTTCGATGTTCTGGACGGTCACTGTCAAGTCGACTGTCCAGACCGCGCTACCCGTAGTGCATACCGGCGAGGTGACGGCACCGACGGAGATCGACGGCTGGAGCCCAGTCCCCCACGCCCACGCCGTGCCAGTGCCAAGCCAGGAGATGCCGCCTATGAGCAGACTCGCGACTACTGAACCGCGAATAACGTTCCGCCCTACGTTTTTGAAGATTGCCTGTCGGCCCATTTGTTACCTCTCGCTGGGCGGCATTAGCGTAGCCGCTCTGGAACATCGTGGCATTGTCTCTCTGGCCAGCCACACGCTTCACACCGTCCCGCGCTTGTGGCCCTTGATACACGCTGCGGCGGCACGCTAACAAACACGCTTGGTGGTTGTCTAGAGCGCCCTTCCGTCATTTCTATGTCTGCGGTGCTTACTGAGCCCGGATAGTGAACGCTCATAGTGATGGTAACGCCACTTCTCGTCCCATAAGCAGTGGCCCGGCGTCACGAAACTGGGTCCGGGCCGTCTTGTGCTCCCCCGACATAATGACCGGCGGACACCGCGGACACAATTACGGCTGTCCATCGTTTCGGGCCTCCCTCACTCATCGCCGTAGTCGGCCGCGATGATGCCGCGGTCTCCGGCCCTGTTGGTGGATCCCCTCTACCCTCACGTCAAGGCGTGGAGCCGAACCCAGATGGGGATCCCGGACCGCGACAGTGGACGGATTGGCCCTATGAGGGTTCTGACCCTGGTCGCATCCGCCGACGCAGTCGGAAGCCTCTCTCGAGGCCCAGGAGACCCAAGCCCAACAGCATCAGGAGCGTCGCCGCTTCAAGCGATCGCGTCACTGCTGCGCCAGTGAAGGGCAGCGATCCGCTCGATGTCGGCACCACCTGGGCAGCGGGCGGCGGCGCAGCGGTCCCAATCGGACTATCGCCGCTGCCCGAGGAGATGGTGTTCTTGAAGGGGACGGTCAGCGACGAAGTGCTGCTCACCGGCGATCCCTCAGGCGGTGTCCCGCTGGCGGTCCCGGTGTTCTTGATGCTGCCGGCGTTCACGTCGGCCTGGGTGGTGGTGTAGGTGGCCGCGCAGGTCTCCTCCTCATTGGGCGTCAGGGCCGGGTCCGGGCAGGAGATAGCAGACAGACCGGTCATCGGATCGGTGACCGTCACCGGGTTCAGGGTCACGTTGCCGGTGTTGGTCACCAGGTACGAGTACGTGACCCGAGCGCCTGGCGCCGAGTAGGAGCTGACGCTGGCCGACTTGAGCAGGCTCAGTGACGGCGTCTGCACCGCCGGCACGCTCACCGCCGACGTGTCGGTCACCGCCGACCCCTTGGGCGGAGTCCCGCTGGCGGTCCCGGTGTTCTTGATGCTGGCGGCGTTCACGTCCGCCTGGGTCGTGGTGTAGGTGGCCGCGCACGTCTCCGCCTGATTGGGCGTCAGGGCCGGGTCCGGACAGGAGACAGCCGACAGACCGGTCATCGGATCCGTCACCGTCACCGGGTTCAGGGTCACGTTGCCGGTGTTGGTCACCAGGTACGAGTAGGTGACGGGAGCGCCCGGCGCCGAGAAGGAGCTGACGCTGGCCGACTTGAGCAGGCTCAGCGACGGCGTCTGCACCGCCGGCACGCTCACCGACGACGTGTCGGTCACCGCCAACCCCTTGGGCGGAGTCCCGCTCACAGTCCCGGTGTTGTTGATCGACCCCGTGTTCACATCCGCCTGGGTCGTGGTGTAGCTGGCTGTGCAGGTCTCAGAGACCGCGGGGGCCAGCAGCGCGACCGGGCAAGAGACAGCCGACAGACCGGTCATCGGATCGGTGACTGTCACCGGGTTCAGGAGCACATTGCCGGTGTTGGTCACCAGGTACGAGTAGGTGACCAGAGTGCCCGGCGCCGAGTAGGAGCTGACGCTGGCCGACTTGAGCAGGCTCAGCGACGGCGTCTGCACCGCCAGCACGCTCACCGCCGACGTGTCGGTCACCGCCGACCCCTTGGGCGGAGTCCCGCTGGCGGTCCCGGTGTTCTTGAGGCTCCCGGCGTTCACATCCGCCTGGGTCGTCGTGTAAGTAGCCGAACAGGTCTCCACCTCATTGGGCGTCAGGGCCGTGTCAGGGCAGGAGACAGCCGACAGACGGGCCATCGGATCCGTCACCGTCACCGGGTTCAGGATCACATTGCCCGTGTTGGTCACCAGGTACGAGTAGGTGACGGGAGTGCCCGGCGCCGAGTAGGAGCTGACGTTGGCCGACTTGACCAGGCTCACCGCAGGCGACTGCACCGCCGGCACGCTCACCGACGACGTGTCGGTCACCGCCGACCCGGTGGGTGGCGTCCCGCTGGCAATCCCGGTGTTGTTGATCTTGCCGGCGTCCACATCCGCCTGCGTCGTGGTGTAGGCGGCCGTGCACGTCTCAGAGCCCGTGGGGGCTAGGGACGTGACGGGGCAGGTGATGGCCGACAGACCGCTCATCGGATCGGTGACCGTCACCGGGTTCAGGGTCACGTTGCCGGTGTTTGTCACCACATACGAGTACGTGACCGGAACACCCGGCGCCGAGAAGGAGCTGACGCTGGCCGACTTCACCAGGCGCAGCGAAGGCGACTGCCCGACCGTGAGAGTCACCGATGAGGAGGCTGTCACCGCCGACCCCTTGGGCGGAGTGCCGCTGACAGTCCCGGTGTTCTTGAGGCTCCCGGCGTCCACGTCCGCTTGGGTCGTGGTGTAGGTCGCCGTGCAAGTCTCAGAGCCCGCGGGGACTAGGGACGTGTCCGGGCAGGACATAGCAGACAGACCGGTCATCGGATCCGTGACCGTCACCGGGTTCAGCGTCACATTGCCGGTGTTTGTCACCAGGTATGAGTACGTGATCGGCGTGCCAGCCGCCGAATAGGACGACACGCTGGCCGACTTGACCAGACTCACCCCCGGAGACTGCACCGCCGGCACGCTCACCGATGACGTGTCGGTCACCGCCGCCCCGGTGGGCGGGGTGGCGGTAACGGTGCCCGTGTTCTTGAGGCTCCCGGCGTTCACATCCGCTTGGGTCGTGGTGTAGGTAGCTGTGCAGGTCTCAGCGACCGTGGGGGCCAGCGACGCGACCGGGCAGGCGATGGCAGACAAACCGGCCATCGGATCCGTCACCGTCACCGGGGTCAGGGTCACGTCGCCGGTGTTGGTCACCAGGTATGAGTACGTGACCAGAGTGCCGGGCGCCGAGTAGGAGCTGACGCTGGCCGACTTCGCCAACGAGATGCCTGCCTTGGGCGTGTTGGTGAATGTACAGATGATGATCTCGCCCGCTTCGCCCGTCGCCGGCTGCGGGTCTGTCAGCGTGAAGTTCGATCCGGTCCCCGACGCGACCACCGTGTTGGCGTCGCCTTGATCGACGCAGCTGTAAGTACTGGTGTAGTCGGCCAGAGTGCCGCTGGCCGCGGTTTCAGCAATGGTGTAGCCCGTACCCGATTCCGCGATGACTGGTCCGGCGACCGCCGATTGGAGTCCGGTCGTGGTCCCGGTGGTGGTGGCGGTATTGCCTTTCGCGACTCCGCCCCCGGTGATCGACAGTCCGAACTGGTCGGTTGAGACGGCTCGGCTCACGATGTCCTTCTGCACCTCGAGTGTGGGGTTACGAGTGCAGGCGCCGAGATCGGCGTCCAGATAGGTCGTCGTGCTCTGTTGAGTCGGGCCGGCGATGATGGCTCCGGTGTCGGGGTTGATCTCCAGCAGGTAGCTGTTGGCACCCGAGGCGTACTGGATAAAAAGGTTGCCGGTGTTGTCAAAAGCGATCCCATTCCACCCCGCACTAATCGAGCTGGAAAAGGTCTGGAGGGTCGTGCTGATCAGGGCCGTACCCGTCGTGGAGCCGGTTGTCGGGAGCGGACCGGGGACAACGGCCACCCCGGCGGATGTACCCAAGGAAGTGACGAGGTAGAGGTTGCCGGCCGCGTCGAACGACATGTCGCCGTCAAAACCACCCGTACCGCTGACAGGCAGAGCGGCCGTGGCGATGATGCCGGGGATCGCAGTGTTCGTGTTGGTGTTGAATCCGTAGATGGTGGCAGTGCCGTCTGCGTAGTAGGCGTAGTAGTAGACGTTGGTGGCTGGATTGACGTCACCTGCGATGAAGTAAACGCCCGCTGCCCCGGTTCCGGTGTAGTCCGTCCATGCCTGCGTTGCCGCGTCGTACCCATACACAGTGGTCGAGGTGCCGGCGCCGTTCGACTCCTTGACCGCGTAGGCGCCCGCCCCACCTGCGGTGATGCCGAGCGCATTGGCGTCGGCCCCACCTGGGATCGAGGTGATGGGACTGTCCGTGACCGAGCTTCCGGTGATGGTGGACGTGTCGACGGCATTGAGGGTGCCGTTGCCGCCGCTCGGGCCGAACTGGACGTTGTAGATCGTCCCGGCCGTGCAAGAGAAGGGGATTCCCTGACCGGGTAGCGAGCCGGCTGCAGACGACGGCGTAGCCGCTTCGATGAGGCTGAGGCTGGCTCCCACGAGAGTGAGCGTCGCGACAAAACCGAGAACCCACCGCCGTGACCGATTGCGGATCTGGGTTCGGCTCATCTATCGCCTTTCACGGGGCGCACTGAGCAACCCCCGCCTGTCGGACCCGTCGGGGTGCCTCCGCACTTTGTATCGTCGGGTTGACGTAACCGCTGAAGTACGAACGCGGCGAACTGGCGGCAAACTGGTTGCCGATGCGCGACCGTGGACTGGGCTACCTATCGACCTATCCGACCCGCCCGACCGGCCGCCTCGCCTAGCTCGTCAACCAGGTCAAAACGTCCGGCTGTCCACACCTTTAGCCACAGTCTGTGGATGAGGTACAGCAGGCGATCTCAAGTCATACTTGAGGGTTTTGGCGGGGATCGCCGGCGCTACTCGGGGTGTGCGGATCCGTCATCGCCCGGTAGATGCGCTCCAGGTCCTCCAGGGTGGCGAAGTCGATGACCACCCGCCCCCGTCGGGCGCCCAGATTGACCTTCACCCGAGTGTCGAGGTGGGTCGATAGTAGCTCCTCGAGCTCTAGTACCCCCGGTGGACGGAGCTTGCTTGGGCCCACCTTGGGCTCGCTCTCGGGGGCGCTTCCGAGCTCGTTCCGCTCCCGGACCGCGTCCTCCACCGCCCGGACGGACAGTTGATCTGCGACCGTCCGGCGGGCCAGGACTTCCTGGAAGACCCGGTCAGGCGTACCGAGCAGGGCGCGGGCATGGCCCGCCGTCAGCTGTCCCTCCCCTACCATCTTCTGCACCGCAGGGGGCAGCTGGAACAACCGCAGAGTGTTCGTGATAGCCGCCCTGCTCTTCCCAACTCGGGTCGAGAGTTGCTCATGGGTCAGCCCGAAATCCTCGATGAGCTGCTGGTAGGCACCGGCTTCTTCCAAGGGGTTGAGATCTTGTCGGTGGAGGTTCTCAATGAGGGCCTGCTCGATACTCGGCAGGTCGGCCACATCACGAACGATGGCCGGAATGGTCGGAAGCCCGGCCCGTTTGGCAGCCCGCCAACGCCGTTCACCCGCGATCAGTTGATAACCACCGTCGGGAGTAGGCCGGACCAACACCGGTTGCAGGACCCCCACCGCCCGGATGGACGACGTCAGCGAAGCCAATGCTTCCTCGTCGAAGGCCGTGCGAGGTTGGAAGGGATTCGCCTGGATATCGACGACCGGTAGATCCATCAGGGCTGAGGTTTTGTCGCCAACCACCTCGCTTGGGATCAGGGCCCCAAGACCTTTACCTAATCCGCTGCGGCGCGCCACCACTCACCTCCTTGGCCAGTTCTCGATAGGCGATCGCCCCTCTCGATGAAGGGTCGAAGACGGTGATCGGCTGCCCGAAGGATGGTGCTTCCGACAGCCGCACGGTGCGAGGCACCACATTGCTGCACACCTTGTCGCCAAAGTGCTGGCGTACTTCCTCCACCACTTGCGACGCCAGGCGGGTCCTGGCGTCGTACATCGTCAGAATGATGGTGCTGACTTCCAGTTCGTGGTTGAGGTTCGCTTGTACCAGCCCGACGTTTCGCAGCAATTGCCCGAGCCCCTCCAGCGCGTAGTACTCGCACTGTATGGGCACGACGACCTCGCTGGCGGCCGCCAGCCCGTTGACCGTGATCAGGCCCAGCGAAGGTGGGCAATCGATGAAGATGAAGTCGAAGTCGGCTCCGACGGGCTCGAGAGCACGGCGGAGACGAAGCTCTCGGCTGAAGGCGGGGACCAGTTCGATCTCGGCTCCGGCTAGGTCGATCGTGGCCGGTACCCCGAAAAGGTTTCGGATGGTGGTCGGTTCGATGACATCTTCGATCGGTACGTCATGAAGGATCACGTCGTAAATCGACGCATCCAGATTGCGTCCATTGATCCCGAGACCGGTAGTGGCGTTTCCCTGAGGATCGAGATCCACCACCAAGACCCGATAGTCCATTTCTGCCAGCGCAGCCCCCAGGTTCACCGCCGTCGTGGTCTTGCCAACACCGCCCTTCTGGTTGGCAACGGCAAGGCGCCTCGGGAGGGCATGGCGGACCGACCCGGGGTGAGGTTGCCGTACGGACAGATCGCGATTCCCCAGCCCCGGACCGGCACTGGACCACTCCGAGGTGGGGGCTGAAGGTGAGATGGTGTCGGCGGCCAGAGGAGGCTTCTCCGGCGGCTTCGCCCAACGCTCCATCTCGTGAGCATTCTGGCTCAACGATCCCGGGCCGCGGTGACCAACGGCGAGATCGCCGGTGAGAAGGCCAGGACCACCTTCCGTCGCGACCGGCGGACCACCTTCCGTCGCGACCGGCAGCTCAGGATCCTCAGCCGGCGGGACAGTAGGCGCGGTCGGCGACTCCGGCAGTGCAGCCATCTGGGCCTGCCCTAACGCGTCAGCCACCGAAGGGTGAGGGTCCAGTGCCGCGCCAGCTGGACGGTCATCCTCCCCAGCCGCCGGTTGGTCAACAGTCCCAGCCGGCGGTTGCGGGACCTCGCCGGCCGGCGGGCCGGGCGTTGCAACCGGCGGGTCGGGCGTTGCAACCGGCGGGTCGGGCGTTGCAGCCGGCGGGTCGGGCGTTGCAGCCGGCGGGTCGGGCGTTGCAGCCGGCGGGCCGGGCGTTGCAACCGGCAGGTCGGGCGTTGCAAGCGGCGGGTCGGGAACCCCAAATGAAGGGTCGACAGCCGCAGCGGCGGGGTTCGGCACTGCAGCGTGCAGGTCGGGCTCCTCGCCCGGGTCGTCAGGTGACTCCGATTCGAAACCGTCTCCTGAACGAAGCCGCTCGAAAATCGAGGCGGCTCGATCGTGACGGTGGTTAGGCTCACTCACTCGCCCCTCATCATTGGCGACGCGGCTTGACAATGCAAGGATCGTCCGCCTCGTTTCACGTGAAACCATGAGGCGCCCTGGGTTCTGTTCCACGTGGAACCATGGATCAATCAAAACAACGGCCGTTTGCTGGGTACACCTACCCGCCTGGGGAACCGTTCCGGACAAGGCGTGACCTGGACGATCAGCTGAACCGCGGTCGGCTCCACCAGTCTGGACCCGAGCCGCATCCCGAGGTGGGCCAGACCACGGTCATCCCACCGGTCGGGTTGCCCACCCGGTGGCTCCGCCACCACCAGCAGCCCTTGCTGGCGCAAGAAAGGCGAAGCACACTCGGCGGTGACGGCCGGCCTGGCGAAGCTCCTGGCGAATACCGCATCCACTGTGGAGCGAAGTTCGCCCCGACCGGCCAATTCGGCCCGTTCGGCCACAACCGTGACGCGCCCATCGAGTCCGAGCGCGGTGACGGACTGGCTCAGGAACTCCGCCCTTCTGATGCTGCCGTCCAGCAGGAACCACCGGGTGCCCGGCCAGGCTAGAGCAAGAGGGAGACCGGGCAGGCCGCCTCCGCTCCCCAGGTCGAGGGCGACGGGTCCGACCGCATCGAGAGCCGCCCCCATGTCCAGGGCCCGATCGATGTGTGCGCTGATGGAGCCAGGCCCCAGGAACCCTCGACGCTGACCCTCCGCTAGGAGGGCGTCGAGGGCTTGGCGACGTGAAGGATCGAGACTGATCAGGATCCAGCAGGTAGGACGACCACCCGACGATGGGGATCCTCCCCCTCAGACACCGTCGATACCCCGTCGATATCCGTGATGGCGTCGTGCACCACCTTACGGTCCGCGGCGCTCATCGGCTCGAGGGCCGTGCGCGCCCCGCTCTGCTGGACCGCCGTCGCCACCTGAACCGCGAAGCGGGCCAATGCCTCCGCCCGCCGTTGCCGGTATCCGCCGATATCGACGTGGATGCGGCCGTTGTTGGCCCCAGTGCGGTTGTGCACGACAGTGCGGGTCAGGTCCTGGATGGCCAGCAGCGTCGCCCCCTTGGGTCCGATGAGCAGGCCGAGATCGGCGCCCTCCATTTGCAGGTCGACCGTGTCTTCACTCGGTTGGGTCAGGCTGATGGAGGCGGCCACCCCGAACTCCGTTGCCAGTTGGCGAAGGAACTCCTCGGCGATGCGCCCCTGCTCCTCCAGTGCTACCTCCACTTGGGTTCCTTCCCGTCGGCCGTTGTTGCGTGATTCTGCGGTTCGTTGCCGTCCGGCCGGCGGCCGGCGGTCGTCGCGGCGGGAGCTCGCTGGAGCCGCCATCTCTGGGACCCGCTCTGGCTTCATGCCCGCGGCTGACCCGGCTGCCGGGTCAGATTCACCGGCCGTCTCGGTGCTCGACGGAGATTCGGCCGACGTACCGCTCTTGCTGCCGCGCTCACGACGGCGCCGATCTCGGCGGTCCTCCTTCGCCCTCGGCGCCGTGGGCCTGACTCGGGCCCGCACCCGGGCTTCACTGCGCAGGCGACCGAACAGACCTATACCCGGTTCGGCGACCACGTCGAACTCGGCGTCGGTCTCATCGACTCCCAGCTCGTCGAGAGCGGCCTCCTTGGCCTCATCGACCGTACGACCAGTTGTTTCAACCCATTCCATGATATCTCCTCTACTTCCCCCGCCGCTTTCGATTGGTCCGGTGCCCTCCTGGGCTGGACTTTCGGGTCCGGCGTTGGCCGTTCGACGACGCCCCGGTGCGCCCCGCCGACCCCTGCTTGCCGTTGGCGGGCTGTCCCTTAGCCGTGGCCCCGTTGGACCCGGCTCCAGCCGGGCCCGACCCCGTCGCAGCTGGCCCGGACCCGTTAGAAGGAGGCTTGTCCCGGCTGGCCTGTCCGGTATCAGCGCCCGATTCGATGGATTTTTTCGGCTGACCCTGGCCTTTCTGCTGTTCGGCTGCGGCTGCCAGCATGTCCCGGAAGCGGCTGCGGCCGCCCGAGGGCGTCTGGACGCCGGCTCCGCCGCCGCCCTTCCCACCGCTCCCGTTTCCACCGCCTTTTGGACCCGACGGACCCCGCACGGGCGGCGGCGCCGAAGGCCCGCGAGACGAAGGGCCGCTGGTGCCTCCTCGCTCGTCGATCTCGTGAGTGTGCTCCTCCACCTCAAGAATGTCCTTGACGACCAGGGCCTTGACCTTGGGATCGAAGCGGTACATGAAATCCTGCTGGACGATCCGGCACACGTTCGACATGGCGTAGTACAACAGAACGCCGGCGGGGAACCTGATGAAGAAGATGGTGAACACCAGCGGCAGGTACTTCATCATCCGCATCTGCGGGTTCTGCGCCGCGTTCGGGTTGCGCGACATCATCTGCGACGACTGCAGGTAGCCGGTGCCGGCCATGACCAGCACCAGGATCCAGAACGGCAACGCCGCCAGCACGCTCGAGTGGTGGCTGAAGGCGTTCTGGGAGAGGTTCATCCCGAAGGCGTCGAGCTTGCCGCCCGCATTGTGGATGTTGTGGTACATCTTGCTGGAGGGCGACAGGTACTTGGGGTAGAGGCGACCCAGCCCCTGGATCACCCGGAACAGGGCGAAGAAGACTGGCATCGGCAGCAGCATCGGGAGGCACGACCCGAACGGGCTGACTTGGTTCTCCCGGAACAGGTCCATCTGGGCTTGCGCGAACGCCGCCTTGTCATTTTTGTGCTGCTCCTGCAGCTTCTTGAGCTGTGGCTGCAGCTGCTGCATAGCCAGCATCGACCGGGTGCTCTTGAGCGTCAGCGGCGAGATGATCACCATCCAGAGCACGCTCAGCACCATGATCGCCACGCCGTAGTTCGGGATCACCGAGTAGATCTCGGCGAGCACCCAGGCGATGGGCTTGGCGATGGGCTCGAGGATGCTCGTGCCCGCCTTGTGAGCGGTGGCGGCGACAGTCGTGACGGTGGTAGGCCCGGTGGAGAGCAGGGCGGCCAGGTGGATCGTCACAGGTCTCTCATTCGGGTCTGGGGTGTGGTGGGGACGGCGGGGACGGGATCGAATCCGTTGGGACCGCCCGGTCGGCACCGACCCAACCGGCGGACGGCCATCCATGTGCCGCGACGGGCGCCATGGCGGCTCACGGCTTCGACCGCGAACTGACTGCAGGTAGGAGTGAAGCGGCACGGCGAGACCCGCCCCACTCGGGCCATCTGGTACCCCCGGACGAGGGTGACGACCAGGCGGGCCGACCAGCCGACTGGCGCCGTCACCGTGCTGCTCATTGGCCCTCGATGTAGCTGAGCGCGATCACAAGGGCACGACGCAGGTCATCGTAGGACAATGGTACGGCGGCGGGACCCGCTCCGATCAGATAGGCCCCCGGCCGCAGCATGGGGGCCGACTCGCGGATCAACATTCGGAGTCGCCGGCGCAAGCGGTTGCGTACCACCGCGGAGCCGACCCGGCGGCCGACGGTGTACGCGACGCGTGGCGGCGCCCCCGGGTCTCCCGGCACCCAGGACAGCGTGAGCGGTCCTTGGCGGCGGCGGCGGGCATCTCGCAGGGCCTCAAAGGTGTCGCGACGATCGACCCGCCAAATCAGGCCGACAGGCGCTGGCGGCCCTTCAGTCGCCGAGCCTTGATGATGGCCTGTCCAGCCCGGGTCGACATCCGATGACGGAACCCGTGCCGTTTGGCCCGCTTGCGGTTGTTTGGTTGATACGTTCGTTTCACTCATCGCCTCCTCGGTCCCGGCAGGGCTGACCAGTCGCCGGTACTCCCGGGCGAAGGGGAGGCCGCGTCAGCCCACGCGGCCCGCTGGCACGGGAGGTAATGCTACCGCGCCCCGGAGGACGCCGCCAAGCGCGCCCGTCGCGCCCGTCGGGCCGTACTTGCCCTCAAACTCGGTGAACTTCCCCCTCAAAGCCGATCGACTCGGTCGACTTTTGATGGGAGGGCGGGTATCCTGGAGGTCAAACATCAATCGCGACACTCATCGAGGAGGAAAGACATGGCGCTGCAACTCGGCGACGAGGCCCCGGATTTTACGGCCGACACCACAGAAGGCACTATCGGCTTATACGAATACCTGGGTGACGGCTGGGGTGTCTTGTTCTCCCATCCCAAGGATTTCACCCCGGTGTGCACCACCGAGTTGGGGGCAGTGGCGAAGCTCAAGGGGGAGTTCGACAAGCGCAACGCCAAAGTGATCGCCATCAGCGTGGACCCGATCGAGTCCCATCAGGGCTGGGTACCCGACATCAACGAGACTCAGGGGACCACGGTCAACTTCCCGATCATCGCGGATCCTGATCGCAAGGTGGCCGACCTGTACGGGATGATCCACCCCAACGCCGCCGACACGGTCACGGTCCGTTCGGTTTTTATCATCGGCCCGGACAAGAAGGTCAAGCTGATGATCACCTATCCCCAGAGCACCGGCCGCAACTTCCAGGAGATCCTGCGGGTGCTCGATTCCCTGCAGCTGACGGCCAAGTACTCGGTCTCCACCCCCGCGGACTGGAAAGACGGTGATGACGTCATCATCGTTCCCGCCGTGTCTGACGAAGCCGCCAAGGAGAAGTTCCCGAAGGGCTGGAACGCCGTCCGCCCCTACCTGCGCTTGACCCCCCAGCCCAACAAGTAGCCAAACCCACAGGTCGAGCCGGGCCGGGTCACGACCGGGCCCGGCCGGCCGGCCGGCGGTGGCTATCCGAAAAGTGCTGGCCCAAGGGGCGTGGCACCGGGTGGGACCGCAATGGGGTGCCCGGGGGCGATGACGATCTTCATAGGGACCCGGAAGGGAATCTCGTCGCCGAACTGGTTGAGGTTTACGTCCACCTCCTGGGCCCGGCTGTCCTTGACCCAGACAATCGTGGACAGGCGTTGCTGGCGGGGGATCGCCCCCGTGAGTCGACTCTTCAGCGCCGTCAGGAGGCTGGTCCCGCATCCGAACCCTCGAGCGCCAGAGTTGTACGGCGTCACTTCGGAAAGGGCGGTCTTCATAGGCACAGAGACGAGATATTCGGTCCGGCCGCCGTGGTCCCCCGCGTTGGTGAACCTGCTCTGGTGAGAAGCGACGACCTTCAGGCCGGCCACGAGCTGTTGCAGCGTCGAGGCGGCACGGGCGCCCTCATTGGGGGCCAGGAGTTTGGTCGCGCCGAGCAGGGGACCGAGATCCGTGTGCGGCACCGAGATCCATCCACCGTCCGCGAGCGTCGAAAGGCCGGGGACCAACAGGCTGTAGCGCCCGATGTCTCTGTCGAGCGATGACAGCGTGCCCGACCCTAGGCCGACGTCTCCGAGGAGTGGGGGCAGATCAACCCGGGCGTAAACGGTCTGATTCACTTGGCGGACCTCGGCCTCGGTAGTGCCACCGATGTCGAAGGCCACGTCGCACTGGTTGGCCGAGTCGGTCGCGGTCTGCTTGCTGCGGAGCGACTCACCGTGACCCGTAACGAGATCGACGGTGAGGGAAGCAACGGATAGGGCCTGGGCCGCCTGGGGCGGCACGCCGCCCGGATACAGCGGACGCACCAACTGCTGTATCTGCGCCGGCGTCAGAGAGAGGGACAGGGTGACGCTCACCGAAGGATGGTTGAAGTCCGCGGCCAGCGCCTCGCCGACGGCCCGGGCGGTAGTGAACTTGGCGAAGGACGACCGGAGAACCAGAGCGCCAACGAGCGCGACCGCCAAGATGAGGGCAATCGCGGCCGCCGCCCATCCGGCTCGCTTACTCATCGAGTTCTCTGCCGGCGACCTGGCCCAGCGAGCGTTGGGTGTGCATCTGGGTCGTGTGGTCGTCAGGTCGTGGGCCATCGAGGGTCGACACTGACCCTCCCGCCAGTGAGGCTAGCGCCGCATCCTGCGGGCGGCTCCCGAGTGCAGGCGTTATCCTCTGGGCCTACCGCGGTGGCCACGTCTGGTTGCGCCACAGCCAGACCCTTGTCGTGCTCGGAAACTCGACCGAGCCCACCGCGGATCGAACATTAGGACGGACCGAGACCCGAATGTCACCTCTCCTGTACGCGTTGGGCCGGTTCGCATTCCGTCGACGGGGAGTAGTGGTCCTGGCGTGGTTAGCGGTACTGGTCGTGGCCGGGTCGGGGGCGCTGTTGCTGTCGCTGGGGACCTCCAACCAGTTCTCGGTTCCTGGCACCCAGTCACAGGAGGCACTCGACACCCTCAACCAGGTGTTTCCTCAAGTGAGCGGGGCCAGCGGGCAAGTCCTCGCGGTGGCCACCACCGGCCACCGAGTCACCGACCCGGCGGTCAAAAGCCGGATCGAGGCAGTGGCCGAGCAGCTCAGCAGAGACCGGTACGTCGCCAGTGCCCAAACCCCGTGGAACACCTCGATCCCCGTGAAGGGCGGCTACGTCCCCGAGATCACGGCCACTGGTTCCGCGGCCATCATCAATCTACAGATGACCCTGCCGACCGCCCGCATGACCCCGGTCATCACCGGCGCGGTGACCAGGATCGCTACAGCCGGATCGGACGAGGCGGTGACCTTCCACGCGGGTGGGTCCATGTTCCAGCCGGCTACGCCGGGGGTGGAGCCGACTGAGATCATCGGCATATTGGTGGCCGTCGGGGTCATGGCCTTGACCTTCGGGTCGCTTCGATCAGCCGCAATACCCTTGATGGGCGCCCTCTTCGGCGTCGGCGTCTCCATCAGTTTGATCCTTACGGTCACCCGGTGGGTCATCGTCTCGGCCACCGCACCTCTCCTGGCCGTCATGATCGGGCTGGCCGTTGGCATCGACTACTCACTCTTCATCCTGTCCCGGCACCGCCAGCAGTTGGCTGACGGGGTGGTGCCCGAAGAGTCCACGGGTCGGGCCATCGCCACGTCCGGTTCGGCCGTGCTCTTCGCCGGTATGACCGTGATGATCGCTCTGGTCGGCTTGTCGGTGACCGGCATCCCCTTCCTGACTATCATGGGGCTCTGCGCGGCCGCGGCCGTCCTGGTGGCCGTCGTGGTCGCCCTGACCCTGCTGCCCGCGATATTCGGTTTCATGGGTTCCCGGCTCGTTCCCCGGGCGAGAGAGAAGAAGGACGGGGACAGACCGGCCGCCCGCCCGGCCCGCACCAGGCAGTCCGGGCGCCTGGCCGGCGGGTGGGTCGCCACCGTGACGCGGGTTCCCCTCCTCACGGTGGTCGTGGTGGTCGCGGGTCTCGGCGGGCTGTCGACCCTAGCCATCGGCCTCCGCCTGGCGCTGCCCGATAACTCGACGGCGCCGGCGGGCACACCTCCCCGGGTTACCTACGACCTGGTGTCCAAGGAATTCGGCGTCGGGTACAACGTGCCGCTGATCGTCACGGCCAGCATCATCCAGAGCAACAACCCCCTGGCGCTGATCAGCGACGTCGCCGCCGACCTGCGCCGGGTCCCCGGAGTGGCCGGCGTCCCGCTGGCCACGCCCAACCAGGACGCCGACACCATGGTCGTCGAGGTCATCCCCGAAGGTGGGGCCAGCGACCAGTCGACCCTTCATCTGGTGTCGACCCTTCGCAGCATGGAGAAGTACTTTCACGACAGGTACGGCATCGACATCGCAGTCACGGGTCAGACCGCCTTGGAGATCGACGTCTCCAGCCTGCTCGGCAAGGCGCTGGTGCCCTTCGGGGTTCTGGTGATCGGGATGTCCCTGGTCCTGCTGGCCACGGTGTTCCGATCCATCGCGGTGCCGATCAAGGCCACAGCCGGTTACCTCCTCTCGGTCGGCGCCGCGTTCGGTGTCACCACGGAGATCTACCAGCGGGGATTCCTCCGTGGGCCGCTCCATACGGTGGCAGTCGGTCCGATCATCAGCTTCGTTCCCATCATCCTCATGGGGGTGTTGTTCGGCCTGGCCATGGACTACGAGGTCTTCCTGGTGTCCCGGATGCGGGAGGACTACGTGCACGGCCGCGAGGCCAAGCGGGCGGTGCGAACTGGCTTCGTCGGGTCCTCGCGCGTCGTCACCGCCGCGGCGGTGATCATGTGCGTGGTATTCGGCGGTTTCGTTCCTCAGGGCGACTCGAACCTCCAGCCGATAGCCATGTCCCTCGCCGTCGGTGTGTTCATCGACGCTTTCATGGTGCGGATGACTCTCGTACCGGCGGTCATGGCCCTGCTCGGGGAGCGGGCCTGGTGGTTCCCCAAGTGGCTCGATCGGGTGTTGCCGGTGCTCGATGTGGAAGGCGAGGGGGTGCACCGTCAACTCGAACTGGCCGACTGGCCCAGGCCCGACGCACCCGACGGGGTGTACATCGAGGACCTGGCCCTGATAGACCGCGACGAGACCCTCTACGACAGGGTGGACCTGGCCTTGGACCCCGGCGAGATCCTCCTGGTCGAAGGCGGACCTTCCTCCGTTCGCACCGCCCTGCTGCTGACCATCGCGGCCCGGATGCGACCCACCCGCGGCAATCTCAAGGTGGCGGGCTTGGTCCTGCCCGAGCAGGCGGTTGTGGCCCGGTCCCGGATCGCCTTTGTCCGAGTGGCGGAAACACCCGACGTCACCGCCGCCGTCGAGCGGGAGCTCCGACACCGGACCAGGGTTCTCGTGCTCGACGGGTTGGAGCTGGTGCCGTCGGGAGAGACCCGCCAGGACCTGGTCGACTCCATCGAAGGGCTCTGCCACGACCGCGAATTGGCCGCAGTCATCTCGACCTCCAGCGAAGCGGCCGACGTGCTGCACCTCCCCGAGGTGGCCCAGAGCCTCGACCTGACCGTCCCCGGTTTCCCGTCCTATCTGGACCGTGACCCGGGCCCGCAATCCGCCATCTCGAGGGAGAGCATCTAATGGCGTCAGACCGCCTCTCACTTTTTTTACATTCATCCCCTCTCGCCAAGCGGTCACTGGTGATGTCCATGTCCGGACTGGTCCTGCTGCCCGTCCTGTTCGTCGCATCGTTCACCGCCGCGCAGCGACAGGCCACCGAACATCTGGACCGGATCCACGGCGCCATCGTCAACAACGACCAGATCGTCACCGTCGACGGCCAGCAAATCCCTCTCGGCCGGGTGCTGGTGGCCAAGCTGACCGGCAACCACTCGAACCAGAACATCGGCTGGACCCAGACCAACACCCCCACGGCGCAGCGAGGACTCGAGGACGGCCGGTTCGCGACTGTACTGACCATTCCGGCCGACTTCTCGAAGGCGGCCACCTCGATCGGGAACCCGGCGACGGCCAGGCCAGCGACCCTGGAGGTCCAAAGCTCGGCCGCCGCTGGAGTAGCCGACCCCCTGATCGGGGCCGAAGTCACCACCGCTGCCCTGAGCGCATTCAACTCCTATCTGGCCTCGCAATACCTCGACAACCTGTACATCGGCTTCTCCACCCTCCACGACAAGCTCGGGCAGGCCGCCGCCGGGGCGACCAAGTTGAGCAGCGGGGCCGGGCAGCTGGCCGCGGGGATCGGTACCGCCGCGAATGGGGCCACGTCCCTGGCCGCCGGACTGCACCAGCTCTCGAGCGGCGCGACTGCTCTTGACGGAGGGGCCGTCCAGCTGTCGGCGGGCACCGATCAGTTGGCCGCGGGCGCCGGACAGCTCAGCTCCGGCACCGCCCGGTTGGCGTCGGGACTCGACCGGATCGACGCCGGCGCCGCCCAGCTGCCTGCCGACACCCAGAAACTCGCCAGCGGGGCCACGGCCCTGGCGGCCGGCAACAGCAAGCTGGCCAGCGGATTGGGCCAGCTGTCCGGCGGTCTCGACGCCGGCCTGGCCCAACTCCCGAACCTCACCGTGCTGTCGAACGACATCGGGACCGGACAGCAACAGTTCGACCAGACCCTCGCCCAGCTCAAAGCTGGCACCACCACGGTGGACAATCTGGTGTCCAAACTGGCGGCCAGCTGCGGGAGCTCGAAGAGCGCCACCTGTTCGCTCGTGCAACAGCTCGTGGCCAGCACCCCGGCACTCAACACCGCCGCCGCCAACCTGGCCCAGAACCCGCTGCAAGGCGACGTCAGCAAATTTGCCAGCCAGAGCCAGACGATCCTCGGGGACATCGGCGAGTTCCAGTCCGGGCTCAACCAGGCCAGCGCCGGCAGCCAGGCCCTGGCGACCGGGTCCGCGCAGCTGGCCGGCGGGTTGGACCAACTCGCGGCGAACATGCCAGCCCTGGCCGCGGGGATCAATCAGGCGGCCGGAGGCGCCAATCAGCTCGCAGGTGGCGCGGCCCAGCTGGCGTCGGGGGCGCAGCGGCTCGCCGGCGGGGCCGCGGCTCTGGCCAACGGCGCCGGCCAGCTGGCATCCGGAGCCGCGTCCGCGGCGGCTGGCGCGTCCACCCTGGCCGGCGGACTCGGCAAGCTCCACGCCGGCGCCGACCAACTCGCCGGTGGTGTCGCCCAGCTCGCCAGCGGACTCGCCAGCGCGGTGAACCAGATCCCGGACTACACGCCAGCCCAGCGCTCCAAACTGGCAGCGATCGCGACACAGGCGATCGTGACGCCAGTCAACTCGGCCTACGCCCTCATCAAGGGAGCCGGCGCGGCCTACGACATTGCCCTGGCCCTGGCCATTGCCGGCCTGGTGTCGTTCTTGTTGCTGCGGGCCCTACCCGACGAAGTGCTGACATCCACCTCCAACTCTCTGACGCTCGCCCTCCGGGCCTACCGGCCGTGCATCTCCGTAGTGATATTCCAGTCAGCGGTGCTGAGCGCCGTCGTCGGGCTGATCATCGGCCTCGACGCGGGCCGGGCCCTGCGCCTGGTCCTGGTCTCGGTCATCGCCGGGCTGGCGTTCGCGGCGGTCAACCAGGCGATGGTCGCCCTGTGGGGCGGGCGCGGTCGCTTCGCGGCCATGGTCGTATTGGTGTTGACCGCGCCGGCCGCGGTGATATCGACCACGCCTGGGATACTCCAACTGCTGACCGACCTCACCCCGATCGCGCCGGCCCTGAGGGTGCTGCGCGCCATCCTGCTCGGGGGCAGCGGGCTGATACCGGGGCTACTCGAACTGGTGGTCTGGTTCGCCGTCGGGATAGCTGCCACGGTCGTAGCGGTGGCGCGCCGCCGGACGGTCAAACCATCCCGCCTCCGGTTCCTCCCGGGCTTGGCTTCGCCTGTCGGAGTCTGACCCGGTCCGGGTACCGTGGATGGATAACCCCCACGAAGGAGCTGCATAGATGCCCGCTGCTGTGATTGTCGATGCTGTCCGCACCGCTGGTGGCAAGCGGCACGGGAGGTTGTCAGGTTGGCATTCCGTGGACCTGGCCGCCGAGACCCTCAAGGCCCTGGTGGCGCGCAACGACCTCGACCCCGCCCTGGTAGACGACGTGATCATGGGCTGCGTCATGCAAGCCGGGGCCCAAGCCGTCAACGTGGGACGCAATGCCGTGCTGGCGGCCGGATTCCCCGAGTCGGTACCCGCGACTACGATTGACCGTCAGTGCGGCTCGTCGCAGCAAGCCCTGCACTTCGCAGCCCAGGGTGTGATGGCCGGCCAGTACGACGTGGTGATCGCGGCCGGCGTGGAGGTCATGAGCCTAGTCCCGATGGGCGCCAGCATCGGCCAGGGTGTCGGGTTCCCGTTTGGGCCGATGGTCGGGCTGCGCTACGCGCCCGTCGGCGGTCTGGTCCCCCAGGGGGTCTCCGCCGAGCTGATCGCGGACCAATGGGGGCTGTCCCGTGAGGACCTGGACCGCTTCAGTGCCCGCAGCCAGCAGTACGCGGCCCGGGCCACCTCCGAAGGCCGCTTCGAGCGGGAGATCGTGCCGGTCACGGTCAAGCACAAGGACAAGGAGACCGGCAAGGTCACCGAGGCCGACGAACTGGTCACCGCGGATGAAGGGATCCGGCCCGACACGACCGTCGACACCCTGGCCCAGCTCAAGCCGGCGTTCAAGCCCGATGGGAAGGTCACCGCGGGCAACAGTTCGCAGATCACCGACGGCGCCTCCGCGGTCCTGGTCATGAGCGAGGAAAAAGCGTCGGCCTTGGGGCTCACCCCCCGGGCTCGGTTCCATGCCTTCGCGCTGGCCGGCGTGGACCCGGTCACGATGCTCACGGGCCCCATCCCCGCCACCACCAAGGTGCTGGAGCGGGCCAAGCTAACCCTCGACGACATCGACCTGGTGGAGATCAACGAGGCGTTCGCCTCGGTCGTCCTAGCCTGGGAGAAGGAGCACCACCCGGACATGGACAAGGTCAACGTCAACGGCGGGGCCATCGCCCTGGGCCACCCGCTCGGCTGTTCGGGCACCAAGCTGATGGCGACCCTGCTAAACGAACTGGAGCGCACCGGCGGTCGCTACGGCCTGCAAACCATGTGTGAAGGTGGCGGCATGGCGAACGCCACGATCATCGAGCGGCTGGGCTAACACCGCTTCGTCTTCGTCTCGCGGGGGACTCCGGCCCAAGATGAGCTGACCGTCCGGCAAAAACAACGGACGGTTAGCTCATCTTGCCGGACTCCCCTTCTCCACTTCCCCGCCAGGGGTGCAGCCGCTACCCCTCTCGTTCGCGATCGCAGCCTGGTGAGAAGCGGTGCTCCGCTCATGCGCGTCGCGGGCGCGGGTCGGCGGGGCCCGATTTGGGAACATCTCCGCATCTTGGTAGCTACGACGACAGCAGATGGCCGTGCTGGCTACCAAGATGCGTGGATGTTCAAAGAAGCGGAGTTAAATATCATGTAATGGCGCGTAATCGTCTTGAGTTGCGGGGGACTCCGGCGCGACGGCCCAGCCGCCACCCCGCCGTCCCGTCCGCAGCTGGGGCAGGGGTCTGCTGGTGACCGTCGCGGCGCGTGAGAGATGAGAGGGGCGTCGGGAACGAAAGAATCGGGTCCTTTCTACGCGGACCCGATTCTTCGTTGCTGACGCCCCTGCAGACCGCCTGTTACAGGTAGGGGTGGAGCTCCTGCAGGAGCTGACCCTTGCCTTTCGCACCAATAATTCGCAACTGCGGCTCCCCATCCTTGAACAGGATCATCGTCGGGATGCTCATCACGTCAAAGCGACGGGCCAGTTCGAGGTTCTCGTCGATGTTGATCTTGCCGATGCGCAGCTTGCCGACGTGGTCCGCGGCGATCTCGTCGAGCACGGGCGCCACCATCTTGCACGGACCGCACCATTCGGCCCAGAAGTCCACCAACACCGGCTCGGTCGCCGACTTGATCTCCTCATCGAACGTCTGATCCGTGAGAGTCAACTCATGCTGGGACACTGGTCTCGCCTTCTTCCGCACCCGCCGGGACCATCCCGTTCGGGTTTCGCTGTCAGGTGTAACAGCGGCGGTCCCCTGGTCCATTCCGGCCTGGGATCAGGCTTCCGCCGCCTCCAGCCACCGCTCGGCGTCGATCGCCGCCATGCAACCGGTGCCGGCGGCGGTAACCGCCTGACGGTAGATGTGATCCTGGACGTCACCGCAGGCGAACACCCCCGACACGTTGGTGGCACTCGATTCCGCCGCGGTGAGGAGGTAGCCAGCCTCGTCCATGTCCAACTGCCCCACGAAAAGGTCCGTGTTCGGCACATGGCCGATGGCTACGAACACGCCACTTACCGGCAGGAAGGAATCCTCGCCCGTGACGCTGTTGTGCAGCTCGACCCCTTCGACCTTGACGTCGCCACGGATGTGGGTGACGACCGAGTCCCAGATGAAACGGATCTTCGGGTTCTTGAAGGCTCGGTCCTGCATGATCTTGGAGGCTCGCAGCTCCTTCCGGCGATGGATGACCGTGACCGTCTCGCCGAACTTGGTCAGGAATATGGCTTCCTCCAGAGCCGAGTCCCCGCCACCGATCACCGCGATGTCGTGACCGCGGAAGAAAAAGCCGTCACACGTAGCGCACGTGGACACTCCCCGGCTCAAGAGGCGCTCCTCGGCCTCGAGTCCCAACATCAGGGACCGGGCGCCCGTCGAAACAATCACGGACCGGGCCCGGTGCTCGACCGCTACGCCCGTTGACGGATCAGGAGCCCAGACCCGGAACGGCCGCGACGACAGGTCCACCCGCTCGACCTTGGTCGTCAGATACTCCGTACCGAACCGGGCCGCTTGGCCGCGCATGTGCCCGATCAGGTCCGGACCAGCCAGACCATCTACGAACCCGGGGAAGTTCTCTATCTCGCTGGTCAGCATGAGCTGTCCCCCCGGCTGATCACTCGTCGAGGACGGCTCACCCTCGATCACCAGCGGCGACAGGTTGGCCCGCGCCGCGTATATGGCCGCGGTCAAACCGGCTGGACCGGATCCGATGATGATCACATCACGGGCCGGTGCGACGTCGGTGCTGCCCGTAACGTCGGTGCTGCCCGTAACGTCGGTGCTGCCCGTAACGTCGGTGCTGCCCGTAACGTCGGTGTTGCTCGGATTGTCGGCTTGGTCCGGCTCGCTCACGTGGGTTGCTCCTAGCTGAGCTTCGGTCTTCTCTTCCGCCAGAGGAACGCCCCGGCGCCTAGAAATATTGCCGCTGCTCCCGCGTCCACCACCCAGACCCGACGAGGAAGGGGGTGGAACGGCAGGTACACGTCGAGCACCCGCACCCCGGCTACCACTAGCAGGAAGAAGGCAACTGAGCCGAGCACGCCGGCTACCAGCCCGAACACGATCACATGCGCGGCCGTGGTCACCGGCACGGTGGTCTTCGCCCGGACCGTATCCACGACCGATTCGATCCGGTCTGCGACTTCTACGGTCCAGTCCCTGTCGGCTCCCGGCGCGGAGACTTGGTCTGGCATAGCGGCAGCCTAGCGACCGCGACGCAGACCACCGAAGAGACCGCCTAGTAGCCTCCGGGCCGATGCGGTTGGTTGCTGCGGGCCTAGCGGGAGCAGCGGTAGCCTCGATTGCAGCGGTAATCCTCGGCGACTACCCGCTTTCAGGGTCCGTTCCGTGGGTGGCGGCGTTCCTCGTTCCTGGCGTGATCGGCGTGAGCATGACCACCGTCGCCGGCCGTCATCGAACGGCCCTATGGGCAGCCACCGGACCGCTTGGAGCCGCTTCGCTCGGTTGGGGAATCAGGATTGCCACCGGGTGGGGTCTCGACCCCGTCCCCGGTACGGCGTGGGTCGCCATCGCCCTGGGACTGGTCTGGCCGCTCGCCTGGGCCGCCGTAACCCGCACCCGGAGGCAGCCCGCTCCCTCCTAGCAGCCCGATTACCCGATCACCTCCGAGCAGCCCGATCAGTTGACGGACAGCTCGTTGATGCGAATCTGGAAGAAGGTACCGGCGTTCCCCAGCCGGGTGAGCCACAGGAGGACCCACTGGCCGTTGCGACCACCGAGGCTGAAGGTGGCGGATCCGGCGATATCGCTCTGGGAGTCGGTCACTCCACCCCATGCCGAGACCGGCTGGCCGCCCGCCACCGAAGTCGAGGAGACATAGGTCTGGGCCGCCCATCCCACGGTGGGGGATGTGACCACCAGGTGATGGAGGGCGGCGGACGCCGACAGCTGGATGGCCAGGCCCATCCCCGGATACAGGTTGTCGAACGTGGCGTCGTGGTAGTCGTCGCTTTGCCAGTAGGTGGCCGGATTCCCGTCGAAGGTAAACGCCAGACCGGTGGGGTCGTCCGGGGGCCGGCCGTTGACCATAAAAGGGCTGACCGACGTGATGTGCACCGACGCCGCCGAGCCCGAGCCGTGGGCCGAGGCCGTCGGGCGGCGGTTACGCCCGACGAGCAGTATCGCCATGACCACGGCGACGGCTATGACCAGCGCCAGCACGATCAGCCCGGGGGTCCGGGCCCGGCGGGGCGAGGCCGGCCGGTTGCTCACGGCGGCCAAAGGATCGGTCGTCGGGCCGGCGTCCGGCGGGCGCGCCACGTTGCCCCTGAAGACGGCGCCGTCGCCCGGGGCCGATCGGGTCCCATCGCCACCGGTCGTGAGCACGGCGGTCGGTGCCACCGGCGGGGCAGCCAATGTCCCCCGGCCCCCGGCCACGCCCGCGGTGGCCGCCCCCCGCTCGAGCACAACAGTGGCATCCCGCTGGCGTCGCCGGGACTTGCGCCCGGTGGGAGAAGCGCCCGCGGGCGGCTTCAAGGCGAGGGCATCGAGTCGCTGGCGCAGAGCGGCCGCCGAGGGCACCCGGCGCTCAGGATCCTTGACCAGGAGGTCGGCCACTAGCCGGTCCAGCGCCGGCGGCACGGGCCGGGAGCGGGAGGAAACCCGCGGGACCCGGTCATTGAGGTGGGCGAGGGCCGTGGTCATGTCGGTGCTGCCGACGAACGGCGGCGCCCCGGTGAGCATCTCGAAGAGGACGACGCCGAGCGAGTACAGGTCGGCCCGAGCGTCGGGCTCGTCGCCTTTGATCTGCTCCGGGCTCAGATACTTCGGGGTCCCCAGGACTGTGCCAGTCCGGGTCAGATCACCGCCGGACCCAGAGCTGGCCTTGGCGATACCGAAGTCGGTCACCTTCACCCGCAGGCCGCCCCACTCGTCGTCCGTGAGGAGCACGTTGGCGGGCTTGATGTCCCGATGCACCAACCCGGCCTGGTGGGCGTAGATCAACGCGTCGGCGATCTGCCGGGTGATCGCTACCGCCAGCCACGGTTCTAGCGGACCGCGCTCTGTGAGCAGCTGACGCAGAGTACGGCCCCGCACCAGCTCCATAACGATGTAGGCGGTGCGGTCGTCGATCCCGGTATCGAACGTGGCCACCACTCCTGGGTGGGCCAACCGGGCGGCGGTGACAGCCTCCCTGCGGAACCGCTCCAGGAACACCCCGTCCTCGGCCAGATGACCATGGAGCACCTTGACGGCGACCGGACGGCTCAGGACCTCGTCGTAACCCTCCCACACCTCTGCCATGCCGCCCCGGGCGATCGGGCGAATCAGGCGATAACGCCCGCCCAGCATTCGACCGGCCTCGATTGGGGCGGGTAAGTCGGGAAAGACCACGGGCCCTCAGGCTACCGCCGGGCCCTGAGTGCGAAGCACCGGCTGCGTTGACGAGGCAGATCGTGAGCCCGGTCCCGAGCCTGCCACCCGCCCCCGAGGCGCGGCGCTCAGGCAGGGATCCAAGCCACCCCGATCGCCCCGGGCCCGGCGTGGGTGCCGATGACCGGCCCGACGTCGCCGACCAGCACCTTTTCAGTGGGATGGACGCCACCGAGCATGTTGAGGAACTCGTCCATGTCGGGAGCATCGGCACTAAACGCAGCCAGGCGGGCGATCGGCCCGGCGCTCTTGACCTTGTCAGCCAGGTAGCGCAACGACCGGCCCCTGGTGCGCTGCTTGGACTCCTCCTCGACCACTCCGTGAGCCACCTCGATCACCGGTTTGATCGACAGCATCGACCCGAGCAGGGCCCGAGCGCCTCCGATCCGTCCGCCCTTCCTGAGATTCTCGAGCGTGTCGATAGCGCCGTACACCTTCATCTGCCCCACCACCGCTTCCGCCGCGCCGGCGACCTCGTCGAGGCTCGCTCCCCGCCCGGCCCGCTGGGCCGCCTCGATGGCGACCAGGCCCTGGCCCAGCGTGACGCTCAGAGAGTCGACGATCCGAACCGGAATCGAACCTTCCAGCCCTCGGGCCGCCTGCCGGGCCGCCTCGATCGTCGCCGACATCTTCGAGGAGAGGTTGACGCAGACCACTCCGTCGGCGCCTTCGGCGGCCATAGCCTCGAAAGCGCTCTGGAACTGGCCGGGGGAGGGGGCCGACGTCTCGGGCAGGCCGTCGAAGCCGGCACAGCGGGACCAGAACTCCTTGGTGGACAACTCCGTGCGGTCCACCAACTCCTCGGAGCCGAACCGGATCCGCAGCGACACCAGCCCGATACCGAGCTCGGCGAGGAGCTCGTCGGGCAGGTCGCAAGCACTGTCGGTCACCACTCGGACGCCAGGCATTTTCCCCCTTTTGGGGTCGCTCCGGGCCGATCCCGGACTGTCTATTGGACTCGGGACCGGTCCCTTTGGTGACAAGCGCTCAGGGCCGGGGCCGAGGCTGGTCGAAGTCCGGCGCGGGCGTGGAGAAGAACTCCCGGACCACCGGATCGGAGTCCCCTGGGTGACCGACGATCGCCGGCTGGCTGGGAAGGACCGCCTCGCCTCCGGCTCTGTCGCCGTTGGGATTGGCGTCGGCATCAGCGTTGGCGTCATCGTCCTCGCCGGGCGCGGGCACCAGTTGACGAGCCCGGCGACCGTGGCGAAGATCACGAACCCACCAGATCGCCAGGGACACGATGGCCAGGACAATGAGCACCACCCCCACCCCCGACACGGCGGTGCTGCGCACGGTGTCACGGTCAGTGGCGAGCACCTCGGAACCATCGGGCGTCCAGAGGGACACGCTGAGCGGAAACACGCCCGAGGCTCTGGTCTCGACCGGCACCTTGAGGGTGGTGTTCTGGGTGGCCAGCGTGAGCTCGCACACTTCGCTGGTGGGTGCGGGGACCTGGCAGTGCCCGTCAGGGGGAGAGAAGACCTGGAAGATCAGTCGCTGACTGGTGAGCCGTAGCTGGACGTGGGCGTGCAAGGCCGGCGGGGCCAGCACCGTCAACGGTATTTGGCCCTTCGTGGAGGTCAAGGTGATGGACGAGGCCAGCGGGAGCGTGATCTGGCTGGTGGCCTTGCTGGCCGCTGAGGACACCGCCTGGAGGAGACCCTGGCGCAGCCCTTCGGTGATGTCGCTCGACTCGGCCACCAACACGTCCTGGCCCAGGCTGTCGACCTGCTTGCCGTCCGAGGGGAGGACGGACCGCAGACCATCCAGGCTGGCCCGGGCCGATCGGATCGTGCCGGCGTCGGCGGCCAGCTCGGCAGCGGCGGCGACAGCGAGCCGGTTGGCTGCGGCCGCCGCCACCGGCGCCGGGACCGACGTGGGTGTCGTCGAGGACGACGAGGACGACGAGGTCGTCGCGGTCGATGGCGACGAAGCGGGAGACACCGGGGTGGCCGCCGCGGCCTGCGGGGATAACAGCGACCGCTGCACCTGTTGGGCGGCGGGGACCTGCACCGCGGCAAACAGACCGGACGCGGTGACCGAACTGAGCAGTGGATGGTCGGCAAGGCCGCCCAGCAGGGTGTCGACAAAGGTCGGATCCTCGCTCCACCCGGGCGGGGGCAGCACCGCCACCCCGCGCGTCAAGCCCGGGGTCTCCAGCTGGATCATCGCCAGCTCGGCCAGGAGCTGGTTGGCCGCCAACACCGGGCCGCCCGCATCGGAGAAGTCGGCGGTCAGACCCACGTCCGCGCCATACACCGACACCTTGGTGTTGCCCGTGCCAAGCAGGTCGGCCGGCAGCGCGAATGTGGTCTCGGTGTCACCGGCAGGCAAGGCGCTGAGCTCCCCGTCCGGCACGATGATCTGTTTGGCTCCCCTGGAGATCAGAGTCTGCAGGGTCGCCTGGTCGAGCGGGCCGTTGACCACCCAGGTGGTCGCGGACGGGAGCGAGCCGAACGTGCCGTCCAGCACGGAGAAACCGGTGTCGAGTTGTTGGGTCAGCTCGGTACCGAGGCCGGCCGCCTGCCACCCGAGGAACGGCACCGACGTGTACGGCGCCGGCAAGACCTGGTCCGACCCGTTGCCAACCAGCTGGACGAGCGCGCCAAGCGTGGACCGGTCGGGAACCGATCCAGCCGCCAGGGTGTCGAGCGTCTGTGGGGTCACCGCCAGGCTTACCTTGACCGTCGGATAGTTGCCGAGGCTGTTGACCAGGGTCGCCAGCGCCTCGGACCCGCCGGCCTGCAGCGTGCCGAGTTGCCCGTTGGCGTCGACCACGGGGGCGGCGTGGACCGGCAGGATGAGCGCTACCGAGAGCGGTGGGAGCTCTGTCACCATCTCTGATCCCGCCGCGTACACCAGGAAGGTGGTGAGCGGTTGGCCCACGGGGTTGCCCGAGTCGTCAGCCAGCCCGATCTGCAGCGGGAACACGCCGCTCTCGGCGGTCGTGGTGAAAGGGGGGATGCTAGAGGTGGATGCCGCCGAGTTGGTGGGGTCGACCGGGATGTTGACGTCTACCCCGCCCGCGGGGTCCGCCGGCAGCTTCGTCAACGCCACCGTAGGCGAGTAGACCACGTACTCGTTGATCTGGCCGGACAGGGCCTCGTCGAATCCGGTCCGGGTCAGGAGCTGGCTGTATCCCTGCACCACTATCTGCTCATGGGCGGGATCGTGGGCCGTGATCTGCAGCTGGAGGTGGAAGTCGTGGCCGCCTTCGACCCATGGTGACTGGCCCAGCAGGGTGATGCTGTCGGTGCCGCTCTGGACTCCGGGCGCCACGCTGGTGGCCGCGGGCGGGGAGCTAGGTCCGGGGACGGCGGGGTGCAGGCCGGTTCCTGGCTCCTGGGTCCCGGCCCGCGCCGGGCCGGAGGGAGCCAGCCAGGAACCGGCCGCGACCACGACCAGCGCGCCCACCACCCGGGCCGTCACCCTCGAGCGCGGCGGCTTCACCGAGCGCCGGCCGACAACCCGCCGGATCACCGAGCGCCGGCCGACAACCCGCCGGATCACCGAAGGCCGGCCGACAACACGGACAAACCGACCGGTTCCTCCTGGAACCCGGTCTGCAGGTACAACGACAGCGCCGCCTCGTTGCCGACCTGGGTGTTGACGACCGCCCTGGCCACCCCGCGGCGCTGCATCCACCTGAGTCCGTCGAGCAGGAGCCTGCGCCCGGTACCGGCCCGTTGTTGTTGAGGATGCACGGCGAGGCGCTGTACGAACCCCCGTGGCCCCGAGCGGCCGCTGATGGCGTAGCCGGCAATCGCCCCGCTGGGCTCGATGGCAGCCCGGAATCGCACGGTGGGCGTGGCGCGCAAGGCGTCCGCCAGCCCGGCTCTGTCGAACTGCCAGAACAGCGGAAACGCGGCCTGGTCGACCGACAGCACGTCCCCGCGGCGGCGCCGTCCGACCCGGCGCAGCGGATAGCCAGGCGGCCCGGTCGGCAGCTCGACCGCCAGGTCGATGCCGAGCAGGTGCAACCGCTCGGCGACGTCGAATCCAGCGGCCAGGAATCCGGTCTGTTCGAGGGGGGAGAGCGCTCCGGTGACCACCCGGCGGTAGCCGCGGTCCGCCAGGGTCTCCAAGCAGCGGTGCAGGAACTCGGCCGATGGCAAGGGGGCGTTCGGCACCGGGTTGAGGATGGCCACGTCGCCGTCGCTGTCGCCCCGCCAGCGACCGGCCCGGGCCCGCTCCCGGCCCCAACGGATCACGTCCGCCGAGGCCGCGCTCACCGGGACCCCCTGGGGTCGCTCGTATCCGACTCGCTCACGGCGGCCCCACGCTACTTCGCCGGCGTGCACCGGACGAGGCGCACCGGTCCGGCCCAATCGACGGGCACTCTTGGGAAAAAGTGACAACGCAGAGCGCTTATCTTTTTTTCAGGCTCAACCCCGGCCCGTCGGCACCCGATACCGGTAGCAATGCTCGACTTGCAGACGATCCTCGCCCACGTGACCGATGTAGACGGCTCAGACCTCCACGTCAAAGCCGGTTCACCGCCGCGGGTGCGCGTCAACGGCGAACTGCGCCCGACGCCCTTCCCGATTGTAGAGGGCTCCGAGGTGGACGAGTGCCTCCGCATGGTCATGCCCGTCGACCGTATCGAGGAGTTCCACCGCACCGGGGAGGCCGACTTCTCGTTGTCGATCGAAGGCCTAGGACGCTTTCGTGGCAACGCTTTCCGGCAGCGGGGCAACGCCGCCATGGTGCTACGGCGAGTCCTACCGGCGGCCCTGTCCGCCATGGACCTGGGCCTCCCGCCGATCGTCACCCGTCTCGCCGAGGAGCTGCGAGGGATGGTGCTGGTCACCGGGCCGACCGGGTCGGGCAAGACCACCACCCTGGCCGCCATGATCGACCACATCAACCAGACCCGCTCCGGCAACATCATCACCATCGAGGACCCCATCGAGATCCTCCACCCCGACAAGCGCTCCATCGTCTGCCAGCGCGAGATTGGGACCGACACCCGTGACTACGCCCAGGCCATGCGCCGGGTGCTTCGTCAGGACCCCGACGTCATCCTCATCGGGGAGATGCGAGACACCGAGACCGTAGGGGCCGCCTTGACCGCAGCTGAGACCGGCCACCTGGTGCTGTCCACCCTGCACACCACCAACGCCACCGAGACGGTGAACCGGATCGTCGACTTCTTCCCGCCGTTCCAGCACAACCAGGTCCGCCTCACCCTGGCCGGCGTGCTCAAGGGGGTCGTCAGCCAGCGCCTGGTCGCCCACGCCTCCGGCGAGGGCCGGGTGCCGGCCATCGAGGCCATGGTGGTAACCGGGCGGATCGCGGACCGGATCATCGACCCCACCGGAAGCGGGGGGGAAAGCATCGAGGAGCTCATCGCCGACGGGGAGTACCACGGTATGCAGACGTTCGACCAGAGTCTGTTTTCCCTGTTCAAGAGCGGCGAGATCTCCCTGCGCGCCGCCGTCGCCGCAGCCACCAACCCGCACGACTTCCGCGTCGCCCTCCAGGCGGCCGGCTTGCTCCAGACGGCGTAGACGGCCCGGTCGGGCCGCTCGTCAGGCTCGCCGCACTCGATCAGGTCCCGAGAAACCGATTTTGGTATTTTTTACGTCATATAGGTGTCTTAGATACCACAACGGCAGCACCAAGCCGCGGGGACTCGTTCGCACCCGGCGCAGTAGTAGGCGGCCAGCAGGCGAGAGCGTGGGAGTGGGGGCGGGCACATCGAGAGGCTGCCCCGTTGATGTAATCCGGGGCAGCCTCTCGACGTGCCCGGCCCCGCCACCGCCCCACCAACCGCAGGCCCCGCCGGAAACCCGCAGGAGCCGCCCGGGCTGGCCCCGGTACGCTGGGCGGTCGTGATCCCGGACCGACTGCGACCCCTCGTCGAGGAGACGGCCGAGCTGTCGACGCGCTTCGCCGAGGCGGACTTCCGCCTGTACCTGGTCGGGGGCGTGGTGCGCGACGCCGTGCTGGGCCGGTTGCGGGCCGACGCCGATCTCGACTTCACCACTGACGCCCGTCCGGACGACATCGAATCGCTGGTCGCCGGCTGGGCCGACGCGGTGTGGGATCAAGGCCGGCGATTCGGGACCATCGGCGTGCTCGTGGGCGGGCGGCGGATGGAGATCACCACCCACCGGGCGGAGGCCTACCACCCTGACAGCCGCAAGCCCGACGTGGTGTTCGCCGACGCGGTCGAAGCCGATCTGTCGCGTCGGGACTTCACCGTCAATGCCATGGCCCTCTCCCTGCCCGACCTCACCCTGATCGACCCCTTCGACGGGGTCGGGGATCTGGGCATCCACCGCTTGCGGACCCCGTTGGCCCCGGAGGAGTCCTTCACTGACGACCCGCTGCGGATGCTGAGAGCAGCCCGATTCATCGCCGGCTACCAGCTCGTCCCTGACCCGACGCTGACCGGCGCCGTCATGACCCTGCGCGGCCGGTTGGACATCGTCTCCGACGAGCGCATCCGCGACGAGCTGGACAAGTTGATGGTCGTCGACAAGCCAGGTGAGGGCCTGTGGTTCCTGGTCCGCACGGGCCTCGCCGAGGAGTTCCTCCCGGAGCTGCCGGCGCTGGCCCTCGAACAGGACCCGATCCACCGGCACAAGGACGTGCTGGCACACACCATTGCCGTGGTCGAGAACACCAGCCCGGTCCGGCTGCTGCGGTTGGCCGCCCTGTTCCACGATGTGGGCAAGCCCAAGACCCGGTCGTTCGGGCCGCGGGGGACCGTCATGTTCCACCACCACGAGGTGGTTGGAGCCCGCATGACCCGCGACCGCATGAAGGCGCTTCGCTACTCGAGCGAGGACATCGAGACGGTCAGCCGGCTGGTTGACCTGCACCTGCGATTCCACACCTACCGGATGGGCTGGACCGACAGTGCGGTGCGGCGGTATGTCCGCGACGCGGGGCCCCTGCTGGACCTGCTCAACGAGCTGACCCGATGCGACTGCACCACACGCAATGCGGTCAAGGCCCGGGCGTTGGCCCGCCGGATGGATGAGCTCGATGCCCGTATCGCCGAGCTGCGCTCCCAGGAAGAGCTCGCCGCCATCCGGCCCGACCTCGACGGCAACGCCGTCATGGATCGGCTGGGACTCCAGCCGGGACGAGACGTGGGAGAGGCCCTGTCGTTCTTGCTCGAGCTGCGCCTCGAAGAAGGGCCCCTTGGCCCCGAGGAGGCTGGCCGGCGCCTCGAGGCCTGGTGGGCGGGGCGTTCCGGTGCCGCGGGCCGCTAGGCGCCGAACGCCTCGTTGACGGGCCGGTCGACAGGGTGAACCACCGACAGGTGACCACGGCGCCGTTGGTGGATCCACACGTCGAACATGGCGGCAGTCATGGGCCGAGCCAGGAAGTAGCCCTGCACCTGGTCGCAACCGAGGGCGGACAGCTGATCCCACGTGACCTGGTCCTCCACCCCTTCAGCCACCACCGTGTGGCCCAGGTTCCGGGCCAGCTCGATGGTGGAACGCACGATGGCCGAGTCGCCAGCGTCGGTGCTCATCGCCATCACGAAGGACTTGTCGATCTTGACGACATGGATGGGAAGTTGCTTCAGCCGGGAGAGCGAGGAGTAGCCGGTGCCGAAATCGTCGATGGCGATCTGTATCCCGAGCTGGGCAATGGCAGCAAGCATGCGCTCGGAGCGAGCGGGATCCGCCATGATTGACGACTCGGTCAGCTCGAGCGTCAGCCATCGAGATTCGAGGCCTTCGGTCGTCAACATCCGAGCCAGTCGATCCAGCAGGTCGGACTCGAGCAGGGTGCGGGCCGAGACGTTGACCGACACGCCCAGCGCCAAACCCTGGTCGTGCCACGATTTGGCCTGGCCGATGGCTGTCTCGAGAACCCGCCACGTCAATTCGCCGATAATCCCGGACCGCTCCGCAACCGGAATGAACTCATCCGGGGAGATGGAACCGTGGAGCGGGTGGGTCCAGCGCAATAGCGCCTCACATCCCACCACCACACCGGTCATCAGATCCGCCTGGGGCTGGTACCACACCTCGATGTCGTCGCTCTGAGGAGCAGCCCGCAGGTCAGCGGCCAGCACCAGGCGGCGGGTGCTGTGGCGGTCGTCGCCGGCGTCATAGACCTCGATGCCGCCGCCCGCGCTCTTCGCTCCGTACATGGCCACGTCCGCCCGACGCAGCAGGTTAGAGCGATCCTCGCCGTGTTCCGGCGCGATGCTCACACCCAGACTGGCCCGTAGTTCGAGGGCCACACCGTCCACGAACACTGGTTCCGCCAGGGCTGAAAGCACCGTATGGGCCAGCTCACCGACCTTCTTGGCGTCGGCCAGATCGGGAAGGACGAAGCCAAACTCGTCACCGCCCAGGCGGGCCACGATCCCCTGCTCGCCGATTCTTGTTGTCAGGCGAACGGCCAACTCTCGCAGGACCGAGTCGCCGACATGATGGCCCATGGAGTCGTTGATCTCCTTGAAGCCGTCGAGGTCCATGAGCAGCACGGCAACCAGCCGTCCAATGGACCGCTCGAGGAGGGCTTCCTGCAGGAACGTGTCGAAGAAGGACCGGTTGGCCAGACCGGTGAGGCTGTCGTGCAGCGCCTCGTGCTCCCGGGCGGTCACCTCCCGTCGAAGCCGGTCGAGGAGCCGGCCACCACGGATCGCGACCCCGCTGTGAGAGGCGAGGACCTCGAAGAGGCGCAAGTCCTCCTCATCGAAGGTGACCGTCCCGTGGCGGTCCCCGACGATGAGCACGCCGCGGAGATCGTCGCCGAAGGTGAGCAGGGCGGCGAGGGCGTTCCGGAGATTCCGCTCATCCAGGGCGGCGCCCACCTCAGCCCGCTGATCGTCGTAGGAAGCGAGCAGGCCGGCGCCGGTTGCGTGTACCAAACGTTCCAAGCCCCCCTCCTCGGTCCGGCTGGTGCGGACCACACGGTCGTCGGCGTCGAGGCAATAGCAGGCGTAGCCCTCGAGATCAGGGAGCACCACCTCGGCCGACCCCGCCCCCATGACCTCACGGGCGTGGCCCAGGACGGAGGCAACCACTTCGCCGACCTCGGAGACCCCACTCGTTCGTTCCGCGAACCGGTACAGCCGCTCCAGGTTGGCGTACCGCCGGCGCAGCTTGGCGCTGGAGCGCTGGCCGATCAGGGCCATGACCCCCACCACGACGAACAGCAGACCCGCCACCCGGCTGGCCCAGATGGCGTTTACAGCGAGCAGCACCAGTACCACTCCAACGGGCGCCGTCGCCACCTCGGCCCGCAAGGTCGTCATGGCTTCTTCTCGCGCCCAGCGCCGGGCGCTCACGGTGATGGCGACCTGAACGGCCACGGTCGTCACCAGTGACGCCACCACCGTCGCCAGTGCACAAGCGCCCCAACCCCGCAACGACACCGGGGATCGCCCGCCCAAGATCCCGTAGTACACAGCCAAGGCCGCGGCCGCCGCACACGCCAAGCTCAACACGTTGAACACGGTCTTCGAGGGGGGGCGACGCTTGACAACCCCGACAATCACCTGCGCCACGACCGTCGCCAACAGCACGCCGCGAGGGCTGAGATAGACGGCGCCCACGACCAGCGGCACCTGGGACAACCCGATCGCGATGAGGTCCCCCCGCACCAGGAACGTGACGGTCAGCAGTAAGGCGCCCACCAAGGCGGCTGACACTGCCACCCAGGACAGGCTGTGGTGGATGATCTCGGCAGGGAGTTGGCCCAGGAGGGCGACCCACGCCAGGACAGTGACGGCACCCAGAGCGGCGATGAGCACCCACACCCGCGACGGGGCACGGGGCAGCCCGCTCCGGCGCCAAGGTAAGAGGCGACGCCCAGGACCGAACCTGACCCCGCCAGCTGTGGCGTGCGGCGCGCTACTTCCCATTGGCCCCTAGATCATACGCCTTGCCCTATTCGCCTGGTTGAAGGCTGGCCATAAAGGATGATTAAGGAAAGGGTGGCACCGCGGTCTTCTCGACCCGGCCGATGCGCCGCACCACGGCCGGGGCCGCCAGCACCACCACGAGCAGCTGGACCGCACCGGCGATGCGAAAGGCGCCGCGTATTCCGATCTCGGCGGTGACGAGCCCGCTCGCCAGCGCCCCGACCGGGACCAGGCCGTACAGCAGGAGACGAAAGGCACTACCGACCCGCCCGAGCAACTCCGGCGGGATGACCCGCTGGCGCAGGGAGAGCGTGGTGACGTTGCCGACCGCGACTCCCACCGCCTCGACGAACAGGACCGACGTCGCCGCGGCCACGTCGGATGTCACCGATAGGACAAGGTAGGCGAAACCGGCCAAGATGGCCGCGCCGATCAGGCAGCGGGCCGGGCCCAGCCGAGCGTGAATGCGACCGGCGGCGAGCGACCCGAGCACGTTGCCGGCAGAGGCGCCGGCGAAGAACAACCCATAACCGACCTGGCCCAGATGCAGTTGGTGGGAGCCATAGAGGACCATCTCGGCGAAGACCATGGCCTGACAGAACGCCAACGACGCCACCACCAGGGCCAGTAAGCGCAGCAATGCGTGATGCGCGAACCAGCGCAGCCCCTCTTGGATCTCGGCCAGGAACCGGGTGTGACCGGTCCGGGGAGGAGTGACCGGGATCGCTTTGCGGACCAGCAACGCGGACGCCACGAACGTTACCGCGTCGCCGATGAACGGCAGCGATGGCGCCACCGCGAAGACCAATCCGCCGATGGCGGGTCCGACGAACTGCTCGCCGCTGGCGTCGGCCATAGAGAGATACCCGTTGGCCCGGGGGAGGGCCGCCGGCAAAACGATGGCGGGCAAACTGGCCTGGGTGGCGACACTGAAGGCCATGTCCCCGGCACCTAGGACAAAGACAGTGGCATAGAGGAACGGAAGGTCATCGTGACCCCCCAGCACCGCGGCCGCGAAGATGGCCAACGCCGCCACCCGTATCACATTGACTACTACCACCATGCGACGACGGCTGACCCGATCGGCCAGGGCCCCGGCCGGCACCGAACACAACAACGCCGGCAGCCGCCCGGCGATGGCCACTCCGGCGATGAGCAGCGGACTCGAGGTCAGGGTCAAGGCCAAGAGCGGAAACCCCACCATCACCAGCCCGTCCCCGAGGGAGGAGATGGCATCGGCTCCGAAGAGCCGCCAGAAGGGTCCGCCGAGGCCCGACGATCTTGGAAGAGGGGACACCGGCGGCGGAACCGTTGGCTGTGGGGACGGTGGCTCCGCCGGAGCGTCAGAACTCAAGGGGTAATCAGAAGTCAAGCAGCATCCAGTTGCTTCGGATGGGCGCGGACCATCCGGGCTTCACACCTGTCGCAAATTCTGCCCCAGTTGGCCCGCGCTCAGCGAGCCAACCCTACATCAAGCCCAATCCTGGCTGCGAAAAGTCATTGTGTCATCACCTCCTCTGAGGGACAGTGACTTCAGTACCGTCACCACCCCGCACTCGACATAGTAGTAGTTGCTACCGTATTTGCCAAGAAGGCCTCAAACTACCGCTCAGCGTGGCCTCCCACTCACTTAAAGCGAGCAAAGGCGAGCGCGAACCAACACAGCATGTACCTACCCCGAGCGATCACGAGTCGAACCCGGCCTACCGACGACGGCGGCCCGAAGCCAGCCCTGCCCTCAGTTACCTTCCTTCCGGGCCCGCACGATCAGGGTCCGGGGGAGATAGTGGTAGGTCTCTCGCCAGGCGTGGCTACGGGGACCGCCAGCGAGCGGCTCCGGCTCCACGATCAGGTCCACCTTGTAGCTGGCTCGGGCCAGCCCCATGTACAACTCGGCGAACGTGTGGTGATAGGCGGTGAAGGGGATCCCGCCCCACTCAAAATCGATCGGCGCCCGGTCGAAGTACGAGCGGCGCACCAGGAGAGCCGGCTCGGCGTCGTCGTCGACCATGTCGTAGGCCGGGTGGGTCAGGCTGAACACCAGAGGGGCGCCGACTTTGAGGACCCGGTGGACCTGACGGAAGACCCGGTTGAGGTCCTCCACGTAACCGAAGGCATACGCCGAGAAGACCAGGTCGATGGAGTCGGCCCTCAGGAACGCCAGGTCGGCGAGATCTCCCTGGCGCAACTCGACTCTGACCTCGTCTCGCTCACACAGCCGGCGGGCGTGAGCGAGCTGCGTGCTAGAGAAGTCCACTCCGATAGCCGTGGCCCCCTGCTTGGCGAAGGCGATCGAGCACTGCGCGCCGCCACAGCCCAGCTCCAGGACCTTTTTGCCCTTGAGGTCGCCGAGCAGTCGAAGATCAGCTTCGGTCGCAATATCGGGGCCGTAGTGGGCCACGCTCGTCGACAACTTGGCGGCGTCCTGATAGGCGGCCGAGTGGCGATCCCAGGCAGTGACGATATCGTTCGGCATGCTCCCATCCTGCCCCAGCCGATGGGTACCCGCACCGGACTATGGCCCCCCGATGGGTTTCGGCTTCGGCGCACCGCTTGGGTGAGTGCCGTCGTGGCTACCTCGGTCGACATCGACGGCAGGAATTGCAGAGTCCTTCTCGTATAGTCCCTTGGAGTGTCTAATATTCAGTCTCGGGCGGTCGGGTGCCCTTGAGGGCTTTCAAGCAGACTGTCCGCGGCGCCGCCACTCGGCGGCTGCTGTTGGATTCCACGACCCAATGCTTGGTTGAGCGGGGCTTCGGCGGTGCCAGCACCACCGCCATCTGCGGTCAAGCCGGCCTGACCGCAGGCGCGCTCTTCGGCCAGTTCCCCAGCAAGTCCGCCCTGCTGGTCGAGGTGGCAGCCGATCTGGTTTGGCAGGCGGCCGCCCAGGTCGAGGCGGCCTTTCACGACCTCCCGCCCGCACTCAGCGACGCCCTCGTTCGCGTGTTCGAGAACCTGACGCAGGTCTGGCAGACTCCGATCCTCAAGGCGCTCACCGAGCTATGGACGGCGGCTCGCACCGACCCCGACCTGGCCCGCGCTCTCCTCACCGCCAACGCCTCGGACCGGGCCATGCTGGCTGAGCTCAACCGCGGGCTCCTCGCCACGGGCGCGCCGGGCGCGGCCACGCCGGCGCTCGCTCAACTGATCATGTACGCCGTGTCAGGAAGGACCGTCCTCGACAACGCCTCTCGGGCGGCAGGGGTCGACCTACAGGTCGACGACGTGCTGGCCTTGCAGGAGACCCTGGCCACGATGGGCGCCGCCCTCGACCGGGGGTTCGACTAGCACCGCCTCGATGCGATGACTGGGCTCCGGGGCCGTGGCTCGTGTCAGCCCTGGAACACCTCTCGAAAGAAGCGGGTCATCTGGACCCCCTCGCGGTAGCGAAGCCGTTGCTTGTCCACCGGAAGACCACGGATGCCGCGGAGGTACTGGCCCACCAGGTCGGCGCCGGCGGCCAGTGACAACGCCAGGCCCCCCGAGAACCGCGGGTTGAGATCGGTGAAGCCGAGCCGGCCGTCCGGGTCGAGGAAACCCTGGATGTTGAAGGGTCCCTCCAGACCGAGCACCCTGGACACCCGGGCAACCTCCTCCACCAGCCGGGTGTTGACGAACGTCCTCCCCTTCGTCGATATCCCGGCCTTGGTCTGCAGCCGCCAGCGGGGGACCGCTCCCAGAATGGAGTAGTCCCGACCGGCCAGGACGTCGACAGTAAATTCCTGGCCGGGCAGCAGTGACTGGACGATGGCACCGGGAACCTGCTCGATAGCCCACGCCAGCCGCTCCTCGTCGTGGACGATGTGGACGTCCCGGGAACCCCGCCCGAGGCGCGGTTTGACGACCCACGGACCGGGGACGCCGGTAGCGGATCCGAGGTTGGTGGGGGGAAAGGACAGCCCTTCCCGCACGGCGATCAGCGCCATTTCCCACTTGTCGATGCAACGGGCGACGACTTGGGGTCGGGGGATCCACACGTCGAGGTTCCCATCGCGCTTGAGGTAATACGGGGCCGCCGCCAGCACCACGATCTCCTCGGCGACGGTGGAGACCAAGATCTCAGCCCCGGTCCGGCGGCCGAGATCGCACACGGCTCGGATGAAGTCGCGGTGTGATGCCATCGGCAACACGCCCGACTGCTCGGTGAGCGCCAGCCCAGCCGACTGGGGGTCAGCGTCGGCGGCCACCACCCGGTGGCCCGCCCCCAGGAGCGCCTGGATGACACCCACACCGGCGGGTCCGCCTGCCCCGGTGACGAGCACGTTGAGCACCTCGCCCCCTGCTGCGCCGGGCAGGCCGCGGATTGCGGGTGGCGCGGCAAGCGCCAACCTGGACCGAGCCGGATCTGCATCAGCCAAGGCCTGGTCTGTGGTGAGGTCCACCACGAGCAGGTGTCCCCGGTCCCGCGGATCGGCCGGAGCCTCCACAGGTGTCGCCACTCCTGCTGTGGGCGTGGCCACCTCCCCCCCGCCGGACGCCCGAGCATCCCCCCCGCCGGACGCAACTGGTCTGGTGACGTTGGTGGCAACCTCATCTGCCGGCGCCGAGACGGCAACGGTCACCTTGGCCTGATTGTCGACCTCCCGGCCCGCGGCCCACAAGCGGAGCATGACGAGCGACGGATGGGTCGCCGGTAGCCACTGATTGCAGCGGACCGCCTGGACCAGCGCTTCGATCACGTCGGGGTCGGTCTCCACCGCGACCAACCCGGCCATGGGTTCCACGTAGGGGGCCAATCCCTCGTGGCTCGCCATCAGCACGCCGGCCTGGCGCCGGCGCGGGTCAGGGCTGGTCAGGGCCTCGACCACGACCCGGCGGGCCCGCCAACGCCAATGGGTCCGCCACATAACCGCGACCGCCACCAGCACCACCGCGGCCACCAGGACTTCGACAGCAAGGACTGACATGCTCCGAAACCCGTCCCGCCTCGCCCGGTCGCGTCCGGTTAGGGCCGCGACGCCGAGGTGCCGGCCGACGCAGCCGACATCAGCGCTCTTCCGTGCCGGAAATACCAGACGTCGGAGACAAACGCTCTACCACAGACGAGTCCAAAGCGGGCCCAAGGGTCCGCTCCACCCAAGCTGACGCATCGTCAATTGACTGGCGGAGGCGGCGGTGCTCGACATCGATCCGTTTGATCGCGTCCCGTATCTGACCGACAACCTGCTCACCATGACGCTGCACCTCCGCGTCGGCCTCTTCTCGCCGACGGCGCTCTTCCTCCTCGGCTTCCACCCGGGCCCGAGCGAACTCCTGCTCGAGCTCCCGATACCGGCGGTCCTCGTCGACCCGGGCCTGCATCCGCAGGCGAAGGACCTCGTCGTCTGCCTGGGCCCGAAGCCGGTTGGCCTCGGCCTCCGCTTCGAGCAGGATGCGCCGGGCCTCCTCGTCGGCCCTCCGGGTCATGTCCAGCGCGGCGTCGTGAGCGGCCCGTAGTACCGCGGCCACCTCGGACCCGGTGGAAACGTACAACTCGTCGGAGGACATCCCGGCACCCGACATCGCGTGGTTCTCCGTTCGTAGATCCACCGTTCGGTCCTCGCCCTCGGTTGGTGCCGGCCAGCGGTTAGGCGTCACAGGCCGGCGACCAACTCGGCCGCCGGGATCACGGGGCAATAGCCGCGCAAATCGGGTTCGTCGAGGTGCAGGAGTCCCTGAACCTCCGGTTCCTCCAGGATGCTTGCTACTCGTTCGGAGGTGTTGCCGTCGCCGTACGGGCACGGGAGCGCGGCGATCAAGCGCTGCATCTCGGGCTCAGCCAGGCGCTCGGCTTCCTCGAGCGCCATCACCCGATCGAGTCCGACCAAGGTGGCGGCCCCGATGGCCACTCCCTCCCACCTAGGCGTCGAACGGCGCAGGACCACCACCGGAACCCCGTACCAGGACGCCTCCTCCTGCAGTCCTCCCGAGTCGGTGACCACCAAACGTGAGCCCACGATGAGCTCGAGCATCGCCCGGTAGGGCAGAGGAGCGACGACGCGTACACCCGCCGATTCCAAGCGGGGCCGCAGCCCGGTCTCCTCCAAGCGGGCCCCCGTGCGGGGATGAAGAGGAAAAGTCACCGGGCCCAAGCGCTCGGCGAGGTCGCACACAATGGTGACCAGGGCGTCTAACCGGGCCGGTATGTCCACATTGGTTGGTCGGTGCGCCGTCACCACCACGCCCTGGCGCTCGTGGATCGGCCGGCGCTCGATGCCGAGCCCCTTGAGCACGTCGATCACCGGGTTGCCGACGACCCGCACCCGGTCGCGGTCGATGCCCTCCTCGAGGAGGAACTGCGCCGCCACCTCGGTCGGGGCTAGGTGGAGGGAGGAACAGGCCGCGGCGACACGGCGGTTGACCTCCTCCATCGAGGTCGGGTTCAACGACCGCAACCCGGCTTCCAGGTGAATGACCGGCACTCCGTAACGACGGGCGGCCAGGCAAAACACCGGCACCGTGTCGGTATCGCCAAGAATGAGGAGGGCGTCAGGGCGAGGGGTGCGCTTGGCGATCTCGTCCTCGGCTCGGGTGAGCATCGTCCCAAGGCGACTGTTGCGATCTCCGGCGGGTGGCCAGCGCTCGTCGGGGACGAGCCCCAAGCCGTCAAAGAACACGTCGCTCAGCTCGGTGTCGTAGTGCTGGCCCGTGGCCAGTACCCGCACATCGAAACCCCGGTGCCGCAGGGCGTTGACAACTGGGGTTAATTTGATGATTTCTGGCCGAGTCCCCAGCGGTACCAACACCCTCATAGCATTTTCTCCCGTTCCGCACCCCGAGGAATTTCGGGGCGCGTCTGCACAGCTCCCGGGCCGCGCCCGGCTGCTGTTTGTCAAAAAACTACCGACCCCAGCGGCAACCACTCAGAGTGTATGCGATCCTGAGGGTCATATGCAAGCCAATCGCCCAGAAGCGCGGAATCGCCACCGGGAGGACGCGAAAACCCTAGGAAACACGATGATCTGGCCACCGGTTGGGCTGGGGGGAGGTACCACCAAGGGTCAAGGATGTCGCCACTTTCTGTGGTTATCGGTCCGGCTGGCACCGGAATCGACGTAGTCTCGCCCCCGCTTTGTGTTCTAAGTAGCAACTACTACTATGCTCCGGTCCGGAGTGTCAAGTAGTTCGGCCAATACCCCGCGAACCGGCGGGACTCGCGTCTTCGCTACCCGAGGAGCCGTTGCTCGTGCCCACCCCCAGGAAGGCCGCATCCACCAGAGCGGCCCTCATCGCAGCCACGATTGCCTGCCTGACCGAGGGGGGATATCGACGCACCACCACATTGGCGGTATGTGAACGCGCCGGCGTGACCTCTGGCGCCCTGTTCGGGCAGTTCCACAACAAGGCGGCGTTGTTGGCGGCAGCCGAAGACGAGCTGATCGCTCGCAACCTCGACGAGATCGCCACCGCGCTACGGTCGATCCGACACCCGCCCCGCCAACCCCGCCCTGGAGACACAGAGCGCCCTGTCGCGCTGCGATCAGTCCCTGACAGCCAGACCGTCCCCCCGGCTGATGACCCCGAACCCGGTTTGCGTGCCGTCTTCGATCAACTCGTCATCGCCTACGCCCGCCCCCTGCCCGCCACGGTCGCCGAACTGTGGATTTCAGCTCGCCACGATCCTCGACTGGCTCGGGCCCTCACGGCCGCCAACGCCACCACGATCGCGTTGATCGAGGAAGCCCTTCGAGCCGCGATCGCCCAGATTGCGTCCGCACCTTCTATTCGGGCCGTGGCGCTACTCATCCACGCCGCCGCATTGTCGCAGGTGGCGTGGACATTGTCGTCTGGCCCCTCCGGGCGCGGCGCGGCCACGGGTCAACACCAAGCCGACCGCGACTTCCACCACGCCATCGCCATCCTGGCTCGTCGCTCCCAAGAAACTGCCTCGAGGCCAGCGCAGCCCGAGCCCCCAGCCGCTCGGATGCTGGTCAAGGCCCTGCTCGCCCGGGTGGACGGCGACCGCCCATCCGCCTCTGGTTTCGCCTCGCCCTAGCCGACCGGGACCAATCCGGACCGGGTCAGCCGGCCGCGAACTCCTCGACCATACGGTGGGCGTCATCGTCATGGAACTGAACCGGCGGCGATTTCATGAAGTAGGCCGAAGGGCCGAGAAGCGGTCCGCCGACGCCGCGGTCCTGGGCCAGCTTGACGCAGCGCAGGGCGTCGATGATGACCCCGGCCGAGTTCGGCGAGTCCCAGACCTCCAGCTTGAGCTCGATGTTGAGCGGGACGTCACCAAAGTTGCGACCCTCCAGGCGGATGTACGCCCACTTGCGGTCGTCGAGCCAGGGAACGTGATCCGAGGGCCCGATGTGCACATCGTCAGCCTCGATGCCGTTGTCGATTTGACTGGTGACCGACTGGGTCTTGGAGATCTTCTTGGATTCCAGCCGCTCCCGCTCCAGCATATTTTTGAAGTCCATGTTGCCGCCCACGTTGAGCTGGTAGGTGCGGTCCAGCACGAGACCCCGGTCCTCGAAAAGACGGGCCAGCAGGCGATGCACGATGGTGGCGCCCACCTGGCTCTTGATGTCGTCGCCGATGATCGCCACCCCCGCGTCCGTGAACTTCTGGGCCCACACCGGGTCGCTGGCGATGAAGACAGGAATGGCGTTGACGAACCCCACCTTGGCGTCCAGGCAGGCCTGGGCGTAATGCTTCTGCGCCTCCTCGCTGCCGACCGGAAGATACGACACCAGCACATCTGCGCCCGTGGCCCGCAGGACGGCCGCCACGTCCACCACTTCCAACGGGGACTCCTCGATGGTCTGGCGGTAGTACTTACCGAGCCCGTCGAAGGTGGGGCCTCGCTGCACCGTCACCCCCAATTCGCCAACCGGAGCAAACCGGATGGTGTTGTTCTGGCTGGCGAAGATGGCCTTGCCGAGGTCGAGGCCCACCTTGGCGGCGTCGACGTCGAAGGCCGCTACGAACTCGACGTCGCCCACGTGGTAGCCGCCCAGCGTGACGTGCATCAGACCGGGCACGACGTCGTCGGGGTCGGCACCGCGGTAGTACTCGACTCCCTGTATCAGCGCACTGGCGCAGTTGCCGACGCCGGCGATGGCTACCCGGATCTTGTTGCTCATAGGGTTCTGTCCTCCTGGGATGTGACGGGGCGCAGCCCCGAGATACTGGGGCCGGTGGCCCTGGTGTCGACAGCCGGGTCAGCCGGCTGAGAAATGTCGGGCCCACCCGCCCGCTCCGTGGCGATGAGCCGCTCGATCCATGACAAATCGTGCTCGGCGGCCTCGCGATCGTGCTCCATGAGGCTGTGGGCATAGCCGTCCGCCCGATCGCGGCCCGCTTTGACCCGGGCGCGCAGGCGTATCAGCCGCTCCAACAGCTGGGCCCGACGCCGCTCCAGCATCCCCAAACGGGCGTCGGGGGGCAGATGGCGGGCGAACGCCAGGCGCAAGTTGAAGACCCGATCGTCCTCGCTGGAGTTGTGCTCGGTCGCCAAGAGCTCCTCGAAGAGGGTCTCGCCCCTCTCGGTAATGCCGTAGACCTTCTTGCCCCGATTGCCGCGGGTCGCCCCTTTACGGGCTCGGAAGGTGGCCAGCTCCCCACCGAGCGAACCGGTCAGGGGGACGGCCACGCCCATGGCTTCGACCGCCTTGACCGCGCCGGCGCGCTCCAGGCGAGCCAACGCCGGATACAACGACCCGAACGACACGCCGCTGGCGAAGCCGATCCGATCCGATAGACGCTTCTTGAGCTCGTACCCATGGAGCTCCTGCTCCTTGAGGAGTCCCAGGATGGCCAGCTCGAGCATGATCCGGGCAGTATACACGCCGATGTATCGGGACGATATATCGGTGCGTAAAAAAATGTCCCCGCTGCCCCGACCGATCCTCGGGAGGTAGGGTGCGGGCGTGATGAGCTTCCGACCCGAAGCGCAGCGCGGTGTGGGGGCGGGACGGGAGGCTGCCGGCCACGTCGACTACCGGTTGGCCCGCAACCTGGTGATCAGCGAGTTCCACAAGGGACGGCTGTCCCGCCCGGATGTGTGCGACGCCCACCCGGAACTTCTGCGGGCGGCCACCAACGTCGGCCAGGAGACCCGAGAAGACTGCCCCATCTGTGAGTCCGTGAAGCTCCGCCTCGTCTCTTATGCCTTTGGGAGCCGTCTCCCGCCCTCGGGCAAGTGCGTGACCTCGAATCGGGAGCTGGCCAAACTGACCCAGGGGCGGCGCAGCCTGACCTGCTACGTGGTCGAGGTGTGTCCCAACTGCTCGTGGAACCACTTGACCCGCAGTTTCGCTGTCGCGCCGCGCGGACGATAGGCCTGTCAAGCGGGGACCGCCGCGGTCTGCTTCTCCTTTTATTGGCAGGCAAGTGGGGGGAAGGGTGAGGTCGGACCGGCATCCCCAACGGTCGGTCTGTTCCTGAAAGGCAGACGGACCGTTGGCGGGTGCCGGGCCGGCTCTCCCTTTTAGACCGTTGGCGGGGTGCCAGCCCGACTCCAACCATCTTTTCTCGTTTCCCTCGTACTCCCCGTAGCCCGGCTGAGTCCCGCCGGCGCCGACCGGTAGTGTGCAAGCGAGTGAGGGATCTGGAGGCGGCGGAACCAATGATGCCCCGATGAGCGACCCGCGGTTGCAGAACGTCGCCCTGTCGGACCTTCGCGTGGATGCCCAGCAACCCCGGCAGGGTCCAGGAGATCGAGCGGCACTCGACTCACTGAAGGATTCGATGGCCCACCTCGGTCAAACGGTCCAGCACGTCACCGTGTCCCAGACCGTCGACGGGACCTACCGGATCGTGTCCGGTCACAGACGGGTGCGAGCTGCGGCGGAACTCGGCTGGGAGTGGCTGCCTGCGGTGGTCGTCGAAGATTCCGGCGACGACGTCGACCGGCTCCTCCGACAGATCGCCGAGAATTGCGCTCGAGCTGGGCTGCTCCCCATCGAACTCTGTGACGCCATCGACCAGCTCAGAGGCCGCGTTGAGCCAGCCGACATCGCCCGGGCGACGGGCGTCTCGCTGCGAACGGTCTACAACTACCTGGCGATCCTCGAGTTTCCCGATCTGGTCGAGGCGTTACGACGCGGACGATCCCTTCGAGCCGTGCTGGTCGAGGTCGCGACTCGCGGCCGCGCCGACGGTCGCCGGCCGCTGTCCATCTCGGTGCGCCGCGTCCGACGTTCGGTCGACCAGCTGACGGCGGCCTGGAGCGGCCTCGATGCGGCCGAGCGGTCCCGTCTGGCGGCCCGGCTCCGACCCTTGCTGGACGCCGTCGACCAGGAGACGACCGCGGCGTCCGAGTCCTAATTGCTACTAATTGCAACGTTGCACTCCGCCAGTTGAGCCGGTAGCCTGGTGTTGTCCTGGTCTCCCCGGCATGCCAATGGCCGATCGAGCGGGGGTGATTTGAGCGACGACACGAGGTCGAAGGGAGGATCCACCGGATCCGCCACCGCGAGTACCGGAGTTCGGCGCGCCATCGATGACCTCCAGCTCAAGATTGACGAGGCTCGCACCGAGACCACACCCACCCCCTCCTCGGAGCCCAGCAGGCCACCCGGTCAGTTGCGAAGGTTCGGACTAATCTTGGTCGCGGCGGGCATCTTTCTGGCCCTGGTAGTGGTAGTCGTGGCGGTCGCGGTCAACAGTGGGGGTCATTCGTCGCACCCGACCGCAACCGCATCTCTCGATGCATACCTGGCTGCCCACGCACCACCGGACAGTTACGTCGGGTTGGTGACCGGGGCGCCGGACCTGGTGCCGAGTTCGTATCAGACGGTCGCGGTAGCCAGTCCCGCCGACCTCACCTCCTTGCAATTGAAGTGGGTGCTGGTCAGTAATCCACCCGCCAAGGACCTCACCACGGCGGCGGTGTTGCGCGGTGGGGTGCTGGTCGCGACGGTGCCCAAATCGGTACTCCTCTACGAACTGGGTTCCCCGGCCAAGGCGACGACCGGGACGACAACCCCACGCGCCACCGCGCCGGCGGTCACCACTCCCGCCGTCACCACTCCCGCCGTCACCACTCCCGCCGTCACCACTCCCGCCGTCACCACTCCCGCCGTCACCACGCCGGCGGTCACCACGCCATCCGTCACCACGCCGGCGGTGACGGCCCCACCCCCCACGACGCCGACAACGACGCCGGTGCGGGGCCCACCCACCGAGGGCCCGGCCCCGCCACCCAACCTGGTGCCGACAGCGATCTCCGTGGCAACCGGGGACAGCTTCTGGTCGATCGCGACCCGGGTGGCCACCACCCGGTTCGGCGCTTCGCCGTCCACGGCCGAGATCACTTCGGTCTGGCACGCCCTCATCACGGCCAACGCCAACCGGCTCATTCAACCCGGGAATCCAAACCTCATCTATCCTGGGCAGGTCTTTGTGGTCCCAACACCGCCGTAACCTCATGCCTACGAGACCCAAGATCGAATAGGAAGCGCCGTCCCACCTCTTCGCCCACGGAAGGCCGCCGAACGAGAAGTTCCGGCTGCCCAGACGCCCACCAAGGAGCAGCAAAAGCACCTGGCGCGCGCCCAAGCCCTCCTCAGGCAGGCCAGGGAGACGCTCGCACGCGCCGAGAAGGAAGCAGCAGGGGTACTCGAGGAGGCTCGCACCCAAGCGGCGGCCGTTGAAAGCCGCTCGCAACAACTCGATCGGGACGCGAAGACGAAAAGCGCGGAGCTGCTCCGTTCCGGCGAAGCCGAAGTCGAGCAGACCGTTCGCGCGGCTAAGGACGAAGCCGCACAGATCGCTCGCGCCGCCAAAGAGGAAGCCGAACAGATCGCTCGCGCCGCCAAAGAGGAAGCCGAACAGGCGCTGGCGGCCGCCAAGGAGGAAGTCCAACGGATCGCTCACGCGGCCACGGACGAAGCCGAACAGATCGTTCGCGCCGCCACGGACGAGGCCGAACGGGCCCTCCACTGGGCGTCGGCTGAAGCCGAGGAGTTCTTGCGCTGCGCCAAGGACGAGGTGCAACAGATCCATCAGGCTGCCAATGACCAGGCCGCCCAGCTCATCGCCGACGCCAAGCTGCAGGCCGCGGCCATCGTCGATCGGGCCGCCGAGGTGATAACCGCGCTGCAGAACCTGGAGGAAGTGCTGGTCACCAGCGGGCAGACCCCCTCTCCAGCGGGTGATACTGAAGCAGAGCGGGTACCGGTACCACACCGCGACGATCCGGCGCCCTGAGCACACGTTCCGACCTCGGCTGCGCCAGGCCTGGCAGTGACCACGCCGCGAGCTCCTGAGCAGGTTCGACTTCTGCCAGTCACCGTAGGCGGGTAGCCTCTCCGGCACTCAGATGGCGCCCCCCGCGACCACCCGGCCGCGCCGAGGCTCGACCCGGCCAGCCCCGGCGAAGACCCGTACCCGGACGGGGGGGCGCGGCCGGCGCCGGTCCGCACCGGTCACAGGAGGGAGGGCCGGCGGCCGGTTGTGGCGATGGCGGAGGTGGCTGTTCGCGGTCGGGCTGCTCGGTTTTGCGGTGGTGGCCGCCGGCCTGTACTACCTCTCCCAGATCCCGTTACCCACCCCGAGACCTCTGCAGCAGACCACCTTCGTCTACGACGACTCCGGCAATGTCCTGGCGACGTTTTCCGAGCAGAACCGCGTCAACGTTCCGCTCTCCGAGGTGCCCCCGGTCGTGATCGACGCGGTGATCTCGACCGAGGACCGTCACTTCTTCACCGAGGGAGCGCTGAATCCGGTCAGCATCGTCCGGGCTTTCCTCTCCGACGTCCGGGGCTCGGGCAACCTGCAGGGGGCATCCACCATCACTCAGCAGTACGTCAAACAGACGTACCTGTCGCCACAGCGCACGCTCACCCGCAAGATCAAAGAGGCCGCCCTGGCCATCCGGCTGGCTCGCGCTGACTCCAAGCAGGAGATACTGCAGAACTACCTCAACACCATCTATTGGGGGCGGGGCGCGTACGGGGTGCAAGCGGCCGCCCAGGCCTACTTCGGCCAGAACGTCAGCCAATTAGGCCTCCCAGAGGCGTCGCTGCTGGCCGGTCTGATCCGGGATCCCGACGGCGCCGACCCGGCCCATGACCCGGTGCAGGCCCGGATCAACCAGACGGACACCTTGAAGGCCATGGTCCGCGACCGGCAGATCACCGCCGAGCAGGCGACGGACGTCGAGGCCCTCCCTTTTTCCAAGTACGTGATTTCGCCCTTGGCGTCGAGCGGAGCCGCATCGGACACGGCCGGTGAGGCCTATTTCATCGCCGCGGTGCGCCAGGAGCTGTACGCCAAGTACGGGCAGCAGGTGACCGACGGCGGCGGGCTGCGGGTCACGACCACCCTCGATCCGACCCTGCAGTCCGAGGCCTACAACACCATGTACGGGCAGAACGCCGACTCTCTCGACCCCGCCGCCGGTGAACCGTCCGGGGCGCTGGTGTCGATCGACGACAACGGCGCGGTCAAGGCCCTGGTCGGGGGCCAGGATTACTCGACGTCGACCGTGGACCTGGCTCTCGGCGCGGCCGGCGGGGGTAGCGGGCGCCAGGCTGGCTCGACATTCAAGGCATTTATGCTCGCCGAGGTGATCAAAGAGGGGTATTCCGTCGATTCGGTCTTCCCGGCCCCACCTGAGGTCGTCGTGCCGGGCGGCAACTCCGACGGCAGCCCGTGGACCGTCACCAACTACGAGGATGAGACCGTGCCGCCGCACCTGAGCCTGGTCGACGCCACGGCCCTATCGGTCAACACCGTCTACGCCCAGGTCGTCGAGCGCATCGGGGCCGCCAATCTGGACACCATGGCGGAGGCCCTCGGGATCAACCCGTCCGAGCTCGCCGGCGCCTATCTCTCCCAAGTGCTCGGGACGGCTGACGTGTCACCGTTGGAGATGGCCGCCGCCTACGCCACCTTCGCTGACGGCGGCGTGTACCACACGCCCCTGCTGATCACCAAGGTGACGACGGCCAACGGGACCCCGCTGCCGCTACCGGTCACGCCCCAGAGCCGGGTCGTGCTAACCGCGGCCCAGGCGGCTCAGGAAACCTACGTGCTCCAGCAGGTGGTGTTGCGGGGGACTGGGGTGGCCGCCGGCGGCGTTGGTGGGGAGGTGGCGGGCAAGACCGGAACGACGCAGTTCGCCAGCGACGCCTGGTTCATCGGCTTCACCCCTAACCTGACCACCGCGGTGTGGATGGGGTACGCCAACAGCACCCAGTCGATGGACGGCTTCCGAGGGGAGGCCGACGTCCAGGGCGGCACCATCCCCGCCGAGCTGTGGCACAATTACATGGCCGCAGCCCTGGCCTCCGAGCCGCAGTACGTCGGGACGTTTCCGCCGGTCTATTACTTCGGAGGGGTGCCCTTGAGCCCGCCGCTGGTAGGCAGCAGCGTGCTGTTCCCGTTGGGGTTGGGGACCACGACCACCACCTCTACGTCCTCGACGACCTCGACCACCTCGACCACGGTCGGGACCAGCTCCACCACGGCCCGGACGTCGACCACGCTTGGCGGCAGTACCACCACGAGGCCGGCGGCCCCGACCACCACCCGCCCGACGACTCCCACCTCCCGACCGCCACCACCTACGACGGTGCCTGGCGCGACGCCTACGACCTCGCGTGCCAACCCGTAGCGAGTTGGTCCGCCGGTGCCGGGGACTTGCGGCGGACGGGCGCCCCGGTTCTTGCGGTTCTTGGTAACACTTCCGCTTCTTTGTCGCGTAGCCGACCAGGATTGGCACGACCAGGATTGGCCGTCTGGGTTAGCAAATTCGCGGAACTGTACCAAGAACTACGGCTAAAAACCATCTAAAAGCGTTTATATAATAAAAGATATCCCCCGACTCTGGTAGTCCCCACATGCGACCAGGTGCGCCGGCGGCTAGCATTACGGGTACCGCCGGCAGCCGTGGGGCGCTGGACGGAACAAAAGGAGGTGCCGTGATGCCTACCCATCTAACCGCGCCAATGGTGCGCGCTCGCAAAGGGTCAGATCACCCGCTGGTCATGGTGACTGCCTACGACGCACCCACCGCCAGGGTCGCGGACGGTGCGGAGGTCGACCTGATCCTGGTCGGCGACTCGGTGGCCATGGTCGTGCTCGGCTACGACGACACGTTGCACGTGACGGTGGACGACCTCGTGCACCACACCGCCGCCGTAGCGCGCGCTCGTCCCCGCCCGATGATCGTCGCCGACCTTCCGTGGATGAGCTACCACACCGGCCGGGCCGACGCGGTACGCAACGCCGCCCGTCTGATTCGGGCCGGAGCCCAAGCCGTCAAGCTCGAGGGAGGCCGCAAACGGGTGCCGGTCGTCGAGGCCATCGCCGACGCCGAGATCCCAGTAATGGGCCATCTGGGCCTCACGCCCCAGTCCTTCCACACCATGGGCGGGTTCAAGGTGCAAGGCAAGGACCTCGACGCGGCCAAGGCGCTGGTCGACGATGCCCACGCCCTCGCCGAGGCCGGATGCTTCGCCATCGTCCTCGAGGGCATCCCCGACGTGGTCGCCCACCTGATCACCGAGTCCATCCCGGTGCCGACCATCGGGATAGGCGCCGGCCCGCATTGCGACGGCCAGGTATTGGTCTTCCACGACGTCCTGGGCTTCGACGATCGCACCCAACCCAAGTTCGTCCGCCAATACGCCAACCTCAAAGTCGACGCCATCTCTGCCCTCCGGGCGTGGGCAGCCGACGTGCGCAGCGGCGCCTTCCCCTCCGACGCCGAGACCTACCACCTCACCGGCGACCTGGCCGGGGCCCTGGCGACGGCCTGACAAACCGCCTCGGGGCCGCGAGGCCGAGCCGGCGCCTGTGGGCACCGGATGGTGCGGCGGCCCCCGGAATGGGAGCATGGCGCCGTGCTGAGTACCTTCCGCGACCCGCCTGACTGGCTCTTCGCCCGGACTCGGCTGGCGGCGTGGATCGTACTGGCACTCGGCATCTTTGCCTTTCTGATCGTCGGCGCCAACAGGCCGGCCAACCCGCACCTGTTACCCCCAAAGGGACTGGTCACCAATCCGGGCCTGACCGAATTCGGGGCCACCTCCTTCACCGTGTCGGCTGGCCCGGGCCTGAGCACGCCCGCCCGCCCCCTCTGCGCCCTGCTCGCTTACACGGCAGCCCTTCGGGGTCGAGGCCTGATCGACCAAAGGTCCCTCCATCGCTTCGCCGGCATGATCTTCGCTTACCCGGGGCCGAGCACGACCCCTATCTCTGACAAAGGGGTGCTTCTCGCGTTGTCCATCGCCTGGTTCGACGGGCGAGGGAGGTTCGTCGGCTCGCTCAACTTGGCGCCGTGCCCGCCGAGCAGTCAGTTCTGTCCGACTTATGATGCTGGCCGGTCCTTCCAGTTGGCCATCGAGGTACCTCGTAGCAAGCTGTCGTCGCTTGGGATCGGACCTGGTTCGACGCTGCAGTTGGCCGGGCCGTGCTCCGGCTGACCGTCGTTTCCCCCTTGACGTCAGTCCCCCTGCACGTCATTGTCACACCCTGGTGCCAGGATCTGACCTCGCAACCTGATCGCCCCGTGGCCGTACGACCGGGGCCCGCTAGGACCATCATCGCCGAGGTCGAGTACGATGCTATGTCTTTCAACCGACACCCTGCTCCGGACCGTCCGGGGCCCCGCGCCGGAAGGCCGGGTCCATAGGGAGGTGAGCCGCCGATGCGGCACTACGAAGTCATGGTGATTCTCGACGCCGGCCTGGAAGAGGACGCCATCCGGACCACTGTCGATCGGGCCACGCAGCTCGTCGCCAATGGTGGCGGCACCGTGGGCAAGGTCGACCGCTGGGGCAAGCGGCGCTTCGCCTACGAAGTGCACCACCGCACCGAGGGGTACTACGTGCTGATCGAGGCCACGGCCGAACCAGCCGTGCTCGCAGAAGTGGACCGGATGCTCGGACTCGCAGATGACGTCATTCGCCACAAGGTGATCCGCCTGCCGGACAAGCCGCTCGTGCGAGCAACACGGCTCCCTGTTACGGACAGCGCACCGGTGAATGCCAACGCGAACGGAGAACACTGACATGTCCAACGGTAACCATGTAAGCATCGTCGGCAACCTGACCCGCGACCCGGAGTTGCGGTTTACCCCGACCGGTCAGGCGACGGCCAGTTTCGGCGTCGCCGTCAACCGGCGCTGGCAAAATAGGCAGACGCAGGAGTGGGAGGAAGCCACCTCTTTCTTCGACGTGGTCTGCTGGGGCCAGCTCGCCGAGAACACCGCTCAGACCCTCTCCAAGGGAGCACGGGTGCTGGTGAGCGGACGTCTGGATCAACGTAGCTGGGAGAGCGCCGAGCGCGAGCGACGTTCCAAGATCGAGATCACCGCCGATGAGGTGGCCCCCAGCCTCCGATGGGCGACCGCGCTGATCACCAAGAACGAGCGCCGCGCCCCCGACGGAGCCAGCGGAGCCAGCGGGGCCAGTGGGGCCGGCGGGGCCGGCGGGGCCGGCGGGGCCATGGCCAATTCCAACGCCGCCCCCAGCCGTCCGGTCGCCAACGAGTCGGCGGACGGGTACCACTACGAAGAGGAGCCGTTCTAAGCCATGGCCCGCAACAACGATCGCGATCGGGGGACGAAGCGGACCATCAAGGACACCCGTCCCCGCGGCAAGAAGAAGGTCTGCATCTTTTGTAAGGACCGCGCCAACTGGGTGGACTACAAGGATGTCAATCTGCTCCGGCGGTTCATGAGCGACCGGGGCAAGATCCGGGCCCGCCGCGTCACGGGCAATTGTTCACAGCACCAACGCGACGTGCAGGTCGCCATCAAGACCGCCCGAGAGCTGGCGCTCCTTCCGTACACCCAACGGACCGTCAATGAGCGCGGGCCGGGCCGTGGATCCGGCCGGGGGGCGCCTCGACGTGAGGACGCCCCGGCTGCCGAGCTCCCCATCGACGTCGACCTCGAGCTCGGCATTGTCGACCTCGACAACGATGGCGACGATGAGGAGTCCGAAGCCGTGCTCGTCGGGCTCGCCGCGGTTGACGAGGTGGAGGCCTAGATGCGCGTCGTGTTGCGCTCTGATATCGACAAGGTGGGCAAGCGCGGCGACATCATCGACGTCGCCGACGGGTACGCCCGCAACTACCTGCTGCCCAAGGGCTTCGCCATCGTCGCCAGCAACGGGGTGACGGCTCAGGCCGGTGCTATGCGCCGGGCCCGCGACCTCAAGGATGCCAAGGATCGCGAATCGGCGGAGGTCGTGGCCCGGACGCTGGTGCCGGTAGTGATCCGCATACCGGCCCGGTCCGGAGCGGGTGGCAAGTTGTTCGGCTCGGTGACCACAACCGATGTCGCCGAGGCGGTGGCGGCCCAGACCAAAGTGACCCTCGACCGCCGGCGGCTCCACCTGGACGAGCCCATCAAGACCCTCGGCACCCACGAGGTCCCCGTCAAGTTGCACGCCGACGTGGAGTTTCGGGTGACCGTGGAGGTCGTTGCCAGCTAGGGCCGTGGCGGGACGGGTCACATCGAGACGCTGCCCCGCGTTTACATGAACGGGGCCGCCTCTCGATGTGCCCGCCCCACCCACTCGCTCCCGCCTGCTGGCCGTCGATTGATGGGTCGCGCTCGTGACGAACGCAGCGCGGGCGGAATAGCACCGCTGCCCGACGCAGGGACGGAGTCGGCGAATACTGTTCACTAGTGGACCGTATGTGACCCATTACTGAACAGTATTCGGATCGGATCTCAGCGGCTGGGCGGACCACCGAGGTCTCCCACACATCCCGCCCCTTCCCACTCAGGGAGAGAGACATAAGTGACGAAGTGGGCAGCGGCGGGCGTGAGTGGGAAGCGGGGCCGGCACGGCAGGGAGGCTGCTCCGTTCATGTAAATGCGGAGCAGGCTCCTGACGTGCCGGGCTCGCTACCGTCCGAGGCTGTCTCACCCGGAACGTATGTTTGTCCCGTGAGGACACCGCCGACTTTCTCCCCAGTCACAGGCGGCCTGTCCACACGTAATCCAGAACCTAACGGGTCTGGTTCCCCACAGGCGCCAGCGACTTAGGTAGATCCCGCATGGTGCAAGTGATTGAGGACGCTCGGCGACGAGCGCAGACGGGATCTGGGTCCGCTCGGATCCCGCCCCACAACCTGGATGCCGAGCAATCTTTGCTCGGCGCCATGCTGCTCGCCCGTGACGCCATCGCCGCGGCCGTCGAGACGTGTGGCGTGGACGACTTCTACAAGCCGGCTCACAGCCACATCTTCGACGCCATCACCACCCTCTACACCCGGGGAGAGCCCTCCGACCCGGTCACCGTCGCCGACGAGCTGTCCCGGGCCGGACTTCTGGAGGCGGTCGGTGGCCTCGCCGCCCTGATCTCCCTGCAGGCCGACACCCCGGCGACGACCAACGCCTCGCGCTATGCCCGCATCGTCGAGGAGCACGCCCTCTTGCGCCGGATGATCGCGGTAGCGGGTGAGATCGCCGAAATGGGCTACAGCCTCCCTGACGATGTGGCGGCCGCCGTCGACCGGGCCGAAACCCTGGTGTTCGAGGTGGCCGAACGGCGGGTCACCGACAGCCTCAAGCCGCTGCAGAGCTTGCTCGTCGAGACCCTGGATCGCCTGGAGCGGCTCTTCGACCGCGGGGAGGCGATCACCGGCGTGCCGACCGGCTACATCGATCTCGACGAGCGACTGTATGGGCTCCAAAAGTCGTCGCTCGTGATCGTGGGCGCCCGGCCGGCGATGGGTAAGACCGCGTTCGCCCTGGGCATGGCCGCCCATGCCGCCATGGAAGCCCGAGTGCCGACGCTGGTGTTCTCGCTGGAGATGTCCCACGACGAGCTGACCCAGCGCCTGCTGGTGTCGGAAGCCAGGGTGGACGCCGGCCGGATCCGCAACGGACGCCTGGCCGAGTCGGACTGGCCCAAGATCAGCCAGGCCATCGCCCGCCTCGGCGACGCCCCGCTCTTCATCGACGACAACCCCAACCTGACCGTGATGGAGATGCGGGCCAAGGCCCGCCGGCTCAAGGCCCACGCTGGTGGGCTGGGCCTGATCATCGTCGACTACCTGCAGCTCATGTCCAGTCGTACCACCTCCGAGAACCGCCAGATCGAGGTGTCCAGCATCAGCCGGGGCCTCAAGATCCTGGCCCGCGAGCTCGAGGTCCCAGTCGTGGCCCTGTCGCAGCTGTCCCGCAACCTGGAAATGCGAGCCGACAAGCGACCCCAGCTGTCCGACCTGAGGGAGAGTGGATCACTCGAGCAGGATGCCGACGTGGTGTTGTTTCTGTATCGAGATGAGATGTACAACGCCGAGTCGGCCGACCGGGGCAGCGCGGAGGTCATCGTGGCCAAGCACCGCAACGGACCGACCGGTAAATGCCAGCTCGCCTTCATCGACCACTACGCCCGCTTCGCCAACATGGCGCGGGTCTAACGGCACCGGACGGCGGGGTTAGGGTGCCGGCGGTGCCTTCGGAGATCGTGCGTCTGCCCGCGCAGACCCAGCAGTTCCCGGAGTTGCTCGAGTGGATCGACGCCGCTCATCCGGGCCACATCTCGGTGCTCGACGTCGGCGGCGGCGGCGGCTTCTATGACTTCCCCGCGGCTATCCGGACCCGAGCCCGGCGCATGGTGGGCGTCGATCCCGACCCGGGCGTCCTCGAGCGCCCGTGGCTGGACGAAGGCCATCAGGCACTGGTGGAGGAGTATGCGCCCGGCGCCGGCGAGCGCTTCGACGTGGCTTTGTGCGTGTACGTCGTCGAGCACGTGGAGGCGCCCGCCCCCTTCCTCGAAGCGATCCGATCCCTATTGGAGCCGGGCGGCTCCTGCTTCGGGGTCACCCCCAATCTGTGGCACTACTTCGGTCTGGCTAGTGCCACCGCGGCCCGCGTCGGTATCGAGGACTGGCTGCTCCACCAACTCCGGCCGGCGGAGCTGATCGAGGCCTACCACTCGCCGGTCCGGTATCGGCTCAACACCGTCCGGCGTCTGCGCTCGACGGCCCTCGCCGCCGGTTTCCGGGGTGTCGAGTTGCGGGTCTTGGAGCAGGCGGGGATGTTCGAGACCTACTTTCCGCCCCGCTTGCGGTGGGCACCACGCGGCTACTCTCGTATCATCAACGGCTGGGGCCGCCCGCAGTTGTTCGGAACGTTGCTCTTTCGGCTGACGACCTGAGGGGGTAGCAAGGTAAATGGGCGTCGTGACGGGTGGTAGCGTCTGCGAACTGCGCCGCGTCACCGCTCGGCGCCGGGAGATCGGCCGCTTTCCCGGTGACATTCTCCCCGGTTACGGGGCGTTGTCGCATCGGTCAAGTTCTCCACAACATGTGGATCACCTTGTGGATGACAGTCGGGTGGAAGGCGTAAATACCAAATGACCAGGGTCGACGAGTTGTGGACAAGCTGCTCTGATTTGCTGCGGAGCGAGGTGTCGGAGTCCATTTGGCGTACGTGGCTCGATTCGGTCGAACCGGTGGACACCGATGAGCAGGTGTTCGTCCTGTCCGCGCCGAGCTCGCTGGTACGGGACCGGCTGGAGGAGCGTTACATCCCCCTTTTGAAAAAAGTGGTGACCCAAGTGAACGGGTCCGAGCTTCCGGTGCGGATCATCGTTCGCCCGACGCCCGACGGCGTCGAGCAGTTGGTCGTCATACCCCCGGAACCGAACGAGGAACCAGCCCGAACACCGACCCAGCCGGATCGGGTCGCCTCCAACGGCCCCACCCTGTCCGGGGGCGGATCCGGGCGGATGGAACCACCGTCGCTCAACCCCCGGTACACCTTCGACGCCTTCGTGATCGGATCATCGAACCGCTTCGCCCACGCCGCCGCACAGCGGGTGGCCGAGACCCCCGCGGCCAGTTACAACCCCCTGTTTATCTACGGCGACTCCGGGTTGGGAAAAACCCACCTGTTGCACGCCATCGGCCATTACGGCATGGAGAACTTCCCGGGACTGCGGATCCGCTACGTCGGGACGGAAACGTTCATGAACGACTTTGTCGACGCCATCCGCAACAGCAGCCAGTCGACCTTCAAGCGCCGCTATCGGGAGTGCGACGTGCTGCTAGTGGACGACATCCAGTTCATGGAGGGGAAGGAAGGCCTCCAGGAGGAGTTCTTCCATACGTTCAATTGGCTCTACGAGGGATCCAAGCAGATAGTGCTGTCCTCGGACCGTCATCCCCGCTCGATCGCCACCCTGGAGGACCGCCTCCGCAGCCGTTTCGAGTGGGGGCTCACGACCGACGTGCAACCCCCTGAGCTCGAGACCCGCCTGGCCATCCTGCGCAAGAAGGCCGAGGGTGAGCGTATCCCGATCCCGGGTGACGTCCTCGAGCTCATCGCCACCCACGTTCGCGACAACATCCGGGAGTTGGAAGGCGCCCTCATCCGGGTGTCGGCGTTCGCCAGCCTCAATCGGGAGCCACCCACTCGGGAGATGGCCGAACGCGTGCTTTCCGACATCCTCGATGCCGATCGGCCCCGTCAGATCACTCCCAAGGTGATCATGGACGCCACTTGTGCGGCGTTCGGATTCAGCGCCGATGAGATTTGCGGGACCAGCCGGCGCCGGCCCCTCGTCATCGCCCGCCAGATCGGCATGTACGTCTTCCGTGAGCTGACGGACTTCAGCTACCCGGCGATCGCCCGCGAGTTCGGCGGGCGGGACCACACCACGGTCATCCACGCCGTGGAGAAGGTGTCCGGGCTCATGAAAGAACGCCGCCAGGTGTACGACCAGGTGACCGAGCTCATCTACAACATCAAGGGCGGCGGCTGAGATGGCGCCTGGGGACCACACTGTGACGGTGCTGTGTCGGGGCGATGTGATTCCAGGGGATAGGCGGGTGGGTACCCACAGGGCATCGCCAACGGTGTCACACCCCTGTGCGATCCTGGGGATGGACCGAGGCGATCGACGACCCGCTGACCTGCATCATCGTGGGGTTGTCCACAATTCACAGGACCTATTGCTACTGACACCAAGAATTCAAATTCAACAAGAAGAAGTAGGGAAGGCACTGCCGTGAAGTTTCGATGCGAGCGTGATGTCCTCGTTGAGGCTCTCGGCACGGCCGGGCGGGCGGTAGCCGGCCGAAGCGGGGCCTTGCCGGTCCTGGGAGGGGTACGTCTCTCGGTCAGCGGCGACGCCCTCCAGGTCACGGGCACCGACCTGGACCTGACCATCACCGTGGAGACGGCGGTGAGCGGCGGCAGTGACGGGATCGTGGTCGCTCCCGGCCGGTTGATCACCGACATCGTGCGGGCCCTCGAGCCCGGTGCGGTGGCGCTGGAAGCCGACGAGGAGGAGCTGCGGATCGCGTCGGGCCGGTCGCATTTCACCGTGAGGACCCATCCCGCTGGTGATTTTCCCCGCCTCCCGGTGCCGACGGGCGACACCGTCACGCTGCCCGCAGCCGGGCTCACCGACGCCCTGCGCCAGGTGACCCGGGCCGCGTCCAACGAGGATTCCCGGCCGATCCTGACCGGGGTGCTTATGGCAGCCGAGGAGGGCGGCTTGCGCCTGGTGGCCACCGACTCCTACCGGCTGGCCGTGCGGGACCTGCGCGGGGTCGGGGTACTGGCCGAAGGGCAACGGGTGCTGGTGCCCTCGCGGGCGCTCAACGAGCTGCAGCGGCTGCTCGGCGCGTCGAGCGCCGATGTGGCGCTGCGCCTGGGTCCGCACGACGCCACCTTCAGCACCGGCCTGGTGGCCTTGACGACGCGGCTGATCGAGGGCGAGTTTCCCAACTACCGGCAGCTGATCCCCCCCTCGTACCCGAACCGGCTGATCGTCGGGCGGGAGGCGCTCCTCGACGCCGTCCGGCGGGTCAAGCTGCTGGCCCGGGACGCCACCACCCCTGTTCGCATCGCCTTGCGCCCCAATGGCATCGAGCTCACTGTCATCACCACCGACTGGGGCACGGCTACCGAGGACGTCGATGCCAAGTACGAAGGGGCCGAGATGACCGTGGCCTTCAACCCGAACTACCTGATCGAAGGGGTGGAAGCCATCACCGGTGACGAGGTGGCCCTCGACACCCTGGACGCCCTCAAGCCCGCCACCCTGCGGCCAACCGAGGGTCACGACTACCTGTACTTGCTCATGCCGGTACGGGTTTCGTAAGTGAGTTTGTCGGAGGGCGGGCGGCGGGCTCGGGGGCGGGTCCGGTCTACGACAACGGACCCGCCCCTCTCGCCGCCGCCCGCCCTCCTCATCAATCACGCTTTTAGTTGCACAAGGGTGGTTGAACGCCTTTTGCCGACTTCGCCACATGAGGCTGAGTCCCGAAAGGCGAGTAACCACTACCCGCCTTTTCTCGTTCTCGGCGGGGGTGATCGGATAAAGGGGGGCCGGCGCAGTGAGGGGGTGGTCCGTTCATACCGGACCACCACCTCACTGTGGCCGGGCTCCCTCTAGGGGGGCGGCGACCGAGTATGCATCTCGATCGTCTTTGGTTGACGGACTTCCGTAGCTACACCGAAGCCGAGTTCTCCCCTGCTCCGGAGGGGATCACGGTGGTCAGTGGGGCCAACGGGGAGGGTAAGACCAACCTGTTGGAGGCCATCGGATACCTGGCGACCCTGCGGTCTTTTCGGGGGAGCCCGTCTGAGGCGCTGGTCCGCGCCGGTGAGACCCGCGCGGTGGTGCGGGCCCACGGAGTACGGGAGGGTCGCCACCTGCTGGTCGAGGCGGAGCTGCAAGCCGCGGGCCGGGACCGGGTTCAGGTCAACAGCCAACCGCTGCGCCGCTCCCGTGACCTGCTGGGCGCCTTCTGCGTGACCGTGTTCGCCCCTGACGACCTGGGACTGATCAAGGGAGGCCCGTTGGTGCGCCGGGAGTACCTCGACGATCTCTTGGTGTCCCTGCATCCCCGACATGACGCCACCATCTCCGAGGTCGACCGGGTCATCAGGCAGCGCAACGCCCTCCTCAAGTCCGCTGGGTCCGCGGCCGGCGCCGGCCGCCCGTTGCCGCCCGATGTCGTCAGCACCCTTGACGTTTGGGACGCCAAGTTGGCCGAGGCGGGCGAGGCCCTGGTCGCCGCCAGAGAAGCGCTCACCGCTGCCCTGGAACCCCTGGCGGGGGAGGCCTACGGACGGGTGGCGGCGGGCGTCGCCCACCGAGGCCGGGCCGCAGTCGGACTTCTCTACCAACGAAGCTGGTCGGGCGGTCTGCACTCGGCTCTCGGCGAGGCTCGCCGGGATGACCTTCGTCGGGGGGTGACGACCGTGGGCCCGCACCGGGATGAGCTCTTCCTGCAGGTCGGCGGCCTGGCCGGTCGCACTCATGCCTCGCAGGGTGAGCAGCGATCGCTGGCCCTGGCGCTGCGCTTGGCCGGCCATCAGTTGGTCACCGAACGGATCGGGAGTCCACCGATCCTGCTGCTCGACGACGTGTTCTCCGAGCTCGATCCGTCCCGCTCCGAGGCCCTGCTCACCTGCCTGCCGTCGGGCCAGGCGGTGGTCACCACCGCCGGGGACCTCCCCCCGGGGGCCGAGGTGGCCGCCCGAGCCCGCGTCGAGGACGGGAAGTTGCTCTCGTGACGACGTGGCGTCCGGCCCGACCGAGCGCCGCGGAGCGAGAACCACGGCCGGTCGCTGATTATCTGGACGAGGTGACCCGATCGCTCGGCGCCCCCCGGGCCCAACTCCTGGCCGCGGTGTTCACCCGCTGGGAGGCGCTCGTCGGTCCCGAGATCGCCGCCCACGCCCAACCCCGATCCCTCCGGCGCGGGGTGCTCGTGGTGTCCGCTGATCAGCCGGCGTGGGCGGCCCAGCTGCGGTACATGGCGTCGGATCTGCTGGCCCGGATCCAAGCGGAGACGGACAGTCGGGAAATCTCCGAAATCCAAATCAGAGTGGGGGTTCCGGCCCCCTCCGAGGGGTCCGCCCGCGGGCGCCGTCGGGGTCGCCTTTGAGCGGGGTCTTTCCCCGTTGGAGTCACCCCCCTCTGGTACAATGAAAACATCGAAATTCGGGCTGCTGACCTGCAGTTTCACCCCTCGGCGGCGGCACTGGAGTTTCCTCTCAACCCCCAGCTGGAAAGGTCGCGCCCATGGCGATGCAAGTGAGGCTCGAGGACGGCGAGAAGTCCAACCGTCCCGGCAGCTACAACGCCCGGGACATGGCCGTCCTCGAAGGCCTCGAACCGGTCCGCAAGCGGCCCGGCATGTTCATCGGATCCACCGGCCCCAAGGGCTTGCATCACCTGGTGTGGGAGGTCGTGGACAACTCGGTGGACGAGGCCATGGCCGGCTTCTGCACCCGTGTCGACGTCACCCTCCTCCCTGACGGCGGGTGCTATGTGGTCGACGACGGGAGGGGGATTCCCACCGATATCAACCCTCAGCAGAAGATGACCGGGGTGGAGATGGCCCTCACCAAGCTGCACGGCGGCGGCAAGTTCGGCGGGAGCGCCTACAAGGTCTCGGGTGGGCTGCACGGGGTCGGGGTTTCGGTCGTCAACGCCCTGTCCACCCGTTTGATCGTCGAAGTGGACCGGGAGGGCCGCCGTCACCGCATGGAGTTCGGCGACGGTGGCAAGCCGCGCACCAAGCTGGAGGTCGTCGGGCCGTCTCCCCAGGGCCGTACCGGCACCTTGATCACCTTCTGGCCGGATCCCCGCATCTTCGAGGAGATCGAGTTCCGGGCCGAGACCATCCTCGAGCGTCTGCAGGAGTACGCCTTCCTCAATGCCGGGCTGGAGATCCGCTTCACCGACCAGCGGCCCGGAGCCGACTCGGCGACCACCCGCTATCAGTACCCCGGCGGCATCATCGACTTTGTCCGCCATGTCAACGCCTCCAAGGAGACGCTGTTCAAGCGCGTCGGCTACTACAAGGTGGAGGCCGAGGAGGGCGAAGTCGAAGTCGCCCTGCAGTGGAACACCGGCTACTACGAGGGCATCCACGGTTTTGCCAACGGCATCGCCACCATGGAGGGCGGCACCCACCTGGAGGGTTTCAGGACGGCCCTGACCACGGTCGTCAACAAGTACGCCCGGGCTGGTGGACAGCTCAAGGAGAAGGAGGAGAACCTCCACGGCGAGGACATCCGCGAGGGCCTGACTGCCATCGTTTCGGTCAAGCTGCGTGACCCGCAGTTCGAAGGCCAGACCAAGGCCAAGCTCGGCAACGTCGCTATACGGTCCCTCGTCCAACGGGCCACCAACGAGAAGCTGGCGGAGTGGCTGGAGGAGCATCCGGCCGAGGCCCGCCAGATCATCAACAAGTCTGTCGCCGCGTCGCGGGCCCGGGCCGCAGCCCATCAGGCTCGGGATGCCACCCGGCGCAAATCGGCGCTGGAGGGGGCCGGCATGCCCGACAAGCTGCGGGACTGTGCGCGCGGGACGTCGGCTGATGACGCCGAGCTGTTTATCGTGGAGGGCGACTCGGCTGGTGGTTCGTCCACTCAGGCCCGCAACCCGACCACCCAGGCCATCCTCCCCATTCGGGGCAAGATCCTCAACGTCGAGCGGGCCCGCCTGGACAAGATGCTCAAGAACAACGAGATCCAGGCCCTCATCGCCGCTATCGGCGCCGGTGTAGGCGAAGAATTCGACGCGGCCAAGGTCCGCTACCACAAGGTGTGCATCATGGCCGACGCCGACGTCGACGGCAGCCACATCCGCACCTTGCTGCTTACCTTCTTCTTCCGCCAGATGCGGCCGTTGGTCGAGTCCGGCTACGTGTACATCTGCCAGCCGCCGCTGTACTCGACGCTGGTTGGCAAGAAGAAGCAGTACCTCAAGGATGACGCAGCCAAAGCGGTGTTTCTAGCCGCGAACCCGAACCACAAGAACGAGTTCAACCGGCTCAAGGGTCTGGGCGAGATGGATGCCGACGAGCTCGGCCCCACCACCATGGACCCCGCCAGCCGAACCTTGCTCCAGATCTCGGTCGAGCAGGCAGCCATCGCTGACGAGGTGACCGCCATTCTCATGGGCGACGACGTGGAGTTGCGCAAACATTTCATCCAGACCAACGCCAAAGACGTCAGGTTCCTGGACATATGAGCGACTCGATCCCCCCTGGGGGCGGCGACGGTTGGGCGGGCGACGGATCTGGGGATGGCGCCGGCGACGGTAACGGCGGGGGCACCCTGGTCGGGATCGAGCCCATCGAGATCCAGGAGGAGATGGAGCGTTCCTTCCTGGACTATGCCATGTCGGTCATCGTGTCCCGGGCCCTGCCAGATGTGCGCGACGGCCTCAAGCCGGTACACCGCCGCTTGTTGTTCGGGATGTACGACATGGGAGCCCGTCCCGATCGACCGCACCTCAAGTGCGCCCGGGTTACGGGTGACGTCATGGGCCGCTACCACCCCCACGGGGACCTGGCCCTCTACGACGCCCTGGTCCGCATGGCGCAGCCCTTCAGCCTGCGCCACCCCCTCGTCGACGGTCACGGCAACTTCGGGTCGCTCGACGACGGTCCGGCCGCGGCCCGTTACACCGAATGCCGCCTATCCAACATCGCCACTCATCTGCTCGACGGCATCGACCAGGACACCGTCGACTTCGAGGACAACTATTCCGGCGAGTACCAGGTCCCGACCGTGCTGCCGGCTCGGTTTCCCAACCTGCTCGTCAACGGTAGCCAGGGCATTGCGGTGGCCATGGCCACCAACATTCCTCCGCACAACCTGCGGGAGGTCATCGACGCCACCATCCATCTGATCGACCATCCGGACGCCACCGCCGATGACCTCATGCAGTTCGTCAAGGGCCCGGATTTCCCCACCGGCGGCTACATCCTGGGCCGGCAGGGGATCATGGACGCCTACCGGACCGGCCGAGGGTCTATCAAGATGCGGGCCAAGGCCGAGATCGTCGAGACGAAGCGGGGCGGTACCGCCATCGTCGTCACCGAGCTGCCCTATCAGGTGAGCCCCCGCTCGGTGTTGACGCGCATCAAGGAGCTGGTCGATTCTCGCGAGTTGGACGGCATCCGGGACCTCAACGACGCCTCCGCCAAGGGCCTCACCCGCATCGAGATAGACCTCAAGCGCGACGCCAACGCCAACGTGGTGCTGAACAACCTGTACAAGCACACTCCACTGCAGACCAGCTTCGGGGCCAACATGGTGGCCCTGGTCGACGGGGTGCCGCGGACCCTCAACCTGGTCCAGATGATCACCGCCTACGTGGCCCACCAGGTCGAGGTCATCCGTCGGCGGTCGGAGTTCCTGCTCAGGAAGGCCCGGGAGCGGGCGCACATCGTCGAGGGCCTGATCAAGGCGCTCGACATGATCGACGCCATCATCGCGGCCATCCGGGGGTCCGAGGACAAGCCCGCCGCCCGAGATGCGCTCATGGCGGCGCCGTTCGAGTTCTCGGATGTCCAGGCCGAGCACATCCTGGATATGGCCCTGTCACGCCTGACCCGCCTGGGCCGCGCCAACCTGGAGGAGGAGATGGCGGCCCTGCGCCAGACGATCGCGGAGTTGGAGACCATCCTCGGCGACGAAGGCGTGCTCCGGGGCGTCATCAAATCGGAGATGGGAGCCATCCGCGACGAGTTCGCCAACGCCCGCCGGGCGATCCTGACGTACGACGACGGCGACATGTCCGCCGAGGATCTGATCACCGACGAAGAGGTGGTCATCACCATGACCAAGGCGGGCTATGTCAAGGCGGTCCCCGCCTCGCAGTTCCGCACCCAAGGTCGAGGTGGCCGGGGTGTGCAGGGAGCGCGGCTCAAGGACGAGGATCTGGTCACCCGGATCGTCTACACCAGCGCCCACGCCCACCTCCTCTTCTTCTCCAACCGCGGCAAGGTGTACCGGCTACGGGCCTACGAGGTTCCCCTCAAGGAGCGCACGGCCCGAGGGACCGCCATCGTCAACCTGCTCCCACTCGAACCGGACGAGCGCATCCAGGCTCTCATCGACACCAGGGAGTTCCCCACCGACCGGTACCTGCTCTTCGCGACCAAGGCCGGCCAGGTCAAGAAGACCACCTTCTCGGAGTACGACAAGTCCCGCCGGGAGGGTTTCATTGCCATCAACCTGCGGGATGGCGACGAACTGGTGGGCGTCATAACCACCAGCGGTGCCGACGACATCTTTATGGTGTCACGCATGGGGTTGGCCATCCGCTTCTCCGAGACGGAAGTACGGCCCATGGGCCGCGACGCGGCCGGGGTTCGGGGCATGCAACTGCGAGTCGGCGACGAGGTCGTCTCCATCGATCCCGCGAGGGACGAGACCAGCATCCTCATCGTTACCGACGCCGGCTACGGCAAGCGCACGCAGCTGCACCACTTCCACCGCCAGGGCCGGGGTGGTCTGGGGGTGAGGGGGATCAGGCTCACTGCCCAGCGCGGCCGAGTGGTATCGGCTTTCATGGTGGGTCTCGACGACGAGATCCTGGTGACCTCTTCAGCAGGGGTGATGGTGCGAATGGCAGTACGCGAGATCTCCAGCCAAGGCCGAGACGCCACTGGTGTCCGTGTCGCGACCCTCGACTCCGGCCAGGTCGTGGCGTCGGTGGCCCCCGTACTGGCGGTCGAGGAAACCGACTGATGGCAGATACCCCGGCGCGCCGCGGGTACGACCCCGCCAGGGAGGAGTCCGGCTGGGGCTCACCAATGCCGGTCGAATACGGGTCGCTCGCCGCCTTCTTGCCTCCGTTGTCGGATACGGCCCCGCCGCTGGACGACCCGCGGCCACCTGAACTCCGGCGGTCACCGGACGCTCGCCGCTCACCGGACCTCCGCCCACTCGATCGTCGCGCTTCCAGTCGCCGCCAGGCGGAGGGCCCGCCGGCCAGATCGCGGTGGCGGTCCCGCAAGGCGGGCCCGGTTCAAGGTGGCCAGGCCCTGTCGTCGCAAGACGGGCTGGCCCCGTCGTCGAACGGGCAGGCGCCCTGGCGTCACGAAAGCAGTCCCGGGTCCCGGTCGTCCAACGGGACGGTGTCGATGGCCTCGCCGGGCCTAGCTGCGGACGGGTTGGACTCCCTGGGCCTAGGTCCGAACGGGTTGGACTCTCCGGCCCTGGCGTCGGTCGAGTTGGACTCCCCGGCCCGGGACCGTTCGGAACTCCGGGGTATCCCCCCCCGGCCAGACGGCCAGGAACGCAGGTCCCGCCCGCCCGCGACTTCGCTCACCTCTCAGCCAGTGCTGCCGGACCGTCGGGTCCAGATGGCGCGTCGTCGTCGCTCCCGCCAGTGGGCGCAGTCCCGTCGTACCGTCCGTCATTTGAACGTGTGGACTGTCGCCAAGGTGTCGCTGATGTTCTATCTGATGATCCTGGTCGCCGTGGTGGTCGCCTCGGTGATGTTGTGGTATTTCGCCGATGCGGTCGGCGCTATCCAGTCGATCGAGAAGTCGGTGCGGACACTTTTTGACCTGAGCAAGTTCACCCTGCACCCGGGCGCGGTCGCGACCTACACGTCGATCGCCGGCGCCATCCTCGCTGTTGCCGGGACCATCGCCAATGTCTTGATCGCCCTCATGTACAACCTCATCAGCGACGTCGTCGGCGGGATCCGCTTCGATGTAGTCGAGGACGCCAACTAAGGCTGGACGGCCGTCGTGTACGATCGCCCACCCGGTAGTACGGGGCTATAGCTCAGCCGGTTAGAGCGCAGCACTGATAATGCTGAGGTCGGTGGTTCGATTCCACCTAGCCCCACCAGCCCAGAAGGGTGTTCTCGCAGGTCAGAGGCCCTTTTTGGTGTGACCGGTGATGACCCTTGATGACCCTTGATGACCCCCGTTTTCCGTCCGGTGGGTCACGTGTGGGTCACGCCGGCAGAGGGTCTCATTCATCAGGCCTGTGAGCCCGCGAGGGTAAGCCACGAAGTGCAGTAACTTCTGTCGGGCGAGCACAGCGTTGGGTGTGTGAGTGGCGGTGTCCGGACGACGGTCGGACTGGCCCTTCGAGCGATGAGTCAGGCAGTACCGTTTTGCTCATCGTCGCGCCGAGCATCGCCATCGCTGGTTTGAGCTGTGCGGGGAAGACCACCCACGCTCAGTTACTTGCTGACACGTTGGGCTACGACTATGTCTCCTCGAGCGCGTCGATCGCCCGCCGCGCCGGCGTACCGATCGGCCGAGCCTCGTGGCGGTCAAATGGCGAGGTCCTTGAGGCCGCGCGAACCGACGACGCTCTCGATCGTGCAGTTGACGACGAGATGGTGGCGCGTGCAACTGTTGACCCACCCGCTGTCTTGGACACCTGGGCGTTGCCCTACATTTATGACGAGGCGCGGCCGCTCGTACGTGTCCGGCTCGACTCCACGCTGGCGGCGCGAGCCATACGGCTGCGACTCGCTCTTGCGAGGTCGACTCCAGAGCTGTCGCAACGTCAGGCCGAGGCCGAACTCGCAGCGAAGGACGAAGCCACTGCCGAGCGGCTCCGACGTGTGTATGGGATTGACATTTTGTCCGTGGACCGCCAGCCATTCGACGTCGTACTCGATACGTCCACGCTCGTGTCCGCGCCTACGCTCACGGCGGCCACCACAGGGATAGCCATCGTTCATCGTCTGTTGGTCCAGGAAGTAGACCGCTGCTTCGAGACGGGTAGCCGGGCTGAGGCGGGGTTAACCGTGCGACGAGGCCTCGCCGGCTGCGTTGTTCTCAACGCGCTTGGACACCTCCTCCTACTCCACAGACGGACCAGCGAGCGAACGCAGTGGGAGTTGCCGGGCGGCCATATTCAACCGGGTGAGCAACCCGCACAGGCGGCCGAGCGAAAGCTACGAGAAGAGGCTGGCCTTGACGTCATCGTCGCCCGACAACTCGGCTCAACGGTCTTCGGCGAAGGCGAAGTCGTGTACGAATACAACTGGTTTCTTGGACGCCTCAGGAGCGGTACCGCCCAACTCGCGGGGGATGTATTCGACGGCCTTCAGTACTTCCCACTCGCCGAGTTGGACGAGATGAAGGCGCAAGGGCGACTGTCGGTTAACGCAGAGCATCTCGTGGAGGCAATATCACGCGACGAGATCTCGCTGGACCAGGCGCAAGCGAAGGGGCCGTAGGTGCGGCTTCAGAGCACCAGTCTCGACGACCTGGACCGCGCGATCGCTGAATGCGAGCGGTCTGACTACATCTACATGTACCCGCCTCGCCAGGCGTACCGGCCGTTCGGTCGCGAGGACGATGTCGTCAACGCATACAAGATTCGGAGCCTTCGGAAGCATCCGGTCAACGTTTACGTGCACATTCCCTTCTGCCGTCAAATCTGCGCCTTCTGCAACCTGTACGCGACAACCGTTCGAAGTTCGGTCATGCACGATCGATACGTGATTGCGCTGCGGGCACAGGTCCGAGAGCTTGCTAATCTCATGGACCAGACGACGCAGGTTCCCACGGTATATCTCGGCGGCGGAACTCCAACTGCCTTGCCGATTTCTGATCTGATAGGGCTCGCGGAAGCAATTCGTTCTCTCCTGCCTGGAGTTACGAGTGCAACCGAGTTCGCCCTCGAGGCAGATCCGCAAACCGTTGACGATAGCTCGCTGAGACTCCTCGCCGACGCCGGATACCGACGTATCAGTTACGGCTTCCAGTCGAAACAGGCGTCCGAGATCCGAGGGATTGGTCGGCGAACCGAGCCTTCCGTTCAGGACGAGTCTGTTATCCGCGCGTTGGAAGCAGGTTTCCAGAACGTGTGCGTCGACCTCATCTACGGACTGCCTGCGCAGACCGTGAGTTCGTGGGCCAGTTCGGTGCAGCAGTGCATCGATCTAGGTCCACAGACGATTTGTTGCTATCCGTTGACGCTGCGCCCTCATACAGGATTTGGTCGGACGTTGCTTCACGGAGCGATCGGTCGAGGGTCGTATGACTTGTGGCATCGGGCGGACACTCTGCTGCAGGAAGCCGGGTACGCGCGCGAGACCCATGTTCGATGGTCGCTCCCGGGAGGTGGCTATCTGCAGAAGCAGCTGCACTGGGGAATGCAGAATCTGGTAGGACTAGGGGCAGGGGCGCGCAGCTACCTGTGGCACCTGGACATTCGTTATGGCTATTCGGTTACCCGCCGCGTTGAGCCCCTTCGGCTCTATCTCGCTAGCTCGGAGGCCGGCGAGCCACAGGCGATCGATGGCTTCCAAATGGATGATGATGAGCGCCTTCGAAAGGCCGTGACGCTTGGCCTGTTTCAGTTGGACCGAATGCATGTGACGGCGTTGACCGGCCTCGATCCTTGGGTCGTATTCGCACGGGAATTCACCGGGCTCGTCGATCGTGGGCTCGCATACTCCGACGAGAAGACCTTCACGCTTACAGAAGCGGGGGTCCCTTATCGAGACCTAATCGCTCAGCTATTCTTCAGCGACCGAGTCAAGGAACTCGTCCAGACTCATTCGTACGATGAGTGAGTTCACGCCTTGGTATGCGGCGCTGCACCTTTCAGATCTTCACGCTGGTCAAGGCGGCGTTACGCAGGCAACGGCGAGGCGTACGGTTGTTTCTGCCATAGCCGAGGACATCGAGCGGCGTCGACAAGCAGGCGAGATTCCGGAGCTGCAACTCATCGCGTTTACAGGCGACTTGCTCCAAAGCGGCGGCTCGAAGCCGAAGGAACTCGACGAGGCCGCGGAACTCCTCGATGAGATCCACACAACAGTTGGTCTCGCAACGCCGATCCTTTTCGTTCCGGGCAACCATGACTGCGCCCGACTTGGAGCCGACCGCGATGCGCGCCGACTTATCGACGCGCTGCGCCGAGGAGATGAGCGTCTCGACGACGCGCTAGTAGATGACGCCGATCGCGCTCGACTTACGGAACGCTTCGCAGCCTTTACTGCGTTCCTGGAGCGATACCCGCAGCATCCTGCGTCCCAAGTGACAGCGGCGCCGATGACATGGCGCTACTCGGCTCCACACCCCGGCGGTACGATCACTTTTCACGGCCTGAATTCTGCTTGGCTCGCCAACGACAACCGAGACGAGAAGAGACTCCAACTAGGGCGGTCGATCGTCAACGCGCACGACATTGACAAGAGTTCCTTCAACGTCTTGATGTTGCACCACCCACTCAGTTGGTTCTACGACCACGATGAGGTCGAGCCTGACATTCGCAAGTCCTTCCAGATCATGTTGAGCGGCCACCTGCACGTTCCGAGGGAGGAGTTCACGCGCCTCGCCGGCGGGCGGAAGACCGTGCGCCTTGGCGCAGGTGCAACCTGGAACCCCAGTGCGGAGCGCGATGAGGACGGGCGGCCTGTTTGGAAGCCCGACGACGGCCATCGCTACCGGGTTGTCGTGCTAGGAATGGGTGAGTCGGGCCCCGCGATACGTGTGTATCCGCGATTGTGGGTCGACGCTCGCCGGCACTTCGTCACAGATAGCGCGCACTGTGATGAAGACCAGTCATTCAGTGAGGAACCTGTCGATCTCCCCGCTGCGCCGGCCTCACGGGTGACGAGGTCGCCGCTTGCGACGACGTCGGAGGACCTGGAGATACTCAAGGTCGCCGCTGAACGTGCGCTTTTGGAGTTCGGCAAGGGTCACACGGCGTATCCAACTGACCTATCGATCTCCGAACAATTTGAGAAAGGGCTGTTGGTCGGAACGTCGTACCGACAGTACGAACATGCCATCACTGACAACGAAGGGCCACGCCGAGCGGTGGACGACGTCGTTGCGCGTATACTGACGGGCGAGAACGCTCTTCTGCTCGGGCGCCCGGGCGCTGGCAAGAGCGTCGCGATGTACGAGCTGGCGAGAGCGCTGTCGACTTCGCATCTCGTCTTTCCCTTCCGCTTGTCGGCTCTCCGGCGCGCGTACGCAGAGTGGAAAACGACGGAAGTGCGGATCGCTAGCGCGCGGCGGCATGGAGCCGCCTGCGTCTTTCTGCTCGACGGACTGGACGAAGCGAGTGTGGCCGACGGTCCCTCAGCCTTTGACCTCCGTAGTGTCCTGCGCGACTTATCGAAACTCGGCCCGGTGGTCGTGTCCTGCCGGACGGCGGACTTCGAGCAATTCCTGGCCGAATACATCGCGGAGTCTCTGGACTTCCAAGCGTCGTGGAAGCTTCAGCCTTGGCGCCATGATGTCGAATTCGCGGACTTTGTCGAACGGCTTCGGCAGGGCTCGTTAGCAGATGAAACGGCGTTACTTCGTCTGATACATGAGGAACCGCGACTCCAAGAACTCGTTTCTTGTCCACTCTTCGCTCGGATGCTAACGCTCGTAGGAGCCGAAAGTGCGCGCAACATTTCAGAGATAGGGTCGCTCTATGAGCAGTTCTTTCAGAAGCTCTCGGCACGCACGGACGTCAGTCTCCGAGAGGCTGGCTGCGAACTTGGCTCAACCTCTCTCGAACTGTGGCAGGAACTGGCGTGGGTCACGTTTCGAAATGGACTGCTACTCGACGAAAGCCTCAATCTATCCGCGGCGCTCAGCCTGATTGAAGATATCGGAAGTCGCAGCTGTATACAGCGTTCGGTCGCAACCATTGTCGATGTATCATCGACTGGCGAAGATGGACGATTCGTCCACTATTCCTTCTTTCACTTCTTGCTCGCGGGTGGCATAGAGAGCCTAATGCGCGCAGCTGGAGAACTCACGGAAGAGCTGAAAGGAGTTCTCTCACGAGATCTCCCCCGGCCCGTGCGCCACTTCCTTGTGTCTCGCCTCGCTCGCACACGCGAAGCGGACGTATTGCGCGGCTTGGTGGCGGTATATCGCGAGTTGCGCAGTGGCAACGGCTCGGCAGTGACGCGCGAAGCGCGGCTTGTCGGCTGTAACCTGATCGCTTACATCACTTCGCGAGCTTTCGGTGAGCAGGGTGAGTCGGCTCTTAGGGACCTTTTAGCCGACGAGGCCGAGCCGTTCACGACAAACTCGCTGCGATGGGCGCTATGTCACGTGGGAGCGATGGACATAGCGGAGTCTTTCGCGGCGGAACTTCAAGAGTCTGCACGGTACGCGGCGATCTGTCGGGGCTACCTGCTCTATTACCACGGCGACCTCACGCGGGAGGCCTCGCCACCCTTCTATGACGACGACCCGACCATTCCGTGGGTTCGAGCTCGCGCAGCGATCCTCGAGATCATGGACGACGTCGATTACTTCAACAAGGTCGCGACTGCTCGGATCGTCATGGACGTCTATACGTTTCTCACTTTCGCGCTCTATCGCAGTGAGATCCTGTTAAGTGACGACTGCCGGGTGATCGACCGTGTTCTCGGGAGGCTACGCGATGACGGGAACGTTCCTGATCTGCTGTTCTATCGACTAGCAGCGATGCATGCGGCTACGTGCGGATTTCGCGCCGTCGGTACCGTCCGGGGCCAACGCTAGCGTCATGGGTGCACGGGCGCCTTCAGCTCGCTAGATCTGTTTCGAGCTGAGCAAGTGCCGCCCGCTGAACATGCGCTACTGCGGAACCGGGATTGGACTCAAGTGCCGTCCCAAGTGCTGCGATCCCGTCGTGATAGGTGATCGGTTCAAGAGAAGCCGTCAGACAGGGGCGGGACAGTGAGAGCGCGAGGAGATATTCACTGATGCAGCCTCGCGAGTACTCCCAACCGTCAGCGAAGACAACTCGTCGAGCGAACGCACGCAAGATCGCGAGGCAGACTTCGATGTAGTCATCTTGGGTCCAGTCCAAGTGCACCGAGAAGCAAGTCGAGTCGAAGACGTACTCGCCGCTCTCACTGCGGATGCGAGCCGCGAGTTGCCTAGCGCGAGCGACGTTCGCTTCGACGAAAGGACTTGCGGTTGAGCTGGAGGGTGAGCTTCGGGACGCTTCGGAGCCGCCGTTGATGGGGGTGGCTAGGTAGGTCAGGCCGTCCGGAGGCACAACACCCGTGATGGCGTCGAGGATCGGTCTCAGGGGCAGGTGAGAGTGCCCAGGTAGGTCAACGATCGACGTTAGAGGCGGAGCACTAAAGGGTCGACTCGACCCCTCGGTGAACAACATGGGTGTAATTTACCAGATCACAGCATGACTGTCGACCATGATATGGGTCGACCCGTGGTCGACTTGAGTTCGAATCGACGTCGGCTCTACGGTCGAACGGTGCCGACCAAGGGGTCGTCGAACGGTAGACTTGACGGCGCTCCCCACGCCACGTTCGACCACTTCGTCCGTCTCCTCGACGAACCGTCGTTACTCGAGGAGATCTCGCTGGCGACGGTCGTTTCACGGGTCGCTCCAAATGGGACAGCAGCTGCGGAGCTACAGAGCGCGCTCCGATGGCTCGGCCTCACCCATGATGAAGCGCCAGCTGAGGTGCTGACGTCGCTGGCTAAGAAGGAGGACCGCGCCGGCGACTTCGGAAGCATACTCGAGCAACGGTACAGCTCGGCGCTGCGACGACTTGAGGCGGGCGCCACTCGCGACGAACTCCTCGAACTGTTCATGGACGGGCGTGGGAAGAAGACTTGCGAACGCGCCGTGTCCTTCTTCCTGCGGATGGCGCTTGAGGCGGGAGTCGAGGGTGCACGACTTCCACGCCGTCAGACGCTTCCGTATGTGAGCGCAACGGTCGAGCGTGAATCGCCAGATCTATATGAAGGCGTTCTCGTCGATGCTCTTCGGAGGCTGGGCGAGAACCTGATGGACGACCGCGCCTGGGACCGGTTCTGTGCGCTGGCAGATCGCATCGAAATGCTTCGTGAAGTAGCAGCACCCGACTAATCAACGCCGGGGAACCTGCGGAGCCTGACGACAGCAGTCTCAACGACCTGGATCGTGAGGTCCCATCGGCGACCGTTGACAAGCCCGGGCTCGGAACCTATGCCGCCGGAGCGCGAGGCCTGTCCCTGGCCAGTGAGATCGTACTGGAGGCCGAGCGGGATGATTCGGACGATGCCGTCGGCATCGAGCAGCTCTCCTCGCACCTTGGTACCGCTAGAGCCCGACGGCGACGCTGACTTCTACCGAAACTGCTAACGGACGGGTCGAAATCCGGTAGAAGCGGGTGGCAGGCTCATCACGCGGTCGGAGAATCCGCAGGTCAGCCATAGGCACTCTCCGACATCGACGATCATCGATTGGAACGCCTCGGATCGGAGTTTCAAATCCGATACGGCGGGGGCGCTCCCTATTTTTCGACGCCGTCCGGTGCGGCAGCCGGAGCCGCATCTATAAAGGCACTGGCGAATCGCTCCTGAAGCAGCTTGGCTGCCTCTTGGTCGGCGTTGTCGCTCGCCCTGGCGTATACCTCCATCGTGGTCCTGACGGTTCCATGTCCGATGCGAGTGGCCATGACCCGCGGGTGCACTCCGACGTCGACGAGGGACGATGTAGCGGCGTGACGCAGGCCGTGGAAGGTGAGGCCGCTCAGTCCAGCTCGGGCGGCAGCCGGGCGGAGTATGCGCTCCCCAAAGCGCCGGCGCAGGATCCCGCCTCGCGGGCCCCGGAAGATGAGGGCTTCGGGGTCGTGAGCGTCGTCGCCTTTGGCGCTTGCCAGGTGCCTTGCGATGGCGTCGACCACAAAGGCCGGCGCCGCCATCGTCCGTAGACGGGCCTTTCTCTTTCCCTCGGGGACGATTCGCAGGTGACCGGCGAGTTCCTCAACGGTCTGGGCAACCGTGACCGTTCGCCGCATGAAGTCGACGTCGCGGACTCTGAGCGCTACGACCTCTTCCCACGCGAGCCCGAGTACGCCAGCCGTCAGAACGAGCGTCTGGTAGTGCTCGGGCAGCTCATCGACGAGGCGGCGAAGCTGCTTTGGGTCTATCGTCATCCGTTCCGGCCGGACGATCCTTGGCAGCGCGATCTTGCGTACGGGCGACCTGCCGATCAGGTCGGCGTCGACAGCAGCGTTGAGCATGGCCCGCAGAGCGGCGAAATCACGGGCGACGGTCGCCGGTTGGGCGTGTCGTGAGCGTTCGTCCACCGCCTCCTGCACGTCGCGGGGCGTGACCACGGCAAGGGCCAGATTGCCGAGGCTCGGCAGAAAAACGCCAATGCCTTGGGCATCTCTGGCAACGGTGGCGGCTCTCTTGCCCGGCCGGGCAAGCCAGCTCTTGGCCCACGCATCCACGGTGATCCTTCCCTCGCGAGGATCGATGTATTGCCCGCGGACGAGATCAGCTTGGACGACCGACAGGTACGCGTTCGCGTCGGCCTTGGTCCTGAACCTGGTGGGGGCTGTGACGCGCCGGCCGGCGGCGTCACGGTATCGAGCCCGCCAACGACCGGATGGGAGCTTGTCGACCGCGCCGAACTGACGTTTACCGGTTGCCATGACCGACAGTCTTCACCATGGGTGTGTCATCCAGCGGCCGACCATCGAGGCGGCTCGACGCGATTCCTCTCGAGGTACGCTTCGATGTCGGACTCGGCTAAGACGATCGAACGGCCGGCTCGGCTGAAAGCGATGCGTCTTTCCTGAACCAGTCGCCGGAGAAGCCGAGGAGTGAACACCGGGTACGCCTCGGACGCTTCAACGATCGTGAAGTAGCGGCCTCGACGGTGGTCTCCGGCCGCTTGGTCCTCTACTGGGCTCGTTCTGGGGGCTGTCATGGATGCCCTCCAGTTCGGTCGATCTCCTTTTGTGCCCGTCGCTCCTCTCGGCGTTGGTTAGCGGCGCGGCGGGCATCAGCTCGACTGGCCGCGGCGGTCTCGGCCAGCATGGCGTCGCCATCGGTGGTCCAGCCCCGTCCGGCGAGTGGCCAGCAGCCAAGAAGAACGGTGTCTTCCGGTGCTTGGTCAGAGTGATGCTGGCGGCTGCTCCAGTCGTGGCGGGCGGCGCGCAGGGCGCTCAAAGTGAAGGAGGGGGAGCGGCTCCTGGTGAGCCAGCGGCCCCGGAAGCCGAGGGTATGGGCCCAGGCCCGTAGGCGGGGGGAACGCTGGTGTCACTTTCGGACTCACGCTGGTCGAAGAGCATGAAGGGGTGGTCCTCTCGTCGTTGAGGCCCAAGGCGGGGACTCACCTACTACGGGACGCGGGTTGTCACTTTCGGGATCGTCACCCCCGTCGGGTCCGATGGGACTGTTCCGCTGTTGGGCTGAGCCGCCAGGCCGCGGCTGTCCCTGCCGTCGTCGGCCCTGTTCTCCGGCCGCTCCAACAAGGACCATCCGGGATGGTGCTCTCACCGGATCACACCAGGGTTCGACAACGTGTCGTCGATGCCGTCCGAGCTGCTCAGCGTTTCCTCGTGTCCGACGACGGAGGCGCGGTGAAGAGTTGGCGCCGACGCCCCCAATGAAGCGAAGCGGGTCAGAAGCAGCTTCCTGCGGACACCCGACGTACGGTCACGAGCCGCGAGCATCCAGGGCAGATCGGCGCCCGACAGCCGGCGCAGGCGTGGCGCCGAGCCGGACCAGCGACGTTGGGCGCATTGTCGAGATCTCGGAGCCCGACGACCACCTCACACTCACCGCCGATCGTCAGGAAGCCAAAGGCGCTCCCAGGAAGCCCTGGCGGGCTTCCTCATCCATGGTGGCTTCGTCCACTGACCGGGCCCTCAAGGGTCGCTGTGGGCCTCCACTCGAAGTGCTGCGCTCGCTCCGTGTCCTCGCTCGGCCTGCGGCCGACCCTTGATGTGATGAAAGGAGCGGGGCCTCCGCTCCTCGTGGGAGCGCCGAGTGGGCACACTCGGGGTTCTCACACCAACCAACCCCCTCGAAGAGGGAGGAGGCCCCTGATGCAA
>Ga0302324_100000835_pt1 | contig 77670 bp, 67 predicted proteins | sample Palsa_T0_1_FD_201949 | JGI IMG/M metagenome (GOLD analysis project Ga0302324, IMG submission 201949) | Peat permafrost microbial communities from Stordalen Mire near Abisko, Sweden - Palsa_T0_1 | ecosystem: Environmental > Terrestrial > Soil > Palsa > Peat permafrost | place: Sweden: Abisko...
CAAGTTTAGTCCAGGCTCACCGGCAGGCTCGATGGAAACGGCCCGTCATATTGCAAGGTACCGGCGCGCCGCAGGCCGGGGCACTTTAGAAGCGGCTTCAATATCCCCGGTATTTGCACGCGATTGACGTACTGTCCAAAACAGGTATGCAAACCGTATCCGAAATGCAAGTTGAGATATTCAGGCCGGTCGATGCGAAACTCGTTGGGCTGGTCCACCTTGCGCTCGTCGAACATTGCCGATTGCGTTGCCGCAATCACAGATGTTCCCTTGGGAATGGTGGTTCCGTGGAGAGAGCCTTTGGCCACTCGGTAATCCTCTGCCGCAACGCGAAATACCCCCGGATTATTGGGGTTAAACCGGAGGGCTTCGAATACGTACTTGCCCAGCAGGGCGTCGTCATCCTGGAGAGCCGCAGCTTGCGCTCCCTTCAATTGTTCGGGCCGATCGAACAATTGATCGAGCGCCTGAGCGCAGCACTTGGAAGTCGTCGGAATTGCGCCCACCAGCAGTCCGAGCAGATTATTTCGAATGCTGACATCGTCCATGGCAGGCAGACCAACACTCTGGAGGAGTAAACATCGGCCGAGCACGTCATTCTTAACCACTCCGGCCGTCTTTCGTGCGGCGATTGTTGCGTCAAGCCAGGCGCGCACTTCGGCCGCTGCCTTGGCCGCTGCCTGAGCCACCTTTGGATCATTATTGAGGTCTGTGAAAAGATATTGGAAGATTACGCTTCCCCAAGCGGCAAGCTGTTCATCCGAGGGTGGGACACAACCAAAGTAGTCGGCGATCCAGCGTGCCGGCACAGTCTGGCTCAACTGCTTAACCACATCCAGTTGGCTGCCCGCCGCTGTCACCAGATCGCTTGCCGTTTTTTGCACGAAGGGAGTGACTCTGCCCGGGATATCTTCTCTTCGAACCACACTGCGCATGTGCGAAACATCGCGCGTGTACTCGGGGGAATCCTGCATGCCGAGAAAGAAGTCTTCTCCACCGGTGACCACCCTCATCTTCTCCCCATAAGTCACCAGGAACACGTCGTCGCGCGCGAGAACTTCCTCCACGTCTTCAAACCGTGTGACCAAAGCGAAGTTCTTGACGACGAGAATGGGCTTGATTCTGCGGAGAATGGCGAAAATCGGCTCCGGATACCGGGTCAGGTGGGCCTTGATTCCTTCCAGAAAAGACATGGCTTCGCCTTGTACCTTGGCGAGTTCGCGATCCACGGAGTCCAGCACTTCGTGGGTGAGTTCAACGCATTCTGCATCAATTCGACCTAGAATGTTCTTGAGATTGTCGAACATCGGCACCTCTATGCGTTCCTTGTTTCTGTTTTCTTACCTTGGGTCGACAGTTCCTGCGGCCATCATTTGAAGGGCCGTCAAGCTGGGCATGAAGAAATAGTCTCCGCCGCGCAATTCGACGAAATTCGGCAAGTGCGCACAGATGAACGGCGGATTCTGCGGATCGGCGGTGCCTGGAATGACAAACTTATCTTTGCCTTCATGATTCCCGATAACCAGATCCTTGTCGTTCCCCTGGTGCAAATCATTTCCGTATTCGATCCACTGCTGTTGAACGAATTCGAACTGGCGGAACAGGCTCGCATTCAACGCAATAAAGATGATGCCGCGCTCGTCCTCATCGCGAACCGGTTCGCCCTCCGGCACATATGTTCCGTAGGGAAGTCCGCGGCGCATAATGCGCCTGCGATTGACCAGGTCACCGTTGAATCCAAAAGCGTCGCGCGGATTCCCTCGCCGGATGTGGGCGCCCGCCGGACAACGTACCCCGCCCAAATCTTTTCCGTAGGTAAAATCCGTGTTCCTGTTTTCGTCCTTGACGAGAGCTAGGTCGGGATGGTCTGGCGAAATCTCGATGGGAGTTCCGTCTCGCCATCGGCCGATAAATTTCGAAGCCAGTTTTTCTTTTCCGCCGGGATACAGCCGGCCCTGCTTTTCGAGATAGTCACGAAAAGTCGCCACATTCTGATGCATTTTGCGGTACACCATGAACGTGCCGTTTCGTGCTAATAGATGAGGGATGGGCGCGACCGGAAGCTCGCCCGATTCATCCGCGTATTCCAGCAGGAATTCGCCCGTGGCTAGGGCCTCCCAACTGCCATCCTTGGCCAACTTGCCCTGGCCCGGAACGCACTTCCGTTCCGCGCCCTTGAAATCCGGGTTCCCGAATCCATCCGTATAGCCGAAGTGCTCCTTCGCGGTGGGCGCGCCGTCGATGAAGATGGCGCACGCATCCTGCGCCTGCAGCAGTTTCGCTCCACAAGTCTGATCCATGATCCGCAGCAGCAGAGCGGATTGTTCCTCGAGCGCCTCCGGGGTTCGCGCATTCACTGCCAACCAGACATGCACCCCGTTGCCCTTCCAAACCGGATCCCAATGCTCGGGATCGTTCTTGCCGGTATCGTAGAGGATCTCCCTTCGCGCCTTCATGCCTTGCTGAAATTCCACGGGAAAACTGAGCAGCGTCGCTTTCGGCAGTTCCAGCTTGACCAGCCCTTTGTGTGTAAACGCAATGTTCACCGTAGTAGTGGGCTTTTTATCCCAACGCTCTCCGGTGGTCAGGTATTGTACGATTTCGCCAATGAACTGCCGTGCGGCATTGGGTTGCAAGAGTTCCAACAGGAGATAACGGGCGTGGGGAAAGTTATAGCCCTTCAGCGCGAAGCCCTGAATGTCGGAGACATCGATCTTCGTGCTATCGGTCATACGGACGATCCTCCGCGGCAGTTTTCTGGGAGTCGATGCCGCCGGGCAGCGGCGCAGCCGCTTTCGCTAATCGCTCCAGCAACAGGCCGAACGATTTCTGAATTTCGGCTGCGGGCTTGCCCTGGTTTCTTTCAATGAAGTGGGCAACATCCGCCTGAACCTGCAAAGCTTTTAATGTCTGGTGTACGGTCTTATCGTTAACGTCGGCGAAGAAGAATGTTGTTTCGATCTGACACTTCTTCATGTAGGCGGCGAACGCGGCCGGGTCCGTCACTCCCGGATAGCCCACACAATGTTTCCAGACCGAGTCCACGAACTCCGGGATTTCCCGCGCCATCCGGGCGAGATAGGGGTCGAGATCGCCGTCGAAATTGGTCTCGAATACCAGATAGCGGGACTTCAGATGCTCTTCCCGAGCGGGCGCACCAACAAAGACCACATCGTCCATCACCACCAGGCGCGCAAAATGCGTGCTGGAAACTCGCGCGAAGGGGCTGGTATGGTCTTTCGGTAAACTCGCAAGATACCAGCGCAATGCGGTGGCGTGACAGATTTCGATACGATCGTTTTCCCGGATAGGCGAAAGTATTGTCAGGCCGTAGATTTGTCCGCTTTGATTTGCCATTACGTTCCTACCGGCGCCACGCCTGTTGTGCCTAAGTCCACTTGCACGCGGACCAAGAATTCTAGATAGGCCTTCTCGAACTCGGCCGGTGAAAGAGTCTGGTTGGTTTTAGCGAAGTCGTCCAGAGCGTCTTGCACTCGAAGTGCCGCTTTGACGTCATTCGTCGCTGCCCTCGGATAGGCGTCATAGTAATAGTCCGTGTCGAACTGAACCCGGCTGATATAACCCTTAAAAGGTGTCACCGGCACCGAACCTGGAAATTTCTCGCTCCATTTCCAAATCGCGTTCAATCCTGTGGAAAGGACAGCCGAAAAGGCGTCAATGTATTGGTTCCACGTCCCATTGAAGTTACTGAAGAAAATCAGGTAGTCGTAGTGCAAATCCTCGCGAGGTTGTTTCGGCGAGAGCTGCGGGAACTGGTCACGGCCTACGATCACCCAGCGCGCGAAATGGATGAAAGACAGGTTCTTCAGACCTGCCTGAAGTGGTTTAATCGCACCCAGAATGAAGAAAAACAACCGCAGGAGTGGAGTCTTCCACGGCTTCATCGGTGTGATAGCGTTCATTGCATACGCTTTGCCGTTTATGTTCGTCACAGAGTTATTAGGTGCGCACTTTCAATAACGCCGATTTCCGAATTCTTTTGAGTGCGCTGGAATTACCAGACGCTGGAGTCTGAACCAGGTCCTCGCGAGCTGCCGGGTTGCGGTGTAGTCGACCGTTCTCACCATCTCGCTGAGACCGGCGCGAGTCTACTCTGTGGGTTTCGCCTTGTAAAGAAGGTAGTTGCTTTTGTTACAAAATCCGAACAAACTCCTGTCTGGCCGGGCGACCAACTGGCAACTCTACTACAAAGCCTCGTGATTCGCGTGGGAGGGGTGACCTAGGGTCACAACCGAGCAGGGTGACCTTGCTAAAGCGAAAGGGCTATCACGTGAGATACCATCAACCAACCCGGGCGGTCCTTCGGGCTCAAGCCGACATGCACTTTTGAGACCTTACGCAGTTAATGCACAGAAGGCACACTAGCCTTTTCAGAATTAGGAGCCGAAAGAACACAGTTTACTCAGTCCCATATGCGCCATCCCCCCGCTCATTGGAATGCGCTTGCCATCGTGTTGGCTTTAGGCACGATGATCGGATGCCAGGGACTGAGCACGGGCAAATCTGGCTCGCAAAGTCCAGGGACGCAGAACTCGTCGCCAGGGCCGCTGAGCGCAGCACCCTCTGCCATAAGCTTCGGCAACGTGCTGGTTGGAACAAGCCAAAGTCAGGTGGAAACACTGAGCAACACTGGCCTAGACAGTCTGACGATCAGTCAGTCGGCTGTTACCGGAACAGGCTTTGGCACAGCGGGTTTAAATCTACCGTTGACGCTGGCCCCTGGACAAAGCATGACTTTCAGTATCGCCTTCAGTCCACAATCCATCGGTAGTGCGAGCGGGAACTTGACACTGACCGACGATGGCGCAGGCAGTCCGCTGAATATCGAGCTCTCCGGCATGGCAGTTGCGGCGGGCAACATTACAGAAAGTCCGACCAGCTTCATCTTCGGGAACGTGCAGGTGGGCGCCAGTCAGACGCAAACCGAAACTCTGACGAATTCCGGGGGCGAGAATCTCACGATCTCTCAGGCGGCGGTTACCGGTGCGGGGTTCGGCTACACGGGGTTGAACCTGCCTCTGACACTTGCGCCAAACCAGAGCACGACATTTGGTGTGGTTTTCGCGCCGGTGAATGCAGGTGCCTCAAATGGCAGCCTATCCATCACGATAAGCGCATCAAGCACTTCGCTCAATTTTGCTCTTTCCGGAAGTGGAGTGATGCCAGGTACCGTCACTGCTACCCCCGCGAGCCTAACGTTTACCAATGTGGCGGTGGGCCAGAGTCAGATTCAAACCGAGACGGTGACGAATACCGGTGGTTCGAATTCGACGATCTCTCAAGCTTCCGTTAGCGGCGCAGGTTTCAGCGTCTCCGGACTGGGCGCACCCGTGACGCTGTCGCCCGGGCAAGGCGTGTCGTTCAGCGTGACCTTTGCGCCGCAGTCTGCGGGCAATGTTAGTGGAAGCGTCGCGGTTGCGTCGAATGCTTCCGATCCGAACCTGATCATTTCATTGAGCGGATCGGCGACGGGCGCGACTCAGGGACAGTTGAGCGTTGGCCCCACCACGATCAACGTGGGTAATGTCACGGTCGGGACAAGTGGAAGTTCAACCGGGATCCTGAGTGCTGCAGGAGCAAGCGTCGCGGTCTCTTCCGTTAACGTAGGAAGTTCAGAGTTCGTCATTAGCGGTGTTTCATTTCCAGTGACTATACCTGCGGGACAGAGTGTGAACTTCACGGTGACGTTTACACCTCAGACGAGCGGGATGGCCTCGGCGAGCGCTTCATTTTCCAGCAACGCCACAAACTCACCAACGGCGGCAACGGTTACTGGCGCGGGAGTGGCGGCGCCTGTTCATGTCGTGAATCTCTCATGGACCGCGAGTACTTCCCCCAATGTGGTGGGGTATAACGTTTATCGTCGCACGGGTACAACTGGAAGCTATACGAAGATCAACGCCATCCTCAATGCCACGACGGTATTCTCCGACACTTCGGTGACGGACGGTCAGACGTACTATTACGAGACGACCGCAGTGAATTCGAGTAACGAAGAGAGCGCACCTTCCAGCGCTGTCCAGGCTGTGATTCCTCCGCCGTAGCGCCCCTCCGCCCAGAAATTTGGCAACCGCTCGTTAAGCGCTTCAGCCGCTCTGTTGGCAAACTCCCAGCTTGCTCGGGTAGGTTTAGCTAAACGTTTGGAGAAAATTCCTGAAGGCAACGGCTGTACGACGGTGCCCGAGCGCAGGACGGCTTTGACGTACTTATCGATTGCTGGTCTTTGCTGCCTGGGAGCTATAGCCTTACGGTCGCGGCGGCAAGCATACACGCGCCAACTCAAACTAGCGACAGTTCAATTTTGTCTGTGACTCCGACAACCAGACTGATGCGAATCGACAGGGCGCGCCGAACTAGGAGCGCCGTTTTTCGTGATGCTAAGGCGTTTTTTCTGCGTAACCATTTCACGGAGCCCAAGACCATCATTGTGGCAATCAAGAAACTGAGAAGCCTTATCGCTGTTGGCCTAGGATGCAAGCCGCTGCAAACGACGGCGATTTTCGTTGGCAAAGTAGCAAGTCATAGACACAGTGCAAAGCCTTGCACGAGCAACGCAAGAGACGTGCGCCGACCATGGAGGCGTTCGATTCGGAGCCCGCACCTGTTCTTTGAAGTTGCACTCGCTAGATGTCTAAATGCAGTCAAATAAATGAGTTAGGGCCGGAGTCCGCTGCCTTGGAATTCCAAGGAACGATAAAAACGACCTCCAGTTCACAATTCCCATTGTCGTATGGCACGGAAGTACCATGCCACTGGTTACGAAGTGCCCTTGCAACGATCTGCAATTCCGTGTAAGGTAGCAGTCATCAGGGCAAGCCGACTAACCAAGTTGGCAGCGGTTCTCCCCCCGCCCGATGGTTCCCCGTAAGTGTGTGCAGGTGTTTCCCCAGGGCAAGTGGAAAACACGAAGATTTCTTGACAGGGGTTTTGACAATGCTACAAGGACGATAAAAGTAGTATAGATTATAGCCGTCCCTGAGGTGTTGGATTCCCTTGGATTCCCTCCCCAGCGAGAAATGGTGACCCGGAAAACGGAAGGCGCACTGAGTAGACTGACGGTACAGAAAGTGCAGTTGAGTTAACCGGAAATCAACTTCCCCCGATTTACCGGTTGGTTATCCCCCTGCAGACCTCGCTGAGGTCTCAAAAGAAACACTTTGGAATTCATTTGGGTCACTCTGAGACAGTGACTTAGAGGGCGAAGCTATGGCAGTTAGCAGCTTATCCTGGGATTTTCCGCAGCCGGCTCCACTGGTCCAAACGGAAGCCGAAAACTGGTACGGCTTACACACTCGCTCCCGTCACGAGAAAATTGTGGCGCAGCGACTCGAAGACATGGGCGTCACGACGTTCCTGCCTCTGGTTACCGAGGTACACCGTTGGAGTGACCGCAAGAAGGCCGTGCAGTTGCCGCTGTTCAGTTGCTATGTATTCGCGAAATTCCTACCGCATCGGTCAGACCGCCTGCGCGTTCTCTGTGTGGACGGAGTCTTCGGGTTAGTCGGCGGAAGGGGCGAGGGCGTACCAATTCCGGACGAGCAAATCTCCGCGGTGCGGAGTGTGGTGCAAGGAAAAATGCCCTGGTCCGCCCACCCCTTCCTCAAAATCGGGCAGCGGGTTCGGATCCGCGGCGGAGCGCTCGATGGCCTTGAGGGCATACTGGTCGCGCGCAATGGAGACCGCTCTCTGGTCATTTCGGTGGATGCGATTCAGCGCTCGATGGCGGTGCGGGTGGAAGGATACGAAGTCGAAGCGGTCTGAAGCTGTCCCCAAATAGCCCTCTTCATTTGTCTCGGTAAGGGACTACTCACCCTTGATGGAAAACAGAATCGAAACAATTCGCGTGTTGGTCGTGAGCCGGGACCGGGCCGTTCTTCGGTTGCTGGGTTCCATCGGAGAATCCAATTCCTGGAGCCTCGAAGCGGTGGAGAGCGGCTGGGATGCCATGGAACGGGTGCAGTCCGGAGTGGCGCATCGGCTGCTATTGCTCGATCTTCCCCGCGGCGACGCCGAGAGCCTGCACGTTCTGCGCTGGTTGCGTCGGCTTCGCCCCGATCTTCCGGTCGTAGCGCTTTGCCATCCGGATGATGTGGCCACGGGAAAAGAAGCGACCCAACTCGGCGCGCAAGAGATTCTGGTGAAGCCGTTGGACGGAAAAAAATTTGAATCGATGATTCGGCGGCATCTCGGGCCGGGGGGAAACGAGGCCGAAATCGTCAGCGAAAATGTCGACCAGCTTGCACCGGACACGTACTTCGTCAGTGCCAGTCCGATTATGCAGAAGCTGCGCTCGCAGGCGGCGCTGCTGGCGCAAACCGACGTCCCGGTGCTCATCGTCGGGGAGACGGGAGCCGGCAAATACACCGTCGCCAGTCTGATTCACAAGCTGTCGGTCCGTTCCGGTTTCAAACTTCTCAAAGTGAATTGCGCGGAAATGCCGGAGGCCCTCCTCGAAGCCGAACTGTTTGGCGACGAGCCCTCTGCCGCCCCACGTCAGACCAGTTTGGGAAAGTTCGCGGTGGGCGAAAAAGGCACGATCTACCTCGACGAGGTTGCGGCCATGCCCGCCGCACTGCAACGCAAGCTGCAGCAGGTCTTGCAAAACCAGATTTTGCAAAACCAGGTTCTGCAAAGCAACGAGTTCCGCGGTGCGTCCGGCGCCGAGACAATCCGCGCCGATGTGAGGATACTGGCGGCGAGCAGCGCTAACCTCGACCGTGCTCTCGCCGAGAAGCAACTGCGGGAAGACTTGTATTATCGCCTGAGCGCTTTCACCGTGCACGTGCCCGCTCTACGCCAGCGCAAGGATGAAATCACCATCCTGCTACGCTACGCCATGCACAAGCTGGCCAAGCACTATGGCCTTCCTCCACGCGGATTCTCATCCACCGTTCTGGATGCCTGCCGGCATTATGCCTGGCCGGGAAATCTGAGGGAACTGGAAACCTTCGTGAAACGCTACCTCGTCGCCGGTGACCAGCAGTTGGCGTTCGGTGAAATGGGATTGGAGCCGGCGGCCCGTAGCAGCAATCCTTCCGCTTCACGGGTCGTGAGGCTGGCCGCTACTGCGTGGGAAGAAAGAAACTTGGGGGAGAAACAGCCCGAACCGGAATCGCTGAAATCCTTGATCCAGGGGATCAAATCGGAAGCGGAAAAAAACGCAATCGGAGCGGCGCTGAAGAAAACCGGCTGGAACCGCAAGGCAGCGGCGCGATTGCTTCGGGTCAGTTATCGCACGCTGTTGTATAAGATCGAGCAATACCAGATGCGCGCTCCGGACGTCTTTCTTTCTCCGCCCCCGGTCGAAGAGTTCTCGGTGTATGGCGGCGAAAGCAAGCGCAACGGAAAGGCAAGTTGAACAGGTCCACTCACAATACGTCCGGAAACAATCGCCAAGGAGTGGTTATGACTTCGAACGCCGGGTCGACTCGACGAATGGCTGCGGTCTTGGTTTCCATGTTGCTGGCCTGCACCGTTCTGGCTGGTTCGCTCTGCGCCCAAAGCGGGGGGAGCGACGCCAACCAGGCCAACGGATCGGCCAAAATGGCGTCTCCGGACCACGATGCGGACTCCTCCGCGAAGCCGCACGATGACAGTTTCGTGATCGGCAACGACGACGTGTTGGCGATCAACGTCTGGAAGGAGCCGGATATTTCACGCTCGATTCCCGTCCGCTCGGACGGAAAAATCTCGCTGCCGCTGGTCGGCGAAGTGCAGGCCGCAGGCCTCACGCCATTGAAGCTCGAAAAAGACATCGCCGGAAAACTGAAGAATTACATCTCGGAGCCGGAAGTTACGGTGATGGTGCAACAGGTCAACAGCCAGAAGTTCAACATTTTGGGACAAGTCGTCCGGCCGGGATCCTACGGGATCGCGAATTCTCCTACGGTGCTCGATGCGATTGCATTGGCCGGCGGTTTCCGGGACTTCGCAAAGCAGAAATCGCTCTACGTCCTCAGACGCGATTCCGGCGGAGAGTCCCGCATTCCGTTTAACTACAAGGATGTCATTCACGGAAAGAATATGTCGCAGAACATCAAGCTTCAGCCCGGCGACACAATCATCGTCCCCTAGTCATGAGAATCTCCTACTCAATCGGATTGGGATTCGTCTTGCTGGTCAGCGCGCCCGTGTGGCCCCAAGAGGATAAGCCCACCGTCCCGGTGTCAGCGGTGACCGGCCCCATGATCGACGTCTCCATCAATGACGATGCAGACCGGATGCTGACTCCTCCTCCCGTGAGCGGGGAAGCCTATCCCCTTTCCTTCCCGTCCGACGAGCGAGCAAACTATCTGCGCGGCGGCGTCACCTTTACCACCGCGTACTCCGACAACGTGTTGGGGGGGGGCAGCGCCAGTCCGGTAAGTGACGTGAGTTATTCGCTCTGGCCCACGCTCGCGCTCGACCGGACCCAGTCGCGGCTCCACTGGGTGCTCTCGTACGCTCCGGGGTTTACGTTCTATCAGCGCACCACTTCGCGGAATGAGGCAGATCAGAATTTGGCGCTGGACTTCCAATACCGGCTGAGTCCGCACCTGACGCTCAGCTTGCGCGATTCGTTCCAAAAGTCGTCCGACGTGTTCAATCAGCCGGATCAGGGCCTGGCCGCTGACGTTTCCGGCTCCGCCGAGGGCGCCAACGATTCCGTGATTGCGCCGCTGGCCGACCGCCTCAGCAATAACGGCAACGCCGGAATCACGTATCAATTTAGCGCCAACGCCATGATCGGGGCGAGCGGAACCTTTACCAATCTCCACTACCCCGACCCGACCGAAGTTCCAGGGCTCTCCGATGCGGCCTCGCAAGGGGGATCGGCCTTCTATAGTTACCGCCTCGCCAAACAGCACTACATTGGTTCGACATATCAATACCAGGAACTGCTCTCCTACCCGGCCGGGGGGACAAACGAGACGCAGACTCAGGGCGTGTACTTTTTTTACACGTATTCCTTATCCCCGGCGTTCTCCTTTTCGCTGTTTGGCGGGCCGCAATATTACAGCGCGGGACAGCAATATATTAGTGCCGCGCTACCCGCTGTAGCAGCTTCGCAATCCTGGTCGCCGGCGGGGGGCGCCAGCCTGAACTGGCAGGCGCGGCACAGCGGCATTGCGGTCAGTTACTCGCACAGTGTCAGCGGGAGTGGCGGGCTGGTTGGAGCGGTGGAGCTCGACAGCGCGAATGCCTCGCTGCGGTGGCAGATTGCGCGCCATTTCAGCACATCCCTGGCTGCTGCTTACGCCAACAATGGGGTCCTCGCCATTTCCTCGCTGGGCGGGCATTCGGTTTCCGGCAGCGCCGCCCTACAGCGGGAAGTCGGCGAGCATATGAATCTACAGGCCGGATATACACGGCTGCACCAGGACTACAGCTTTCTCTCTGCGAATCCTGACACGAATCGCGAGTGGGTTGCCATCTCCTATCAATTTGCCCGGCCGTTGGGAAGATAGCGCGGAAGATCGCGTGGAAAGATCAATCATGGTTGAAGATCTCGAAGAAAAAAGTCCCGGCGGGTTCGATCTGCCGCACTACCTGGGAATCATCCGCCGCCGTCACATGCAGTTCTTGATCCCGCTATTATTGGGGTGGCTCGCGGTGTGGGGCGCCAGCTGGGTTCTGCCCTCCCGCTACCGCTCCGGCACATTGATTTTGGTGGAGCAGCCCACCATGCCGAAGGATTATGTCACGCCCAACGTGAACGACGACCTGCAGGACCGGCTGCGAAGCATCACCCAGCAGATTCTCAGCCGCACCCGCTTGTTGCACATCATCGACCAGCTGAACTTGTACGCGGATGCGACCGGCCGGGTTACGGCCGACGACAAAGTCGAGCGCATGCGCAAAGATATCGGTGAAATCGAACTGGTTCGCGATGGGGAAGGCCGGGTCAGTTCGTTCTACGTTTCCTACTCCTCGCGCGATCCTCGCCTGGCCCAGCGGGTGACCAGCGAGCTCACCAACCTGTTCATCAGCGAAAATCTGGAAGTCCGCCAGCAGCAGTCGGAGGACACCACCAAGTTTCTCGAAGGCCAGCTGGAGACCGCCCGGAAGACTTTGTCGGACCAGGAAGAGAAGATTCGTGAGTTCAAGGGGCAACACGTCGGGGAACTGCCGGCGCAAGTAGGGAGCAACCTGCAGATTCTGGCCGGAATGCAAGCTCAGTTGCAAACGGAAGAAGACGCGCTCAATACGGCGAAGCAACAGCGCGTCTACCTCGAAACCTTGGTGAATCAGTACCGCTCGCTGCAAGGTTCGCCGAAGAACGAGGGCGGCGGCGCCGTGGCAGGGCTGCCCGCGCTCGACGAAGAGTTGGACAAGCTTCGGGCACAACTGGCCGATCTCAGCTCGCATTACACGGACCGCCATCCTGACGTCCGTAAAGTCGAGGAGCAGATCGCCAAGACCGAAAAGATGCGGGACCAGATGATCGCCAGCTTGAAAGCAAAAGCATCCGGCGCTCAGGCCAGTGCGGCGTCCGGGACGTCGGAGGCCGCCGAGGTAACGGATGCGTCCTCCCCGATGATGCAGTTGCAAGGGCAGCTCCAGGCCAACCGCGTCGAGATTGCCAACCGCGAGCGCAGCAGCACTGAGCTCAAGGCCAAAGTGGTCGACTACCAAGCCAGGCTGAATCAGGAGCCGGTGCGCGAGCAGCAGCTCTCCGATCTCACCCGCGGCTACGATCAGTCCAAAGCCAATTATGACGAGCTACTGAAGAAAAAAAATGAATCGGCCATGGCCACCAGCATGGAACTGCTCGAGCAGGGCGAGCGCTTTCGCATCATCGATCCCCCCAGCCTGCCGGCGAAACCCGCCTTCCCCAACCACCTGAAGTTTTGTGGCATCGGACTGGCAATTGGATTGGCATTGGGCATGGTCCTGGCCGGAGCCTTCGAAGTGATGGATGACCGGATTTACGAAGAGAAGGAGCTGCAGAAGCTGCTGCCGGTTGCCGTGATCTCGGAAATCCCCGCCCTGGGAGTGGAGGGGGACGAGCAAACGGAGCGCCGGCGGTTGTGGCTGGGCTGGGCGACCGCAGCGGTGGTATCGGTCACGATCCTGCTGGGGTCAGCTCTCAGTTATTTGCGCGGTTAGCGATTCGCAAACATGTACAAAACCTTTTTCAACCTGAAGCGCAATCCTTTTGAGATTACGCCCGATCCTTCCTTCCTGTTTCCCACCCGGAGGCACAACGAAGCCCTGGCCGCCCTTTACTACGGCGTCCGTCGGCACAAAGGTTTCGTGGTCTTAACCGGAGAGGTGGGAACCGGCAAGACTTTGCTGCTTCGCTGCCTGCTGCAACTGCTGAAACAGAGCGACGACGTGAAGTACGCCTACGTATTTAACGGAAGGCTGTCGCCGCTTGAGTTCCTGCAGTACATTGCCGGCGATCTGGGGCTGCCGGCCTCGGGCAAAAACAAGAGCGAGCTTCTGCTGCAGTTGGCCGGTTACGTGGTATCGCGCGGCGAGAAGAAACTTACCACCGTGCTGGTGGTCGACGAAGCGCACCATTTGTCGACCGACATTCTGGAAGAGATCCGGCTCTTGACGAACTTGGAGACCGCCGACGAGAAATTGCTGCAAATTCTTCTGGTTGGGCAGCCCGAATTGGACGAGAAACTGGACTCCGTCGATTTGCGGCAACTGAAACAGAGAATTGCCCTGCGCTCGCACCTGGCCTCGCTCGATCTGAACGAAACCAAGGGCTATATCGAGCGCCGGCTGCAACTGGCGGGAAGCCCCGAGGCCTCCGCGCTGTTTCTGCCGGAAACTGTTGCCGCCGTTCACCGGCATTCCCGGGGAATTCCCCGGCTGATCAATACCATCTGCGAGAACGCACTCATCGCGGCCTACGCCCGGCGGGCAACCCGAGTGACACCGGACATCATCGACGCGATCGCGGTCGATTTCCGCCTCGGGGTTCACACGCCCACGGCGGATAAAAGGCAAACGGCCGACGAGCACGACGTGCGGAAAGCGGCCAAGACTCTGCTCGAGTTGTACGCCCAACTGCAGGGCGAGAAGACGCGGGACGAGGAACTGGCAAGCGTTGTTCCCGTCCGGGTGAGTAAACAATGAGCCATATATTCGACGCATTGCAAAGATCGGAAGCGGAACGCGAGGGGACGGACGCGTCCCTGGCGGAACCATCCACGTTTTCTGTCGCGACCGAACTGCTTCAGGCCGCGGAGCGCAAGCGGCGAGGGGCGAGCGCGGCGAGCATTGATCGCCCCGATCTGTCAGGTTCCCTGGATCAATTTCCCTCTCTCCCGGTTTCGATACTGCCCAACAGCCGGTTGGTGTCGGTTGGGGAAGAGGAAAGCCTCGGGGCGGAGAAGTTCCGATTTCTGGCGGTCCGGTTGCGGCAACTGCGGCAAAGCCGGCCGTTGCAGAAGGTCCTGATCACCAGCACGATTCCCCAGGAAGGCAAAAGCACGGTTGCGGCTAACCTCGCATGCACGCTGGCCCGGCGCAAACAGCATAAAACGCTGCTGCTCGAAGGCGATCTGCGCAGGCCTACGGTTGCCCAGAAATTTGGCTTGGGCGGAGTTCCTGGCTTGAGCGAGTGGCTCCGCGGCGAAAGCCAAAGCATGAACATCTATCGCCTCGAAGCTTTGGGGCTTTGGGTCTTGCCGGCGGGGAGCGCGCCCGAAAATCCGCTGGAGCTGATGCAGTCCGGAAAACTCTCGCCGCTGATGGACCGTCTGACCGCGTGGTTTGACTGGATCGTCATCGATTCTCCCCCGGTGCTGCCGCTGGCGGATACCAGCATCTGGGCGCGGCTGGCGGACGGAATCCTGCTAGTGACGCGAAAAAGCATTACCGAGAGGCAGCAATTACGGCGCGGCCTGGAAGCGCTGGAGCCCGCGAAGCTGTTGGGGGCGTTGGTGAACGGTTCCACCGACGCGGCCCACAGCGACTACTACCAGCGCTACGGTCCGGCGGCATCGTCCCCCGAATCTGACCGCTCGAAGAAGTAAGCGATCGTAAGCCAGGTGGCCGACGGGCCGCAGGTTCTGCATATCCCCTAAACAAGAACGCACACTTTGGCTAGTTCACTTGTATTCGCACTCTCCAAGAAGCGGAGCAAGGCGGAGGGAATCATGAACATTCGTCGTTCGAAAAATGGCTCGCGGTTTACTCCACGCCCGGCAGGACCGGTGTCGGTTGCCGACCGCAGCACGTTGCCCGAAGAAGATTTTCTCCGGGTGATCTGGCTGGAAAGAAAGAGGGCCGAACGCTCCCGCAAGCCCGCCCTGCTGATGCTGATCGAGATGGAAACCCAATTCCCCTCAGAGCAACATGGCGAGGCGCTGGGTACGATTCTGTCGGCGCTGGCTGAAACCACCCGAGAGACCGATGTAACCGGCTGGTACAAGGAGGATCGCGTGGTGGGCGTGATGTTCACGGAAATCGCGGTCGAGGAGGAAAGCTCGATTGTAGCGACCGTCATGGAGCGCGTGAGCGAAGCCCTTCGAGTCCGCCTGAGTTCGCGCCAATTCAACCAGGTCAGCATCACCTTTCGTCTGTCTCCGGAAGAGCGCGACTCCATTCCGGCGGCGCCCGGCCACCCGGTTTTGTATCCTGACCTGGCAACGCGGGACGAGGCGGGGAGGTTGGTGCAAGGGTGAAGCCAACCGTCTTGATCGCCACGACGTCCAGTTGGCTCCCGACCGCCCGGCTGGCGATGGCCCTGGCCCAGGCGGGATTCATCGTGGACGCAGTTTGTCCTCCCCGCCATCCCCTCCGCCAGATCGGAGTTTTGCGCCAAACCTACGGCTACCACGGACTGACGCCCTTGGCCTCTTTCGTACACGCAATCGCCGGAGCTGAACCGGACTTGATCGTGCCCGGGGACGACCTCGCAACCCTCCACCTGCATCATGTGCACCGGCGAAAGGGCGACGACGGAGGAATGAAAGCGCTGATCGAGCGTTCACTCGGGAGGCCGGATGGTTTCCCGGTCGTGTACGCGAGAACCGAGTTCATGAAATTGGCCCAGACAGAGGGCATCCGCGCTCCGAAGACCGAAGTGATCGCGGACGCTCTGGCCCTCAAGAAATGGGTGTCCCGAATGGGTTTTCCGACCGTCCTGAAGGCGAACGGCACCTCCGGTGGAGACGGCGTAAGAGTCGTGCACACCCTCGAGGAGGCCGAACGCGCGTTTCGGGCGCTGCAAGCTCCTCCGCTTCTCGCGCGGGCGGTGAAGCGGGCGCTGGGGAACCAGGACAAGACCTTGCTTTGGCCTTCGCTGCTTCGTCGCCGGCCGGTCGTGAATGCCCAGGAATTTGTGGCCGGGCGCGAAGCTACCAGCGCCGTAGCCTGCTGGAAGGGTACGGTTCTGGCCAGCCTTCACTTCGAAGTGCTCAACAAGCGGGATTCGGCCGGTCCCTCTAGCGTCGTCCGCCTGATCGAGAACGCTGAAATGGCGAGCGCCGCCGAAGGGATGGCGCGGCGGCTCAACCTTTCGGGCCTGCACGGGTTCGATTTCATGCTGGAGGCCGACACGGGAAACGCGCACCTCATCGAAATCAATCCGCGTGCGACCCAAGTGGGACATCTCGCTCTGGGTGCCGGGCGCGACCTTCCCGCCGCGTTGTACGGGTCCGTGTCGGGAGAAGCTGTGCGCCTGGCCCCGAAGGTCACCGCCAACGACATCATCGCGCTCTTCCCGCAGGAGTGGATGCGGGATCCGGAGAGCGCATATCTGCGTTCGGCGTATCACGATGTTCCCTGGGGGGAAGCCGAGTTGCTGCGCGCCTGCCTTTGCAAGGGCAGGACCCAGCGTGCTTTGGATTCCCCACAAACCCTGGTCCGGACGCTTTCGGCGGTGCGGCTGCCGCGCGCATGACTATTCCACCGAAGGGCCACACCGTGCGGGCGGGAGCGCCTGCAAGGAATTCGGAGTTCTTTCCCGAACACTTCCATCCGCATCGCCACGTCGCCGGCCGCCTACGTAACCCCGGCAAGAAGCCACTTCGAGTCATGAAGTTTGGCGGGACATCCGTGGCCGACGCCTCCTGTATTGGGCGGGTCGTTGAGATCATCCGCGCCGCCTCACGGGAAAGTGACGTAGTGGCGGTCGTCTCCGCCATGAGCGGCGTGACCAACAAGTTGGTCGCGGCCGCGAGCCACGCGGAAGCGGGCGACGACAGACCGGTTGCGGCGATTTTCCGGGAACTGCGCCAGCAGCACGAATCGGCGGCGAACTCGTTGATCCATTCGGCGCCGGAGCGGAGCCGCATCGACGGTAGACTCGATGGGCTTCTTCAGGAAGGGGGGCGCCTGTGCCAGGGCACGATCCTGCTGCGCGAGTTGACGCCGCGCACGCGGGATTCGATCTCGAGTCTGGGCGAACGCCTTTCGGTTCTTCTGGTCGCGGCTGCGCTGGCCGAACGCGGAGTCGGCAGTACGGCGATCGAGGCGACGGAACTCGTGGTCACCGATGCGTGCCATGGCGCCGCTGACCCGTATATGGACCTGACGCGGCAACGCTGCGAAGCGCGTCTGCGTCCTCTTTTGCAGCAGGGCGTCGTTCCCGTGGTGACCGGCTTTATCGGCGCCACCGCAGAGGGCGTGCTCACCACGCTCGGCCGCGGCGGTTCGGATTGTTCCGCGACGATCCTGGGGGCGGTCCTCGATGCCGAAGAAGTGATCATCTGGACGGATGTGGACGGCTTGCAGAGCGCCGACCCACGCCTGGTGCCGGGCGCTCGCACGATTTCCGAAGTTTCCTATCGCGAAGCGGCTGAACTGGCGTACTTCGGCGCCAAAGTGCTGCATCCGAAGACGCTGCGCGCGGTAGCGCAGTGCGGCATTCCGCTCTGGATCCGCAACACGTTCGCCCCGCAGCGGCCGGGAACGAAGGTTACACCTTCGGGCCCGCCGAGCGTTGCCGGAGTGAGGGCGCTCACCGCCATCGGCGACATCGTATTGATCACTGTCGGCGGACCCGGCTTGGCCGGAGTGCAGGATGTTCTGGGCCGCACGTACCGGGCCACCCAGGGGGTTCGGGCTGACGTGCTGCTAATCACGCAAGCCTCTTCGCAAAACGAGCTATGCCTGGTCATTCCGTCCGCCTTCGCCACCTGCACCATGGAGGCGCTACGCCATGAGTTTGCTCGCGACCTGGCACACGAGCATTCGGAACACATCCGCCTCGATTCAACCGTTGCCCTCGTTACGGTCGTCGGTCAGAACCTGAGGTCCGTTCCCGGAATTGTCGGACGCATCTTCGGGACGCTGGGCCAGCACACCCTGAACATCCTCGCAATCGCACAAGGCCCCTCGGAGTGCGGCATCTCCTTCGTGGTGGCGAGGAATGACATGAAGGCGGCGGTCGCCAGCCTCCATCGGGAATTCCGGCTGGGAAGCCCTTTGAATCCTGGCCTTGCCGAGCATGAGAACTCCGAGGACGAAAACTGCTATCAACGCTCCGAGCCTGTGCATCTCGACCTCCGTCCCGAGCCTGATCGGCAGACGAACGGGGACTAGCAGCCCAAAACCAAGCGCTTATAACCCGCTCCTTTCCCCTGACCCTGCAATATTCAACTGTCCAAGCTAACCGGTGACTCATTTGTCTCTGCTTCAGGCAAAACTGGAGCCGAGCCAGGGAGACAAATCGTGAAGTTAAGTCGATCCATCGCATCCGTAACTCTTCCGCGGGTACCGCCCGTGCCGAATCAAACTTGCAGCGTCCTCGGAGAAGAGCCGTTTCATCGCATGATCGCGCTCGAGCGCAAGCGGACGGAGCGCTCCGGGAAACCGTTCCTGCTCATGCTCCTCGATGCCGGGAACTGCCTGCCCTCCGACAGGAACGGAAGAGTGCTGGGAAAGATCCTGTCGGCCTTGTCACTGTCCACCCGGGAGACCGATGTGACCGGTTGGTACAAGAACCATTCGATCGTGGGTGTCCTGTTTACCGACATCAGCGCCGACGATCGGGAGTCGATTCTGGGCACCATGATGAGCCGGGTAAGCGAGACCCTGAGAAATAACCTGAGCCTGGATAAATTCAGCCAGATCAGCATGTCGATGCACGTTTTCCCGGAGGAATGGAACCAGGACAACACGAACGGCAATCCCACCCTATATCCCGACTTTGTAAATCGCAACCAGGCGCAGAAACTCGGCCGCTTGGTGAAGCGCTTGATGGACATCGCTGGCAGCGCGACTGCGCTGCTGTTGTTATCTCCCGTTTTTCTTGTGGTCGCGGTACTGGTCAAGCTAAGTTCCAAGGGGCCGATGCTCTTTAAGCAGGAGCGCCTGGGCCAGTTCGGGAAAAGTTTCACTTTCCTGAAGTTCCGGTCGATGTACGCGAACAATGACCGCAGGATCCATCAGGAGTTCATGAAACGCGTGATCAAAGGTAATCACGATGGGCGCGTGGAGGGGGGCAACAAATCCGTTTACAAGATGACGAATGACCCCCGCATCACCAAGATTGGATGGATTCTTCGCCGGACGAGCCTGGACGAGCTTCCGCAATTCATCAATGTCCTGCGCGGGGACATGTCCCTGGTCGGCCCGCGGCCGCCGATCGCATATGAATGCCAGGAATACGACATTTGGCACCGCCGCCGCGTGCTCGAGGTCAAACCCGGCATCACCGGGCTCTGGCAAATACGCGGCCGCAGCCGGGTACGCTTCGACGAGATGGTGCGTCTGGACCTGCAATACGTCCGCACCTGGTCTCTCTGGCTGGATCTCCAAATCCTGGCGCAAACGCCAAGGGCCTTGTTTAGCGACGACGCCTTTTAGCTTGCGCACTGCCACGAATTAAGCGACCGGCGCCGACGCGAAATCAGCCCCTGCGGCTCGTCGTGCCGTTTGTAATTGAGGAGAGGATACCCCTGACAGCCATGTTCTTAAGTGAGTGCCGGAACGAGATCGAGTTGACCCCATTGACCGCCGAGCCAAGGGTGGCTCATTGTATCGACCCGCTGAAGGATCGTCGCTGGGATAGATTTGTGCAGAGGCATCCCGCGGCCTCGGTCTTTCACTCCTCGGCATGGCTCGAGGCGCTTTCCCGGACTTATGGATACCAGCCGATTGCCTATACCACGTCCCCGGCGGGCCGGGAACTGGAAAATGGCATGGTATTTTGCCGGGTGGAGAGCTGGCTGACGGGGCGACGCCTGGTTTCGCTCCCATTTTCGGACCACTGCGAGCCTTTAGTGGACGAGAAAGAAGACCTGGACGCCGTAACCATTGCTCTGGAGCGGGAATTTCGCGGCGGACAGTGGCGCTACATCGAAATGCGTCCCCTGCAAGGGTACAAAATGGTGACCTCCCTCCAGCATGCGACTGTGCCCTATACGTTGCACCAGCTGGACCTAGGTCCGGACATCGATACGCTGTTCCGCAACTGCCATAAGAATTCTACACAGCGGAAAATTCTTCGGGCGGAACGCGAAGGTCTCGGCTATCGCGAAGGATCCACGGAAGAACTCCTGCAGGATTTCTACCGGCTCCACACTCTCACACGAAAACGGCACCGGCGGCCACCGCAGCCGAAGAAATGGTTTCTCAACTTGATCGATTGCCTCGGATCCGCTCTTAAGATTCGGGCAGCGTTCAAGGGCGAGCAAGCGGTAGCGGCTGTCCTGACCATTCGCCACAAGGACACTCTGGTGTACAAGTACGGCGGCAGCGATTCTCGATTCAACAACCTTGGCGGCATGCACCTACTGCTCTGGAGGGCGATCAAGGAGGCCAAGACTTCGGGTCTGCGTTTCTTCGACTTCGGGCGAACCGAGGCCGGTCAACACGGGCTCATCACCTTTAAGACGCGATGGGGTACCACGCAGTCCAGCCTGATCTATTCCCGCTATGGCCTTTCAGACAATGTCGTCCACCTGTTTGAGGCCTCCGCCCCGACCTGGAAATCCAGAGTGGCAACTTACCTGCTTGCCCACATGCAGCCGGGAGTTCTTTCGCTCGCTGGTCGGGCCCTCTACCGGCACGTTGGATAAGGAATGACTCAGCCTTCAAATACGCTAATGCTGCTGTCGCCTCGGCCTCAAGCTGGGGCGGCGCGAGTCTCCGTGGTCATCGTGGTGTGGAACGCCAAGAAGTACGTGCTGGAGTGTCTGGAGTCGTTGCGCGAGCACTGCGGGAAGGTGTGTTCGGAAGTGATCGTCGTCGATAACGCCTCCGCCGACGGAACTCCGGAGCTGGTGGGGGAAATGTTTCCGGAATTCAAGTTGATCCGCAACCGCGAAAATTTCGGATTCGCCCGGGCCAACAACATCGGGATCGCGCAGAGTTCGGGGGATTATATTTGCCTGGTGAACTCCGACGTTAAATTCCTGGACGATTGTATCTCGCCCATGGTCCGCTACCTGTCGGACCATTCCGGTGTGGGCATGGTGGGACCGAAAATGCTCGGGGCCAACGGAGAGGTGAGGCGTTCCACCATGCGTTTCCCGACGGTCTGGAACAACTTTTGCCGGGCCATCGGACTCGATTTCCTGTTCAAACGATCCCGCTCGTTCGGCGGGCTGTTGATGTCCGATTTCGATCATCGGACGACGGCGCCGGTGGAAGTGCTGAACGGCTGGTTTCTTCTGGTCCGCCGCACAGCGGTCGAACGAGTCGGCCCGCTCGATGCGCAGTTCTTTATGTACGGCGAAGATGTGGATTGGTGTTATCGCTTCCGCAAGGCGGGGGAGTCGGTGGTTTTCTTCGCCGAAGCCGGCGCGATTCACTATGGCGGAGCGAGCTCCTCGAACGCGCCCGTTCGCTTCTATCTGGAGTTGTATCGCGCCACCTGGCAATACTGGCGAAAACATCACAGCGGCCCCGCGCAACTCGGCTTTCTGCTTGCGTTCGCCCTCCATCATTCCGTACGGCTGCTGGGCTCCGCCTTCATCTATCTGTGTTCGCCATCGCGAAGGCCGCACACCGCCGCCAGGTTCAAGAGAAGTCTCGCCTGCCTGCAGTGGGTGGGCGCGGCGAAGTTCAAGCGCTTAGAGGCCAGCGGGAAAGTGGCATAACGGAAGCGCCCGGCCTCGCGCGTCTCTACCGGGCGGCGAGCAATCAGGTCATGTACGAGACAGAAGCAAATTGCGCGGTGGAGAGTGCGGCTCAAATTCCGGCCGAGGTGATGCGTTCGTTCGCAGTCCTCAAGGGGCGGATTGAGTCTCGCACGGTTCTTCCCTGGAGCGAACACTGCACGGAGTGTGTATGGCCAACCTGTTACGCGACCTGCGACCTTTACAGTCCCCGGCGGGACGGCAGATGCCGCCGGTTCGCGGACGGAATGGTGAGAATCGAATCCCCTTCCGCGGTAAATACTTATCTTTTGAAGATTCGCTTTAAGCGCTGGGGAAAGCTATGGACCCCCGGCAACGTCCGATTGCATCCGGCGGGCAAAGCGGAAACGCTGGAAAAAAGAGATCACCGGATCGGGCGCGCGCTGCAGCGATTCCCTCTGCCGTCTCTGGTTACGATCACAGCCGCGACCAAACGGTATGGTTTCAAGAAGAGAATGGCAAGCTCGCCGTCAAACCATGAAGAATTCCCGACTTGCTTCCTCGTGGAATGTTATAACCCCGAAGCGCACGATGTTGGCCTGTCGCTGACCCTGCGCGCGAGCGATGAGCGCATCAAGATACCCTTTCAGAAGCTGATCAATTTGACCCCGGGATTTCACCGCATCCGGGTTCCGCTGGAAGAAATTACGGCTCTGCTCGATCTCGGAGAGCCCTTTGGCATCGATCTGATCCCGAACGACGAGGCCGAGGAGACCACGCTCTACTTCGGCCTGATGGAGTTTGTGACCGAGGTGGCGGAAGTCAAGAAAGCCGCCGACAAGACGGATGACAGGACCGAAAAGAAAATCAAGTGCGTGGTATGGGATCTCGACAACACGCTGTGGGACGGCACCCTGGTCGAGGACGGTCCGGAGCGCCTGCACCTGAAGGCCGGCATCGCCGCCGTCATCGAAACGCTGGATCGGCGCGGAATTCTGCATTCGATTGCCAGCAAGAACAATTCGGAAGATGCGCTCGCGGTGATCAAAAAGTTCCAGCTTGACAAGTATTTCCTGTGCCCGCAGATTTGCTGGCGGCCGAAGAGCCAGGCAATTAAAGCCATTGCCCAGCAGCTGAACATTGGCATGGATACTATTCTGTTTGTCGATGACTCGGAATTCGAGCTGAGAGAAGTGAAGGCGGGCTGTCCGGATGCGCGTGTCTTGAACGCCGAGCACTCCCTCGCCCTTCCCGAAAGAGGCGAGTGCATGGTCCCGATTACCGCCGAAAGCCGGGAACGCCGCAAGCTCTATCAGGTGGAGGCGAACCGGCAGACGCTGGCGCAGAGCTTTAACCATGATTACATGGCATTCCTCCGGCACTGTCAGATTCAACTGACGGTTCGTCCCATGACGGAAGCGAATCTGGAACGCGTCCACGAATTGACCCAGCGCACGAATCAGATGAATTTTTCCGGCAACCGTTACGACCGCGAGGTGCTGCGGAGGTTGCTGTCCAACCCGCACCTGGATACGTTTGTGCTGAGCTGCGAAGACCGGTTTGGCAGCTATGGGGTGATCGGGTTTTCCATCGTGGATCGACGCGAACCCCGCATGACCGATTTGATGTTCAGTTGCCGCATTCAGTCGAAGCGGGTGGAACACGCGTTTTTGGCCGCAATGATCCGCCTCTACGTCGCCGAAACGGGCAAGGATTTCTGGGCCGATTACCGGAAAACTCCGCGCAATGCTCCGTCGGGACAGGTGTTCGCCGACCTTGCCATGGAGGAGACGGAAAACCGGGACGGTGTGCTATCGCTGAGGTTTCGCAAGGACAGAGAGATTCCGGACGACGCTGTCATTGATGTCGTCATGCAAGATGCGATGCGGGGGACGCTAGCGTGAGTGTTCGATCTGGTCTGGGTGCGGCGCGGCGTCGGCTGCTTTGTTCGCTGTACCGGCGCGCTGTATCCCTGGGCAGTGGCGGGCCCATCGTGTCGTTCAGCTTCGACGATTTTCCCCGCACCGCCTATTCGGTCGGCGGGAGGATTCTGGAAGAGTTCGGCATGCGAGGAACCTACTACGCGGCCGCCGGGCTGATGAACACTTCGAACGAACTCGGGGAGCAGTTCCGGGCCGAGGACCTCGATTCGTTGCTCGATAAGGGCCACGAACTGGCCAGCCACACTTACAGCCACATTTCCTGCCGCTCCGTCTCCGGCGCCGTGTTCCGGGCGGACGTGGAGAAGGGCAGAAAGGCAATCGCGGAGGTGGCCGGATCGGACGCCGGGAATTTCGCCTATCCCTTCGGTCACGTCACGCTTCAGGCCAAGCGAACCTTGGATCTCGGTCCCGGCAGCGCGCGAAGCATCGTCCCCGGTTTCAACGGGCCGGAAATCGACCTGAGTCTGCTGCGGGCGAACAGCTTGTATAGCGGTCTCGAGGGGGCAGGACGGGCGGAAGAGTTGATCCTGGAAAACGCAAAAAGGAAGACTTGGCTGATTTTCTACACGCATGACGTGCGCCCAAACCCTTCGGCGTTTGGCTGCACGCCTGCGCTGTTGGAAGCGGCGGTATCCTGCGCTGCCCGCAGCGGTGGCCGGATTCTGACCGTGCGCGAGGCGCTGGCCGAGGCTGGGGTTCAAAATGGGAATCCAAAAGGTCAGGCACTATCTGCGGTTTCGGCGTGATCCGCTCAACGCCTTGAGCTTGCAAGCGTGTTAGGTGAGAGATTTGGCAAGAGGATGCGGTGTCTATGAGCTGCACGATACATGGCGCAGGTGAGGGGATATATCGGAGCGTGTCTGGAACGGGCGCACGACGGTTAAAGCTTCTCCTGATCGCCGCCGGCTGTGACAGCAAGGCTGTCGGAGAGGGATGGAGTTCATTCCAGTGGGTCAGCCGGATTGGAAGACGCCATGACGTCACACTCTTAACTTCTCGCAATAGCAGGACATCAACAGCCCCGCAGCTGCCGGGAGTGCGAGTGATTGAGTGGCCTGATCGCCGCTTGTTCGAAAGGTGGGAGCGCTTCAACAGCATGCTGAAGCCGGGCTACGTAAGTTTCTACGCTCACGCCCGCCGATGGCTTAAGAATCGTCTCCGGTCGGGCGAGAAATTCGATCTGGCGCATCAGATTTCACCTCTGGCACTTCGGTACCCGAGTCCCGCAGCCGGTCTCGGCGTGCCGCTCGTCATCGGACCGCTCGGAGGAAGTATTGAAAATCCCAAGGCCTTTCGGGCGGAGCTTAGCCGGGTTGCGTGGTATACGAAGCTCAGGTCGATCGATGAATGGCGGTTGCACCGCGATCCTTGGTTGCGACACAGCTACGCTCGCGCCGATCGCATCATTTGCGTTGCGCCGTACGTGAAGGACCTGTTGGGGGATTTGCCATCCCATGAAGTGGAATTCATGAGCGAGACGGGAGTAGCGAATCTTCCGCCGGCGCGCGACTCAGCGAGAAACGGCGCAGGACGGCTTCGATTGCTGTTTGTAGGCCGCATCATTCGTTCGAAGGGGGTTCGAGACGCAGTCCGGGCAATGGCGAGACTTGCGGACGTCGACGGCCTCACGTTTGATGTGGTGGGTGACGGAGACGACCTCGCTGCTTGCAAGGAAGAGGCGCGGACGCTAGGCGTAAGTCAGAGGATCACATTTCATGGGAGGCTGCCGCGGAAGGAGATTGATGCGTTTTATGCCGGAGCAGACGTGTTCGTCTTCCCCAGCTTTCGTGAGCCGAGTGGTAACGTCGTCCTCGAGGCGATGAGCCACGGTCTAGCGTTGATCGTAGCCGACCGGGGGGGGCCGGGATTTGTCGTAGATAACGCCTGTGGATTCCGGGTCCCCGTCGTCGATCCCGAGCAATATGTGTCCGAAATCGCTGCGTGCATCCGGAGGCTGGCCCTCGAGCCTGACTTAATCCTCGCGATGGGCACTGCGGCTCGGGAAAAGGTAATTCGGCAGTTCCGGTGGGATGTCAAGGTTGACCGGTTGATGGAACTTTACGATAGGGTCCTGGCTGAATGTGAGACATCGAATGCGCAAGTGGTGTGAAACACAACATAGAATAGGCCGGACAGAGAGACCCAACAAAGAGACCCAGTAGTACATCCCAATTCCGTCCATGCGTACATGTCCGCTTGTCTTGGTCCGAGCCTGCCCTTTAGGCCCCTAGTTTTCCGCCCGGTGGCTTTGTACCTTAGAGTCCGAAAGTCACAAAAATCGGCAACGGGGGCTTCCATGGGTTGTTTTTTTCGTTGCTTCGTTCTTGCGCTGGCGACGTTAGGGGTGGCTAGCACTCTTTCCGCGAGCACGGGCGGAACTTGTCCGTCGGGCTCCACCTATCTGAATCCGGCAACCAACACGCTGACCACACTATCCAGTCTAGGAGTCACAGGCTGCTACTTCGTCGCCGCCAACGGAGCAGATACGAACAACGGAAGCAGTGAAGCAACGCCTTGGGCGCACGCGCCGGGGATGCCGAGCTGCGCGAGCATGTGTGCCGGGGTCACGCCAGCAGCGGGCACCGGATTCATCTTTCGCGGAGGGGATACATGGGGATCGACCAACTATTTTGTGATTAAGAACGGCGGGTCCAGCGGTTCTCCTGTCTACTACGGCGTGGATCAGACATGGTACACCGGAAGCGCATGGAGCAGGCCTATATTCAGCATTGCCGGCAGCCTGCCAAACGTGAACTCCTACAGCGAATCGCTGATTTTCGATTTTGAAGCGGGATGGGTGACGGTGGATTGGTTTGAAATCACAGGAGGAACATGTAGTGCGGCGCCCGTGTCCCAGAACTATTTCTGGAATGGCAGTACGTATGACGGCATTGTGGTGACCAACGGCTACTTCCACGCTTTTCAGCCCCCCTCGGGCGGATGCGGGTCTGTCAAGGTCGGCGACGGCAACAACCCGGGTGTCTGGATTTACTCTCAAATTGCCTCCAGCAACTCCAACTGCCACGGCGCCTTTGAGTACAACGTGGTCGATGGAACCGACGGTTCGGGCGCGAAGGGGTATCTGACGATCGCCGCCGATCCTTCACCTTGCGCCACATTTGCTTACAATGTCATTCACGATGTGTGCTCCGGAATTGGCGGCAACTTCACGCTTGCCCATGATAATGTGATCGGCAACTTTGGCGGCCAGATCGGCCAATTCGAGTGCTCCTCTTCATCCACCATCCACAATCACGCCATCCGCTCGAACAACGATGCAACCATCTACAACAACAACCTGTACGCAACCGAGGGTGAGGTCATTAGCGTCAACCCGCAATCCGGCGGGCCGGGTTCCGCTATCTATAACAATGTCCTGTGGGATAACAACGCGTCGGCCATCGACATCGGGGATAACGGGACCGGTACGACGGGTTCCGTAAGTATTTTCAACAATACCATTGAGCAGCAAACGGGCGGATCATTTGACTATGGAAACTGTATTAACCTGGAAAATGACATAGGTTCACTGCTGGTTGAGAACGAGCACCACATTTTTGCTTCTGGCTCGTCAACCGGGTGCATTCTGGCAGCTAATTCCCCGTTCAACACTGAGGGAAAAGGTAAAGCCTCCACTCTGACCTACAATTCGGCTAACGATCTTTTCCAGACTTTGGCGCAGGCAAACGCTGCCGGATACACGAATTCCCAAACTAACGCTTATTCTCCAACGGCTCCAAACAGCCCGACCGTGGGAATGGGCGTGACCGGAATCGCACCCGGCGAAGCGATTGATACAACCTACGCATGTACTGAGGCGACCATAAGTGGAGTGGTTCAAGTGTCATGCCCTGTGCTACCAACGGTTGCGCGGGCTACCGGCGGAACCTGTACGGCTGGCGTGCTGGGGTGCGCGGATGCTGGGGCCTACGAATTCGGTGTGGGACAGGGCGCGCCCAATGCCCCTTCAGGGCTTCAGGCGGTGGTTCAGTAGCTTCGTTTGATCTTTTTTGGAACCACACCGAAACGCCCATTCCAATCACCGTCGGTAACAGGCGTCGAGTCCAGTCAAAATCGGAAACCCGCCGAACTACATCGGTGGTCCGCGAATCTACACTTCGAAGTGTTTTGCGGATTAGCCAGACTGGGGCCTTGGTTTCCGACCGCATACGCTGGCCCCGCCGTCAAAGAGCCAACAGCCGAATAAATCATGGGACGTGAGCACCTAAAATTCGGCGGGGGTGTATCGGAGACCTTCCTCCACCCGTTTGTTCTGATCGTGGTTCTCATCGCGGGAGTCTTGATATGCGTGTGGCCACGGCGGAGGGCTATTGTTCCATTTCTCGCAGCAGCCATTCTCATTCCTGCTGACCAAGTTCTGCTGATCGGGCCGGCGCATTTTCCTATGCTGAGGCTTTTGGCCCTATTCGGCATGGTTCGAATGGTCAGGGATAAGGTTTCTTCGAAGAGGCCCGTGTTCAGTCACGGCATGAACAGGATTGATTGGGCGGTCATTTTATTGACCGTCCTCACCGCCGTGAACGGAGTCCTGTTGTTCCAGGAGTTCGCCGCGGCTTTCAACCAGTTGGGAAATCTCTACACTGTCTTCGGCGTGTATTTCCTGCTGCGTTTCCTGATTCGGGACGAAGAAGATGTCTTGCGCGCCATTCAGACGCTGGCCTGCATCGCGGCTATCGTTGCCGCGGTTATGACGTACGAAGTTGCGACCGGGCACAACCCGTATGCCATGTTGGGAGGAGCGCAAGTCGCAAATTATGCGTCGCTCGAGATGCGCGACGACCGCTTCCGCGCCCAAGGGCCCTTCGGGCATTCGATCCTTGCTGGAACCTTTGGCGCGGTCCTGATGCCGCTGTTTGTAGGATTGTGGTGGAAGAGCAGGAAGCATCGCAAGATCGCGGCCCTGGGCATCGTTTCCGCCACCGTAATTACATTGGCCTGCAACTCCAGCACCCCGGTTTTGGCTTATGGGGCCGGTGTGCTGGCTCTTTGCCTGTGGCCGGTGCGCCGATGGATGCGCGCCATCCGGTGGGGAATTGTGCTTACCGTGGTTTCCCTCCATCTAGCGATGAAGGCGCCAGTTTGGCATTTGATCGCCAGGGTCGATATCACCGGCGGCTCGTCGTCCTGGCACCGGTTTATGCTGGTTGACCAATGTATTCGCCATTTTGGCGATTGGTGGCTGGTGGGCGTAAAAGACACGAGCGTCTGGGGCTGGGACATGTGGGACACAGCCAATCAGTACGTTGGCCTGTGCGACAGTTCCGGGCTTCTTCCTTTTCTGTTATTTCTGGCGGTCCTGGTTTACGGCTTCAAGTACTTAGGACGGGCACGGCGTGCGGCGGGAAAAGACAAAAAGATGGCGCTTCTCGCTTGGGCGTTGGGGTCCGCGCTGTTTGCCAATGTGGTTGCTTTCTTTGGCATTGCTTACTTCGATCAAACCACGGTCGCGTGGTACGCGCTGCTCGCCATGATCTCCGCGGCGATTGCGGTTCGCCCGAAAACGGAACCGCACGAGGGAAAGTTCAGAGCTCACTGGGATGAGGCAGGTCTGGCCGCGCAACTCGCGGAAGAAGCACCTCGTTTGACGACGACGGAAGCGGAGAACATTTGCCACGAACTGGGGAAATAAGAGCCTCGGGAAATAATGGGCGCGCGGCAGTACATCACATAATGAAATCAGTATCTTCCAGTCCGGCCTCGGTTCGCAATCTCGCCCATACCATCGGGCGGAATACCGTCTTCGGAGTGATTTCCAGATTCGTCCAGGTGGCAACCCGCCTGGTGACTATTCCGATTGTGATCGCCCATCTCGGCCTGGGAGGCTATGGGATCTGGGCGATCATCATGACCACCGCGGCCTATATGCGCTTTGGCAGCGTGGGCATTAAGTCGGCCTTCCAGAAATATGTGGCGGAGGCGACGGGCAACGGCGACTTCGAGACGGCAAACAAGCTTCTGAGTACGGGCTGCGCCGCCATGCTGGGACTGTCGGTCGCGGTGTTGATCCCGATAGCCTGGTTCTCCACCGCGCTGGCGCGGGCCGCCGGAGTGCCGCCCGAATTTCTGCACGCCGCGGCCCAGTCCACCACCGTGCTGGCCTTGATCATGGTTCTGTCCAACGTGGGCGCCGTGTACGAGGCCATCGTGATGGGCGGCCACCGGATTGACCTGGCCAGGAACTACACGACCTTCTTTTCGGTAGCCGAAGCAGTGGCCATTGTGATTCTTCTGCATTTTGGGTATGGCCTGTTTGCCATGGCCTCGGTCATGGCGGCTTCCGAAGTCGGCTTTGTACTCTGCTGTTATGTCAGCTCGAAGAAGATTTTGCCGCAGATAAGAGTAGCCCGTGCCTTTGTCACCAAGAGCGCAATCCCAGAACTGGTTCGGTTCGCAGGCAGCTATCAACTGGTAAATGTCCTCGAAGTGCTTTATGTCTCTATTCTTCCGGTGGCGATATTGCGGGTCTTTGGCGCGGATTCGGCAGGCATCTATGCCATCGCCGTCCGACTGGTGGGGTCGGCCGTCATGCTGTCGGATTCCTTCCTTATTCCCATCCTCTCCGGGGGGGCGATGGTGTATGCGTCCGGCTCCCAGGAAGAAATGCGAAAGCTCATTACCAAGTCCTTCAAAATCACCCTGGGTTTGTGCCTGTTTCCGCTGACGTTCATCGCGATTTTCGGGCCGACGATGGTGTTTGCCTGGACTGGACAGGCGGATTCGTCGTTGCGAGTCGCTCTCTGGCTGGTATGTGCTGCGGGCTTCTTTCAGGCCTTCTCCGTGCTGGGACTGGTGTTGTACCGGGTTTCGGGAAATGCGCTGCTCGACAACATCCGCCAGGCTCTGCGAATTGTGTGCCTGCTCTCGATTGTCGCCTTCGCGCGACAGTCGGGATTCTACGGAGTGCTGGCGGGATTGGCGTTCACCGAATTCGTCGGAATGGTCTTCATGGTATATGCCATCACCAAAACCTTTCACGCCTTTCACCCGAGAGCGTTGCTGCCCGATGCCTTGAAATTGACCATGGCGACTGCCGCCGTTCTCGCGGCTGGTTTGATCGCTTCGCGGATACCGCTTCCCGCCTTCGCGAATGTTCGCTGGCAGGCGGTTTTGGATTTAGCCAAGGTGTCCCTGGTTTCGTTGCTGGCCGCGTGGCCGGCGCTCGTGCTGACTAAATCTGTAACCGGCGCCGAGGGCAGGGCTCTCATCGGCATTGTGCTTCCCCAACGGGTGAGCGCCGAGCCGCGCTGCGCCGAGAGTGTGATCTAGTCCCCATGAATGTGGCAGAAGAGAATGCTGTCGGCGGAGATCCGCTCGCCGCGATCCTGGGGATTCGCACCCGGCTGAACAGCGTCTGGCTGCGTTGTACGTATCCCTTTGCCGAGTTCGGCCGGGGCGTCTCCGTGCATGCCTCGTGCGATATTCGGCGGTCCGTGTCGCCGGAGATCCGATTAGGCGACGACGTCTATCTGGCTCCGGGCGTGTGGCTCGACGTCACGACCGGCTCCCGACATCCCGAGCCGAAGATCGTGATCGGAAATGGATGTGCGATTGGACGGCGTTCCACCCTCTCCGCCAGAAATCGGATCGTGCTGGAAGCGGAGGTACTGCTCGCACCTTCGGTGTTGATCATGGACCATAACCATGAATTTTCCAATCTCGGCCTTTGTAATCTCGTGCAGCCCGCACAGGCGTCGGGTGCCGCCAGCGGTGGACGAGTCTTTATCGGGAAAAACTGCTGGCTCGGCATAGGCTCTGTGATCGCGTGCGGCGTCGAAGATCTCACCCTCGGACGCAACAGCGTGGTCGGTGCGAATGCTGTCGTGACCAGCAGCTTTCCTCCTTTCAGCCTGATCGCCGGGAACCCGGCGAAACTCATCAAGACGTATGACCAACACAGCGGGAAATGGGTGAAACCAATAGGTGAAAATAAATGAGCAGCACGCTTGAGACGGTGAGCGAAACCGAGACATCGGCAAACACGACCGATGCAACCGGCCGGCAAGCCGAAGCATGTTCAATTTGCGGCGGGGACCAATTGGTCGATTTGCTGGTCGCGCCCGACCGGTTTCATTTGCGTCAGGAGTTGTACCGCTTGATTCGCTGTGAAACCTGCGGCGGCGTGTGGCTGGCCAGCCCGCCGCGGCCCGAGGAAATGGGGCGCCATTACACCGAGGACTACCACAAGGCCATTGTTACCGCGGGAGAAGGCGAGGCCACCAATCGCTGGAAAGACCAGGTCAAACTGATTTCGCGGTACAAATCCGGAGGGGCGATCCTTGACATCGGCTGCAGTTCCGGTGGCTTCCTGAGCACGATGAAGGGATCGGGCTGGAAGCTGTACGGAATCGAAATGGAGGAATCGACGGCGCAGCGGGCCCGGTCAACCACTGGGGCGGAAGTCTTTCTGGGAGATGCGGTAGCGGCCCCGTTCCCGCCCGCCAGCTTCGACGTCATCACCTGCTTCGATGTTCTCGAGCACGTCTACGCTCCTCGCCACTTTCTGGCGAAGGTGCTGGAATGGCTGAAGCCCGGCGGCATCTTCTACGCCATGATGCCGAACATCGATTCCTGGGAAGCACGCCTGTTTGGCAACCACTGGTTCGGGCTTGAGCTGCCGCGGCATCTGTCGCATTTTTCGCCCCGTTCCCTCCGTTACCTCATGACCCAGCTTGGGTTCGAGGAGGTCTGCGTTAAAACGCCGGTTGTTTCCTACATGGAGCGCAGTGTGGGATATGTCTGTTCCAGTCTTGCCGAGAAGATTGGGTTTTCGCCATCGTCTCAGGCAAAACCCAAACCGGTGAGCCTTCCGCTGAGGTTTGTTCGCAAGGGCTTGCGTGTCGCCGTTTTTAGGCCTTTTGCCCAACTCGCTTCCGTTGCTGGCGCCGGCCCCAGCATGGAAGTGGTTTTCAGGAAGGTCCCAGGTGTACACCCGCAATGATCGAGCCACGCTGAATCGAAGGGTCACTCAAGAAAAGACACTCAAGAAAAGATCGTCGAAGAATCAATGAACAAAACGACCCATCGCGTTTTTGAGGATCCACTTTCGTGGACCACACGCATCGCCAACAAGTTCCGCAGCCAGTGGATGCTGTGGACTTACCCGTTCGCGTCCGTAGGCACGAACCTCTGCGTTCATTACTCCTGCGACCTGAGCCGGTCGATCGCTCCCCACATTAAAATCGGCGATTCGGTTTTGCTCGACCGCGACGTGTGGCTCAACATCCCAATTCTGCCCAAGAGCCGCGAGCCCGTGATTCTGCTCGAGGAGGGCTGCAAGGTGGGAAGGCGCTGCGTGATTTCGGCAAGGAACCGGATTCATTTCGAGCGCAACGTCGTCTTCGCCCCTTCCGTCCTGGTCATGGATCATAATCACGCCTTCGAAGACGTAAACGTTCCCATCAAGCGGCAGGGAATCACGCCGGGAGGCACGATCCGGATCGAAGAGGGATGCTGGATTGGTTTCGGAGCCGCGATCGTCTGCGGCAAGGGCGAACTCGTGATTGGAAGAAACTCCGTGATCGGCGCCAATGCCGTGGTGAGCCGGAGCGTGCCTCCGAACTCGGTTGTGACCGGCAACCCCGGGCGGGTGGTCAAGCAGTTTGACCGCTCGAAGGGAGAGTGGGTCCTGGGATCGAACGCGCTCACCGCAACGCAGGGGCGCTGAACATACTATGATTTCCGTGATCATCCCCGCGCACAACGAGAGTTCCGTGATCGCCCGGACCTTGAAAGCGATCACCGATGGCGCCCAGCCGGGTGAGTTGGACATCGTCGTCGTTTGTAACGGATGCACCGACGATACAGCATCCGTGGCGCGCGGCTTTGGCCCCTCTGTGCGCGTTATCGAGACCGACATCGCGAGCAAGACGCACGCTCTCAACCTTGGCGACGAAGGCGCCCGGAGTTTTCCCCGCATCTACGCGGATGCGGACATTGTGATTACAGTAGAGACGGTTCGGGCTTTAGCGCGCCGCCTGGAACGGGGAGACGTGCTTGTTGCCGCCCCAACGCCGGGCTTCGATTTTGCCGGTTGCTCCTGGCCGGTTCGCGCCTGCTACGACATCCGGTCGCTCCTTCCATCGGCGCAGGAAGGCATCGGCGGCTCTGGTGTGTACGCCCTATCTGAGGCTGGACGCGGACGCTTTCGTGAGTTTCCCGCGTTGACCGCGGATGATGGCTACGTCCGGATCCAGTTTCAACCGATGGAACGTGAAACCCTTCGGTCCGTTCGTTCGACGGTTTTTCCGCCGCGCACCCTTAAGGATCTGATCGCTACCAAGACCCGGGCCCACTATGGCTCATTCGAACTGGCAAGCCGGTTTCCGAGACTCTGGCAAAACCGGGGCGAAAGCAACAATCGATCACTCCTCCGTTTGTTCAGAGATCCGCCGTTGTGGCCGAAGCTGGCGGTCTACTGTCTGGTTACAACCATCGCGAAGCGCCGCGCCCACCGCCGTCTTCGTGGTAGAACCGCGAGTTGGGAGCGGGACGACACCTCGCGCGTCACCGCCTAGCGTTCTGCATTCCGTTACACACTTCGCCACCGCGCCTCCGAGAAGTGAGCGTCCACCAAGATGCACCCCAACAAGATGCGCCAGACAATGACCACGGCCTTGGCGGCCACCATCGGACTGGCAGGCTCGGCGGTCTACTTCTCACCATGGCTCTGGCGGCGCTATCGCATGAACCGCGTGAGAAAAGAAGTAATCAAGAACCGGATTCTCGCGCTGACCTATGACGACGGTCCCAGCAGTTCGCTTACCCCGCAGGTTCTCGATCTGCTCCAATGCCGGAGCGCACGGGCTGCGTTCTTTATGCTGGGCCGGCAGGCGCGGCAACTTCCGCACATTGCCGACCGGGTCGTTGGGGAAGGTCATGACGTCGGCTGCCATTCCGACCAACACATTAATGCCTGGAAAGCTCTGCCTTGGGAAGCCGTCGCCGACATCGATGCCGGGTACGAACGCCTTTCCCCATGGGTTCAACCAAACGGAATGTTCCGTCCGCCGTATGGCAAAATGACCCTCCCAACCTATTGGTCGATCCGCCGACGTGGGGCCCCAGTGTGGTGGTGGACCCTCGATTCCGGAGATACCCACGACGTTCTGCCTAGCCCAGGCCAGGTCGCCGACCGGCTGCGGCGCGACGGAGGTGGCATCGTCTTGATGCACGACCTGGACCGGACGCAGCCGCGAAACGAGTTTGTGCTCGAATTGACCGCAGCGCTTTTGGATGTCGCTCAACGCGACTCTTACCAGATCCTGCCGCTCAGGGAAATATGCGGGTGAAACAGCCCCAGAAGCGCACCAAAGTCTTGGCGGTCGCTTCGAGCGGCGGACACTGGGTCCAGTTGCGGCGGGTGGTTCCGGCGTTCGCGGATTCCGAAATTGTCTATGTCACGGTGCTCGAATCGTATCGCTCGCAGGTGCCGGAAAGCAGGTTTTACGCCGTGAACGACGCCACCCGCTGGAACAAGCTCGCCTTGCTGAGGCTGGCGTTCAGGCTGGCCTGGATTATCGGCAAAGAAAGGCCTTCCGTAGTCATATCCACGGGCGCGGCCCCCGGGTACTTCGCGATTTTGCTCGGACGCTGGTTCGGAGCAAGAACGATTTGGATCGACAGCATGGCCAACATCGAAGATCTCTCCATGTCGGGGGCGCGCGCCGGGCGCTATGCGGACCTCTGGCTCACGCAGTGGCCGCACCTGGCCAAAGCCGAAGGCCCTTATTACGGAGGTTCCGTCCTGTGATCTTTGTCACCGTTGGCTCCCAGGAGCCGTTTGATCGTCTGATTCGCGCCGTCGACGAATGGGCGAGATTGCGCGCCCGCTCCGACGTGTTCGCCCAGATTGCGAGTTCGTCGTTCTCTCCCCGGCACATCGAATTCACGCAGTTTATCGAGCCCGCGGATTTCAACCGCATCATCCGGCAGGCGCGCGTCATCGTGGCTCATGCGGGCATGGGGTCGATCATTTCGGCGCTCGAACTGGGCAAGCCCATTGTCGTAATGCCCAGGCGCGCGGACTTTCGCGAAACCCGCAACGACCATCAGGTGGCGACCGCCGAACGTTTCGGCGCGCAGGGGCGAATCATCGTGGCGAACGACGAGCAGGATTTGCCGGCCAAGCTCGATCATGCCCTTACTCTGGGCGACAGCGCTCGAATTCAAGCCCAGGCTTCGCCGCGCCTGATCGCGACGATTCGTGACTTCCTCGAAGGCCGTCCGTACCGACTGGAGCCGGCAATGCCTGGGGCGAGAAGCGAGGCGCCCCCAGTCAAGTCGGGGGTGGCATCGTTGCTTCCCGTGGAGAGCCGCACGGTTTCGAAGTAAGGAAGCACCAACTTCCCTATGTGTGGAATTACAGGACACTGGGCATACGCGGGCCGGGACCTCGGCGCGGCCGAGTTCCGGACATTTACCGACAGTCTCGCGCATCGCGGGCCGGATGGGCGTGGCCTGGAACATTTCTCATCTGATCGCTTGTGGCTGGGCCACCGGCGGCTGGCCATCATCGACGTGTCGGAGCGCGGCCGTCAGCCCATGTCCTACGAGAACGGGCGTTACTGGCTCACTTTCAACGGAGAAATTTACAACTTCATCGAGCTGCGCGAAAGTTTGCGCCAGCTCGGGCATCGCTTTGTGACGAAGTCGGACAGCGAAGTCGTTCTCGCCGCCTTCGCCGAATGGGGAGCGGAGTGCCAGTTGCGCTTCAACGGCATGTGGGCTTTCGCGATTTGGGATGCGCAGGACAAGCGCCTGTTTCTGTCCCGCGACCGCTTCGGCGTCAAGCCGCTGCACTATGCCGATGTCGAGGGCTGCTTCTCGTTCGCCTCCGAACTCAAGCCTTTCCGGCAGCTCTCCTGGTGCCCTGGCGGTCTCGATGAGCGGGTGCTCGCCGAAACGCTGCGCAATGTTGTAGGGCAGGAATGCACACCGCACACGCTGCTCTCCGGAGTGAAACGGTTGCCGGGCGGACATTGCATGACCGTAGCGGCGGAGGGAATAAGCATCGCGCGCTGGTGGAACACGCTCGAACACCTGCCCGTGCCGCCCTCGGATCTGGCGGGCCAGTCGGAGCGCTTTCGCGAAATTTTTCTCGACGCATGCCGGCTGCGGCTGCGCAGCGACGTGTCGATCGCCACGTCCCTCAGCGGAGGTCTGGATTCGAGCGCGGTCGCCTGCGCCATTTCCGAGCTGGGCCGGCGTGGCGCGGTCGATCACGTCCCGGCGGATTGGCAGCAGGCGTTTGTCGCTTGCTTTCCCGGCACCGGTCTCGACGAGCGAAGCTATGCCGAGCAGATCATCGCGCACACCGGCATGCGGGCGCATTACTCGACGGTCGATGTCAACGTCGCGATTGAGGACATCGAGAAGGTGATCTTCGATCTCGAGGACATCTGGTATGTGCCGCTGGTGGGAGCGTGGTCCATCTACCGGAAAATGCGGCGCTCGGGCATGCGCGTCAGCCTCGATGGCCACGGCGCCGACGAGTTTCTCGGCGGCTACCATTTCTTTGTTCAGGCGGCGATCGAGGAGCAGTTTGGGACGGCCTTCCGGCTGGGCCGCTACCTTGACCTGAACCGGGTTCGCGCCGGTTTGGCGGGGGGGACCAAAGTCGGAGGCAGTGGCGAACTCCTGGCGCATGGCGGCATTGCATCCGATCTCCGCGGCCTGGCCCGGCGCGTCATCACGCGCGGCTTGGAACAGCTTGGCATTCTGGATCCGCTGAGAGTGGCCCGCACGCGCGGCCAGTCCTGGCTATCTGGTGGATCGCCAGCCGGGCCGATTCTGCCACGTTTGGCAGGCTCCGGGGCAACTCTCGACAGTGGCGTTCAGCAGCAAGGTCCCAGAGAGGCGTCGGCGTTGCAGAAGATGCTATTCGAGTTTTTCCATATCACCGTTCTGCCCACGTTCTTGCGCTGCATTGACCGGGCTTCCATGGCGCACGGCATCGAGGTGCGCATGCCGTTCATGGATTGGCGTCTCGTGACCTTTGGCTTTGCCTTGCCCGACGAAAGCAAAATCGGTGGAGGCTATACCAAGCGCGTCTTGCGTTCGGCGATGCACGACCTCATGCCTGATACCGTCCGCCTGCGCACCAGGAAAGTCCACTTTTCGTCTCCGATCAACGACTGGGCCCGCCAGGGTTTGAGCTCCTGGCTGCTTGACATCGCAGCGAGTCGGTGCTTCCGCGAAGCATCCGCGTGGAATGGCAAGGCCGCACAGGTCGCCGTGGAACAGGCGGTGGCAGGGAACGCGAGCATCGATCCGGTTTGGCCGGTCATTAACGCCTACGTGCTGCAAGAGCGTTTCAAGGCCGCGGGGCAGGCCGAACTGCCTAAGCCGGCCCACGCGTGATCTCCTCGATGGATGAACTGTCCTTACTCACCGAGCAGCCCCTGACGCCGCGCTTGCCCGTCAGGTCTTCGACGCAGGAGTGTGCTCAGCCGGTGACGGCCTCCGCTGCGGACATAAACGAGTTTCGGGCGAACTTGGCCGTCGTCAAGAAATACCGCCGGAGCCTTCTCACCCGAATGCGACAAGCTGCCGGGCGTCAATTGTCGATCCCCTTAGCGATCTCGCACGGACTGCGAGGAATCGGCCGCTATGGTCCTGGCGTGAAGAAGCACTGCAACATTGGCCTTCTCGAGCAGTTTCGCCATCTGGCCTCGGACAATTTTTCGTACCGCATCTTGCCCGAAGACTTCTACATGTATCAGTTGTATCTGGCCGAAAACCGCAGACTGAGAGCCGGACACTTTGCCTTCTCGGAGATTTTGCCGGCGCAGCAGTACCTCATCGATGCCATGGGTTGCGAGGATTTTCCCCGGCTCCGCGGCAAACATCGCTTTGCCGAGCGCTGCTCCGAACTTGGACTTGCGTCGGTGCCAGTGCTCGCCGAATTCGCCGATGGAAAAATGACTGCACACTCGCCCACGAACGGGGCACGCGGCGCGGCATTCCCCCCTGCGGATCTGTTTTCAAAGCCTTCCGAGTACTGGTGCGGCATCGGTGCGAACCTGTGGCTTTACAAGTCTCAGGGCAGATATGTCAACGCGGTGTCCGGTGAAAATCACGACGAGGAAACGCTCATCGCAAAGCTCTGCGCCGATTCGATGTCAGACCGAATCATCCTGCAGGAGAAACTTTCCAACCATTCGTCAATGGCCGGTTCGCTTACCCGTGGCGGACTAGCGACCGTCCGTCTGGTAACCTGCCGCACTCCCTCCCGTTCGATCGACTTCTTGCCTCCCGCGATACGAATGCCGGTTGGGCAAGCGATCGTCGACAACATCGCGCAAGGCGGTCTTGCGGCGCCGATCGACTTCGCGACCGGAGAAATCTGCGGTCCCGCGATTCAAAAAGACAAAGCAATTGGAATTTCCCGGTTCATGAAACATCCCGATACGGGCGCCGATCTCGTCGGTCTGCAGTTGCCGTACTGGAGAGAGGTGCTCGATCTCGCCAGGCAAGCTCACTTGGCGTTTCCGAGCATGCCTTTCGTGGGTTGGGACATCGCCATCTTGAGTCACGGCCCGGTTGTGCTCGAAGGCAATTCGTGGTGGGATGTGGATCTCACCCTGCTCCCACACGGCATATCGCTGTCCGATACGCAATTCATCCCGTACTACAATTACCATTTCAAAATGGCAGCCGCGAAGGCGAGCTGAGGCAGGGCCGATCGAAACATGCTGACAACCGATATCGAACAAGAAATCCGCAACTTCTTAGTCGACACGTTCCTCTTTGGCCGCAGCGAAACGCTGCTCGACGACGCGCCCCTTATGGACAAGGTGATCGATTCCCACGGGGTCGTCGAACTGGTTGTCTTTCTTCAGGAGCGTTTCGCCATTCGAGTGGAGGACGAGGAAGTGACAACGGACAACCTCGACTCGGTAAACAAACTGGTTGCCTACGTCGAAAGAAAGCTCGCAAGCCATGCGTAAACCGGGCGCTTGGCTGCGGGTTGCAGATCCTGCTCCGCACATCGGGACAGCGGCGACGGAGTTCTTCTATGTCATACATAATAAATGAGTTGCGGTGCACTCTTGTTCGGCGGTCAAGATCGGTATTTTCGCTGTGTTGAGCCACAGACGTGATATCATTTTTCTAGATTCCTCCCCCTTTTTGATCCTCCCCGAACGCGTTTGCGGTTTTGCCGGCAGCGGCAAGAATAAATTTCAGTGAGGTTCTCACAAAACTATGCTTGAAACTGCGATCCTTGGCGCGGGTCCCTATGGACTCTCAATCGCGGCGCATTTCCGGCGTCGTGGAATATCCTTCCGCATTTTTGGCCGCCTGATGGACAGCTGGAGGACGCACATGCCCAAAGGCATGTGCCTCAAGTCCGACGGCTTCGCCTCGAACATCTACGATCCCGACGGCGACTTTACGCTGCGGCATTTCTGCGCCGAGCAGGGCATCGAATACTCCGATGCCGGGCTGCCGGTACGGCTCGACACCTTCAGTGCCTATGGTCTTGCCTTTAAGGAACGAAAGGTGCCGGAACTGGAAGACAAGCTGGTCACCGGCTTGGACCGTTTGCCCAACGGATTTCGTCTGACCCTCGACAATGGCGAAATCTTTAGCGCTCACCGGGTTGTGCTGGCCGTTGGCATCACCCACTTCGAGCATCTGCCCTCTGACTTGGCGAATCTGCCGCCGGAATTTCTGTCGCACAGTTTCCGCCATCACGATCTGGAGCCGTTCCGCGGCCGCGACGTGGTAGTCATTGGCGGCGGATCCTCGGCAACTGATCTAGCTGGGCTGCTCCATGAAGCCGGCTCTGACGTGCAGCTGATTTCTCGTCGAACCGAATTGAAATTCCACGGCAGGCCGCAGCCGGGCCAACCCGGCTTGTGGCAGAGCATTAAACGTCCGCAATCTGGCATTGGCCCCGGCTGGCGGTTGCGCTTCTGCGCCGACGCGCCCATGGTATTTCATCACCTTCCTGAGAGCCTCCGCCTGGAAGCGGTCCGGCGAATCCTGGGCCCTTCCGGAGGATGGTTTGCCAAAGACAAAGTCATTGGGAAGGTCCCACTTCTTCTGGGATATACGCCGCAGCGCGCCGAGGTCCAGAATGGCCGCGTGAAGCTTCATCTTCGCGCCGCGGACGGGAGCGAGCGTGAAGTCCTCACTGAGCACGTCATTGCGGCAACCGGCTACAAAGTCGACCTGGATCGATTGCGATTCCTCAGTCCGGAACTCCGCTCGAAGCTCAAGCTCGTCAATGGCTCCCCTGCGCTCTCGTCCAGTTTCGAGTCGTCGATGCCCGGCCTCTATTTCGCTGGGCTTACGGCCGCCAACAGCTTCGGACCCGTGATGCGCTTCGCTTTCGGTGCAGGCTTCGCCGCGCGCACTTTGACGCGCGCAGTGTCGAAGTCACTGGCGCGGCAGCCGGCGTCGATTTCGATTTCGGTTTCAGGCAGGCGTGAACTGCGCGAAATAAAAGCGCCGGAACCGCGCGAGAAGGCCGGAGCGGCTTCCCAGGGATCCTAAGACAGTCAACCAGTCCGGTGACACCCGAAGTGGAACGCATGAAGAGAGAGACCATCGCGATTCACGCCGGCTACGACGGCGATGCCACCACGCAGGCCGTCGCGGTGCCGATCTATCAGACCGTCGCGTTTGAGTTCGAAAGCGCCGAGCATGGCGCGGCTCTTTTCAACCTGGAAGTCCAGGGCAACATCTACACCCGCATCGGGAATCCGACCAACACAGTCCTCGAAAAGCGCGTGGCCGCGCTCGAAGGCGGAGTCGATGCCCTGAGCGTCAGCTCCGGCATGGCCGCCATCGAGTACTCGCTCATCAACATCGCAGAGTTAGGCAACAACATCGTTTCTACTCCGCAACTCTATGGCGCCACCTACACGTTGCTGGCGCATATCTTCCCCAAGCGTGGGATTGAAGGACGCTTTGCCAGGACCGACCATCCCGAAGACGTTGAAAAGTTGATCGACGAAAATACGCGCGCGGTCTATTGCGAGAGCGTCGGCAATCCCGCGGGCAACGTTGCCGATATCGAGGGCCTGGCGCGAGTCGCGCATAAACATGGCGTGCCCCTGGTCGTCGACAACACAGTCGCGACTCCAATTCTTTTGCGGCCGATCGAATATGGCGCCGATGTCGTCGTTCATTCCATGACGAAATTCATGGGAGGACACGGCACCACGCTCGGCGGAATGATCGTGGACGGCGGCAAGTTTCCCTGGCGGCAGTATCCCGAAAAGTTCTACATGCTGAACCGGCCGGAAATCGCCTATCACGGTGTGGTCTACGTCGATCACTATGGCGACGCCGCGTATGTGGCGCGTTGCCGGACGGTTTGCCAGCGCAATACCGGCGCAACGCTGTCTCCTTTCAGCGGCTTTCTCTTGCTGCAGGGAGTCGAGACGCTTGCTCTCCGCGTCGAACGCCATATCGAGAACGCCCGCGAGGTCGCGGAGTTCCTGCGCCGCCATCGCACGGTCGAATGGGTCAATTACGCGGGATTCCCCGACAACCCTCTGTATCCCATGGCGCAGCGTTATCTGGGTCCCAACCGCTGCTCGCTCTTGACGTTTGGAGTGAAGGGCGGCTTCGAGGCGGGAACGAAATGTTTCAATGCCCTGAGCCTGTTCAAGCGCATGGTCAATATGGGCGACGCCAAGTCGCTGGCGTGTCACCCCGCGTCCACCACGCATCGCCAACTCAAGCCGGAAGAACAAGCGAAAGTGGGTGTGACCCCGGAAATGATCCGGCTGAGCGTGGGCATCGAACACATCGACGACATTCTTGCTGACCTCTCCCAGGCACTGGACAAGACCACAACGTGAGACTCGCGGAAATCATCGCGATTAACGATTTGGGAGGCACGTCATGGCGTTGCTAATCGACGGAGGCCGGATTCCGCCTCGCTGGGCGGAGAAGAAGGGGCTGCATCCCGTACGGCCCAACGGACGTTACGACTCTGGGGCGGAGTGCGTCAAGATCGCTTTCATCAATAACATGCCCGACCCCGCGCTCGAAGATACGGAGATGCAGTTCATGGAGCTTCTCGATGCCGCTGCCCGCGAGGTTCCCGTGCACCTCAAGCTTTACTCGCTGCCTAAGGTTCCCCGCGGCGTTCGCGGCCAGCAGCACCTGAACAACTTCTATTCCGGCGTCGACGATCTTTGGAACCAGCGGTTTGACGCTGTCATCCTGACAGGCACCGAGCCGCGTCAGTCCGACTTGCGCGCGGAGCCATATTGGTCTGCCTTGACCGATGTTCTCGACTGGGCCGAGCGCAACACGGCTTCGACAATCTTGTCCTGCCTGGCCGCGCACGCTGGCGTTCTGCACAGCGACGGAGTCCGACGTCACCCGCTACCGGACAAACAATTCGGCGTTTTCGAATCGGCGAAAGTCTGTGATCACGAACTTACCCGGCACGCAACCCGGCCGATGCGGTTTCCACATTCTCGGTGGAACGAGGTGCGAGAAGACGCACTGACCGCCTGTGGCTATGACGTTCTGACCAAGTCCTCGCAAGCCGGCGTCGACTTGTTCGTGAAGCAGAAGAAGCAAAGCCTGTTCGTGCATTTCCAGGGTCATCCCGAATACGAAGCGCGGACTCTGTTGAAGGAATACCGCCGGGACATCAAGAGATTCCTGCGCCAGGAACGGGAAACCTATCCCACGATGCCGCACGGATACTTCGACGGGCCAGAGGCGAGACTTCTCGCGGAGTTTCAGGAAACTGTTCTTGCCCATCCCCGTGAGGAGCAGATGGTATTCTTTCCTGACGCGGTTGTTGCCGGCGCGTTGCGGAACACCTGGCAGTCCTCGGCTACGTGCGTTTACCGCAACTGGCTGCAGTATGTTTTGTCGAAGAAGGTCGAGACATCGCCGTTCGCGGTGATGACGGCATCGTATGTACAAGTCCAGCGAAAACGGTCTGCGGTATCGTAAAAAGGACCCAATGAAAATCAACAGCTTACCCGTAAGCTTTTGGCGCACTAAAGCCGCGTGAAATCGACGCGTTAGCCATAAGTTATTAATTCTACAAGGTCGGGGTCTGCACGAGGCCAGGGAGAGCGCTCCACGCCGCGCAGAAGCCCCGCCAGTGCATCAGGGAGGCCCGCAGAGCGGGGAACGGACGCGGAGACGCGGAGAGAGAGACCCGGCCCGGCGTGGAGGTTATGCCGCAGTTCTGAAGCCCTCAGATCGTCTGCAAATCGCTATTTGCTTGAAGTGAACAACCATTACGGGTTACGAGGAAGCATTTCCGTTGAACAAGATACACTACATTTTGCGAAATGCGCCTCTGTTGAAGGCATGGCACCCACTGGCACGATTCAGACTCTTACTCCAATGATCGCTCCGGCCCCGACCACTGAAACCCAGGCGTCAGCGACGTTGATACTTCCCGCGCGCATCGGCGACGTGGTGAAGCCGTGGGCGGAAACTCGGCCCGATCATCCGGCTCTGCTTGAAGCCTCCGGAACGTGGACCTATCTTGAACTGGCTTCCGCAATTTCCCACACGCAGACTTGGCTGTGCAACTCGGGAGTGCGTCCGGGCGATCGGGTCATGATCGTCGGAGAGAACTCCCGGGAATTCGTAGCAATGCTATTGGCTTCGGCCGGCGTCGATGCATGGCCTGTGCTGGTGAATTCGCGCCTTTCGACGCGGGAGGTCGAAGCGATTCGCGATCACTGCGGTGCTCGCCGCGTGCTCTATACCACAAGCGTGTCGCCGCACGCGGCTGACCATGCTAAGCGTCACAGCGCGCAAGTCGAAGAACTGAGGGGTCTGGGAATAATCGGCATTAGTTCCTTAAACGACAGCGCCCAAACGGAGCCGCTGGATGAGAACATTCCCGACCGCGTCGCCGCGCTAATCTACACATCCGGCACCACCGGCCTTCCTAAGGGCGTCATGTTGAGCCACCGGAATCTGTTATTTCTCGCGGCTGGTTCGGCGAAGATACGATCCCTCACGGCTGACGACCGCCTTTACGGAATTCTGCCGATGTCTCATGCCGTGGGCCTTTCCGTGGTGCTCCTCGGTTCGTTGCTCAGCGGAGCGTCACTTTACTTGTCGCCGCGTTTCGATCCCATGACCGCGCGGCTGACCCTGGAGAAAGAGCGCCTCACCGTCATGCTGGGCGCTCCCGCCACATTCACCCAATTCCTGCAATACGCAAAGATGAGAGGCGTCGAGTCGCTCAAGTTTCCCGCGCTTCGTATCATTTCTTCCTCGGGCGCTCAGCTTCACTCTTCCACCAAGTTGGCCGTGGAACGTCTTTTCGGCATGCCGCTGCACAACGGTTATGGCGTCACAGAATGTTCGCCCACCATCGCGCAGACCCGCGTCGACGCTCCGCGTAGCGATACTTCGATCGGACCGCCGTTCCCAGGAGTTGAAATCAAGTTGGTTGGACCGGACCGCAACGCCGTGGCTGCCGGAGAAGCCGGCGAACTATGGGTGCGCGGGCCTAACGTCATGAAGGGATACTATCGCGCTCCCGAAGAGACCGCCGCGGTGATCGACGCGGAAGGATGGTTCAATACGCGCGACCTGGCCCGGCTCGAAGATGGAAATCTATTCATTGTCGGAAGAACGAAGGATCTGATCGTGCATCACGGTTTCAACGTCTATCCGGCAGAAGTTGAGGCGGTGTTGAACGCCCATCCCGCAGTCGCGCAGTCCGCCGTGATTGGGCGTTCGGTGGAAGGAGACGAAGAAGTCGTGGCTTTTGTTCAGCTCTTGCCAGACTCGACATTGACAGCTACGGATCTTGTCGAATACGCCGCGCGGCATCTGGCTCCGTACAAGCGGCCGTCGCAGATTTTTCTCGTTCCCACGATGCCGGTCAGTCCGACCGGAAAAGTTGTTAAGGCCGAACTCGCCAAAATGCTCGAACGGCCTTCCGCAGCAATGACCACCTAAAGTCCTACAGCGGCACTTCGATCAGGCTCGGACCCTCGCTTTCAAACCCTTCTCGCAACGCCTTCGCAAACCCTTCCAACGAATTCACGCGCCCCCCCGGCACTCCCATGCCCTTCGCCAAGTGTACCCAGTCGAGATCCGGACGCCCGATCTCGAACATGTCCGAAGCGCTCGGCCCCGGCCTTCCCACACCCAGATAAGAGAACTCGCGCTTCAGCACCGTATAGTCGCGATTGGCGAAAACCACCGTTGTGACCTTGAGCCCTTCGCGCGCCATGCTCCACATTGCCTGTGGTGTGTACATGCCGCTGCCGTCGGCAGTCAGGCACAACACTCGGCGATCCGGGCATGCCACTGCCGCGCCTACCGCCAGCGGCAGCGCAATTCCGATCGAGCCCCCGGTATTGCCCAGCCAGTCGTGCCGCGGAGCGCCGCTCGTGGCCGCCATCATGCCTCGTCCTGAGGTCATGGATTCATCCACCACAATCGCATTCTCAGGCAGCAGCGCTCCCACTGCGGCGGCCAGTCCCGGCAAGGTGATCTCGCCGCTCGGCGCCGGCGGCCGCCCAGTCTTCTCCGGCGCAGCATGAGTACCGTGCACCGACAGGGCTGTGGCCAGCTCATCGAGCGCGCCGACATAATCTTCTCCGGGATTCGCCAGCGTGTGGATCTCGCATTCCGGCGATGTAAGCACAGCGTTCTTGCCCGGGGAAGCGAAATACGCCACCGGAGCCGGAGCGCCAACCAGGATGAACTGGCGAAATTCGTTTAGCTGCTCGACCGCCTGTTCAAGGACGTATTGAATGCGCTCGACTGAAGCGACGCCCACGCCGCGCTCCAGTCGCGTGATGGGGTAGGGAGCTAGCAGCTTGGCGCCGGTCGCCGCCGCGATGCGCCCAGCCCTTCCCAGTCCTTTGCCGTGGAGCGCATTCCCAGCGAGAAGCATCGCCGTCCGCAAGCCTGATCGGAGCATGGTGGCGGCGCGGTCAATCGCCTGAGCCTCCGGCAGAGGAGGCGGAGGCGGCGCGGCGATAGCCGCAACTGCGCCACCTTCACTCCATGCAACATCGGCGGGAACAATCAACGTGGCGACCTGTCCGGGCGCAGTCCGTGCAGCGACGATCGCTTCCGCGGCATCGCGTCCGACCTCTTCGACAGCGTGAGAAGTCCGCAGCCATTTAGAGTACGGGCGCGCGATTCCTTCGATATCGGCAGAGAGCGGAGTGTCGTGGCGCAGATGATAAGTTGCGTGCTGGCCAACCACGTTTACGATTGGCACTTGCGCCCGGCTGGCATTGTGCAGGTTCGCCAACCCATTGGCGAGACCAGGGCCAAGGTGCAGCAGGGTCCATGCCGGCTTCTGCGCCATGCGCGCGTATCCGTCCGCGGCGCCCGTAACCACGCCTTCAAACAGGCCGAGCGCGCAGCGCATTTCCGTCAGCCGGTCCAGCGCCGCAACGATGTGAATTTCTGAAGTGCCAGGGTTTGCAAAGCAAGTGTCAACCCCTGCGGCGATAAGCGTGCGAACCAAGCTCTCTGCGCCGTTCATGGTTGACCCATTGCCTGATCCGCCTCTTCCACGTAACGTGCGAGTACGGCGGCCAAACTCTGGAAGTGCGTGCCGATCATCCCCAGATGATCGCCGGGAACGGTCTCGACTTTAAGTTCTGTTGCCAGTTTTCTCCACACCTTGGTGGGATTATTTGGGAGGTAAGAGTTCGCTGCGGGTCTTACGAACCTGATCGTGCCTGGATAAAATCGCGGGCGATAGCGCTCCATGGTCAATAAATCGCATTCCTTCACCCGCACAGTTGTCTGGGCGAACGATAGGCGGGAGGATCCAGCAGCAATTGGGTGGACGCTGTGACTTCCGGCAAGTTGCAATCGACGTTTAAGGGCGCGAACTACTCGCGAGAATGTGGTGCGCATGGGCCTCCGCTTTATCTCGGAGATATGGCCGGTTGTCCGTTTGGCGAAGAGCCATAGGCGCTGGCCCGGCGAGAAGTAGCGGGGATGCGGGTACGTGTCCACGAGCGCCAGGAGTGCGACTTTCTTACCCTCCGCCGACAGGCGCTGCGCCATTTCCAGAGCCACCAGGCCACCGAACGAATAACCGATAAGGATGTAAGGCCCTTGCGACTGCAACTCGTTGAGCGCCTCAAGATAGAACGCGGCCATGTCTTCAATCCGCGCAAACGGCTCTTCCAATCCGTCGACGCCTTTGGCCTGGATCCCATAAATCGGATGTCCCGTGCGAATGTGTTTTGCGAGTTCGGAGAAACTGGCGCGGCCGCCCAGTCCATGCGCAATCAGAATCGGCGGCTTCTCGCTGCCTGTCTTCAGTTGAACGAAAGGCGAGAACCGCGGAAGCGTAGGCTCCCGCAACACGGCGACCAGGGCTGTGATCGTCGGGGCGTGGCAGAGCGTCGCGCTCGGCAGTTCCCGGCCACACGCCTGCGCAATCTCGGCAAATACGCTGTCCGCTAAACGATCGTTGCCCCCGAGATCAAAAAAATTATCCTCGGGGCCAATAGGTGAACGTTGCAGCACGCGCTGCCAAATCTGGGTGAGCACGTCAATGGTTGCGGCGCTGGGCTTTTCACTCGCTGCACATGCCCGCACCCTCCTAAGCTCAGACTCCATGTTGCCCAAAACTCCGCCGATCATGAATGCGCGAACGCCCAGTAGAGTTCCCGGGCCTTGGTGTAGAGCGGGCCAAATTGCAGCGGACGGTCGCCGATCCGGGTCACCGGGACCACCTTGGAGTAGTTTCCAGTGGCGAAAACTTCGTCTGCGTTCTCGAAGTCCTGGTACGCGAGGGTTTTCTCGACCACCGTCACTCCCGATCCTCGCAACAGCCCGATTACCCGTTGCCGGGTGATACCAGCCAGAAATGTTCCATTCGGCATCGGTGTAAACACTACACCATCCTTTGCCATGAAAACATTGGAGGTGGCGAGCTCGGCGACATTGCCCAGGACATCGCAGACAATCGCATTGTCGAAGCCGCGGGCGTGCGCCTCGAAAAGCGCGCGAGAATTATTGGGATAAAGACATCCGGCTTTGGCGTCGACCGGCATCGTTTCAATGGTCGGCCGCCGATAGGGAGACAGTGTGATCGAGAAGCCCTTCGGCGCGCGCATCGGCGCTTCGTACATGGAGAGACACCACTGGGTCGACTCGGGATCGTGCGCCTGAACCCACGGTCCTTCTTTTTCCGCCCAGTACATCGGTCGAATGTAGAGCGCGGCATCTTTATCGAACCGCTTTACGCCCTCGCGCGCGAGCCTCATCCATTCTTCGGGCGAAACCGTTGGCTTAAGAAAGAGTTTCTTTGCGGAATCGTTCACGCGCGCACAGTGAAGATCGAGATCGGGCGTGACCCCTTCAAACGCGCGAGCGCCATCGAAGACAATGGAGCACAACCACGCGGCATGCGTGCGCGGACCCATGATCGGCACGTTGCCCTCATGCCAGTCTCCCTCGAAATAGGTCCAGGTCTTGGACCATCCGGTTCCCAGTGCCACCTTTCCTCCCCGCACCGCTGCTCGTACGCTACCCTACGCGAATTTATGGCGTCAATAACTCAAGCGTGTCGCACTGATCGATGCTCACTTTGCCCGGCCGGCGAAACCAAAAATAGCCTTCAACTCAAGGAATTCTTCCATGCCCGCCTCACCCCATTCCCGGCCATTACCCGACTGTTTGTAGCCTCCGAAGCAACCACCGAAGTCGACCCTCGCATTGTTGATGTGCACGTTGCCCGAGCGAATTCGTTTTGCTACCCGGCGGGCTCGTTCCAGATCTCCCGAAGTCACAAACCCTGACAGGCCGTAGAGCGTGTCATTCGCGATTCGGATGGCATCGTCTTCGTCTTCGTACGGGATCATGCAGAGAACTGGCCCGAAGATTTCCTCTCGGGCGATGGTCATGTTGTTATCCACATCTGAGAATACGGTCGGCCTTACGAAATAGCCCTTACTCATACCATCGGGCCGTCCGAGACCACCCGCAACTAATTTTGCGCCTTCCTCGATCCCGACGTTGATCAGCCGCTGAACCTTATCGAACTGGGCTTTGCTCGCGAGCGGGCCCACGTTGATTCCTTCCGCAAAAGGATCGCCCACTTTGGTGGCCTCGACGGCCTTCTTCGCTGCGGCAATCGCCGGCACCATCTTCGAGCTGGGAATCAACATGCGCGTAGGCGCGTTGCAAGATTGGCCGGTATTTCGAAAACACGATTGCGCGCCCTCCTTGACCGCAACTTCGAGATCGGCATCGTCCAAAATAATGTGCGCAGACTTTCCACCAAGTTCCTGCGTGACGCGCTTCACAGTGGGAGCTGCCGCCAAAGCCACGGCTACGCCTGCTCGCGTGGATCCAGTAAAAGAAACCATCGCTAGGTCAGGATGCGAGGAGATCGCGGCGCCGACCGTAGGTCCATCGCCATTAACCAGATTGAAAACACCATGTGGAGTTCCCGCTTCATGCAGAATCTCCGCGAATAGATAAGCGGAAAGCGGCGCCATTTCGCTCGGTTTAAGTACGACCGTGCATCCCGCGGCCAGCGCGGGCGCTACTTTGGCGACAATCTGGTTCATCGGCCAGTTCCAGGGTGTGATGAGCCCGCACACTCCGATCGGCTCCTTTCGCATGAGGGTCGATCCCTTGAGATCTTCGAAGTTGAAATGCTCGAGCACCTTCACAACTTCCAATAAATGTCCCAGCCCGGCCGGAGCCTGCGCCGCTCGCGACAGTGAAATCGGACATCCCATTTCCTGCGAAATCGTCGTTGCCATTTGTTCCGAGCGGGCTTTGTAAACCTCGACGATCCGCCTCAGGATTGTCAGCCGTTCCTCAACCGCGGTCTCCGAGTACGTCTCAAAAGCCTTCTTCGCCGCGGCCACCGCGTTGTCGACATCAGCTGCACTCCCGAGTGAAATCGTGGCGATGGGCTGTTCAGTGGCTGGATTGATAACTTCGAAGTCCCGGGCTGTGGTCGGCCCTACCCATTTCCCATCGATATAGAACTGGCGGCAATCCCTCATTCATGTTCCCCAATCTTCAGTTTGAAGAAACTCCATCGGTCCTTCATCTTTATCCTACCGCGACTTTGCACGCGCTTCCCAAAGTCGTGGAACCAAGGTTTTTCCTGAAGGAGGCTGGCGGTGTTAAGGTGAGACGGAACGCGCCCTGAAAACCAAACCAAGCGGGTTAGAGAGTACATTGTGCGGGATACCACGAAGGAATCGACTTCCACATTGTCGCCGATTGCAGTCTATTCCGTTCTCGGCGCAATCTCGCTCGTGATTTGGTGGGGCCCGCTCACGTCGTCGTTCGCTCTGGCCCTGCGCGACGAACAATACACGCACATCCTGTTGATTCTCCCCATCAGCGCGATCTTGATCTTCCTCGATTGGAAATCTCCTGAACCCTTCACCGGACTGAGTGTGAGCATCGGTTCGGTCGTTCTGGCCTTCGCTGTTTTGGTGACTGCTGTTGCGAGATGGAGAGAGGGCGCTCTGCCCTCCGACGTACAACTTTCGTTGAACATGCTGGCGCTCGTGATCTGGTGGATCGCGGCTTTTGCCTTTTGCTTCGGCGCTCACGCTTTTCGCCGTTCACTCTTTCCTCTTTGCTTTCTGCTCTGGTTGATTCCTTTTCCCGAATTCGTGTTGGATCCGATCGTAAGCTTGCTTCAGCAAGGCTCTGCTCTAGCCGCGCGTTTGCTATTCATGGCGGCACGGGTTCCGGTCGCTCACCAGGGCATGCTGTTGCACATCCCAGGACTGACTCTTGAGGTTGCCCCAGAGTGCAGCAGCATCCGCTCAAGCATGATCCTGCTGGTCACGACCATGGTTCTCGCGCAGCTTCTCTTGCGCTCGTTTTGGCGAAAGGCTTTGGTTATCGCCGTGGCGATTCCTCTTTCTGTCGCTAAGAATGGCCTTCGGATATTCGTCATCGCGATGCTGGCAACGCGTGTCGATCCCAGTTTCCTGACTGGGAGGCTCCACCGCCAGGGCGGCATCATCTTTCTTCTGATCGCTCTGGCAGCGATATTCCTACTGCTTTGGATTATGCGCCATGGCGAAGAGGTAAAACCGGTGGCCACGGCGAAGAAAACTGTTTGAAGGGAACCTGAGCTTATCGATGGATGACGTCAAACGTCACCGCCGTCGCAGAGGAGCCGATGTTCAACATGGAGATGGCCCGCTCCATTTTGTGATGTCCGGTTTTGTGGAACAGGTAGCTCAGCCCAACCACACCAACGGTTTCCCCGGCGAAGTTCACCGCAAGTCCCGTGGTACTGCCGCTGAACACGCGTGTAACCGGGTTCAGTTCCTGGCCGCCACTACGCAGGTTGTCCCGGGTCACGACGAAATCGGCTGCGCTAAAAGCGGCGCTTGCCGCAAACAGCACGCTGTTCTCACGGTCCCAAAAGCGATGCCTGGGAGCTTCGGGCAGCGTGGCAGGTTGGACGAAATTCACGATTGGGGCGGGCGTCATCGCAGCCGGTTGCATCGCTGCAGGCTGAAGCATCGCCATTGAAACCTGTTGCGCCGGCGCCGGTCGACAAAATCCCAGAACCGCCAGCAGAACAGCCGCTCTGGGTAAGCTCATCGCGCTACGCCAGTTTGTAACTTTAGTGAATCGCAACATTGGCCACCTGTACTAGTACTAACGCAAATGCGTGGCCAGGGAGAATGGCTCCTAGGTGCCACTAAAGCATTTAGAATGATTACCTTGTGTCGAGCGGAGTTACTGAAGTCACTTAAGAGTGTGCAAGAGGTTGCAGATGCGGATGAGAAAACTATCGATCCCCCTCAAGATCTCTGGCGCAATTCTGGGTGCAGTCGTGATCCTGATGATGATCTGCGTGGGCCAAGTCAAAAACAGCACAACGCAAACTCCGAGCCCCGCGGGCGCCAAAGAAGCGCCGCAGCCAGACATCCCACTGTGTAACGGAGCTTCCACGGGTTCGTCCGCCGCAAGCGCACCCGCGCCAGTCAACCCGCATCCGCACTCCGTGACCCTCTCGTGGAAGCCGGTCGTTCCCGCAACCACTTCGCCAGCAGACGCTATCAAGGGCTACTACGTGTACCGGAGCTTCACCTCGCACACCTACGTGGAGAGCAATCGGATGAGTGATTTGCCGTTGCGGAGCACCCGCTGTGTCGATACCACCGTCGAGTCGCGAAAGACTTACTTTTATATGGTAAAGGCAGTTACCGAACGCGGAAAGCAAAGCGAAGCCTCGATCGAGATCAAGGCTGTAGTACCTTTTCCCTGACCGCCCCGATCTCTCTTTCTTCTGCCGTCGGCTATGGGACCACGGCCTCCACCGGAGGCGTAGATTTGGCGCTCTCTTGCCCGCTGGAGGTTACCGATGTGGCTTCGTAGTAATATGTCTGGCCGGCGACGACGGTGGTATCGGTGTAAGCAGTGCTGGGATCCAAAGCAGAGTTGATCTTGGAGTATGTGCCGGTTGCCGTGGCGCTTCGATACACGTTGTAGCCCGCCACCTCCGACAGGCTGGAGTTCCAGAAAAGATTAACGCTGTATTGTGCCGCTGTGCCGGTACCGCTGAGAGATTCAACCGCCAGCGGGTTGGAGGCGTTGCTGACGAATGTGAGAGAGCCAGACACGGTCCCGCTCTTCTGCGGCGTGAAACCCACGTTGAAAGACATGCTCTGGCCCACGGCGATCGTCAGCGGGAAAGAAGCTCCATCCAACGCAAATTGCGAACTGCTGTTGGAAGCGGAAGAAACTGTCACATTCGCGCCCGTAGCGCTCAGGGTCATCGCTTGAGTCGTGGTGGCTCCAACCGTCACGTCGCCGAAGTTTAGTGGCGCCGGAGCTATGATTAACTGTCCCGCACCGGTTCCCGTGCCCGTGAGAGGTATGTTCAGCGTGGGACCTACAACAAAAAGGCTGCCTCCGGCCGCGCCGGCCGCTGATGGGGCGAAGGTGACGGTCAAACTAATGCTTTGCCCTGCGCTCAAAGTCAAAGGCAGCGCAGGCCCGGTCATGGAAAATCCGCTACCCGTTATCTGGAGGGCCGAGACAGTCACCCTCCACGAACGTGCGTTTGTAAGCACCACCGGCAGCGTGGATCTGGCACCTACAGCCACTTGCCCAAACGATGCAACCGCAGGGCTGGCCGTCAGGGTTTCGCTGCTTACGCCCGTCCCCGCAACCTGAAGCAAAAGGGAAGCGCCCGCGGCATTGCTGGAGAATTTAATCGTTCCTCCTGTCCATCCGAGCTCTTGGGCGGTGAAGCCTACACTCAGCTCGACGCTTTGTCCCGCCGCCAGGACCAGCGGCAGGCTCAAGTTGGGCATTGAGAATTCCGAGTTGCTCGCCGTGACTTCCGACACCGTTACACTCGTCTGCCCATTGTTCGCCAGCGTGACCAGCAAGGTCTCACTCTGACCGACAATGGTATCGCCGAATCGCAGGCCCGAGGGTGTGCAGGCAAGCTGCGGCGTAGATGCGCTGGCGCTCACGGCCGCCATGCCGAGCAGCGAAATCGCCAAGCCGAGCGCTAGAAAGCGGATGGGGCGGACGGAAAAAGACTGGAGGATGGACTGGGGGAGTCGCATGGCATCCAGTCTGAAGGCCTCGCGAGCCAGTGAGTAGATTCCGCTAGTACATCAAGCCCATGGCCGATAGTACAATCGTCCCAAATTAGGATTTACTGAGAAACCAGTGGCCCCATGAACGTGCGCCGCACGCAATTACCTGCACCATGCTCGATCTCAGCAAAATATTCGCTGTGATTCAACTAGGTTCCTGCTGTCGCCCGAAGAAACGTAAGATGTTATGTGGCCCGGACAAAAACCTCTATCTACCTCTTGATGCTCATCATTTGTCTGTCTCTGCCCCTCCCTGCTCAACAGATCGTTCTGCGAGGTCACGTCACTGACCCTCAGGGAAACGCTCTGCCCAAGGCATCCGTGCGATTGGCCGACCAAGACCAGGTTGTCGGAGAAGCGACTACCGGAATCGACGGACTCTTTCAAATACCGTTGTCTTCCCCGGGAAAATTTGTCGTCAAGGTTGATGCGGCTGGGTTTCGTCCGATCGAGCAGCCAGTCAACATCGCTCGTAGCGGTCCCTTCGAAATCACGGTGACGATGACCCAACTTTCATCGCGCATCGAAAGCGTCACTGTTATCGCAGATGTAAACCAGTCCGACGTACTTTCTCCCGATCCTGCGGAAAGGGTTTTTGTCCGCCAGGATCTGCTCGATGCCAATCCCGGCCGTCCCGGTGCGCCCGTGTCCATCCTCGGATTCCCGATAGAAACCGCTTCCAGCGGAATCAAAGCTCCGCAATACTTCGCCCCCGGCGTGGCGGGAGATCATGGCGAGCCTATTGCCCAGTTTATCTCCGTGGGTAGCTACCTCGTGCCCAACAACCTATCGGCCAATGCCCACGGCAACGGCTATTCGGACCCGAACATATTCATTCCCGAGGTTCTCGAAAGCGTTCAGGTCGATGGCGGAGCGTTCAACGTTCGGGAAGGGAATCATTCAGTAAACTTGGCGGCGACCTACGCACTCAGGTCTCGTCTCGATCCCTTCATCACCGTGACCGGCGATTACCGCGACGTCGACGTTGTCGCCGGCCTCAGCCCGACGCCTGAATCTTTCACCGCCTTCGAAGCCTCCTACGGCAACGGATTTCTCGGTCGGCTGGAACATCGCCAACAATACAAATTCAACGGCCAGCGAATCTTTCATATCGGTGAGCACCGGCTCACCCTGTTTGGCATCGCGTATGACGGCTTTTCCTACGTCCCCGGGCTCGTCCCCATCTTTGCCGAAAATCAATATGACGGGGCTTTCCCCAACTATGGCGACACCATCGATCCGCGCCAGAAAGACCAAACTCACACGGCTCTGGTAGCTTTGAACGATGTCTGGCAATTCAGCGGCACCCAGCAACTGCACCTCTCCGGCTTTTTTCGCTCCTACAATCTTTCCTTGTTTTCAGATTTTGGGCAGGGCCTCATCCGGCAAAGCGAGTTCCGCACCGTTGCCGGCGGCAGCGCGAACTATGTAAACAAGCTCTCCGAACATTTTTCCCTACTGGGCGGCGTCGACTATGAACGCGAAGCGCCGCGCCGCGATGATCTAGATCAGTATGGATTCTTTAACCCGGGCGATCCCAGCTACTACGGCCCTTTCACTCCAGTCGACGGAAATAACGTCACTCTCGGATCCCTCACGCCCTACATCGCTGCCGATGGCTCCCTGACCCGCTACTTCCGCTATTATCTCGGCTGGCGCCGCGATGAAATCGACTTTGACAACAACGATCTGCTGCACCCGCAGAATTCGTTTCAGAAATGGGTGGGCTTAAACTCGCCGAAAGCGACAATATCTCTTCTTCCGAAGGACTCGTGGTACGTTCCTCTCATCTCGCTTAGCTTTGGCCAGGCTTTCTTTACGGAAGATCCACGCATCGGCACCGGAACCGCCGCGGGCACTCCCGTCGCAACGTCGCATTCTTACCAGATTGTTGCCAGCAAGAGCGTCCACAAGACAGATTTGCGCCTTACTCTCGGCCACGTAACCAGCAGCGCGGAGCTGGCGAAACTCGACCCCGATACCGGACTGCAGCTTAACCAAGGCCCCAGCCGCCTTCGATTCATGACGGTCGCCGCGCGTCGAGACTTCAGCCAGGGATCACTGTTGGCAACTTTTTCCAAAGCCGACGCGCGAGACCTCGACTCGGGACAACCCACACCGGAAGCTCCCCGAACCATCTTTGACTTGTTGGGAATAATCCAGAAGCTTCCATTTCGTCTGCAAGCACGATCGGAATTCGAATACGTGGGCATGAAGCCCTTGGGCACGGGATGCTACCCTGCGAACTTAAACGCCGAATGTACGGGAACTTCTGTCAAGGAATTTCGCGGCGCGCTGGTTCGTCCTTTTCTCAACGGCCGCATGGACGCTGGCGTCAACGTCCTGATTGCCGGCGGTTACACCGGCCAAACAACGGAATACTTTTTTCCCTCAGGCACCCAGGAAGTTGTGGGAGTGCGCATACCTTCCTACGCGAGCGTCAGCATCACCTACAGGTTTGGACGGCACGTAGGGCCTTGAAGCAACCCGATATGTAGGATTTTGAGCGACGCTCCTAATAGATTTGCACGAGGCGACGGCCGCCTAATCGGTTCGGGTAAAATGCGTAGTTCAGGATCATGATTGGTATTCTCTCCATTCTCGCCGTGGGATTTTTTCTGGGCATGCGCCACGCCACGGACCCCGACCACGTCATCGCCGTCACAACCATCGTCAGCAATCAGCGCAACCGCATGCGCGCGGCCCTGATCGGGGCGTTCTGGGGCGTTGGCCACACCGTCACCATCTTCGTGGTTGGCGCTGGCATCATTCTCTTCAATCTCGTCATTCCCGTGCGGGTCGGGCTCAGCATGGAGTTGTCCGTCGCAGTCATGCTGATTATCCTCGGCTTGTGGAATATTGCGGGCTTTCTGCGCTCCATGCCCGCCGCCTCAATCCTGGATCATGAGGCACACGAAGTCATCCACTCTCATTCCCACAGCCACGGAAGCGTCATCCATAACCATCCGCACATCCACCAGCCTGAGGCTCATCCTCACTCGCACGATCATGCGCCGATGGCCTGGCTGGACCGCGCACTTGGAAAAACCAGTGTCTATCAATATCTTCGCCCCTTCGTTATCGGTGTCGTTCACGGACTTGCAGGCTCGGCGGCAGTCGCTTTGCTGGTTCTCACCACGATCCGAAATGTCCATTGGGCGATCGCTTATCTGCTGGTGTTCGGCGTGGGTACGATCGCGGGCATGATGCTGATAACCATGAGCATTGCCTCCGCGTTCACGATGGTAGGAAAAGGCCGTCAGAAATTCTCCCGTCGGCTGGCATTGGCTTCGGGTCTGCTCAGTCTCGGGTTCGGTCTTCTGGTCGCCTACCAGATCTGTTTTGTGAACGGCCTTTTCACGACCCACGCGCAATGGACCCCGCACTAAAAGCAGACGCGGCTCGCGAAGACCATTGCTCAGTGCCCGTAGCCGCCGCTCTCCAGCGAAACTTTTCCTCGGAACATGCGGTATACGATGAAGAAATAAGTGAAGGCCAGGCACATGCCGCATGCCCACCACACAAGCCCAACGTGCAGGGTGTGTGGTCCAGACAGCGACTTCTCGATCGTGATGTCGTACTGCGACCCCGTGGTCGATGGCAGCAGCCGCGGATAAAGTCCAATCGCCGCTCCGGCGAGCATCACCGTGAGATAAGCGCAGGAGCAGGCGAACGCCTTGCGGTCATCCCCTTTGCGGCAAAAGTGAATCATGCCGAGCAGAGCGAGCAGCACCACCACTGGAACCAAAAAACAGATTGGATAGGCCCGGTAGTTCGCCAGCGTATCGGCGCGGACGATCATCGTCGCCGGCAGGCTCACAACCGTCAAAACAAGAAGCAGCATCCAGAGACGCTTCGCGACCGACCGAGCGCGTTCCTGCAAACCAGCCTCAGTCTTGACCGCAAGATACAAAGCTCCATGCACCGCGAGAGCCACAAGAGCAACTACTCCGCCGATCACGGTATACCAGTCGAGAATTCCGGGCTGCGCTCCGGCGCGCCAGTTTGTCCATAGAGGAACGAAGAAGTAGCCATCTGCCTGCAAGGGCACGCCGCGAATCACGTTGGCCAGCGCCGCTCCGAAGAAAACAGTGAGCAACGCGCTGGAGAAAACAAACAGGCCGTCGAAGAAGGACTTCCACACCCCGACGTTGACGTGCATCCGCAGTTCAACGCTAATGCCGCGCAGAATCAGCAGCCACAGAACGATCATCAGCGCCAAATAGAATCCGCTAAACGCCGACGCATACGCCAGAGGAAAAGCGAAGTAGAGCGTCCCTCCACCGGCCAGCAGCCACACTTCGTTGCCGTCCCACACGGGCCCGATGCTGCGCAGTGTGATCTGCCGCTCTCGCTCGCTGCGCGCGAGAAACAGATGCAGTATGCCCACGCCCAGGTCGAAACCATCGAGCACGACGTACGCCACCAGCATGATCGCGACAATCCAAAACCAAATGAATCCCATCTTCTTTCCTCACGTCACAGTCGGCGCCACGACTTTCGGCGCACTGGCGACCTCGCTCGCCGGCCCCGTATCGATAATGCGGTATACCAGCACCACAAACAGAATCGAGAGCACCGTATAGATCCCCATGAATCCCAGCAGGGTAAACAGGCTGTTCCCAGTCGAGACGTATTTCGAGTATCCCTCGGAGGTGCGAATCAGCCCATAAACCACCCAGGGTTGCCGCCCAATTTCCGCCGTCATCCATCCCGCGGTGTTGGCAATGTATGGCAGTGGAAGGCTCAGCAATAGCGGCCACAAGACCCAGCTCGTTCGAAACAACTTCCCGCGCCAAAGCAAGAACGCCGCGATCACCATGAGCAGGACAAAATATGTGCCCAGGCCTGCCATGATGTGATAGCTGTAAAACAAAAGCGGCAGGGGCGCAGGCCATTGGTCGCGAGGAAACGCATCCAGACCCTGCACTTCGGATTTCGTGGTTCCATAGATCAGGAAACTCAGAACATCATTCACCACGATTGGATTATCGATCGTCTGCCGCTCTTCATTGGGTTGTCCGATGAGCACGATCGGAGCGCCCGCCTTGGAGCTGAACAGCCCCTCCATTCCAGCCACGGCCGCCGGCTGGTGCTTCGCAAGGTAGCGGCCATGAAGGTCGCCGGTGGGAAAGATCTGCGTGACGCAAGCGATGACCCCGGCAATTACGCCGACGCGCAAGAATATTTTGCCGTGCTCCGCAAACCGGTTCTCAAGCACATAGAATGCTCCAACGGAACACATCACGAACGCGCCGGTAATCACCGCGCCCGACATGTTGTGCGCATATTGCAACAGCGCCCAGGGGTTCGTCAGCAGCGCCCAGAAGCTGGTGACTTCAAAAGCTCCATTCGGAAGAATCCGGTACGCCACCGGATGCTGCATCCAGGCGTTCGTCACGATGATGAAGAAGCCGGAGATCCACGATCCCACAAACACCAGAAACGCGCATGCCCAGTGCTTCCACGGCGAAAGCCTCTTCTCGCCGAAAAGAAATAGTCCAAGGAATGCCGACTCCAGAAAAAACGAAAAAACGCCTTCCATCGCTAATGGCTGGCCGATCACTCCTCCCGTGGTGCGCGCGAATTGCGACCAGTTCGTGCCGAACTGAAATTCCATCGGAATCCCGGTCACCACCCCGATGAGAAAATTGATCGCGAATATCCTCGCCCAGAACCGCGCCGCTTCGTTGTAACGCTCGTCCTTGCGCCGGATCGCAATTGTCTTGAGCGCCACGATCAGCAGAGCCAATCCCATGGTCAACTGCGGGAACAAATAGTGGAATGTGATCGTGAAGGCGAAATGAATTCGATGCAACAGCAATGCGTCCATTGTCGACCTTAATGAGTCGTACGTGACTTGCCTAATGTGAAATGACCGGCCCCAATCTCCCGACCTTACATGGCGACGTCTCCCGTTTCTGTGACGTTCGCCACAACCGAAGAAATCGTTCAGAGGTCCAAAACCGCGCGCATGGAAGTGAGATCTTCGCCGGCGCGCACCTGAAAGCCAAGCTGCCTCATGATGGACTGCATCGCTATGTTGTCAGTCAACATTTCCGCCGACACCTGGCTCAACTTTTCATCGCGCGCGATCTGCACCACGCGCTTCAACAGTTCGTTCCCCAGGCCAAGATTTTGGTACTGGTCCGAAACCAGCACCGCAACCTCCGCTTCGTTCCGCGCATGAAGTTTGTTCAAGCGCCCCACTGCAATGATTCTCCGCTCTCCCGTGGCGGGATCGGTGCGTTCGGCCACCAGCGCCATTTCGCGATCGTAATCGCCGAAACAGATGCGCAGCAGCCGCTCGTGTGCCACTCTCCGGCTCAGGCTCAGCGAACAGAAATACCGCACGTAAACGCTGCGATCGGAGAGCGTCTCATGCAGCTTCACCATCAGCGTTTCATCCTCCGGCCGAATGGGGCGAATCGTAACCTGTTTTCCATCCTTCATCATCCAGGACGACACGTACTGCAGCGGGTATGGGCGGATCGCCGGCTTCGGCAGTCGGTCCAGGGTTACCGCCGCGCCGTGCAACACGATTCTGGCATCAAGCGCCAGCAATTGTTCCGGCGAAACCAGCAGCGGATTGATGTCAACTTCCGCGATCCAAGGCTGTTCCGCGACCAATTGGCTGAAACGCACCAGCACCTGCTCAAGCGCCGCCATGTTCACCGGCTGGCGTCCGCGAACTCCCTTGAGCGCCGTGAAGATTTTGGTTTGCTCCATCATTCTTTGCGCCAGCGTCGTATTCAGCGGCGGAAGCGCCAGGGCACGGTCGCTATACACTTCCACAAGCTGGCCCCCGGACCCGAACAGAATGACTGGCCCAAACTGCGGATCCACGCTGCTGCCCAGAATCAATTCGTAGCCCTCCAGTTTCACCATCGGCTGCACGGTGACGCCGGCGAAGTGTTCGGCTCCAACTTTCTCTGCCACCGAAGCCCGAATCGCCCGATAGGCCGACCGTACCCCGGCTTCATCTTGCAAGTTCAGTTTGACTCCGCCCACATCCGTCTTGTGCGTGATGGTTTCGGAAAAAACTTTGAGCACCACCGGAAAACCTATTAGAGCGGCGATCGCGGCCGCCTCGTCTTCGCGGGCCGCGACGCGCGTCTCCACCGCCGGAATGCCGTAAAGCGACAACACCCGTTTCGATTCCAACTCGCTCAGCAGCACCCGCCCTTGCCCGCGCGCCTTCTGGATGATTTGTTCTACCTGCTCTCGCGATGCGTTCTCCATCTCAGATCGTTCGCTGAGCGTGGGAGTTTCGTACAGCCCGCGCAGGTTATACGTGTACCGCCACATGTAGGTGAAAGTCCGCGCAGCCGTGTCCGGAAAAGAAAACGTCGGAATGCCCGCAGAGTTCAGCCCCGCTTCGCCAGCCGCGACGCTGTTCCCGCCCATCCAACTGGCCAGCACGGGCTTGCCGGAGCCTTTGGCATAGGGCTTCAAACGTTCCGCAATCTGCGCTGGATCGGTCATTCCCTGCGGCGCAAGAATCACCAGCAGCCCATCGCTGTTCGAGTCTTGCGCAGCGACTTCGAGGGCGCGAGCGTAGCGCTCAGAATCGGCATCGCCCAGCACGTCAATCGGATTGTCATGGCTCCAGTGCGTAGGCAGAAACTCATTCAAGCGGCGCAGGCTCTCTGGGGAAAGTTCGGCCAGTTCTCCGCCATTCGCCACCAACGCATCGGTAGCCAAAACCGCGGGTCCGCCGGCATTGGTCAGAATCGTAAGCCGGGGGCCGTTCGGCCGCGGCTGTCTGCCGAGCACTGCCGCCATATAGAACAGATCCGCAATATTGTGGACCCGCAAAACCCCCGAGCGGCGAAATGCCGCATCCAAAACTTCGTCGCTGCCGGTGAGCGCTCCCGTATGTGAAGCTGCGGCCCGTGACGCCGCTTCCGAGCGCCCGGCCTTGATTACGATGATGGGCTTGCTCAGCGCCACTTCACGGGCCGCCGACAAGAACGACCGCGCATCCCCCACCGACTCCATGTAAATCAGAATGCTTTTGGTGTGCGGGTCGTCGCCGAAGTGGTAGATCAAATCGCCCCAACCCACGTCCAGCATCGATCCGGTCGAAACGATCGCGCTGAAACCAACTTCTTCGCGATGGCTCCAGTCGAGAATCGCGGTCAGCAGCGCGCCACTCTGACTCAGAAACGCGACGTTACCCGCCTGTGGCGCATCTTTGGCGAAGGTGGCATTCAACCCGATCGTCGGGTTCATGATGCCCAGGCAGTTCGGGCCAATCAAGCGCATGGAACTGCGGCGCAACTGCTCTCGAATTTGTTGTTCGAGCGCCGCGCCTTCCGCGCCGCGCTCCTTGAATCCAGCGGAAATCACCACGGCGGACCGGAGGCCAGATTCGACGCACTCTCCAATGATCCGCGAAACCGTCGCTGCCGGAGTGGCGACTACCGCCAGGTCCACGGGGCCGGGAATATCTCGAACGCTCTTGTATGCCTTGAGTCCCAGCACTTCTTCGTGCTGCGCGTTGACGGCATACACTTTTCCTCGAAAGCCGCCGTGCAGCAGATTCTCCAGAACCGTTCGGCCTACGGTGCCAGGACGGCTGGTCGCGCCAATCACGGCCACTGACTCTGGAGCGAATATTGCATCCAGCCCGTACTTTCCTGTCGGTGTTCGTTTCTCTTCAGTGGTCGGCCGCTGCATCGGATGAAACTCCGTTCGAAATCATAGCAGTTCCTCTCTCTTGGATTTGCGGCCGATTTCCCGTCGCAACCACTCGCGCAGGGCCTCTTCCATCTCCACTTGCGTGCCGGTGCGATAGAGCGAATCGACCGTTTGGCCTTTATCGCTCAGGGGAATGAATCCTTGCCTATCGGAAGTGTTCAGAGCAACTTAAGAATCGCACTCCCTCCTCCTTCATGGCAGAATAACGCCATGCCAAGCCAGCAGCCCTCACCCGTTCCAGATTTCCTTTACGGAACCGCCTGGAAGGAAGACCGCACGCCCGCGCTGGTTGAACTCGCGCTGCGCATGGGTTTTCGCGGCGTCGACACCGCCAACCAACGCCGGCACTACTTCGAGGCCGGAGTGGGCGCTGGATTGGCCGCCGCTTATCGCTCTGGGATAGTTACACGCGCCGAAATGTTTCTGCAAACGAAATTCACCTATCAGCCCGGTCAGGATCACCGATTGCCCTATGATCCCGCGGCCACCTTTTCCGTTCAGGTCGCTCAATCGATGGCCAGTTCGCTCGAACACCTGGGGACGGACCACGTCGATAGCTACGTGCTTCACGGACCCTCTTCCGCTCGGGACTGGACCGACGCCGATGCCGAGGTCTGGCAGGCGATGATCGAAGAGCGCGATGCCGGCCGCACGCGCCTGCTTGGCGTGAGCAACGTTTCCCTTCGCCACCTTGAGCAGATGGCAGCCGCTCATGCCGAGGTTCCTGCGTTTGTGCAAAACCGGTGCTACGCCCGTCTGGGCTGGGACCGCGACGTGCGCTTGTTCTGCAGCCAGCGAAAAATCGTCTATCAGGGATTTTCCGTTCTCACAGCAAATCCGGAAATTCTGCGCCATTCTTTGGTCACTGGCCTTGCCGCGCGCGCCAACGCCACTCCGGCGCAGGTTGTGTTCGCCTTTGCGCGCGCGGTTGGGATTCTGCCGCTCACCGGCACTTCCAATTCCGAGCACATGAAGCAGGATCTGGCCAGCTCCTCTGTGGCGAGCTTTTCTCCGGAGCTCTGGCCAGAAGCGGTGCGGGCAATCGAAGCTCTCGCGGGCTGACCGGCATCTTCGTTGCGCGGGCCAAAACATTTGAAACTACAGGATTCCGCTGGTACCATTCCGCACACATGGCTGACGAAAAAATACGCGGGCATTTTGGCGACTATTTGGGTAGAGCCGAAGTAGCGGTCTATTCCATACTTGCCATTTTGCTTTTTGTAACGGCTCTTGCCACTCTTGCTAACGCTGCCAAGATGCTGTGGGAAGGCCTCTATCACTGGACGATTGCAACCGACACTCTGCAGGTGCTGGACGAACTTTTAGTTGTGCTGATGATGGTCGAGATTCTGCATACGGTGCGCATTTCCATCCGGTCGCATATTCTGGTGACCGAACCATTCCTCGTCGTAGGACTGATTGCATCGATCCGGCGCATCCTGGTCATCACCCTGCAAGCGGCCACGCTCACCAAAGGCGGAGCATGGTCGAGCGATATTGCGGCCATATTCCGATCGAGCATGACGGAGTTGGGCTTGCTCGGGATCCTCATCCTGATCATGGTGTCTTCGATCACGCTTCTGCGCCGCTACGCTCCCTCTGCGGAAACCTCGGGAAGCAAGTAAAATGCCCCGCTGGACGGGTACCTCGCTGTGGATTTCGGCCTAAGAATAAAGTTTGGGCGTGGTTGCGGTGGGCGTTGGATGGCTTGCTGCTGTGGTGAAAGCCATCGATAGCCCCCACCCTCCTGGGGCTAACTGAATCATCGAGTTAGCAAGAAATTCCCCGCAAAATCGGGAGCCTAAAGGACTTAGAACTAAAATCGGCAAAACAAAGGACTTAGGGCCACGACGAGTTGGCTTGTGCCAACCGTCACGGCCTCGACCATGATCGCGCGATTTGGAATTGGGCGCAAGGTCAGATGTCACAATGGAGTTGTGGAAATTCTTGGGACGTTTAGTTGTTCTTATGGCGGCAGTTCCGCCAATCGGGAGAGCCCGCCCACCTCGCCGTCGAGGCTCTCACTGCTTCGGTAATTCTTGAATTCGCTGCAGAGCACTGGAGTCGCCCGCTTTCGCAGCTTTTTCTACCACTCCTTCGCCAGTTCGTAGCTCCTCTGGACGCCGTGACCCATTTGATATAACCCGCCTAAATTACTCATCGCCGTGTAGTTTCCCGCCGCAGAAAGCCCCCGACGCTGTATTGTTCAATCCCGAATGAACGAGAAGGTTTCGCCTTTGACGAGCCAGGCAATGGCGAAGGCTAAAACGGAGCCAGACTCCAGCCAGAATACGGGTTTGCACCAATCCAGTCTGGCTGCCAGCGACGAGTGGAAATGTTCTAGCAGCGAGTACACACCAATCAGAGCGATACAAACAAAAATGGTGCAGCCGCAGGCAACATAGAACTTGTTGCGGCGAAGCTTCTTAGGAGTCGGGTTGACGGCGTCGGTTTTTGTGAACAACAGTAAGCACATGAGTGCCAGAACGATGAACAGCAGGGCGGCGCACGTCCAATGCAGCCAGCCGCGATACATGACCCATCCAGACTTGACCCCGCGGTAGTTCATGGGGATAAGGGCCACGCCCAGCGCAAACACGCCAGCGAACCGTCCCGCAATCTCATCCCATCCAGGATAACCGCGGCAAGAACCCATGAAGGAGCCGATGACCCAGAGGCTGCCGACAAACCATGCGCCCATGCGGGTGAAGTAATAGGCGCTGATCGAGCCTTCCAAAGTATGGGGCCAGTTACCCAGCGCCACGGCGAAGGGGAGAACAAGTCCCACCCAACCGGCCACCTCGCGCATACCGAGATAAGACAGGATGTAAGGCCGTTGATTACCGCCGGCTTCCGGGTCGGGTACAAAGCGAAGGGATGGCATGTCGGGAATCCTTGTAATTACGGTGACTTGGTTCTCACAGGGCCCGGCGGTCCGGCACCGTCAGAGTTGCACGAGAGGGACCGACCGGGAAATATACCATGCCAGTGTCCATCATGGTAGGCGTAGCTGCGGTAGCTGCTCCACACTCATTGTCCAGGGTGTTGCACCAGTCCATCCTTGACCGGATTGCGATGCATGTAGCGCAGCTTCTCCATGCGCCGCGGCCCCACCCTTTCGCAGAGTACGCGAAAGGATGGTCACCCTGCGCGGTTTGGCGAGGAGGGCCGCAGAGGCTAAAGCCCGGCCTGTTTAGCGGCTCGTTGCGGCACGACTGTCGTGCCCTTCCCGGTCGTGCCCCTTGACGAGACTAAAGGCGATAATCGCGGCGCTGGAAGCGCTGCGCTGCCCAAAAACACGCTGCACGAAGGTAACCTCTTTCGGCACGTTTGATTGCGGCAAAATCTCACTGCACCAAACTTTGTGCTATAATGGTTTTCAACGCTACTGCCACGGTTTGCTCGTGACGCGGTGATCCTGAGGGATCAAGATTCATCTCCGCTTTTCCTGCCCGCCGTTTAATCAGCGTCAAATCAAAAACAAGAGCGGCCTGGGAACTTGCGATACGTGTATCAGGAATCCGACAAGCCCCTCCAGAAAGAACATTACGAATGACAAGTTTCACCGAATTACCGCTATCTTCTGCCATGCAGCAGAGGCTGGCGAAAGCTGAGTTTATTATCCCTACGCCGGTGCAGGCGCAGGCTATTCCTTCCGCCCTTGAGGGCAAAGACGTGCTGGCGACGGCGCAGACCGGAACCGGCAAGACGCTGGCATTTCTGATCCCGATCATCGAAATGCTGCAGCGCGAACCGTCGAAGAAAGTCCGCGTGCTGACTTTATTGCCGACGCGTGAGCTGGCGATTCAGGTCAACGAAGAATATGAGAAGCTGCGCGGCCGGGAACTCTCGAAGGCGGCGCTGGTGATCGGCGGGGTCTCGGAGAAGACGCAGATTCAGGCGGTGCGGGGCGGGTCGAGCGTAGTGATTGCGACTCCTGGGCGCTTGCAGGATTTCATCAGCCGCAGGCTGGTGGATTTGCGCGAGGTCAAGATCCTGGTGCTGGATGAAGCCGACCGCATGCTGGACATGGGCTTTCTGCCCGCGATCCGGCGGATTCTGGCGGTGTTGCCGCAACGGCGGCAGACGCTGTGCTTCTCGGCCACGCTGGAGCAATCGGTGGCGGGGCTGGTGAACGATGCAATGCGCGATCCGGTGCGGGTGGCGGTTGGGTCGGTGCTGAAGCCAGTGGAGAGCGTGCGGCTGCAAGCCTACGAAGTGCGACCGGCGGAGAAACCGGAGGTGCTGCGGCAGTTGCTGTATGCCGAAAAAGGGCAGACGCTGATCTTTGCCCGCACCAAGCGCGGCACGGAACGGCTGGCCAAGGAACTGGTGCGCGAGGGATTTTCGGCGGCGATGATTCACGGCGACCGCTCGCAATCGCAGCGCAACGGAGCGCTTGCTGGATTTCAGCAGGGACGGTTCCAAATTCTCGTCGCCACCGATGTGGCCGCGCGCGGCTTGCACGTGGATGACGTAGCGCACGTGATCAATTACGACTTGCCGAAAATGGCGGAGGATTTTATCCATCGCGTAGGACGGACGGGGCGGGCGGGATCGCAAGGGCTGGCTTCGAGTTTGGTTTCGGGGGGCGAGGTGGTCGAACTGCGGAATATCGAGCGCGCCTTGAAGCTGCGCATCGAACGCAAGCAGGTAGATTGGTCGAATGCGGAGCGGCCGGTGCACGTGGTGCAAAATACGCTGGCCAGCCGGACGCTGACCAAGCTGCCCGGCGAAGTATTCGCATAAGAAGAATCGGCGAGCAAAGAGAAGGGGCGCGTCCTAAAGGACGCGCCCCTTTGTTTCGATGGACTTGTTCGCGGAGCGGCTTAGGAACCGGGGGTTACGATTCGGTTTTTTCCGGACTGCGCTCGCGGGGAAGGCTGGAGATATCGCTGTCGTCGACTCCGAGCTGAAACAGAGCGGCCTGCTCGGCGGCGTGCCGTTGCAATTCGAGTAAATCCAGTTCGCTGGAATCGCTCGAGGTCCCTACGGGTTCCTCGGTTTTGCGCTGGCTGCGGCGTTCGGCCTTGTCGCGCTGTTTCTGCTGGCGCGTGTGTTCTTTCTGGCGTTTGGTAAAGCTTGATCGACCTCGTCCCGGCATCCCAATCTCCAATCGTCAAATATTTTGCGACAGCGGCTGACTCACTGTGCGTTTCGGTTGAGTGCGGAGTTCAAGCAGCGGGATAGCGGGCCCGTCAGTTACAGAGAAGGCCAGACACGCGTCTCGAACTCATCAGTTTTGGTGGTACGGCTCTCGTCCCTACCAGCGGGGTTCGCGAGGCTGGCGCGCATGGCCTTGATAGTCATCGCGACTGCCGCCACCACCACCACCGCCGCCACCAAAGCGCTTTCCGGCGCCACCACCGCGAGGCGCATCGGTCTTCGGCTTGGCTTCGTTGATCTTCAGGGCGCGGCCGCCAAGCTCGGTACCATTCAATGCCGCGACCGCCTTGTCGGCTTCCGCTGCATTGGTCATTTCGACAAAGGCGAAACCGCGGGCGCGGCCGGTCTCGCGGTCCGTAACAATGCTGACCCGCTCGACCGCGCCATGCGCCTCGAACACGCCGCGCAGCTCCGATTCGGTTGTGCTGTGAGGTAGATTACCGACGTAAAGATTCTTCATAGGAGTTCTTCTCTTTCCGTTGCAAACGCTGTGGCAAATGAGGGTTGAGGGTTGGCGGCCTCGGGAGTGGGATGCTGTTCGCCGGCTTCTACCCACCGGGATGGCCGGGGTGCTTCGCGGATCGCGCGCGAACGAGCTTCGCTGACGGAGCGAACGCTGGAAATCCGTTTGCAGGCTTCCAGGATGCCCCAGCGCTGCGACGAATTTTCCGAGGACTGAGCGAGCAGAGCGGCAACCATTTCCTTGTGCAGCGCGTCTGCGTCCGATTCGGCAGGGGCAGCGTCCGAATGCGGTGTGGCAGCGAGATACGCGGGGCCGCCCACGAAGAAAGCAATTCGCTGCGAAGGATTCGCGCTGCGGATGTCGCTGCAGAACTTGTCCCGGCTGTCGGTTTCGCCGGCAACATTGATGAGCACCAGATTGTACAAGTCGGCTCGCCACCAGCATCGCGCTTCGAGGACATCGGCGGCGGTATCGACATCGATGCCCAGCTTTCTCATCATGTCGGCCCGCAAATCGCGCTTGGTCTGCGAAGTGTCGAGCAGGAGCACGCGCTTTTTCCTGGCCGGGTTGCCATCCAGATTCGGAAGCGGCAAGGCAGTGACGGGCGCGGTCATGCTGCGTTCTCCTTTTGGTTCGCTGGCGACGCTGGAGGCGCCAGGTGTTTCTCGGCCAGGGTCTTCAACATTTTCTGATTGCTGATGCGGCGGCTGATCTTCTGCCTGCGCCGCCGGTTAAACCTAGCTTTGTCGCCGTTGATACCGGACATTCTTATCTCCTTCTGGGCTGGTTGGCGTAAACCCGCGGCGCCGCGACGCGTAGCGAAGTTGCGGGCAGTCTAGAAATTCCACAACAGATGGGGCGCCGGGCGAGCCAGATTAGATGGCCGCTCGTTGAAAGCCGCAGTTCTGGGATAGAAGGAACTGACTTCCAGAGGTTTTCGGTTCGACACGTCACTCGCCTTTCAGGGAAATTCTCAATCGCGAAGGCGCAACGTGCTGTTCAGGGTGTCTTCGAGGTCAAGATCTTCATTATACGCCGGATTGATCAATTTTGCTCAGGTGTTTGCGGGTCGTGGAGGCAGAAGTGGGTCAGTTTGATCCACGGTTGCGCCGCAGTTTACCGGTAGTGCTCAATGCGATACAGCGGTCCAAACGCGAGAACCAATGCGGCTGTTGCGACCGATTCGGTTTCGTTTTCGCGATGTTCTCGACTCATGGCTGCGAGGGGCTGATGGGGTTCGAACTCTTGCAGAGAAGCAGGCAGAGGACGAGAACTCCTGCGCCCGCGCCGCCACCAATTTCGAGCCACTTTGTGTTTAGAGCGTGGCCGGCTCCTTCGGGACGGGATGAGGCTCCGCAGGCTGTCGATTCGTCACGCGATGCTTGCTGTCCCTCATGGACGGTGGCGGATTGAGATGAGCCGCCTTGAGTAGACGCTTTGCGGAGAACTCCGGCTTGGGTGATATTTACGTCATTCTTGTGAGCCGCAACCTGAACCGTGCCGTTTACGTCCGTCACATCGTATTGCGTGCGGTCGTTGGAAACGGGTTCAACCTTGAGGCAGTTCACGTGCACTCGCATCGATGTGGAGGTTCCAACGGCGACGCTTCCGTGCTCCAAGGTCACGTAGTTACCCTGGAACTTCACGACGGATTCCCCTTGGATCAGGACAGACGATCCTTCGGCGTCGAGGTTGGCGACGAAGCCGGGCTTGGTTTCCAGCAAGTCGCCGGAAAAGACGGTAGTGGAGTCCGCCGCCTCGGCTCCATTGACCCATAATCCGCCGTTGCTATGGACGACGGCGGAGCCCGTATCCGCAGCCAGCAGCGACAGCGGGAACAGGACGACCATTACCCAGGAAAGAAAATTGCGTGAAGCGAACACGCTCATAACAAACGGAATTTCCACAGCCACTCTAAAGAGATGGTAGCGGCATGGAGCCTGATCGTCTATTAGCTCTCTGGGTGCCGCTCGCACGAGAGACTTGCCGGCGCGCTTTCTGCGCCGGGTTGCGAACTTCGGTATGCTTGGCGAACATGGTTTTGCTCGGATGGTTTTATCGAGGACAGTTTGACCCGAAGTGTATTGAACAAACATGGAAGCAATTCTCAAGACTGGTCCGGTGATCGAATTCCGCGAGGTTGCCTACACGCTGCCCAACGGCCAGGCGCTGCTTCGCGGTTTAAATCTGGAAGTGCAACGCGGCGAGACGCTGGTTTTGCTGGGGCGCAGCGGTTCGGGAAAAACCACTTCGCTGAAGCTGGTTAACCGGCTGTTGAGCCCCAGCGGCGGGGAAGTGTTTGTAAACGGCGTGCCCACGGCCGAAAGCGATGTGATTCAACTGCGGCGGAGCATCGGGTATGTCATCCAGGATGTGGGCTTGTTTCCTCATTTCACGGTGGAGCGAAATATTGGCCTGGTTCCGCGAATCGAAGGTTGGGCCGCCGAGCGGATTCGCGTGCGAGTCGACGAATTGCTGCGGTTGGTTGGTCTGGAGGCGCAGATCGCTTCGCGATATCCGCACCAGCTCTCGGGCGGGCAGCGGCAGCGAGTTGGAGTGGCGCGTGCGCTGGCCGCCGACCCGGCGATCCTGCTGATGGACGAACCCTTCGGAGCGCTCGACGCCCTCACCCGCGATGAACTGCAGCGCGAGTTTCTTTCCCTGCAGCAGCGGTTGAATAAGACGGTGGTCTTTGTCACGCACGACTTGCGCGAGGCTTTGCGGCTCGGATCGCGCATTGCGCTGATGGAAGGCGGCCGATTGATGATGGTTCTTTCCCCGCAGGATTTCTTGCGATCCGGCGATCCGCTGGCTGCGGCCTATGTGCAGGCGTTCGGCGAAGGGCTGGACGCGGTGGCAAATCGAGGGGCATCATGAACATCGTTCATTTCTTCCTGCAGCACCATGAGGAAATTTTGGAACTCACACTGGAGCATCTCTGGCTGGTGGGAGTCTCCACGTTTTTCGCGGTGCTGATTGGTATCCCCTTGGGCATACTCAGCGCGCACTGGCGCGGGTGGAATAAGCCGGTGCTGGGAGCTGCGAACGTTATTCAAACGATTCCGAGCCTGGCGCTCTTTGGATTTCTGCTGCCGGTGCCGTGGCTCGGGGATCGCGCGGATCGCCTGGCGATTTTGGCGCTGACTCTTTATGCCTTGCTGCCGGTGATTCGCAATACTTACACGGGAATCCGCGGTGTGGATGCGGCGGTGGTGGAGGCCGGGCGCGGCATGGGACTTACTGGCAGACAGCTTTTATTTCAAGTGGAGTTGCCGCTGGCGGTGAGCGTGATTCTTTCGGGCGTGCGAGTGGCGGTGGTGGTTTCGGTGGGACTGGCCACCATCGCCGCCGCGATTGGCGCCGGGGGCTTGGGCGAGTTCATCTTTCGCGGTCTTGCCATGGTGAATAATCAGCTGATTCTGGCGGGAGCGATTCCCGCCGCGGTTCTGGCGCTGTCTGCGGATTTCGGCCTGGGATGGCTGGAGAGGCGCTTGCGGCCGCGATGAAACGGGATCGACACCGACGAGGCCGCGGTATTTTCGGTGCGCGGACTTTGGTCTGCCTCATTCTTGCAACTATACTGTCGCCGGCCTGCGGGCCGTCGCGTTCCGACCGCATTGTAGTGGGGTCGAAAAATTTTACCGAGTCGCTGATGCTGGGCGAGATCGTGGCTCAGCAGATTGAAGCGCACACGCACCTCAAAGTGGAGCGGCGCTTCTATCTCGCGGGAACCTACATCTGCCAGCAGGCGATGCTAGCCGGGCGCATCGACATCTATCCCGAATACACGGGCACAGCTTTGACGGCCATTCTCAAGCAGAAGGTTGGAGACGATAAGGCGGGAGTTTACGGGCGCGTGAAGAACGAATACGAGGCGCGGCTTGGCTTGACTCTTGGTCCGCCGTTCGGCTTCAACGATACTTTTGCGATGGAAATTCGCGGCGACGATGCGCGCCAGCTGGGCCTCAAGACTTTATCGCAGGCTGCGGCGTTCGCTCCGCGATGGCGAGCCGGGTTCGGCTATGAGTTCATGGAGCGTCCCGATGGATTTGCCGGGCTGGCGGCGGCTTATGGGCTGCACTTTGCCGCGCCGCCGCGCGTAATGGATCTGGGGTTGCTCGCGCCGGCACTGAAGGATCATCAGATCGATATAGCCGCCGGCAATGCCACCGACGGACTGATTCCAGCACTCGATTTATTTGTTCTCGAAGACGACCGCCATTATTTTCCGCCTTATGAAGCGGTCGCGGTGGTTCGCCAGCAGACTTTGCAGCAGCACCCCGAAGTTGGGCAAGCTGTGGCTCAGTTGGGGGGCAAGATTTCAGATCAGGAGATGCGGCAACTGAATTACGCTCTCGATGGCCAGCATCGCGACGTGAAGGATGTGGCGCACGAATTTCTGAAAAGCAAGGGATTGGTTGAGTGAACTGGCGCGAGTCTTCGATCTGCCCGGGCGGTCCATCCCCTCAGATCACCAGTTCGCCCCGCAATGTGAGGACGGCGTTTCCCTTAAGAAGCACACGATCCCCTGTGACTTCGCACCACAGCTCGCCGCCACGCTCGGAGACTTGACGCGCGTGCAGGCTTGTTCTGTTCAATCGCCGAGCCCAATACGGCGCCAAGGAGCAGTGCGTGGAACCGGTGACCGGATCCTCCGGGATGCCGTAGCTGGGCACGAAGAAGCGGGAGACGAAATCGGCATCCGCGCTCGGAGCTGTGATCGCGACTCCCGCCGGATGAAGTTTCGCGAGCAACCGAAAGTCAGGGCGAATGAGCCTTATCTCTTCCTCGGTCTCATACACTGCAAAGTAGTCGTCTTCGATTTGCATTACCGCGGCAGGAGCCGTTCGCAAGCCCGCAAGCAGCGCCTCCGGCGGGTTGGGGCAGATCCAGGGCGGGAGCGCTGGGAAATCCATCGCGAGCAAATCGCCGTCGCCAGAAACGGTGAGCGCGCCCCTGAAGCGGGTTTCGAAGCGGACCGAATCGCGCCCGGGCTCGAGAATTTGGAGCACGACAAAGGCGGAGGCCAGCGTCGCGTGCCCGCACAGCTTCACTTCACAACGCGGCGTGAACCAGCGCAGTTCGTAGCTATGGCCGCAGGGAACCAGGTAGGCGGTTTCGGAAAGATTGTTTTCCGCTGCGACCGCCTGCAGCAAATCGTCATCTAACCACGCTCCGAGGGGACACACAGCTGCCGGATTGCCCGCGAACCGCTTGGCGGTGAAGGCGTCAACGTGAAATACCTGTAGGAACATTACCCTATGGTACTCGGGACCGCGAGGGCTTAGAATCCTACGCACTTGGCTGAAGCCCTGTCGCCGGAACGGTTATTCCTGGCGGGCATGTGGGGGGACTGAATGATTGCTACGATGAGCGATGCCGCGACTGGCCACGAGCTCATTGCGCGAGTCGCGGAGGCTCGCCGGCAAACCGACGAACTGTTCGGCGTAGTCAAGCGCGATTCGCTGTATGAGCGGCCCATTGCCGAACGGCACCGCATCATTTTCTACGTCGGGCATCTCGAAGCCTTCGATTGGAACTTGTTCCACGAACGCGTTCTCGGGCTGACGAGCTTTCATCCCGAGTTTGACCGGTTGTTTGCTTTCGGCATCGATCCGGTGGGCGGCGGACTGCCCACCGATAAGCCTTCAGACTGGCCTTCGATCGCTGAGGTGCAAGCCTACGTGAGACAAATCCGCGCCGTTCTGGACGAGAAACTGGCGCACACAATTTCTGATTCCAATTCGAGCGAAGAATTTCCGCTCAACACTCTGCTCAACGTGGCCATTGAGCACCGGCTGATGCACGCGGAAACGCTGGCTTACATGTTGCATCAGTTGCCGTTTGATCAGAAGGTGCGGCAGACAGAATCGACGCGGGTTGATGTCGCGCGTGTGGTTCACCGGACGGTTGAAATTCCAACGGGGGTAGCTACGCTCGGACTCCGGCGCAATTGCGATGGTTTCGGCTGGGACAATGAATTTGAAGCTTACGGCGTGGACGTCCCGGCGTTTGCCATCGATCAATATAAGGTGACGAACCGTCAGTATCTCGACTTCATCGCCGCGGGCGGCTACGAGACGCGCACGTTCTGGAGCGACGAGGACTGGAACTGGAAATCCCGGCAGGGAATTTCGCATCCGGCTTTCTGGAAGCGCGAAGGCGTGCAGTGGATTTATCGGACCATGTTCGATGACGTGCCCTTGCCGCTGGATTGGCCGGTTTATGTGAGTCAGGCGGAAGCGAAGGCGTATGCGAAATGGGCACGGAAGTCGTTGCCCACCGAAGCCGAGTGGCAGCGCGCGGCCTATGCCACCCCGCGCGGCGACGAGCGCGCGTATCCGTGGGGAAGCGAAGCGCCCGCGGCGAAGTTCGGCAATTTTGATTTTGCCGGCTGGAATCCCGCGCCGGTGAATGCGTTTCCCGAAGGCCGGAGCGCATACGGCGTTCACGGGATGTTGGGCAATGGCTGGGAGTGGACCGGGACGGAGTTCGCTCCGTTCCCCGGGTTTGAGCCGTTCCCTTTCTACCGCGGTTATTCCGCCGACTTCTTCGATGGCAAGCACTTCGTCATGAAAGGCGGATCGGCGCGGACGGCGGCATGCATGCTGCGGCGCACGTTTCGAAATTGGTTCCAGTCGCATTATCAATATATGTATGCGGGATTTCGCTGCGTAAGCCGGTGAGCGCGATGCGCGCTCCATTACGCCGCTGAGCAAGGGAGTTGCCGATATGCTGATTCAAACCATCACTCCGAACACGACCTACGAGTTCGCGGCGGACGTGCGCGCCGGACTCACCAAGCCGGGCCAGAAGGAATTATTGTCGAAATATTTGTACGACGATGTGGGTTCCGCATTGTTCGAGGTGATCAGCCATCTGCCGGAATATGGCCTGACGCGCGCCGATGAACGTCTGCTGCGGCGGCACGCTTACGACATTGTCGAGCGTTTGACGACGCCAGTCGCGGTGGCTGAACTGGGCAGCGGCAGCGGCAAGAAAACCCGCCAGATTCTCGAAGCTCTGGGCCGCCGCCAGCGCACGGCGTACTACCCAATCGAGATTTCTCCTTCCGCCCTCGCCATGTGCGAGCGTGAACTTAGAGATATCGAATCCATCAGCATTCTGGGCTTCGAGCGCGAGTATCTCGACGGATTGCTGGAAGTGGCAGCGCATCGGAGCGACGGCCAACATCTTCTTGTGTTGTTCCTGGGAAGCACGATCGGAAATTTCGACCGGACGGCAGGAATTCAATTTCTAGCCGAGGTGCGCCGCATTCTGCAGCCCGGGGATTCTCTTCTGCTGGGAACGGATCTGGAGAAATCCAGCGCTCAACTGCTGGCGGCGTATGACGATGAGCTGGGAGTGACCGCGGCCTTTGACTTGAACTTGCTGGTTCGGATCAATCGCGAACTGGACGCCGATTTCGATCTCGCTCAGTTTGAGCACGTGGCAAGAATCAATCACCAGGACCGAAGCGTTGAAATGCATCTGAGAAGCAAGCGACGCCAGACGGTGAGAGTTCCGGTCGCGGAAATGGCCGTCGAGTTTCTGGAAGACGAAACGATCTGGACCGAGAGCAGCCACAAGTATTCACCGGAAGAGGTTTTTGAAATGGCCCGCACGGCCGGGTTTCGCTGCGAAGTGCAATGGATCGATGAGCAATGGCCTTTCGCCGAGAGCCTGCTGATCGCGGAATAGGCCGGTCGGGCATCTCTCCACCCTTCCCCCCTTTTCAGGACATGTGTCACCTACATGAAAAACATCTCATCTTGAAGTAAAACTTTGTAAATGCTGCGGTTTTGTGCAGTGCGGCAATGTAGATTAATAGAAGCCGTTATGAACGCAACCACAAACCGGCTTCTGGGGATTATGTTCTGTGCCGCAAGCGCAGCGAGCATTGCTTTGCTTCCCCTCTGCCGCGCGATGCCATTGGGCCCGCAGGCCCCGGAGGCCACTGCTCCGGGCGCGGCTAGCAGGCGCATCGGAGCTGTCAAAGCGATCAACGGCACGGTTGTTACGTTGACTCCGGATTCTGGTCCCGACGTGAAGGTCACCGTGCAGGACTCGACGCGTATCGTTCGCATCGCTCCCGGCGAGAAGAATCTGAAGAACGCTACGCCGATCCAGCTACAGGATCTGCAGGTCGGTGACCGCATCCTGGTCGCCGGGAAAGCCTCTGACGACAACCTGTCGCTCACGGCTTCGTCGGTTGTGGTGATGACGCGCTCCGATCTCGAAGCACGGCATCAGCAGGACCTGCAAGACTGGCAGAAGCGTGGAGTCGGAGGCCTCGTGACTTCCGTGGATGCGGCGGCAGGAACCGTCACTATCTCTGTTGTGAGCTTCGCGGGAAAGAAAAGCATCGTCCTGCATAGTTCAAGCGCCACGGTGATTCGCCGCTACGCGCCGGACTCCGTGAAATTTGACGATGCCAAGCCCAGCGCGCTGGCCGAAATTCACCCAGGCGATCAGGTGCGTGCGCGCGGCGGCCGCAGCGCCGATGGCGGCGAGCTGGCGGCCGAAGAAATTGTTTCCGGATCGTTTCGCAATGTCGCCGGCACAGTCAACTCAGTCGATGCAAGTTCTTCGACGCTCAGCGTTCAAGATTTGTTGTCGAAGCAGCCCGTGCTGGTTAAGATCACGCAGGATTCCCAGCTGCACCGCTTGCCCGCTGAAATGGCGCAGCGGATTGCGATGCGCCTGAAAGGAGCCGCCGCCGGAGCAACGCCAGGCGCCGCATCCGGCTCTGGCCCTCCGACCAACGGCCAAACCGCCTCGGCAGCAGGTGCTACGAACGGAATGGCTGCGGACGGAAACGGCGCGAGCAA
>Ga0302324_100000838_pt1 | contig 77513 bp, 64 predicted proteins | sample Palsa_T0_1_FD_201949 | JGI IMG/M metagenome (GOLD analysis project Ga0302324, IMG submission 201949) | Peat permafrost microbial communities from Stordalen Mire near Abisko, Sweden - Palsa_T0_1 | ecosystem: Environmental > Terrestrial > Soil > Palsa > Peat permafrost | place: Sweden: Abisko...
GCGCTGTGCCGGTAGAGTCTCTCAGCCAGGTCCTGATACTCCTGCTCGCTTCGGTGCTGGTGCTGGCGCTGGCACGGCGCATCGGCATGCCGGCGATCCTCGGCTATCTGATCGTCGGCATTGTGCTCGGGCCGTTTGCCTTCGCGGTGCTTCCAAAAAGTGCGCAGACACAGGCGATCGCGCAGATCGGCGTGGTGTTTCTGCTGTTCACCCTGGGACTGGAGTTCTCATTCCCGCGCATGGTGGCGATGCGCCGCGAGGTGTTCGGGCTCGGCTCGGCACAGACCATCGTAGTGGGCGGCGCGGGCGCGCTCGCCACGCACGCCATTGGCGTTGCCTGGCCGAGCGCCATCGTGGTGGGCGGTGCACTGGCGATGTGCTCGACCGCGATCGTGCTGCAGCAGCTTGGCGATCAGGATGAGCTCAACCGTACGCACGGTCGGTTGTCGTTCGCGGTGCTGCTGTTTCAGGATCTGGCGTTCGTGCCGTTGCTGGCCCTGGCCACCGTGCAGACGCAGGGTCACGCCGAGTCGGGTGCGGCACTGCTGCTGCGTCTGGTGGCGCTCGGCCTGCTGGCGCTGATCGTGGTGCTGGCGATCGGACGCTGGCTGCTGCGGCCACTGCTGCATGAGATTGCGCACAGCCGGCTGCGCGAACTGTTCACGCTCACCGCGTTGCTGATCGTGCTGACCGCCGCCTGGATCACCCAGCGGCTGGGGCTGTCGATGGCGCTGGGCGCGTTCCTGGCCGGCATGCTGCTCGCCGAGACCGAGTACCGGCACCAGATCGAGGCCGTCATCCGTCCGTTTCGCGAGTTGCTGCTGGGATTGTTTTTCATCACCGTGGGCATGCTGCTCGATCTGAAGGTTCTGTTTGGCGACTTTCCGCGCATCGTGGCGCTGCTGCTGTTGCTGATCGTGTCCAAGGCGCTGCTGTCGGCGCTGACCACGCGGGTGTTCGGTATCGACCGCTTCAAGGCGCTGCGTACCGGACTGGTGCTGGCCGGCGGCGGGGAGTTCGGCGTCGCGCTGCTGACGATCCTGGCACGCGGACCGCAGCTGATACCGGCGCGTCCCACGCAGCTGCTGCTGGCCGTGGTCGTGCTCGGCATGATCGTCAGTCCGCTGATCATTCGCTACAACAAGCGCATCACGCGCCTGGTGCTGCGCGAACAAGGTCCGCCGGCCACCGCGATCGAGCGTGAACAGGCGGCCACCACGGAGCTGGCACGGCGCGAGCATGTGATCATCTGCGGCTTCGGTCGCGTCGGCGGCCACCTGGCGCACGTGCTCGATTCCCAGGGCTTCGAGTACCTGGCGATCGATCTTGATCCGGCCAACGTGCGCAGCGCGCGCCAGGCCGGCGTGCCCGTGGTGTGGGGCGATTGCGCCGATGAGGAGCTACTGCGCAATCTCGGCCTGGATCTGGCGACCGTCGTGATCATCACATTTGCCGACCCGGCGGTGGCGCTGCACGTGATCCGCGCGGTACGGCGGTTGCGCACCGACGTAGCGGTGCTGGTGCGTACCCAGGATGATTCGCGGCTCGCCGAGCTGTCGGCGGCCGGCGCCACCGAGGTGGTGCCGGAAACCTTCGAAGCCAGCCTGACGCTGGTGTCGCAGGCCCTGATGCTGCTGCAGCTGCCGGCGCCGCAGGTCGCGCACGTGGTCGATACGTTGCGCAGGCAGCGCTACGCGACGTTGCGCACGCGTTCCGTGGCCGCGCCGAGCGATGCGGACGCCGAGGAATCCGCCGACCAGTTGCGTTCCGTGGTGCTGCCGCCCGGCGGTTGGGCGGTGGGGCGGCGGCTGGAGGAAATCCGGGCGCGCGGCGCCGAGGTCGCCTTTACCGCAATCCGCCGCCAGGGCATCACCGGACGCGAGCCTGACGGGGACACCGAGCTGCGCGAAGGCGATGTGGTGGTGATTTACGGCATCCCCGAGGCACTCGAGCATGCCGAGGCGGTGCTGCTGGCGGGGTAGCCGGCGGCCGCAGTGTAGAATCCCGCCCCCGATGAACCACGAAGATATCCAGTTCCCGACGCGCCACCATCCGCTGCGGGAAGACATCCGTGCGCTCGCGCAGCTCATGGACGAGGTGCTGCAGGCGCAGGGTGGTGCGGAACTGTGGCAGCTGTTCGAGCAGGACCGCCTGACTGCGACGCGCTGGCGCGAAGGCGTGGCGGGTGCCGCCGAGGCGCTCACGGTGCGCGTGCGCGGCCGGCCGCCGCGCGTGGCGCGCGAGCTGGTGCGGGCGTTCTCGGCCTGGTTCCAGCTGGTGAACGTGGCCGAGAAGGTGCACCGCATCCGGCGCCGGCGCGAATATTTCCAGCAGGACAGCGAGCGGCCGCAGCCCGGAGGTGTGGAGGATGCGCTGTCGGAGCTCAAGAGCTCGGGATTGACGCTGACGGAAGTGCTGGCACTGATGGCTCAGCTGTCGATCGAGCCGGTACTGCTGGCGCACCCGATGGAGTCCACACGGCGCACCAGCCTGCGCCGCCAGCAGCGCATAGCCACGCTGCTGCTCGACCGCGATAACGAAACGTTGGCACCCAACGAGCAGCGCGCGCTGGTGCAGCGCATTCGGGCGGAAGTCAGCGCCGACTGGCAGACTGAGGAGCATCCGCGCGAGCGCCTGACGGTGGCCGACGAGCGCGAGCATGCGATTTTTTATCTGATCGAAATCCTCTACAAGATCGTTCCCGCGTTCTACCAGGAAATCGCCGCGGCGCTGGGCAAGCTGTACGGCGTGCCGGCCGAGAGCGTGGAATTGCCGGTGATCGTGCGCTTTGGCACCTGGGTCGGCGGCGATATGGAAACCTCGGCCGACGTGCATGCCAAGAGCATCCGCGACACACTGGCCCGCGCCCAGCAGGTCATCATCAACACTTACTATGACGAGTGCCTGAAGCTGGCCCAGACGCTGTCGCAGAGCGCCAGCCGCATCGGCATCGCAAGCAACGTGATGCGCCGGGTCGAGGAATACCGCACGCTGCTGCCCGGCGCCCAGGCCATCACGCCATCGCGCCATGACCGCATGCCGTATCGGGTGCTGCTCGGGCAGATCGCCGAGCGCCTGCACGTCACCTACGATGGCCGCTCCAACGGCTACCAGCAGCCGGCGCAGTTTCGGGCCGACATCGCGCTGATCGCGCAGAGCCTGCTCGCCAACCGCGGCGCCAACGCCGGGTATTTCCAGGTACGACGGTTGTTGTACCGCATCGATACCTTCGGATTTCACCTGGCAACGCTCGATGTGCGCGCCCATACCGCAGTCCATCACGCGGTGCTGGCGCAGGGCATGGATGATCCGGATTGGATGACTCGCAGCGCCGCCGATCGGCACACGCGACTGGTGGAGATCCTGGAGCGCGACATCGGCCCGACCGGCAGCTTCGATGCGCTCGCCAAGCGCACGTTGGCAGTGTTCGATGCCATCACCCAGTGCCGCCATCGCTATGGCGCCGATGCCATCGGACTATATATCGTCAGCGGCGTATCGCAGGCCGACGACGTGCTGGCGCCGCTGGTGCTGGCGCGCTGGGCCGGGGCTTACGACAAGAGCAAGGGCGAGGTGGCGCTCGACGTGGCGCCGCAGTTCGACCGGGTGGAGACGCTGGAGCGCTGCGGTGCGGTGATGGGGGAGCTGCTCGAGGATGGCGTATACAAGCGTCACCTGGAAGCCCGCGGGCGGCTGCAGACCGTGCTGATCGGCTTTTCCGACAGTAACCAGGAGAGCGGCATGATCGCCTCGCGCCTGGCGGCCTACCGCGCGCAGCGCCATCTCACCGACGCGCTGCGACACGCCAACAAACAGCACGTGCTGTTCTACAGCCGCGGTGGCAGCATTCCGCGCGGCGGTGGCCGCATCGATGCGCTGCTGCGCGCCGCGCCGTCCGAATCGATCAACGGCGTGCTGCACTTTACCGAGCAGGGCGAGAGCATCAGCCAGAACTACGGGCTGCGGCCGAACGCGATGCGCACCCTCGAGCGCGCCTTCAGCACGCTGGCGCTGGCGACGCTGGCCGTCAAGCGCGGTATCGCCGTGCGCGAGAGCGCCACGCTGGCTGAGTGTGTCGCGCTGGTCGCGGCCCGCAGCGCCCAGGTGTGGCGCGCCCTGATCTACGAGCAGCCGCAGTTCCTCGACTTTTTTCGCGCCGTCACGCCGATCGACGTCATCGAGCGCATGCAGATCGGCTCCCAGCCGGTGCAGCGCAGCGAGCGCGGCGGTGTCGACGCCATCCGGCCGGCACTGTGGGTGCTGGCCTGGTCGCAGTCACGCCACATGCTGCCGGCCTGGTTTGGAGCCGGCGCCGGCCTGGAATTCGCAAAGAGCGAGCGCAGCATCGAACTGCTGCGGCGTTGCTACCGGGGCTGGCCATTCTTCCACAGCCTGATCGACGATATCGAGGCCATGCTGGCGCGCGCCGACCCAAGCGTGGCCGCGCATTATGACCGGCTGGCGCCCCCGGAGCTGCGTCCCTATGGCCTGCAGCTGCGGGCCGAGTACGAACGCAGCTGCGCCCTGGTGCTTGAAGTCAAGGAGTCCATAAACCTGCTGGACACCGATCGCACGCTGCAGCGGGGCATCATGGTGCGAAACCCGTCGATCGACCCGATGCACTTCATGCAGGTGGACCTGCTGGAACGCTGGCGCGCCAGTGGCCGGCAGAACCGCGACCTGTTCGAAGCGCTGCAGGCCAGCGTCAGCGGCATCGCGCGCGGCCTGCAGACCACGGGCTAGCACCCCGATGGGGCGCCCCCGGCCGACGGGCGATATAACAACTGCGAACCATGATCATAACCGGGGCATCGTATATCCGGCCGGCCGGCGACATTACAGTAGCCTCAAGCCGAGCAGAGCGTGCGCGTGTACCGATACGATCAAATCGACCAGACCCTGGTGAACGAGCGGGTAGCTCAGTTCCGCGATCAGACCCGTCGGTTCCTCGCCGGCGAGCTGAGCGAGGACGAATTCCGTCCGCTGCGGCTGCGCAACGGGCTGTATATCCAGCGCTACGCGCCGATGCTGCGGGTGTCGATTCCGTACGGGCTGCTGTCCGCGGTGCAGCTGCGCATGCTGGCGCACATCGCCCGCAGCTACGACCGTAACTACGGCCATTTCACCACCCGCCAGAACATCCAGTACAACTGGCCGGCGCTGGAGCGCGTGCCCGATATCCTGGCCGATCTGGCGAGCGTCGAGATGCACGCCATCCAGACCAGCGGCAACTGCATCCGCAACATTACCAGCGATCACCTGGCGGGCGTCGCGCCCGACGAGATCGCCGATCCGCGCCCGTATTGCGAGATCATCCGCCAGTGGGCCGCGCTGCATCCGGAATTCAGCTACCTGCCGCGCAAGTTCAAAATCGCGGTGACCGCATCGCCGGCCGATCGGGCGGCGGTCGAGATCCATGATGTCGGTGTGCGCCTCAGACGCGGCAGCAACGGCGAGATCGGCTTTGAGATTCTGGCCGGCGGCGGCCTGGGCCGCACGCCGATTCTAGGCAAGGTGATCCGCCGTTTTCTGCCGCAGGCCGATCTGCTGGCGTATCTGACAGCTATCCTGCGGGTCTACAACCGCTACGGTCGGCGCGACAACATCCACAAGGCGCGCATCAAGATCCTGCTGCGCGCACTGGGAGCGGAGGAGTTCACACGCCAGGTGGAGCAGGAGTTCGAGGCGGGTCGGCAGTCCGCCCCCAAGCTTGCGGCGCAGGAAGTCGAACGCATGAACGCCTTCTTCGCGCCGCCGGCATATCAGACGATCAGCGACAGCACTCCGGTCATCGGCAGTGTCAGTTCCGGCAACCCGGGCTATGACGCCTGGCTGCGCTACAACACCCGCCGCCACAAGGTGCCGGGATATCGCGTGGTGTTCGTGTCGCTGAAGAAGCACGGCGAGGCTCCCGGGGACATGAGCGGCGAGCAGATGGATGCGCTGGCTGCGCTGGCCGATCGCGTGAGCTTCGGCATGGTGCGTGTCACCCATGACCAGAATCTGGTGCTGGCCGACGTACCACAATCGACGTTGCTTGATGTGTGGCGCGAGCTCGACGCGCTGGGACTTGCCACACCGAACATCGGCACCCTGACCGACATGATCTGCTGCCCCGGCCTGGACTTCTGCAGTCTCGCCAATGCCGGCTCGATCGACGTTGCCAAGCAGATACACGCCCGCTTCGACGACCTGGATTATCTGTACGACTTAGGTCCGGTCGAGATCAAGATGTCCGGTTGCATGAATGCCTGCGGCCACCACCACATCGGCCACATTGGAATTCTGGGCGTCGATAAACACGGCAAGGAGTGGTATCAGATCACGATTGGCGGCTCATCCACCGGTCCGGCGGCGCTCGGCGAAGTCATCGGTCCGTCGGTGCCGAAGGACCAGGTGGCCGACACCATTGCCCGGCTGCTGGAAGTGTATGTGCGCGAGCGGCATGGCGACCACGAACGCTTCGTCGACGCCGTGCGGCGCATCGGTATCGAGCCGTTCCAGGAGCGCGTGTATGAGACACATCATTCACCGGCGTGAGCTGGTTGCCGATGATGTGCGCTACGCCGGTGAGGCGAGCGGCCCGGGCACGCGGGCGGCGCAGCCTGCCGCGCAGTTCATCGCCGCGCTGAGCGCCGGGCAGGCGAGCGCAGCGGCAGCGGCCGTCCTGATCGGCCCGGCAGATGAGGTCGAGGCGCTGGCGCCGCACCTGGCGCTGCTGAGCCTGATCGTGGTGGAATTTCCCAAGATTGGCGAAGGCCGCGGCTACAGCCAGGCTCGACTGCTGCGCCAGCGCTACGGCTACGCGGGCGAGCTGCGCGCGCGTGGCGCGCTCAAGCGCGACCAGCTGTTTTTCCTCGCGCGCTGCGGTTTCAACAGCTTCGATCTCGACCCTGCCGAGGACCTGGAAGCCGCGCTCGGTTCCTTCAACGACTTCAGCGTCGCCTATCAGGGTGGCAGCGATGCGGTGGTGCAGGTGCGGCGGCGCGCCGGCTCGGCCTAAAGCGGCCGCATTAGAAGATTTACATAGATTCCGCGTTTGTCTGACGGCACTTGTCGGTGCGACCGCCGGCCGGGGCCGCGGCGGTTTGCGTTATCATGGCACCGCATTCCTCAGCATCGGCTGGGCGTAAGGTACGACACGTGAATGCGCCACCGTCGACGGGGTTATCGTGCAGGATGGGACCGGGCCGGTTACGAATCTTGAACGGCTGAGCGAATCTGCGTCGCCCGCAGATCCCGTGTTGCTGGGCGACCGGGAAGCGGTCAAGGCACTGGTCGAGGGCCGCATCGGCGACCCGTTCGCGCTGCTCGGCCCGCATCCAACGGCGCACGGCACCGTGGTGCGCGCCTACCTGCCGCCGGCGGAAGCGGTCGCGGCGATCGATCACAGCGGCATGGTGCTGGCCACGCTGCAGCCGCTGCCCACCCCGGGGCTGTTCGCCGGCATCATTCCGGCGGGAGCGGCCTATCGGTTGCGTATTCACTGGCCTGGCGGGCGCGTGCAGGAAACCGAGGATCCGTATTCCTTCGGCCTGCTGCTGGGCGAACTCGACATCTACCTGCTGGCCGAAGGCAGCCATCTGGAATTGGGCCACTGCCTGGGCGCCCAGCCGAGGAGCATCGATGGCATTGCCGGGGTGCGATTCGCCGTCTGGGCGCCCAACGCCCAGCGCGTCTCCGTGGTCGGCGACTTCAACGTCTGGGACGGCCGGCGCCATCCGATGCGCAAACGGGTCGAGGCCGGGGTTTGGGAGCTGTTCATCCCGCGCCTGCCGGCCGGCACGCTCTACAAATACGAAATTCTCGGGCCGCACGGACTGCTACCGCTCAAGGCCGATCCGGTGGCGCTGCAGGTCGAGCCACCGCCGCGCACCGCCTCGGTGGTGCCCGATGCGACGCCGTTTCGCTGGAGCGACGCGCGCTGGCTTACGGCCCGGGCCGACAACAACGCGCTGCTGCACTCCCCGTTGTCGATCTACGAGGTTCACCCCGGATCGTGGCGCCGGGTCGCCGAGCAGGGCGGGCGGCCACTGAACTGGGATGAACTCGGGGATCAGCTGATCGCCCATGTGAGCGAGCTGGGCTTCACCCACATCGAACTGCTGCCGGTCATGGGGCACCCGTTCACCGGCTCCTGGGGCTACCAGGTACTCAGCCAGTACGCACCGCAGGCCACGTTTGGCGAGCCGAGCGCCTTTGCGCGTTTCGTCGATCGCTGTCACGCCGCCGGTGTCGGGGTGATCCTCGATTGGGTGCCGGGGCACTTTCCCACCGACGCGCATGGGCTGGCATGGTTCGACGGCACCGCGTTGTACGAGCACACCGATCCGCGCGAGGGGTTTCATCAGGAGTGGAATACCGCGATTTACAACCTCGGTCGACGCGAGGTGCACGCGTTCCTGGTATCGAGTGCACTGCACTGGATCGAGCGCTATCACGTCGATGGGCTGCGGGTCGACGCGGTCGCCTCGATGCTGTATCGCGACTATGCGCGGCGCGAGGGCGAGTGGATTCCGAACAAGTATGGCGGCCGGGAGAACATCGAGGCTATCGATTTCCTGCGGCATCTGAACGACGCCGTGACGCAGCGCTTTCCCGGGGCGCTGATGATCGCCGAGGAATCCACGGCCTGGCCCGGGGTGACGCGCTCGAGCCAGGACTGGGGCCTGGGCTTCGCCTATAAGTGGAACATGGGCTGGATGCACGACACGCTGCGCTACATGAAGCTCGATCCGGTGCACCGCTCCTACGATCACCACGATATGACCTTCGGCCTGCTGTACGCGTTTTCCGAGCGTTTCGTGCTGCCGCTCTCGCACGATGAGGTGGTGCACGGCAAGGGCTCGCTGATCGGTCGCATGTCCGGGGATACCTGGCAGCGGTTCGCGAATCTGCGCGCCTACTTCGCCTTCATGTGGACCCAGCCCGGAAAAAAGCTGCTGTTCATGGGTGGTGAATTCGGCCAGGACTGGGAATGGAATCACGACGGCCAGCTCGACTGGCAGGCGCTCGAACATCCTCTGCACCGCGGCGTGCAGCAGCTGGTGGGCGATCTGAACCGCCTGTACCGGGAGCAGCCTGCCCTGCACGTGTTCGATTGCGACAGCGCAGGCTTTCGCTGGATCATCGCCGATGACAACAGCAACAGCATCTATGCCTACTATCGCCAGGGACACGCCGATTCGGCGCCGCTCATCGCGATCTGCAACTTCACGCCAGTGCCGCGCACGCATTACCGGCTGGGTGCGCCGCGCTCCGGAGTGTGGCGCGAAATCCTCAATACCGATTCGGAAATCTACGGCGGCTCCAATCTGGGCAACGGCGGGCGGCTGGAGAGCAGCACCACGCCTTCGCACGGACAGCCATTCTCACTCGAACTAACGCTACCACCCCTGGCCACTGTATTGTTGCGCCACGGGGGCTGATCGACATCGTAAGGATCACCGTGCATGCCGTCCGACCTGCCGACCGCCCCGTTAGCCGGCGCCCCCTATCCGCTGGGTGCGACCTGTGGCCCCGAGGGCTGCAATTTTGCCGTCTTTGCCGGTAATGCCGAGCAGGTCGATTTGTGCCTGTTCGACGCCAGCGGTCGGCAGGAACTGCGTCGGCTGTCGCTGCGCGAGTTCACCGACGGCGTCTGGCACGGCTACGTAGGCGCGGTCGCTGCCGGCCAGCTCTACGGCTATCGTGCGCACGGGCCCTACCTGCCGGAGCAGGGCCATCGCTACAACGTCAACAAGCTGCTGCTCGACCCCTACGCGCGCAAGCTCAACTGCACACTGCGCTGGAGCGATGCGCTGTACGGCTACCGCCTCACCTCGCCGCGCGCCGACCTGTCGTTCGATCGGCGCGATAGCGCCTTTGCCATGCCCAAGGCCGTGGTCACGCAGGATCGCTTCGACTGGGGCGATGACCGCCCGCCGCGTACCCCATGGAACGACACCATCATCTACGAGACGCACCTGCGCGGTCTGACCATGCGGCTGCCGGACATTCCGGAGCCGCTGCGCGGCACCGCCGCGGCGCTCGGCCACGAACGTACCGTGAGCTACCTGAAGAGCCTGGGCGTCACCGCCATCGAACTGCTGCCCATTCATGCCTTCGTCAACGATCGGGCGCTGGCGGAACGCGGCCTGGCCAACTACTGGGGCTACAACTCGCTGGCTTTCTTCGCGCCCGAACCGCGCTATCTGTCCGACGGCAGCCTGTCTGAGCTCAAGGCGGCCATCAAGGCGCTGCATGCGGCCGGCATCGAAGTGCTGCTCGACGTGGTCTATAACCACACCGGCGAGGGCAGCGAACTGGGTCCCACCTTGAGCATGCGCGGGCTCGACAATGCCGCCTACTATCGGCTGCTGTCGGACGACATGCGCCGCTGTGTCAACGATACCGGCACCGGCAACACGGTTGATTTCTCCAACTCGCGTGTGATTCAGCTGACGCTGGATTCATTGCGCTACTGGGTGGAGGAATTTCACGTCGACGGTTTTCGCTTCGATCTGAGCGTGACCCTGGGGCGCGAACACGACGGCTACGATCCGGGCTCGGGTTTCTTCGATGCGCTGCTGCAGGATCCGACGCTGGCACGTGTCAAGCTGATCGCCGAGCCCTGGGACTTAGGTCCCGGCGGCTACCAGCTCGGCAATCATCCGGCCGGCATGGCAGAGTGGAACGACAAATTTCGCGACGACGTGCGCCGCTTCTGGCGCGGGGACTCGGGTCTGCGTGGCGCGCTGGCGGCACGGCTGCAGGGCTCGGCCGATCTGTTCGATCACCACGGACGCCGTCCGTGGGCGTCGCTGAACTTCATCACCGCGCATGACGGATTCACGCTGCAGGACTGGGTCAGCTACCAGCGCAAGCACAACGAGGCGAACGGGGAGGAAAATCGCGACGGCACCGACAACAACGCCAGCAACAACTGGGGCGTCGAGGGCGCAACGGATGACGCGGCGATTCAGGCGACGCGCGAGCGCGTCAAGCGCGCCATGCTGGCAACCCTGCTGTTCTCGCACGGCACGCCGATGCTGCTCGGCGGCGATGAATTCGGCCGCACCCAACACGGCAACAACAATGCCTACGCGCAGGACAACGAGCTGTCATGGTTCGACTGGGCGCAGGCGCTGTCGCCCGCGGGCGTCGAGCAGCGGGCCTTTGTTACGCGGCTGATCCAGTTGCGGCGCGAGTTCTGCAGTTTGCGCAGTGATTACTACCAGCACGGGCGGATCGAGCCGCTGCCGCAGGTACGCGACATCGAGTGGTTCGACGAAAGCGGCGACATCATGCGCGACGAGGACTGGCAGTACACCGAAGGTCGGCTGCTGAGCGTGCGGCGTGCGCGCCGGCTGGATTTAGGTAGGGTGGAAGTGAGCCTGCTGTTGACCAACAACACCTCCGACTTGCACAGTTTTCAGCTGCCGGACCCGAGGTTTCGCTGGCAATTGCGCCTTGATACCGCCGAGGTGCACGGCGCCGACCAGGAAATCGAGCGGGCGGCGATCGACGTGGCGCCGCACAGCGTGCAGCTGCTCACCGCGATCGTCGCGGCGACCGCAGCCGACGCCGTTCCGGCGGCATCGATCAGCAACGCGGCAGTGCCCGAAAGCGCGCCCGCAGCCGTCACCGCCGATCAGTAGCCGGCAGCAGCGCGAGCAGTGCCTGCGCCAGCGTATCGATGTGAGCCTCGGTATGCGCGGCGGACAGGAAGCCGACTTCGTACGCGCTCGGCGCCAGATAGATCCCGCGCTCGAGCAGCGGATGAAACAGTGCTGCGAAGCTTGCGCCGGCATCGGCGGGCAAGCTGTGCGGCGTGCGCATTGGCGTGACCGGGGAGCCGGCCCTGGAGCTGCAAATCCAGAACACCGAGCCGGCGCGCTGAATGGCAAGTCCTGGCACGCCGCTGAGCGCGCGCTGCAGTCGGGCGCCAAGCTCCTCGAGCCGCCGGTACAGCCTGCCGTCCGCCAGGCGCTGCAAGGTCGCCAGCCCGGCGCACATCGCCAGCGGATTGGCGCTCAGGGTGCCGGCCTGGTAGACCGGGCCGGTCGGTGCCACCAGTTCCATCAGCTCGCGGCGGCCGCCGTAGGCGCCGACCGGGAAACCGCCGCCGATCACCTTGCCGTAGGTCGTAAGGTCGGGTTGGATACCGGTCACGCCGGCGTAGCCCTGGAACGACAGCCTGAAGCCGGAGATCACTTCATCGAAGATCAGCAGCGTACCGTGCGCGCGCGCGAGCCTTGCCACTGCCTGCAGGAACTCCGGCCGCTGCGGCAGCAGGCCGTAATTGGCCGGCAGCGGCTCGATGATTATCGCGGCGATCTCGCGCCCGTGGTGCGTCAACATCGCCTCGAGTGCCGCCTCATCATCGAGCGGCGCGATCAGCGTCTGCTGCACCACGTCGGGAGCCAGCCCGGCGCTGTCGGGCAGCGGCGCCTCGGCCAGGCCGGAACCGGCGCGCAGCAGCATCGAGTCGGCGTGGCCGTGGTAACAACCTTCGAATTTCAGAATCTTCGAACGGCCAGTGGCCGCGCGCGCCACGCGCAGCGCCGACATCACGGCTTCGGTTCCGGAATTGACGAACCGAATGCTTTCCACCCAGGGAACTCGGGCGGTGATCAGCTCCGCGAGCTCCAGGCTGTACGGCTCGGCGGTGCCGAGACTCCAGCCGCGTGCCAGGGCGGTTTCTGCCGCCAGTCGTACAGCGGCGTCGGCGTGACCGAGGATCAGGGGCCCGAAGGCCATGCAGAAGTCGAGATACTCGCGGCCATCGACATCGCGCAGGCAGGCGCCGGCGCCGCCGGTCATGAAGCGCGGTGTGCCGCCGACGCCGCGAAAAGCACGCACCGGGGAATGCACGCCGCCCGGGGAGACGCGCCGCGCACGCGCGAACAGTTCCTCGGAGCGGCCGCCGCCGACGCTCAAGCCGACAACCACTCGCGCGCATAGCGCGCACCGTAGGTGATGATCATGCTGGCGCCGGCACGGCGGAATGCGATCAGAATTTCCCGATGCAGTGCCGCACGATTGGCCAGACCCATGGCGGCGAGTGCTTCGAGCGCCGCGAATTCGCCGCTCACGTGATACACCGCCCAGGGCTTGCGGATCGCCCGCGACAGTTCACGCAATAAATCAAGATACGGCAACCCGGGTTTGACGATGAGGATGTCGGCGCCCTGCGCAGCGTCGCGCTCGGCACACAGCCAGGCGTCGTTTGGCCGCGCCGGGTCGAGCTGGTAGCTGGCACGGTCCTTGAGCGGCGAGACTGATTTGGGCGCCGAATCCGCCGCGACGCGAAACGGGCCGTACAACGTCGAATGAAACTTTACGGCGTAGCTCATCAGCACGGTGCGCGGAAGTCCGGCGCCGTCAAGTGCGCCGCGGATGGCGCCCACCCGGCCGTCCATCATGTCACTCGGAGCGACACAGTCGGCGCCGGCGTGGCTGTAGGCCAGCGCGGCCTGCACCAGTTCGGCGACGCTGGCATCGTTGTCGACGTGGTCGCCCTCGCCACCGAGCACGCCGCAGTGACCGTGAGGGGTCGAGGAGCACAGACACACATCGGTGGCGAGCCAGATGTCGCGGCCAAAGCGCGCCTTGAGCGAGCGCACCTGGCTGGCGGTGAATGACCAGTCGATCTGGCGCTCGCTGCGCGCCTGGGGAACGCCGAACAGCAGGAACTTGCTGACTCCGGCCCGAAGGTCCTGCTCCACCTGTCGCAGCAGCGATTCGCTGGTTTCCTGCCGCACTCCGGTGAGGCCGGGCACGGCTTGGGGAGCCGCGATGCCCTCGGCCACGAACAGCGGCTGGATCAACTGATCGAGCTGGACGTGGACCTCGCGCGTGAGGCCACGGACGTGCTCATCTTGACGCAAGCGGCGCAGGTCGAGAGAACTCATACGGTGCGGTTGGAATCGGAAGTTATCGCCCAGAACGACAGTGTGCCGCGACGCGACGCGCCGGCGGTCACGCATTGTCACATGCTGCGTGCCGGCGTCACGGCCTGGGGTACCGGCGCCCCTCCCGGGCCTTAACTTATAAGCCAATGTTATGAGACCGGCGGGCACAATCGCGTCCTATGCCGACCGCCGCTGGTCAGAAAACAACAATCGATCCGGCGCTGTTCGCCAAGGTAGCCACCAGTCTTGCACTGCTGCGCCAGGCGGTCGATGCGTACGGCCGGGTGGTTTACGCCAGCAGCCTGGGCGCGGAAGCGATGGTACTCACCGACCTGATCTGGACTCATGTGCCCGGGATCGACATCGTCAGCATCGACACCGGTCGGCTGCCCGAGGAGACCCTGACGCTGCTGGAGCGTCTGGAGCGCCGCTACCACCGTCGCATCAAGCTGTATTACCCGGATGCGCAGGCAGTGCAGCGCTACGTGCGCGAGCACGGCATCAACGGCTTCTATAACAGCCTCGGCGAGCGCCTCAGCTGCTGCCAGATCCGCAAGGTCGAGCCCTTCATCAGGGCCGTGGCCGGGTACGGTGCCTGGGTGACGGGCGTGCGGCGCGAACAGTCCGAACAGCGCGCCGAAGCGCAGCCGATATCCCGGGACGAGCAGTTCCGGCTGCCGAAGATCAGCCCGCTGCTCGACTGGACGGAAGCGGACGTATGGACCTACATCCACACGCACCAGCTGTACTACAGCCCGCTGCACGATCGTGGCTATCCGAGCATCGGCTGTGCGCCGTGCACCCGCGCCACCGAGCCCGGACAGGACTACCGCGCCGGCCGCTGGTGGTGGGAGAATCCCGAATCGCGCGAATGCGGCCTGCATCCGCGCCAGCTCACGCGCAATTCTCACGCTGTCCCGTAACGGGGCAGCTGTCAGGGTCAAGCGCCGCCCGATCGGCTAAAGTCCGCCCATGGATTATCTGCCGGTGTTCCTCAACCTGCGCGATAAGCTGGCCCTGGTGGTCGGCGGCGGTGCCGTGGCCAGCCGAAAGGTCGAACTGCTGCTGAAGGCCCATGCGCGCGTGCGGGTCGTGGCGCCGCGGCTGCATTCCGATCTGGCGCTGTATCGCGACGCCGGACGCATCGAACATCTGGGCCGCGAATTCGAGCCGCGACATTTCGACGGCGTGATGTTCGCGATTGCCGCTACCGACAGCAGCGAGGTCAACCAGGCAGTGGCGGCCGCCGGCGCCGCGCGCGCCATCTTCGTCAACGTCGTGGATGACGGGGCCGCCTCATCGGCAGTGATGCCGGCCATCGTCGATCGCTCGCCGCTGGTGGTGGCGATCGCAACCTCGGGACAATCACCGACGCTGGCGCGCCGGGTGCGCGCCCAGCTGGAGGCGGTGCTGCCCGAACGGCTGGGGGAGCTGGCGAGGCTTGCGGGCTCCGCACGCGAGCGCGTGCAGCGCGCGCTGCCCGATATCCAGCAGCGGCGGCGGTTCTGGGACGGCCTGTTCGCGGGCAGCATCGCCAGCAAGGTGTTCGCAGGCAGCACACGCGAAGCGCAGGAGCTGCTGGACACCGAGCTGCGCGCCGCCACCGATGGTACGCGCCAGGCACGCGGCGAGGTGTATCTGATCGGCGCCGGGCCTGGCGATCCGGACCTGCTGACACTGCGCGCACTGCAGCTGCTGCAACAGAGCGACGTCGTGCTCTACGACCGCCTGGTGAGCCAGGCGGTACTCGAACGCGTGCGACGCGACGCCGAGCGAATTTTCGTCGGCAAGGAATCGGGTCGGCACCGGGTGACCCAGGAGCGCATTCATTCGCTGCTGCTGGAGTACGCCGGTCGCGGATTGCGCGTGGCGCGCCTCAAGGGCGGCGATCCTTTCATCTTCGGACGCGGCGGCGAGGAACTCGATCTGCTGCAGCGCGCCGGTATTCCGGTGATCGTGGTACCGGGCATCACCGCAGCCCTGGGCGCGGCGGCGGCCGCGGCGCTGCCGCTGACGCAGCGCGGCCTGGCGCCGTCGGTGACGTTCGTCACCGCGACCGGCGATGGCGCGGAACGCCTCGACTGGCGCTCGCTCGCGGCGCCGCTGCAGACCGTGGTGTTTTACATGGGAGTGGCACAGCTGCCGCGGATCGTCGAGCTGCTGCGCGCGCACGGCGCCGAGGCCGAGCGTCCGGCCGCCATCGTGGAGCAGGCAACATTGCCCGGGCAGCGGGTCATTGCCGCCTGTCTGGGCGACATCACCGCACAGGCACAGAGCGCGCACGTGGCGGCGCCGGCACTGCTGATCGTCGGTGAGGTGGCGCGGCGCGCGGCGCGCTCGGCAGACCCGGTGCACAGCGTGCTCGCCGATGCCGCCGCCATGCTATGAACGTCGCCAGTGGCTTTGTCGATGCTGTGGGCCATACGCCGCTGATCCGCCTGCGAAGCGCGAGCGATCAGACCGGCTGCGAGATCCTCGCCAAGGCGGAGTTCATGAATCCGGGCGGTTCGGTCAAGGATCGCGCGGCGCGCGCGATCGTTCTGGATGCCGAGCGGCGCGGACAGCTCCAGCCCGGTGGCACCGTGGTCGAGGGCACCGCGGGCAATACCGGCATCGGCCTGGCGCACGTGTGCAACGCGCGCGGCTACCGCTGCGTGATCGTCATGCCGGACAATCAGTCGCCGGAAAAATACGCGTTGATCGAGGCCCTCGGAGCCGAGGTGCATCGCGTCAAGACGGTGCCCTACAGCGACCCGAATCACTATCAGAAGGCCGCTGGCAGGCTGGCGCAGGAATTACCGAACGCCATCTGGAGCAATCAATTCGACAACACCGCCAATCGCCGTGCCCATCTGGAGACCACGGGCCCGGAGATCTGGCAGCAGACCGACGGCCGCATCGATGCCTTCGTGGCCGCCAGTGGCACCGGCGGCACGATCGCGGGCGTATCTGAGTACCTGAAGTCGCGCAGCTCCACGGTACGCACCGTGCTGGCCGACCCGCCCGGCAGCTCGCTGTATGAATTCATCCGCCACGGCGTGGCCAAGGCCACCGGCAGCGGCTCGATCACCGAGGGCATCGGCATCGGGCGTGTCACCGCCAACATGCAGGACGCGCCGATCGACGATGCGGTGCATGTGGAGGACGCCGAGACCGTGAGCTACGTCTACCGCCTGTTGCGTGAGGAGGGCCTGTTCGTGGGCAGTACCAGCGGCGTCAACGTCGCTGCCGCGGTGCGCGTGGCGCGCGATCTCGGGCCGGGTCATACCGTGGTCACGCTACTGTGCGACAGCGGCTCGAAGTATCTATCGCGGCTGTTCAATCGCGACTGGCTGGCGCAGAAGGGCTTGCTGCAGGCTGCAGGTCTTAAGGCCGCGCCAACGTGAAATTCTCCATGAGCGCGCTGCTGGTGGCGGGCATGCTGGCCGCGGTGCCGGCGCATGCACAGTGGCTGTCGCGCACCGTCGACGGGATCATGGGCACTCGCATTTACGTTGAGATCTGGGCCGATGATCCCGCCAAGGGTGAGGCGGCGATCGATGCGGTGATGGACGAGATGCGGCACATCGACGACACCATGAGTACCTATAAGCCAACCAGCGAGGTGTCCAAGGTCAACGCACTCGCGGCCAAGCAGCCGGTGCCGATCAGCCTGGAACTATTCAAGCTGCTGGGTACGGCGCTGGAGTACTCGCGCATCACCGAAGGCGCGTTCGACATCACCTACGCCAGCGTCGGCTACATGTACGACTTTCGCGAGCGCAAGCGACCGACCGAACAGCAGATCGCGGCGGCGTTGCCGGCGGTCAATTACCGGCACGTGCTGCTCGACGCCAAGACGCAATCGGTGCGCTTTTCTCAGCCGGGCGTGCGTATCGATCTGGGCGGGATCGCCAAGGGTTATTCGGTGGATTGCGGCATCGAGATACTGCAGGCGCGCGGCTATACGCACGCGCTGGTCAATGCCGGCGGCGACAGTCGCGTGATCGGCGATCGTTTTGGCCGGCCGTGGGTGGTGGGCATCCGGCATCCGGATCACCCCGATCAGATCATCACGCGCATCCCGCTGGTGGATGCCGCATTTTCCACCTCGGGCGACTACGAGCGCTATTTTGACGAAGGCGGCGTGCGCTATCACCACATCATCGATCCGCACACCGGCCATTCGGCCAGCAAAGTTCGCAGCGCCACCGTCATCGCTCCGACCGCGACCCGTACCGACGGCCTGTCCAAGACCGCGTTCGTGCTCGGGCCCGAGGAAGCCATGCGGATCTACAACAGGCTCGACGACGTCGATGCGGTGCTGGTGACGCCCGACGGGCGCATCCTGTACTCCAAGGGCCTGCAGCCGGGCGCAGCCGCGGCGCCAGATGCTGCCGCCCCGGATGCTGCCACCCCGCCGACTGCCACCCCGCCGGCTGCCGCCGGCCCGGCGGCTCCGACCACGCACTGACAGATCAGAAATGCCTGCTGAAGCCGATCGTCAGGCCGCGCGGCAGAATCTGCACCATCACCGGCGTTTCGCGTTGGGTGGCCCAGTAGCCTGCCGCAGTGCCCAGCGCCCAGCCGGCAATGGTATCGCTCTGCCAGTGGTCCTGGTGTTTCAGTCGTGCGAGCGCATCGTAAAGCGGCAATACTTCCAGCACCCAGATCCAGGGCTCGTCATGGGCGTAGTGCAGGATGATCGGCGTCACGAAGCTCGCCTGCAGCGTCACCTGTCCGCTGGGGAAGCTATCGCAGCAGCTGCCCTGGAACCATTTGTCGGGCCCCAGGTTCTGGTTCGGGCGGGCGCGGCTGAATGCGTATTTGAGCACTTCGGCGCCGATGCCGGATACTACTGAGGCGTCGACTGACTGCCACAGCGTGTGGCCGAAGCCGTCATAGTCGTCGCCGACCCAGAAAGCGCCGCCGGCTTCAAAGATGAGCACCCCGTATTCCAGGCCCTGTTCGTAGCGCGTTGCCCAGATGCCATGATTATCGTAGCTCCATTCGTGATCGATGCCCAATGGTCCGCCGCCGGCCTGCGAGGCCTGGGGGCACAGTGCGAACAGCACCAGCGCGACGATCGCCACCAGTACTTCCGGGATGCGCATGGCTCGTCTGGTTGCTACGGGCTGGCGAGTCACGGCATCCGACATATCCGCTTGAGTTCCTGGGGTGGCAGCCGCGGCATCATAGCAAGGCTGCGCTGCGGACATCGCTCGGAGAGAACGTAAATGAGCATGCGAATCATTGCCTGTGGCCGCTCTCACGCCAGCGCTATCCTGGCGATCCTGAACGAGGCCATCGAAAACTCGACCGCGTTGTACGACTATCGGCCGCGCACTCCGGCCATGATGAACGCATGGTTCGATGCCAAGGAACAGGCTCGCTACCCGGTCCTCGGTGTGGTCGACGCGGCGGACCAATTGTTGGGCTTTGCCTCCTACGGCGCCTTTCGCCCATGGCCGGCCTATAAATACAGCCTCGAACATTCGCTCTATGTCGAGCGCGCGCATCGCGGCCGCGGCGTCGGCAAGCTGCTGCTGTCCGAACTCGTCGCGAGCGCCGCGCGCCAGGACTGTCACACATTGATCGGCGGCATCGACGCGCAGAACGAGGCCAGTATCGCGCTGCACCGACGACTGGGCTTTGAGCAGTGTGCGCACATCCGCCAGGCCGGCTTCAAGTTCAATCGCTGGCTGGATCTGCTGTTCTATCAGCTGCTGCTCAAGACCCCGGAGCATCCGCTCGATGGTTAGTCGATCTGATACCACGCCAGCCGGGCACCGGCGCCGATCAGGATTGCGCCGCCAACGCGCTCGAGCAGGCCGGAAAAGCGCGCCACGGTAAACGTTCGGGCGCCGGCGGCCAGCGCGGCGTACCCACTCAGCACCATGAACTCGATCGCTACCGAACTGAGCCCGAGCAGCAGTATTTGCTGCGGGACGCTGCCTGCCGGGTTGATGAATTGCGGCAGCAGGGCGATGAAGAACAGCAGCGCCTTCGGGTTGGCCGCCTGCACGATGAACGCACGCACAAAAATCCGCTCCGCGTTGCCGGGAGGCCGCTCGGCGGTGGCGCCACTGGCGCTGGCGCGCGATAGCAGCATCCGCAACCCGAGCCACACCAGATAGGCGGCGCCGGCCCATTTCAGGGCGCTGAACACCAGGTGCGAAGCCACGATCACGGCCGCGATACCGGTCGCCGACAATGCGAAGTACATGGTGTTGCCGGCCAGAATGCCGGCGGTGGCGCGGGTGGCCGGCGCAAAGCCGCGACGCAGCGCCGTGGACAGCACCAGCAGCACCGCCGGACCGGGAATAATACAGAGCGCGGTCTCCGTGAGGCAGAACAAAAGCCAGGTTGGTAATGTCATAGCCAGATCATGCAAGTTATGCTGTTTGTTTGGCCACAGCCTATTGAGGTGCCTATGCGACGATACCTGCTGCCGATCCCTGGCCCGTCACTGCTGGGATCGCTACTGCTGGGATCGCTGCTGCTGGGCGCGGCGGTAGCGGCGCCCGCCGCCGGCGACTGGGTCCAGGGCAGCAATTACTTTCTGCTGCGGCCGGCGCTGCCTGCATCGGTCGCGCCCGGCAAGGTTGAGGTCACGGAGGTGTTCTCCTATGCCTGCCCGGCCTGCAACCGTTTTTATCCGGTGGTGGATCGCCTGCGCTCGGCATTGCCGGCCAATGTCGAGTTCGACTTCGTGGCGGCGGCATTTCGCACCGACGAGGACTGGCCGATGTTTCAGCGCGCATTCTACACGGCGCAGGTTCTGAACATCGACAAGCAAACCCACGATGCCATGTTCGATGCGGTGTGGAAGACCGGCGAGCTGGCGGTATTCGATCCGCGCACGCAGCGCCTCAAGCTGCCTGCCCCTGCCATCGAGGATGCGGCCCGGTTCTATGCACGGGTGGCCGGCGTGAAGCCCGAGACCTTCGTCGCTACCGCCAATTCGTTCGGCGTCGACGTCAAGATTCGTCAGGCCGAGCAGTTCATCAGGGCCGCGCAGGTCGCTGAGACACCGACCATCATCGTCAATGGCAAGTATCGCGTTACCCTGGGTGCCGCCGGCGGCGATGACCAATTGATCGAACTGGTCAAATACCTGGTGGCTCAGGAGAGTCCGAGTCCGAGCCCGAGCCCGAGTCCGAGCCACCCGGCGCCTAAGCCGCACTGAATGGAGCCGAGGCGTTGATGCGAGCCATGCTATTCGCGCTGCTGCTGTGCGGTTTCTGCGGCAGCGTAACAGCCGCGTTGCCGCCGATCATCGATCGAAATGCACTGTTTGGCGAGATTCAGATCGAGAATGCGGCGATTTCGCCCGACGGCAAATACCTGGCATTTCTCAGACCCTACAAGGGCGCACGCAATATCTGGATCAAGAGGGTGGACGAGGCGTTTTCGGCTGCGCGGCCGGTCAGCGCCGAGACCCAGCGGCCGATACCGGGGTACTTCTGGAGCCGCGATGGCAAATATATTCTCTACGTCCAGGATCAAGGGGGCGACGAGAACTTCAACGTCTACGCAATCGACCCGGCGGCGGCGCCGGCGGCCGGTGCTGAGGTGCCGATGGCGCGCAACATCTCGGATGCCAGGGGCGCGCGCACCGAGATATTCGCGCTGCCGAAGGGCGATCCGGACATCATGTACATCGGATTGAACGATCGGGACAAGGCCTGGCACGACCTGTATCGGCTACGGATCTCGAGCGGTGAGAAGACGCTGATCCGCACAAACACCGATCGAATTGCTTCCTGGATTTTTGACAATAGCGGCGAACTGCGCCTGGCGCTGCGCACTACCGACACCGGCGATACGGAAATCCTCAGGGTCGATGCCGACGGGTTCACACCGATCTACTCCTGTAGTGTCCTGGAAGAATGTGCGACTTCTGAATTCAATCACTCCAATGATCGGGTATATCTGGTCACGAATAAGGGCACCGATTTGATCGGACTCGATCAGCTCGACCCGGCAACCGGCGCAGTCAGCGCCGTGGAAAGCGATCCGAAGCGGCGCGTCGACCTGGGGAGGCCGTTGTTCTCTGAATTGAAAGAGACCTTGGTTGCCACCGTCTACGTCGAGGACCGGCAGCGCATCTACTGGCGAGACAAGTCGCTGGAGGCCGACTACAAGTGGCTGCAGGCGCGGCTGCCGGGCCGGGAACTCTCGTTCGCGTCGCATTCGAGGGATGAGAATCTGTGGATCGTGCAGGCGCGAAGCGACACCGAACCGGGCGAGAGTTATTTATTTAACCGCAGCGCGAAGACGCTGGCGCTGCAGTTTCGCATCCGCGAGGACGTGCCGCGCGCTGCGCTGGCTTCGATGCACAGCATTCACTACCGGTCGATCGACGGCCTGAATATATCGGCCTACCTGACCTTACCAAAGGGCATTGCCGCGACCGCCTTGCCCGTGATGGTATTCCCACATGGCGGGCCCTGGGCACGCGATCGATGGGGCTACCAGAGTTTCCCGCAATTCTTTGCGAACCGCGGCTACGCAGTCCTGCAGCCCAATTTTCGAGGATCGACCGGCTACGGCAAGACGTTTCTCAATGCCGGCAACGGCCAGTGGGGGCGCAGGATGCAGGATGACCTGACGGCAGGGGTGAAGTACCTGATCGCTCAGGGGATCGTCGACCCCAAGCGCGTCGGTATCGCCGGTGGCTCGTACGGGGGATACGCGACCCTGGCAGGAGCCGCATTTACGCCCGAGCTGTATGCCGCCGCGGTCTCGATCGTCGGGCCTTCCAATCTGATTACGCTACTCAAGTCGATCCCGCCCTATTGGGAGGCCGGCCGCAGAATCATGTACACACGTATGGCCGATCCCGGTACGCCGCAAGGCCGAGCGCTGCTCGAGGCCGAATCGCCATTGAATGCGGCCATGAACATCGTAACGCCGCTGATGGTGGTGCAAGGAGCGAATGATCCGCGGGTGAACAAGCGCGAATCCGACCAGATCGTCGTGGCGGCGCGCGATCATAACGTGCCGGTCGAATATCTGGTGGCGCCAGACGAAGGCCATGGGTTTGCTCGCCCCATCAACAACCTGGCAATGATCACGGAGATTGAGCGATTTCTGGCGACGCACCTCGACGGTCGCGTCCAGACCGACGTTCCGGAAGATGTCGCGGCGCGACTCAAGGAAATAACCGTCGATCCCAAGTCGGTGGTGCTGGCCGCCAGCGCAGAGCCGCCCGACGCGACCCATTAGCTTGCCCGAATCAGGATCGCGATAATTCACGCAGGTGAAGACCGCTATGAACGATCTCACGAGTCCGAAGCTGTCGCGGCGCCAGGCCGCCGCGCTGACCATGGCGGCGGGAGTCGGCGCGCTGTGGACGCCGCACTCCTTCGCGGCAGAGTCTGCGGCACTGATCACCAAGACGATTCCATCGACCGGCCAGCGATTGCCGGTGATAGGGATCGGGACCAACACCTTCAGCGAGGCCAAGCACGACGAACTGCGTGCGGTTCTCAAGCGCATGGTCGAGCTGGGAGGCTCGGTGATCGATACCGCCCCGGTGTATGGGGAGAGCGAGCAGGTTATCGGTGAGCTGGTAGCCGAACTGGGCATCCGCGATCGGGTCTTTCTTGCCACCAAGCTGACGGCGGCGCCGATGAAACTGCCGCCGCCGAACATCGACCCTGGAGTGTTTGGCGTCGACAGCCTGGAGCGCTCGCTCGAGCGCCTGAAGACCGATCATCTGGATCTGCTGCAGGTTCACAACCTGCAGGGCGTCGATCAGCTGTGGCCGGCGCTTGCCGCAGCGAAAAAGGCCAAGAAGGTTCGCTACATCGGCATCACCACGGCGACCGAGAACCAGCAAGCCGAGATGCTCGGCCTGATGCATAAGTACCCGCTGGACTTCGTGCAGGTCGACTACTCGATTGCCGACCGCAGCGCGGCGATGAGCGTGCTGCCGCTGGCGCTCGAGCGCAAGATTGCGGTGATCGCCAACGTGCCGTTCGGCGGCCGCGCAGGCGCGAACCTGACGCAAAGCCAGAATCGACCGCTGCCAGCGTTCGCCGCCGAGTTTGGTGCCACTGACTGGCCGCAACTGCTGTTGAAGTACGTCGTCTCGCATCCGGCCGTGACCTGCACCATCGCCGGCAGCACCAAGCTCGAACATCTCGAAGACAATCAGGCAGCCGCTCGCGGCGTGCTGCCCGATGCAGCCGGCCGGCGGCGCATCGAGCAGTATTGGGACAGTCAGTCTTAGGCGATAAAATGCACCGCGCTTAGGGGCGACTGGCCTGATACGCGCGCCAGCCGCCGTGGGCTGTGATGTCCTGCGCGCCGCCGGTAGCATGCGACTCACACAGAAAACCGCTCACCTCACGGCCGTCGCTGAGAGTTAGTTTGCCGACCGCGAGCGGCGCGGGGATGCCGGCAACGAAACTGCCGAAGGCCGCACTGGGTACCGACCACAGCTCCACCTCAATGGCCGCGCCCTGCGTGGCGACGCGCACCAGGCCCGGACGATCGGGTGGCCCGCCGGGCAGGGCATACAGGCGATAGCTCGGGGCGGTGACCGTGCGCTCGAGCAGCACCGCGCCGCGCTCCAGCAGCTGGTGATTCAGCGGCAGCCCCTGCAGGTGCGCGCCGCAGACGGCGACCGCGATGCCATCCGTCAACGCCGCCCAGTCGAAAGCCGGCGCCGGACCCAGCGTGATCGGCAGCGCACCCAGAGTGGCCGGGTTCGAGCGATGCAGCCTTGCGGCCAGACGCAGCAGCAGGTAGTCGCTCCAGGCGGGAGCGGCGAGCGTCACGCCAAACGGCAGCCCAGCGCCGGTGAATCCGGCTGGCACGGCTACCCCGGCCAGATCCAGCAGGTTCATGAAATTGGTGTAGAGGCCTAGCTGCGAATTGAGGCGCACCGGGTCGGCTTGCACTTCAGCGATGCGATATATGGTGCCGGCGGTGGGCGTGAGCAGCACATCGATCTGCTGCCACGCCTGCTCGGTGACACGGCGCAGCTCCTGCAGTCGGTACTGTGCGCGAAACGCATCGGCCGCGCTCGGCGCCGCTCCGCCGCCGATGATCTGGCGCGTGACCGGCAGCACTGCGTCCGGGTTATTTTTCAACAGCGCCTCGGCCACCACATAGCGCTCGGCAACCCACGGCCCCTGGTAGAGCAGTTGCGCGGTCTGCAGAAACGGCGCGAAATCGATCGCCACCGACTGACCGCCGAGGCGCTCCAGATGCGCCACGGTGCCATCAAACAGCCGCGCATACTCGTCGTTGCCAAAGAACTGCAGTTGCTTAGCGTCCGGGACGCCAAATCGGAACGGTCCATGGGCGAATTCGGCCAGCCGCGCCGGCTGGGCGGGTCGGCGCGAATAGGGGTCCTGGACATCGAAGCCCTCGGCGATGCGGCAGATCAGCGCCGCGTCCTCGGCCGTGAGTGCCAGTACCGAAACCGTATCGAGGGTGCGACAAGCAGGTACCACGCCGCGTGAACTCAGGCGTCCGCAGGTCGGCTTGAGCCCGATGAGATTGTTGAAGGCGGCCGGAACGCGACCGGAGCCCGCGGTATCGGTGCCGAGCGCGAAACTGACCAGGCCCAGCGCTACCGCAACGGCCGAACCGGAGCTCGATCCGCCGCTGATGTATTGCGGATCGAAGCTGTTGCGGCATACGCCGTAGGGCGAGCGGGTGCCGACCAGGCCGGTGGCGAATTGATCCAGATTGGTCTTGCCGATTGGGATCGCGCCGGCGTCGATCAGACGCTGCACTACCGTGGCCGAGTGCGGCGGCGTATAGGCAAACGCCTCGCAGGCGGCGGTCGTGGCCACGTGTGCCAGATCGATGTTGTCCTTGATCGCGAACGGCACGCCGTATAGCGGCAGCGAGGCCGGGTTGCGGGCGGCGAGCAGCTCGGCTGCGCCCAGCACGCGCTCGCGCGGCAGCAGCGTGATCCAGATACCGTGATCGGCGTGAGCGGCGATTCTCGCCAGCAATTCTTCGACCACGGCGCTGGGTGTCGTGCGCCGCTCGCGGTAGGCGGCGCCCAGATCAGCCAGCGTCAGGGATTGCGCAGCGTTGTGCTGTGGGATGTGCATGGTGTGGTTTGATGTTCAGGTCCGAAGTACCAGTAATGTCTCGCCGGCCGATACCGGCTGGCCGCGCTGGCAGCGCAGTTCCACCACCGTACCGGACTGTTCCGCCTGCACCGCGATCTCCATCTTCATCGCTTCGATGACGATCAGTGCAGCGCCGGCCTCGGCACGTGCCCCGACCTGGGTATGCAGTTGCCACACGCTGCCGGTCACCGGCGAGCTGATAGCGATGCATCCGGCCGGGATGGCATTGATGCGGCTGCTCGCGATGCCGGTGGCATCGAGCGGCACCTCGGCATTGCCGTCGTCCTCGTGGTCGCCGCTGCGCCAGCGTTCGCGTTCGGCGTCGAACGCGGCCTGCTGGCGCGCCTTGAACGCGGCGATGGACGGCGCTTTCGCTGCCAGAAACTGCCGGTAGTCGCGCAACCGCAGCGTGGCTGGCTCGATCCGCAGGCTGGCCTTGCCGTACGGGAATTCGGCGCGCAAGCGCAGCAGCTCCTCGGCCGACACCGGATAGAAGCGCAGCTGATCGAAGAATCGCAGCAGCCAGCGCTTGCCATCGCGAAATTCCGTGGTCTGGCGATAGCGATTCCACATCTGCACCGTGCGGCCGACGAACTGATAGCCGCCGGGCCCTTCCATACCATACACGCACAAGTAGGCGCCGCCGATGCCCACGGCATTCTCGGGCGTCCAGGTGCGGGCGGGATTGTATTTGGTGGTGACTAGGCGGTGGCGCGGATCGAGTGGCGTGGCGACCGGAGCACCCAGATACACGTCGCCCAGGCCCATCACCAGATAACTAGCTTCGAACACGATGCGACGCACGTCCTCGATGCTATCGAGGCCGTTGATGCGGCGAATGAACTCGATATTGCTCGGACACCAGGGTGCATCGGCCCGCACCGATTGCATGTAGCGCTCGATCGCCAGCCGCGTGGCCGGATCGTCCCAGGACAGCGGCAGGTGCACGATGCGGCCGGCGACCTCGATGTCATCGATCGGCGCCAGCGCCGCCTCGACCTCCAGCAGTGCGTGCATGATCCGGTCGCGGCTGATCCGGCGGCTGTCGAAGTGCACCTGCAGCGAACGCACTCCGGGCGTCAGATCGATGACACCCTTAGGCGGCTTGGCCTGCAAGGCGTCAAGCAGCGCCTGGATGCGAAACCGCAGCGCAAGATCGAGTGTCGGTTCGCCGTACTCGATCAGCACGTTATCTTCGCCCGATTGCCGATAGCACACCGCTGGCCGGGTGGCGCTGGCGGCGTGGCGATCGAGGATGGCGTGGCGCGCAGCCGGTGCTCGACCCGCGGCATGCGCCGGCGCAGGTGGCGCTGCAGGTGGCGCGAGCGAGCGTATCGCCTCATCCTGCGCCAACAGCGCGGCATGCGCCTGCTCGGCCGTCACGGCGTGGAAACGCAGCCGATCGCCGGGCCGCAACTGTCCGACCTTCCAGCGGTCACTCAGGGCAATGGTCGCCGGGCAGACGAAGCCGCCGAGGCTCGGTCCGTCGGGGCCCAGGATCACCGGCATGTCGCCGGTAAAGTCGATGGCGCCGACGGCGTAGGCATTGTCGTGGATATTCGACGGATGCAGCCCGGCCTCGCCGCCGTCGTGCCGTGCCCATTGCGGCCTGGGGCCGATCAAGCGTACCCCGGTGCGGCTTGAGTTGTAGTGCACCTGCCAGTCGGTGGCGAAGAAGGCGTCGATGTCGGCCTCGGTAAAGAAATCGGGCGCACCATGCGGTCCGTAGATGACCGCGATCTGCCACTCCTGGCCGTAGGGCGGTCGCAGCGCCTGCGGCACCTGCGTGCCAGTGAGCACGCCGGTCGCAGCGCCAGCGGTGGCCGCCTGCGCGCCGATGCGCAGCACGTCACCGGTACGCAGCGCCCGCCCGGCATGGCCACCGAAGCGGCCGAGCACGAATGTTGCGCGGCTGCCCATGTAGCGCGGCACATCAAAGCCGCCGCGCAGCGCCAGGTAGCTGCGCTGGCCGCTGCCGTTCTCGATGGCCCCGAGCTTGAGCACACTGCCGGCAGCAACCGGCACCAACCGCCAGAATTCGACCGCGACACCATCGAGCTCGGCGCGCATGGCCGCGCCGGTCAGCGCAATGTGTGCGTCGCAGCCGAATTTCAACGTCGGCCCGGTCACGGTCAGCTCCAGGCCGGCACAATCCTCCGCGTTGGCTAACAGTTGATTGCCAAGTCTGAATGCCAGCGGGTCCATCGGTCCGGAGGGCGGCACGCCGACGTCCCAGAAGTGCAGGCGTCCCGGCCAATCCTGCACCGTGCTGTGGGTCCCGGGCTGCAGCACCTCGATCGTGCGTGAGCTGAACGAGACTGAATTCAGGAATCGGGTGGAGTATTCGGCACGCTGGAAGCCGGGCTGGCGCAAAATCGTGCGCAGGTATTCGAGGTTGGTTTCGATGCCGTAGATTTCGGTCTGCCCGAGCGCGGCATCGAGCTGCTCGATGGCCGCATCGCGCGTCGGCGCATGCGCGATCAGCTTGGCGAGCATCGGATCGTAGAACGCCGGCACCTCGCTGCCGCTGTCGATCCAGGCATCCACGCGCAGCGTGTCGGGCAGGCGAACCTCGGTCAGCAGGCCGCTCGAGGGGCGGAAGCCGCGCGCCGGATCTTCCGCATACACCCGCCCCTGGATGGCGACGCCGCTCGGTGCATGGCGATAGCCCGCAAGGTCAGGCGGCTCACCGGCGGCCAGTTGCAGCATCCACGCCACCAGGTCGACGCCGGTGACCGCTTCGGTCACGCCGTGCTCGACCTGCAGCCGCGTATTGACCTCGAGAAAATGAAATGCGTCCGGATCGCCGCCAGCCATGCGATCGGCGTCGACGATGAACTCGACCGTGCCGGCGGAGCGATACTGCACCGCGCAGCCGAGCCGCACCGCGGCCTCGCACAGCTGCGAGCGCAGGCGCTCAGTCAGACCGGGCGCCGGTGTTTCCTCGATCACCTTCTGGTTGCGCCGCTGCATCGAGCAGTCGCGCTCGCCGAGCGCAATCACTTCACCATCGCCGTTGCCGAACAGCTGTACTTCGATATGGCGCGCGCGCGCCAGGTACTTCTCCAGGAACACGCCGCTATCGCGAAAGTTGCTGCCGGCGATTCGACGCACGCTGTCGAAGGCGGCGTCCAGCTCAGCCTCATTGGCGCATTGCTGCATGCCGATGCCGCCGCCGCCAGCGGTACTCTTGAGCATGACCGGATAGCCGATGTGTTGCGCTGCCAGCAGCGCCTGGCGCAGGTCGAGCAGCAGGTCGCTGCCCGGCAGCAGCGGCAGGCCGTTGGCCGCGGCCAGCGCGCGCGCCGTGTGTTTCAAGCCGAAATCGCGGATCTGCCGCGGGGTCGGACCCACAAAGGCAATGCCGGCGCGCGTGCATTCCTCGGCGAACTGCGCGTTCTCGCTCAGGAAGCCGTAGCCGGGATGGATCGCCTGCGCGCCGGTGGCGATCGCGGCCTCGAGGATGCGGTCGGAACGCAGGTAGCTGTCAGCGGCCGCAGCGCCCCCGATCAAAACCGCCTGCTCGGCATTGCGCACGTGCAGGCTGCCGCGATCGGCCTCGGAATAGACCGCCACCGCGCCGATATGCAACCGGCGCAAGGTGCGCTGAATGCGGCAGGCAATCGCGCCGCGATTGGCAATCAGGACTTTGTCGAACAACCCGTGTCCTCGCGCGCCGGGCCGTCCCGGCAAGGTATCAGGAGCTGCGGGTCGTCCCGCAGTCCGACGGGAAGTTCAGCCCGCCGCCCAGATCAGAATCTGTATCGGTGTCGGATTGTAGGCGTTGCAGGGATTGTTGAGCTGCGGGCAGTTGGAAATCAGTACCAGCACGTCCATTTGCGCGCGCAGCTGTACATATCGGCCCGGCGCCGATATGCCATCAGCAAATTCCAGGCCACCTTTGGGCGTCACCGGGACATTCATGAAGAAATTGATGTTGCTTGGCAGATCACGCTTGCCCAGTCCGAAGTCGTGGTGCCCCAGAGCCAGCAGAAAGTTATCACGGCAGCTATGCATGTAACGCTTGTCGAGCGCATAGCGCACGGTGTTGCTCTCGGCCGAACAGGCGCCGCCCAGGGTGTCGTGGCGGCCGCAGGTATCCTCGACGATGGTCAGCATCGTGGCGCCGAGATTGGAACGCAGCGCGCTGCCGGTGGTCAGGTAGATGCCGCGCTGGCCGCGGATGGTATCGACGGCGCTGTAGCGCTCCTCGGTATCGTTGGCGTTATAGAACAGGGTGTCGACGGCCTGATTGCCCTCCAGGTCCACGATGCGAAGCATCTGACCCGTCGCGACGGTTGCCATCCACGGCTCGCCGGCAGCCACGGTTTCATCTCGAATGATCGCCGCCGGCTCCCCGCGGGCCGCCTTGCGCTCGGCATTCGATGAGCTTTTAGTCATGCCAGGAACATCATCTCGGTGTTGCGAAAGCCGCGCGCATTCTCCTCGCAGCGCTGGCGGCAGGGATCCTCGCGCGGCGCCGGCCCGCTGAACCAGGCGCGCAGCGCGACCGGTCGCGGGTGGTATTGGGTGTCGGGATCGAGCGGATGCGGACAGGTCGAGAGCACCAGTAGCGTGTGCATCTCGAAGCGCAGCTCGACATAGTGGCCCGCGTGGCAGTGCTGTTCGTCAAAATGCAATGCGCCGGCATCGTCGGCGGTCACGCGGCTGAAGAAATTGATGTTGGCGATCAGGTCGCGCTTGCCGAGGCCATACTTGCCGAGCTCGTTGAGCATGCTGTCGCGGCCGTTCTTGAAATAATCGTTGCGCTGTTCCTGGAAACGGCTGGCGCCGAATTTTGCCGCAACCATGGCCGCATCCGACAAGCCGCAAATGGTGTCGTGCCAGCCGCAGCTGTCGGCGGTAATCGAGCACAGTATCCGGCCCATATCCGAATAGCACGCACAGCCGACGGTCAGAAACGCCGTGTGCTGTGCCTTGAGCGTGTCGGCGAGGTTGTAGCGCTCTGGCAGCGACTCGTAGTTGTACATCAGCGCCGCGACGTTGGCGCGCGGCTCGAGCGCCGTGATGCGCAGGGACGTGCCGCGGCGCAGGATGCCGGACCAATGTTCGCCTGGTTTCAGTGTCTCGCTCCACAAATCTTCGGAGTGGCTACGCGGCGTGCTGCTGGTCATGGGTCGGCTCGCATGGCAGGGAAGGCAAACTAGAGCAAGCCGACCAGCGCGTAAAGCCCGCCGCTCGCACCACGCCGGCTCGCACGCGGAGCCACGGGCACTATAGCGGTGCGTAACAGGGTCGGCAGACCGGGTCGAAGGGGCTGAAAACGAGGCATAGCGCTTGCAGAGCTACGGTAATACGGAAACCCGAATTCGTAATAACACAATGCGCAAGAAATAACGATGGCCCGCAGAGCTGCCTTAAGTCTGGTCGTGGCTTTTCTGATGGTGCACGGCGCCAGCAGCGCGCAGGCGGCGTCCTCGCAGCTGCGGCTCGGCTATAGCGACTGGCCGGGCTGGGTGGCGTGGCAGATCGCGATCGACAAAGGCTGGCTGCGCGAAGCCGGGCTCGACGTGAAGTTCGACTGGTTCGACTATTCCGCGTCGATGGAAGCGTTCGCGGCCGGCAAGATCGACGGTGACTGCCTGACCAATGGTGATGCCCTGGTCATGGGCGCGGGCGGCGCGCGCAATGTGATGATCATGATTACCGACTATTCCAACGGCAACGACATGATCGTCGCCCGGCCTGGCATCAAGAGTCTGAAGGATCTGAAAGGCAAGAAGATTGGTATCGAGACCGGTCTGGTGGACCACCTGTTGCTGCTCGATGGCCTGAAGAAGCAGGGCATGACGCAGGACGATGTGACACTGGTGAACTCCAAGACCAATGAGACGCCGCAGGTGCTGGCTTCGGGTCAGGTCGATGCGATCGGTGCCTGGCAGCCCAATTCGGGCCTGGCGATGAAGGCGTTGCCGGGAGCGCACCCGGTGTACACCTCGGCCCAGGCGCCCGGGCTGATCTACGACGTGCTGACTGTCAACCCCGCGACCATCGCCGCGCATCGTGCCGACTACATCAAGCTGATCAAGGTCTGGGACCACGTGGTCAGCTATATCAACGATCCCAAGACCCAGGACGATGCGGTACTGATCATGTCTGCGCGCGTCGGGCTCACGCCAGAGAAGTACCAGTTGCTGCTCGCGGGCACTCATCTGATCAGCGTCGCCGAAGGCAAGAAGATCTTCGTCAGGGCTGATGGACTCGGATCGCTCTATGGTTCAACGCAGAACGCGGACGATTTCAACGTCCACAATGCGGTATACAAGCAGCCGCAAAAGATCGACGGCTATATCGAGCCGTCCCTGACCGCGGCGCAGCCTTAGAAGATTCGCCGGCGCGCGCCCGACGGTCATACATTCGCGACCTAAGCAATCGCCGTGGCCAGATCAACCCTGTTTCGAGTCCTGCGTCCGCTGTCGCCGCGCGCGAAATTCACCATCGGCATTCTGGCGTTCGTCCTGCCGGTGGGGGTGTGGAGTCTGGTCAGCTACGTTCCGGCGGTGTGGCATCCGCAGATCATGATCACCGACGCCGGTTCAGTCAGCTATCTCGATGCCGGCTCCCACATGGCGCGCGATGCCTTCGAGAGTGAAGTGGCCGATGCCAGGCAGGAGGGTCGCGCGCCGCCGAAAGGGGTGCGTGCCAACCCGATCTATCTGCCCTCGCCGGGCGAAGTGCTCAAGGCCTTCTATACCTCGTTCACCACGCCGCCTGAAACCAAGGATGGCCAATGGCTGCATCAAAGCCTGTGGCACAGCATACGGATCATCTTCTGGGGCTACGTGATTTCTTCGCTGATCGGCGTGCCGCTGGGCGTACTGTGCGGCGCGTATGCGGCGCTGGGGCGCGTGAATGAGCCGTTCATCGAGTTCTTCCGCTACCTGCCGGCACCGGCTTTCGGCGCCCTCATGGTCGCAATCCTCGGCATCTACGACGGACCGAAGATCGCCATCATCGTCATCGGCACGTTCTTCCAGCAGGTCCTGATCATCGCCAATACCACGCGCAAAGTCGATCCCGCGCTGCTCGAGGCGGCTCTCACGCTCGGCACCCGGAACCGGCAACTGCTCACGCGTGTGGTGGTGCCCGCCGTCCTGCCCGATCTGTATCGCGATCAGCGCATCCTGCTCGGCTGGGCCTGGACCTACCTCATCGTCGCTGAGCTCATCGGCACCACCTCGGGCATCACCTGGTTCATCACCCAGCAGGCGCGCTACCAGCACTTTCCCAACGTCTACGCCGCGATCGCGATGATCGGCATCATCGGCCTTGGCACCGACATGCTGCTGGCTGTGCTCGGGCGGCGGCTGTTCCCCTGGGATCGTTCGCTGGCAAAGTTCGCTTGAAGGAATGCACGCGCCATGAATGACATCGTTATACCGGGCCACCTGCTGCCTTCGTACCGCGAGCAGTCGGCGGCGGTGCGCACTCGTTTCGACAGCCTGAAGGCGCGCGAACTGATTCTCACGGTGTCGAAGCTGCACAAGAACTTCGACACTGACGGCAAGAGCACCGTGGCGCTGAAGGACATCAATTTCACCACGCACCGGCGCGAGTTCCTGTGCGTGGTCGGCCCGTCGGGCTGCGGCAAGTCGACCTTGGTACGCATCCTGGCCGGCCTGGAGGAGCACAGTTCGGGCGACGTGCTGCTGCTGGGACAGCCGGTCACCGGGCCGGGCAGCGATCGCGGGATGGTGTTTCAGGGCTACACGCTGTTCCCGTGGCTGACGGTGAAGAAAAACGTGATGTTCGGACTCGAGGTGAATGGCCACGGCAAGCACGAGTCCGAGCGCGAGGCGATGCAGTGGCTGCAGCTGATCGGCCTGGAGAAATTCGCCGACGTCTATCCGCACCAGCTCTCGGGCGGCATGAAACAGCGTGTCGCTATCGTGCGCGCGCTGGCGAATCAACCGCGCATCCTGCTGATGGATGAGCCATTCGGTGCGCTCGATGCACAGACTCGCTGCCGCATGCAGGCCCACCTGCTGGAGATCTGGCGCAAGATCGACATCACGATCGTGTTCATTACGCACGACCTGGACGAGGCGATCTTTCTGGCAGATCGCATCCTGGTGCTGTCGGCTCATCCGGGGGAAATCCAGGAACTGATCGAGGTGCCGGTGCCGCGCCCGCGCAGCATTGCGCAGATCGTGACGGCGGAATTCCTCGCCACCAAGGCGCGACTCGAGGAGCTCATCTACAGCGGCGGGCACGAGCCCGCCGAAGGCGAGGACTATCCGATCATGCAGCGCATGACCAACGTAGCCGATAACGTGGAGTAGGGCCAAGGTGTTCTGGTCGCAGCGCACCTGGTCGGAGCTGCCGGTTGATCTGGCGGCGGTGCAGTATTCGGCGATTTTGCCGGTCGGCGCCACCGAACAACATGGGCCGCACCTGGGCTGTGGTGTCGATGCGGTATTGGCCGACAAACTGTGCGCCGCGGTCGCCGGGCGCACCCGCGTGCCAATGCTGCCGACGTTGCCTTACGGCTGCTCATTGGGTCACAGCCAGCGCTGGCCGGGTACCATCGGCGTGCAGCCGACCACGCTGATCGAACTGGTGGCGCAGATCGGCGAATGGGCCTATCACAGCGGCGTGCGCCGCCTTTTCATGGTCAACACGCATGTCACCAACGCCGCGCCCCTGCGCTGTTCGCTCGAGATGCTGCGCGCCAGGCACGACGATCTGATGGTGGCGTTGTTCAATTCGGCTACTTTGAGCGCGCGCGTGCGCGAGTTCAATGTCGCCGACGGCGAGGACTGGCACGCAAACAATGCCGAGACATCGCTGATGCTGGCGATCGCGCCGGAGCTGGTGCGCCCGCAGGTAGCGTCGCAGGCCGATGACCCCGATCGCACCTCCGGCCTGGTGTTCTCGCATCCGGTCAATCGCACCAGCACCAATGGGGTGACCGGTACGCCGAGTGTCGCCAGCGCGGCCCAGGGCCGGCGCGCCTTTGAGTGGATGGTCGACGACCTGAGCGCATTGATCGAGCGCGGGCTGCGCGAAACTCCGCCGCTGGATCATTCCTATTTCTCTCCGGTCGTGCCTTAAGATCTGGACCGCCATTACATGTACAGCAGCGACAAGATCCACGAGACGCAGCAACGACTGGCCGAGCGTGGCGTTAAATACTGCGTCGGCGCCTATGTGGACATTCACGGCGTGCCAAAGGCAAAGGTCGTGCCGCTGGCGCATCTGGCGCAGATGGCGGCCGGCTCGGAGCGCTACACCGGCTATGCGCTGGATGGCCTCGGGCAGGCGCCCCACGATGACGAGATCACCTCGATGCCCGATCTGGATCATGTGGTGCAGCTGCCGTGGGAGCCGCGCGTGGCGTGGATGCCGGCCGACAACTATTTTCAGGGCCAGCCCTATCGCCTCAATACGCGGGTCGCGCTCAAGCAGGTGCAGGCCGAGGCGGCAAAGCTGGGTTTCGGGATGAACCTCGGGATCGAGTGCGAAGTCTATCTGCTGAGGCAGAACGCCGACGGTACGCTCTCGGTTCCGAACGCCGACGACAAGCTGGTGAAGCCGTGCTACGACGTGCGCGGCTTTCTGCACAACCTGACCTGGCTCGACCTGGTCGCCACCTGCATGAACGATCTGGGCTGGGATCTTTACTCTTTCGATCACGAGGACGGCAACGGCCAATTCGAATTCGATTTCCAGTACGCCGATGCGCTGATCATGTGCGATCGGATGATTCTGTTCCGCGAGATGGCGAAGCACTACGCCCGGCAGCAGGGCCTGATCGCGACCATGATGCCAAAGCCGTTCGCCAATCGGACCGGCACCGGCGCCCATTTCAACATGTCGTTATACGAACTGGGCGGCAACAAGAACTTGTTCGCCTGCGCCCCGAGCGATGACCGGCGCGGCCTGGGTCTGACCGAGCTCGGCTATCATTTCATCGGCGGCATCATCCGTCACGGCAGGGCGTTGTGCGCGGCCTTCGCGCCCACGGTCAACAGCTACAAGCGGCTGGTGCGCCAGGGCGCAATGAGCTATTTCACCTGGGCGCCGGTATTCAATTCCTATGGCTCGAACAACCGCACCAACTCGATCCGTGTGCCGGCCGGCGGCGGGCGCTGCGAATCGCGCAATGCCGACGGCTCAGTAAATCCGTACCTTGCGGCAACTCTGGCGCTCGCGGCCGGACTCGAAGGAATCCGCGAGCGCATCGATCCAGGGGAACCGAACGAGGACAATCTGTACGCCATCGGCGAGGACGAACGGCGCTCGCGCGGCATCGAATTCCTGCCGCAGACGTTGCAGGAGGCGGTCGCGAGCTTTGCTGCCGACCCGTTGATCGAGCGTACGCTCGGGCGGCCACTGCGCGATGAGTTCGTGCACTACAAGACCGTGGAGTGGGAATCGTATCACCTGAGCGTCAGCGCCTGGGAAGTCGAACGCTACAGTCATATGTTCTAGGGGACGGCATGTACGCCATCGCACGCCAGCACAACCGACCGGTGAGCCGCATCAGCATGTCGCTGCCCTATGCGCTGCTCAAGGAACTCGACCGTATGGTGGGCGAGCGCGGCTTCATCAGCCGCTCGCAAGCGCTCGCCGACATGCTGCATCAGTTCCTGATCGAGCATAAGCGCGAACTCGGCGACGACATCATGGTGGGCACGGTGACGCTGGTGTACGACAACTCGGTGCCGGGACTGCAGAAACAGCTGGCCGATCTGCAGGCGCGTCACATCGACGAGGTCATAAGCTCGCTGCACGTGCACCTGGTGCGCAACCAGACCATGGAAGTGATCCTGGTGCAGGGGCCGGTCAAGACCCTGCAGGCGATTGCCGACGAGCTGATATCGCGCCGTGGCGTGATCTCCGGGAAAATGCACCTGGTCGCCGCGCTCATGCCGCAGGTGCATCCGTTCATTCGGGCGATTCGCTAGAATGGCGCATGGCCATCAGAGCGGTATTGCGCATGGGCGATCCGAGGTTGCTGCGCACCAGCGATCAGGTGCTGCAGTTCGACACCCCCGAGCTGCAGGCGCTGCTGGCCGACATGCAGGAGACCATGGCCTCGCTCAATGGCGCCGGACTGGCGGCGCCGCAGATAGGTGAACCCTGGCGGGTGGTTATCTTCGGCACCGATGCGCCCAATCCGCGCTATCCGGAAGCCGAGATCGTGCCGCGTACGGTGCTGATCAATCCGGAGCTTGAGCCGCTGGGCACGCAGATGGAGCAGGGCTGGGAGGGTTGTCTTTCAGTGCCGGGGATGCGCGGGCTGGTGCCGCGCTATCAGCAGCTGCGTTACCGCGGCGTGGACCAGCGCGGGCGTGCGATCGAGCGGCAGGTGAGCGGCTTTCACGCGCGCGTGGTACAGCACGAGGTGGACCATCTGGACGGTATCCTGTATCCGATGCGGATGACCGATATGAGCCAGTTCGGATTCAACGAGGAACTGTTTCCGGGCCAGGGACTGCAGGACGACTGAAATCCACAGCACCGGCGCCCACGCCGACGAGCGCTGCCTCATCAATCGGAGCGTCGCGCACTGACCGACGTCAGTGCGCCGTCGGCGGCGACGTCGATGCCGATCTCGATCGGCCGGCAGCAGATCTGGCAATCCTCGATGTAGGACGCGGATCCGGCGGAAAGATCCAGCAGCGCTTCAAACGGTTCGCCGCAATACGGGCATTGCACGCTGGTGAACTGCGTGCCGGCGGCGCCGGCGGGTGCGCTTTGCTGCGGCTCGATCACCGGCTCGAGGCCATAGAGGGCGTCGATGGCTTTCTGGTCGAGCGCGGCAGGCAGGGCGGTTGGTGAGCGGGGGCGGCGTCGTTTCATGGCTTGTGCGGGCCGACGATATCAAACGCCGCTGGCAATCGCGTAAGATTGTTCGTCATGGATATTCAGAAGCCGGATTCGAGTCATCTGCAGCACGCGCTATCGCAACTGCACACGGTGCTGATGCGCACGCCGCGGGTGGATGAAGCCTCGAAGCGGCTGCTGCGCGAAGTGCTGAGCGATGTCGAGCGCCTGCTGGGCAACGGCGGCGCCGTGGCCCCAGCCGGCTCGCGGCTGGAAGCCCTGGCGGTGGATTTCGAAGCCGAACATCCTTCGCTGGCCGCCAGCCTGCGCGAATTCGTCGATCTGCTCGGGCGAGCGGGCGTGTAGCTACGTCGGCCGATAGTTGAGCGGCCGGTGGCGGCCAGCCGCCATCATCGTACAACTATGGTCAGCAGCCCGCTTCAGGTCGAGCTGTGTTGCGCCATCTTCGCCTTCATGTTGGCCAGGATCACCGGCAGCTGTTGCTGCTGCTCCGTCGTGAGCACTTTATAGATCGCCTCTTCGGTCTGGGTCTGCTCCTGGATGTGGTTGGCTATCCGGGTCTGCAGTTCCTGTTTCGCGGCGGCGTAGTTCGGATCGCCAGGATTCGACAGCGCCGTGAAGTCCGGTCCGCCGCCGGCCTTGCGTTCGGCCGCGAATTGCGATCGGGCGGCGGTGAGTATCGTGTGCACACTCTGCTGTTGTGCCGGTGTGAGATTGAGCTGGTGCAGGGCGTGTAGCAGACCGCCGCCGGCCATCATTCCATGATGGCGCCAGTGATGCGCGCCCGGAGTTCCGGTAGTCGCGCCGCCGCTGCTGCCGGAACTGCTGCTCGTCTGGCCCATGACGGCGCCGGCCACCCCGGTCATCGCCAGGGCCACCATCAACCACTTCGCTCGGTTTTTCATATCGCAAGCCTCGGTGAAAGTAACGTAAGCAGTGCAACGCGTAAGCCTACGAGTTAGTGCACCGGCGCGCTTAAAAGTTAGATTAATTCCGCATAATGATGTGGCCGCGCGGCAGATCGTAGAGCGCTGCGGCAGTGCGCCATGACTGCCAGCAACATCGCTAAGCCTATATTTTTATTAATTTTCGGCGCTCCCAGGGCGGCGCCCGAACGAGGGCTGCGTAAGACCGGATGGCGGCAACGTCAGCTCGCCGCGCGCCAGTCGCGAGCGCAGATAGTTGAAGGTGCGCGCGGTCTGAGCGTAAAGGTGCTCACCGGCAATCAAGCCCGCGGCTGCGGGCCGGTCCTGGCGGCCCCGGTGCGGCATCGGCGTGATGCGCGTGTGGTAATCCACCGCAAAGAACAGCGGAAAGGAATAACGCTCCTGCGCCACCTTGCGCACGCGGTGGCAGGTGGCGACGAATTCGCCGTTGCTCCACAGCTCGAGCATGTCGCCGATATTGACCAGGTAGGCGTGCGGCAGCGGCGGGGCATCCACCCACTGACCCGATTCATTCATGATTTCAAGCCCGGGGGCGGTCGAGCGCAGCAGCGTGAACAGCTCATAGTCGGTATGGGCGCCGATTCCCGGCTGGTCCGCGGCGACCGGGTCGTGCGGGTAGTGGATCAGTCGCAACTGGCTCGGCGGCTTGGTCAACAGCGGATCGAAGCGATCGGGCGCCTCACCCAGGGCGAGCGCGAACCCGCGCAGCAACACGCGTCCGAGCTCGAAGGTCGCATCGTAATAGGCACTGACGGCGTGCTTGAATCGCGGCAGGTCGGGCCATTGGTTCGGTCCCAGCAGCGGGTTACCGGCCAGATAATCCGGATCGTCGGCCGGCAGATCGCGCGCACAGTCGTAGGCCTCCTTCGCGTCCTTGCTGCCGGCAGCAAATACTTCCTCACCCTCCGGCACGTAGCCGCGGTGATTGCGCGACTGACCGATGTAGACCCGCATTTTTTCTGCCGGGGGCTGGGCGAAGAATCCCCTGGCCGCGGCCAGCAGATCGTCGAACAGTGCGGCCGGCCGACGGTGGCCGGTGACGTAGAGGAAACCGTTGGCTCTGGCGGCGCTACCCAGTGCCTGCGCCGTCGCGGCGACCGCGCTCGCACTGCCGTCGAACAGGGCGCCGATATCGACTATCGGAATTGCCGCCGGGTCAGTGGCCACCGCAGCTCTCAGCCAGCGCGTCCAGCTCGCCTTCGCCGGCGGTGATTTCCCAGTGCCTGATCAGCGGTGCGCCGTCGGCCGCGCGATCCAGCGTCGTGAGCCGCTCGTGCGCCAAATGCGGATCCAGGGCGTCGCCGATCCGAAACGGCAGGCTCGATGCGGTGATTCGAAATCCCTCGCGCTGCACGTCGCCGAACGAGATCTCGCAATCCACCAGCTGCTGCGCATACCGCAGGCTTGGCGCTGCGGTGACGCACTCGGCCAGTGTCCGACCGGCGGTCGGGGGCACCGCGCGGTCGCGGGCAAACATGAACACCGAGCCGACTCGCAGCAGCGCGGCGGCGGTATTTTCATTTGCCTCGCGCAATGTAACGGCGGCGGCCGGTAGCGTCGGCGCGGACGCGTCGCGATGCCAGTGCTCGACATAGGCGACATCGCGGCCGGTCTCGACCAGTACGTCGCCCTGCCAGCACAAGGATCCGACGTCGTCGCACGATGACCTGGGCTGGAAGTCTATTGTTCGGACCCATTGGAAATGAGCGCCGTCGAAGTCACAGCGGCCGGCAAAACCCTGCTGCTGCGCCAGCCAGGCGCAGTCATCGATCGACAGGTCGCCGATGGTGCGCAGGCGCGATAAATCCACGACCGCCGCAGGCTGGCGCAGATCGATGCAGGCGTACTGGCCCTGCAGCCAGCGCACGCTGCTGGTGGTATCGGATTGGCCGTGCGGCCAGGCGATCATCGAGCGCCGCCACAGGCCGCGCAGTTCGGATACATCCGTGAGCGTCACGCGCGCAGTTGCCCGGCGCGCGCCAGCCGTGCGCTACGGCGCGACATCGAGCGCCTGGCCAGCCAGTAATATCCGGGGCCTGTCACCGCGAGTCCGACGATCCACGACAGGTCGACGCCGCCCATGGCGCGGGCGAGCGGGCCAGTATAGAGCGGGGTAGCCACCAGCGGCAGCTGCACCAGGATGCCGATCAGATAGCACTCTACGGCAGCAGCATTCACCCGGCCGTAGATGCCGCCGTCCTGCCGGAAGAACGAGGGCACATCGTACTGAGCGTGACGCAGCAGGTAATAGTCGACCAGGTTGATGGCGGTCCATGGAACCAGCACGTACAGCAGCAGCAGGATGAAATCGGTGTAGTTGTCGAGGAATGAATCCTTGCCGAGCAGCGCGCCAGCAAGCGACAGGCTGAACAGCACCAGCACGGTAACGGTGCGGGCGCGGGCGCGGGGCACCCATCGGGGAAACACCGTCTGGCCGAAGGTCAGGGTCGACAGCGCGCCGCAATACAGATTCATTGCGTTGGCGGTGGCGACGCCGATGGAAAATACCACCAGCACCAGCGGTGCGATGCCGTGCGTCAGGCTCGCGAGGCCCGCGACCAGATTGCCTTTGGGCGCCGCCAGGCCGACCATCGCTCCCAGCACCATCGGCAGCGCCGAGCCGAGCGTGCAGCCCCAGTAGCTGGCCCAGAACGCGGGCCGCACGCCGGTGTCGCGCGGCATGTAACGGGAATAGTCGGAAACGTACGGCGCGTAGGCGATCTGCCACAGCGCGGCCGCAGAGATCGTGCCCAGCAGCCCCGCTGCGCTTACCGTGTTGCGACTCAGGAAGTCCGCCGGCAAGCCGTGCACCCAGATGATCCACGCCACGGTCAGCAGCAGCACCGCACCCGACACGTAGCTCATCACGCGCGCATAGGCGTGGATCAGGTCATGACCCCAGATGGCGGCGATGATACTGATCACCCCCACCAGTGCGATGCCGGGGATATCGGACAAGCCGGGTGCAAGACTGGTGAGGGCCTCGCCGCCCAGCACCAGGTTCGACGACAGGAATCCGACATACATGACGATGACGATTCCGATCACCAGCAGCGAACCGAGGGAACCGAATTGACCGCGCGTCTGAATCATCTGCGGCACGCCGAGAGTCGGACCCTGCGCGGCGTGCAGCGCCATGAATATCGCGCCGATCATGTTACCGAGCGTAAGGCCGATGACGGCCCAGCCGAACGGCAGCCCGAACACTGTGACGGCAAGCCCGCCGGTCACGATCGTCAGCAGCATGAGATTGGAGCCGAACCAGACGGTGAACAGATCCGCAGCGGTGCCATGGCGCTGATCGAGCGGGATCGGCTGGATGGTACAGATCTCGAGGCGCGTCGCCTGTTCGCGGTTGTTCATTGCATACCTGTGACTGCGAGCGGTCTGTAGGCCAGTGAGCGGCAATATGCGCCACAACGATGCCGGCAACAACCGCGAACGCCGGCGCTGGCAGGGCGCTGCGGCATCCCGTATGGTAGTGCGCGCAATGAAACTTGCTTTGTGGCAAACAGCGGGATTCCCGGCGGACGTGCCGGCGAATCTCGCCGCGCTGCGCTCCACCGCGCAGGCCGCTGCCGCCGCCGGCGCCGCGCTGCTGGTATGCCCGGAATGCTGGCTGTGCGGCTATAACATCGGCGCTGCCGTGGCGGCGCTGGCGGAAAGCTTCGATGGCGAATCGGCGCAGCACATCGCGGACATTGCGCGGCAGAACAACATTGCCATCGCCTATGGCTATGCAGAACGCGACCTGAGCGGCGGGCATATCTATAACGCGGTGCAGGTCATCGGCGCCGATGGCGCGGCGCTAGCGCACTATCGCAAGACGCATCTGTTCGGTGCCGACGAACGCGCGGCCTACCGTCCGGGGTTTCAGTTCGAACCGCCGTTCAGTTTTGGTGCATTCCGAATCGGGCTGCTGATCTGCTACGACGTGGAATATCCGGAGGCGGTGCGAAGCCTGGCGCTGATGGGCGCGGACGTCATTCTGATTCCGACCGCGCTCACCGATGAGTACGCGGCGGTAACGGATTTTCTGGTGCCGGCGCGGTCGATCGAAAACCAGGTGTACCTGGCCTATTGCAATCATGCCGGCATGGAGAACGGCATGCGGTTTCTCGGCGGCTCGCGCCTGACCGGCATGGATGGCAAGGCATTGGCCGCCGCCGGATCAGGCGAGGCCCTGATCATCGGCGAAATCAGCAAACACGATCAGGACGCGGCGGCCCGGATCTACCCGTATCGATCCGATCGCAGGCCCGAACTCTATGGCCGGTTGACCTAACGCTCACTCGGCGTAGGAGCCATCCTCGGCGTCGAGTATCGCCTTCTGCTGCGAGAAATGCGCCGCCGCCTGCGCGCCGCCGTCCTCCCATGAGAGCGCGGTTCGCTCGGCGATCTCATCCGACAGGAGGCGCAGTGGTTGCCCGGTCGAATGGGCCAGCAGCAGCGTCCGGCAGGCGCGTTCCAGGTGATACAGCGCATCGAAGGTCTCGGCCACGGTATCGCCCACTGTCACAACGCCATGATTACCCATCATCAGCACGCTGTGCTCGCCGAGCGCTCGTGTCAGGCGCAGGCCCTCCGCCGCATTGTCGGCGATGCCGCCGTAATGCGTGTCGATCGCGACCCGGTTATAAAATCGCGCCGAGGTCTGGTCGATCGGTTTGATCTGCGGGTCGGCCAGGCACGACCAGGCGGTCGCATACGGCGGATGCGCATGCAGGATGCAGCGCGCCCGCGGCAGCTGCGCATGCATCGTGCCGTGGATCGCCCAGGCGGTCGGATCGAGCAGCAGCGCATTGTGTGCGGTATCGGTGTGTGCATCGAGCAACAAAAAATCCGACGCCCTGAGGCGCGAGAAGTGCCGCCACAGCGGGTTCATCAGGAAATATCGTCCATCGGCACTGGTGGCAACGCTGAAGTGGTTGGCCACCGCTTCCTGCCAGTCCAGGCGTGACGCCAGGCGGCAGGCCGCCGCCAGGTCGACGCGCAACTGCCGCTCGTTGATCCGCGGACGCAGGGCCTGTGCATCACTCATCGAGTTCACTCCATTGCGATCGAGGCGCGATTATGGCGCGGCTGGGATGTGGCCGCAGGCTAGCGTGCAGTGCCGTGGCCTGCGCGTATCCGGTGCGCGTGCCTGAAAGGTGACAAGCTAGGCGCCCCATAGCCGTGCGCCGGGATGCCTCCCTCAGCTGCCGGCAATCCCCCAGCGAGATTTTAAGTCTTTATTTTGCCGTTGTTTTTCTGCTTGATCCGCAGCTTTGCGGCGCGAATTGCCGCGCGGCACGCGGCTTGCAGAAGCAACAAGGCAATGTGCGTCTAGGGTTCCGGCTGAATTCATTCAGTGCTGGTCCGAGAGAGGCAGTCCCACCCGGCGACGGGGTGGGATACACGGCGGGATAAAAGCCCGGGAGATCCGCGCGGGGAGGCGAAAGGCCCTGGGTTGGTCTCTGCATGGCACAAGGGACCCCGGGACAACTGGAAGTCTTCCTGCAATGGCGCCGCTGGCGCGCTTTGCTACGGGAGACATCAATGACGATACGTCCTCGCCCCAGACCGACCCTGGCGCTCGACCCGCAACGCCGAACACGCAGACTCGAGACGGTTGCTTCCGTGACGGCGGCGGTGCTGACCGCCTTGTACGGGGTGCCCGCCATCGCCGACGAGAGCAACGCGCCCGCCACCTCCGGTGTGCTGGAGGAGGTTATCGTCACGGCGACCCGCCGGGCGGTCTCGGCCCAGGACTTGCCGGTCAGCATTACCGCGGTCACCGGCAACGCACTCGATGTAGCCGGAGTTGAAAATGTCGCCGAGCTGGCGCGTTCAATGGCCGGCGTGAATGTCACGGACAAGGGTCCATTCAGTGGCATCAACGGCTCCGGCCTGATCATTCGTGGTCTGAACAGCGAGCAGACCTCGGGTCAGCTGGGCCTGGCGACGCCGGTGGTGCCGCCGGTGGCCACCTACGTGGACGATACGCCGCTGTTCTTCAACCTGCGGCTACAGGACCTCGACCGGGTCGAGGTGCTGCGAGGTCCGCAGGGCACGCTGTACGGCTCGGGCTCGCTCGGTGGCACCATCAGGTACGTGCAGAACGCCCCCGATCCCAGCGGCTTCGACAGCAAAGCGGAAGTGGGCCTGAGCGACACGCAGCACACGCATGCGCCCAATGAAGAAGCCAACGGCATGCTCAATCTGCCACTGTCCAGCACCTTCGCGGTGCGATTGAATGCAGGGTGGTCGTATGACGCCGGCTTCATCAACCAGCCGAATCTGTTTGTACTCAGTGGGGGCGAGCCGGTATCCGCGCAGCCCGGGAATCTGTACAGCCCGCCGGAGAAGTACGCCGAGGATGGCGTCAACTCCTACATGTACAAGAATGCCCGGATCTCGGCGCTGTGGAAGCCGAACGAGGAGTTCCACGCGCAGCTGTCCTATTTCTACCAGCTGGCGACGGCCAATGGCTTTCCGCAGGTGGCCACGAGTTCGGCCGCATACAACATGCCGATCAGCCCGGCGACGCAGTTTCCGTGCTCCGTGCCCTGTGCCACCCCGCCCCCGGTGGCACAACTCTTCAACGGACCGGTGCCTCCCGGCGTCGACTCGCTATCGAGCGCCGACAACAGCCTGGAAGGTGCCCACGACGCGGTCGACCTGTTGGCGCTGACCATGGAATACGACCTAGGCTTCGCCACCCTGACTTCGGCGAGCTCCTGGGCGCACCACATCAACCACTCGACCGATGACCTGACGGCGGTCTACACGAATTTCTCGTTCTACCAGAGCATCTACGGCCAGGACCCGCGCTCGTTCGTCATCGGGCGCGATGAACTCAACGATAAGCCGTGGTCGGAGGAGCTGCGCCTGGCGTCCAAAGAGGGCGGCTTCTTCGACTGGGTAGGCGGTCTGTTCTACAAGAACCAGAAGACCGTCATCCAGGAGCACGAATACGAGCCCGGCTATCTCGACTTCTATAACGGCTGTTCGGCGATCTATGGCCAGGCCACCGGCTATCAGGTGATCAACAACATACCGTCGTACTGCGGCGTCGGCGAGACGGCCTACACGCCGGGAATGACCACCTACGTCGATGGCATTCCGATCATCAAGGACCAGACCTACATCGGCGATTTCGAAACCAGCTATACCGACCTGGCCGCGTTTGGCGAGATCACTGCCCATCTGACTTCAAAGTGGAGCCTCACCGGCGGTGGCCGCGTGTTCAAACAGACCATTTCACAGGCGCAGCAGACCGGCCTGCTGTTCGACGGCGGCCCCTTCTTCGCCCCGACGCCCCCGATCGCGAACAGCTCGCTCAATGACTCGTGGCGCAAGGCGCTGTGGAAGGTCAACAGCTCCTACCAGCTCGACAAGACCAACCTGGTTTATGCGACCTGGTCGCAGGGATTTCGTCGTGGCGGCGTCAACGCCCTGCCGCCGGCCGAACCCGCCTTCGGTTACGTGACCCCGCCGGCGCTCTACCGGCTGCAGCCGGACACCGCGGATAACTATGAAATCGGGGCCAAGGGCACCTTGATGAATCGCTTCCGCTATTCGGCCGCGATCTACGACATCCAATGGCATAACATCCAGGAGGGCGTGCAGCTCACGCCGCTGGTGCTGCCGGCATCGATCAATGCCGGCGAGGCCTTCAGTCGCGGCCTCGAATTCGAACTCTACGCCCTGCTGACGGAACACCTGACGGCACAGGTGGACTACACCTACGATCAGACCAAGCTCACGGAACTGAATCCGCTGTTCACTTTTCCCAATGTGGTCGCGCCGCCGGCGCCTGTGGGCAGCCCGTTGCCCGGGACGCCGAAGAACAGTGTTGCGATCGATCTCGAGTACGGCCACATACCCCTGGCCGGCGGCTACCTGCTGTATGCAATCAACGGTCACTACCAGAGTGCGCTGTCGTCGGCGCTGACCACGACCGCGCTGACCGTGGCCGGCTACACCGTGCTCGATACGCGATTGAGTTACATGCGATCGCACTGGCTGGCGACGCTGTATGTGCATAACCTGACCAACAACCTCGGCATCAATGCGTATGCGGATCCTGCCATCTACGGCAATCGCGCCGAAGCCGTGGTATCGCAGCCGCGCACCGTCGGTTTCACGTTAGGCTATTCTTTCAAGGAGTGGTGACGAGCGCGCAGCCGTGCGTACATGAACAGCGTACAGATTCTCGATCGGCTGGTCGGCTTTCCGACCGTCAGCCGCGACTCGAACCTGGCGCTGATCGAGTACGTGCGGGATTTTCTGGCGCAGCGCGGCGTCGAATCCAGGCTGTACAAAGACGCCGCCGGGCGCAAGGCCAATCTGTATGCCAGCATCGGTCCGACCGATCGCGGCGGCGTACTGCTCTCGGGCCATACCGACGTGGTGCCGGTCGACGGGCAGCAATGGGGCTCCAATCCGTTTCGACTGCAGGAACGCGGCGCCCGTCTGTTCGCACGCGGTTCGGCCGACATGAAGGGCTTTCTGGCGTGTGCGCTGCGGGCCGCGGAGCGCGCCACGACACGCACGCTGTGGCTGCCGCTGCAGCTCGCCTTTTCCTACGACGAGGAGGTCGGCTGCCTGGGGGTGCGCTCCCTGATCGACGATATGGCCGAGTGGACGCACCGGCCCCGGTTCTGCATCGTCGGCGAACCGACGCTGCTGCGTACCGCGGTCGGCCACAAGGGCAAGACCGCGATGAAGGCGACCTGCCATGGGCGCGCCGCGCATTCCGCAGCTCCCGGGCACGGCATCAATGCCATTCATATGGCGAGCGACCTGATCGACCGCATCCGCAGGCGCCAGTCGAGCATCGAACTGAACGGTCCCTGCGATCCGGCGTACGATGTTCCCTACACTACGCTGCACGTGGGCGTGATCCACGGCGGCAGCGCGCTGAACATCGTGCCGGCGCGCTGCGAGCTCGAATTCGAGATCCGCAGCCTGCCGCAGGATGATCCGGCGGCGCTGGTGGCTGCCATCCGCGCTGATGCCACCGCAGTCGCCGAAGCGATGCACGGCGATGCCGACACGCGCATCGAGCTGGATCTCATGTACGAGTATCCGGGCCTGGAGACCCCGGCGGATGCCGAGGTGGTGGAACTGGCCGCCGCGCTGACCGGCAATCGCGAACGCATCAAGGTGGCTTTCGGCAGCGAAGGCGGGCTGTTCAGTGCCCGCCTGGGAATCCCGACCGTGGTGTGCGGGCCCGGATCGATCGATCAGGCGCACAAAGCCGACGAATTCGTCGCCATCGACCAGTTGCAGCGCTGCGATGCCATGATGGATGCGCTGCTGGATCGCCTGGCCTGAAGCCCGTCGGTCGGCGCTGGACGCGGCAGCGGTTCTTCAATACCTTTCAGCGCACACAGGGGGCGCGCGATGATCCGAACCGCAACGCAATATCTGGATTCCATTCGCGACAGCCGCGAGGCCTACGTCGACGGCGAGCGCGTGCGCGAACATCCGGGAGCGAGAGCGGCCGCGTCCGATGCTTCCGATGCTTCCGATGCTTCCGAGGCTGCCGCCTGAAGCCGCCGTGCACACCCGTATCCGCAAGTTCAATACGCGCGACACCTACCCCGAGCAGAAGCTCGACAATGACCTGTGCCAGGTGGTCGTGGCCCGCGGGCGCATGGTGTTCGTTCGCGGCCAGGTCGGACAGGACCTCGATACCGCGCTCAACGTTGGCGTGGGCGACGCTGCGGCGCAGGCCCATCAGGCCATGAGCAACATCGAGCGCTTATTGGGCGAAGCCGGCGCCAGCCTGCAGCACATCTGCAAGATCACCATCTATCTGACCGATCAGCGCTATCGCGAGGCGGTCTATCGAACCATCGGCGGCTGGTTGAAGGGTGTGTACCCGGTGTCCACCGGCATCGTGGTGGTCGCACTGGCACGCCCGGAATGGCTGGTCGAGGTGGATGTGATCGCGGTGATTCCCGATGAGAGCTGAGCGGTGACGCTGTCGATCGTCGCTCGGACCGCGGATGCGCACATGCTCGGCATGGCGATCGCCTCGTCGTCCCCGGCCGTGGCGGCGCGCTGCGCGCACGCTCGCGCCGGCGTCGGCGTGGTGGCGACGCAGAACATCACCGACCCAATGCTGGGGCCGCGGATGCTCGATGCGCTGGAACACGGCGCCAGCGCCAGCACGGCGCTGGAGGACGTTCTGGCGACGACGCGCTTCGCAGCGTATCGACAGCTGCTGGTGCTGGGGCGCGAGGGCCCGCCGGCGGTGCATTCGGGCGCGCAGGCACTGGGCATCGTGGCTTGCGCCTTTGGCAAGGACGCGGCCGCTGCCGGCAATCTACTGGCCCGGGCGGAAGTTGCCGCCGCGATGATCACGGCATTTGAGGCGACCGGCGGGCACCTGGGCGCACGCCTGCTGCAGGCGCTACGCGCAGGCGCTGCGCGCGGCGGTGAAGCCGGGCCGATCCATTCCGCAGGCCTTTTGATCGTACGCGAGGTCGCCTGGCCAATCGTCGATCTGCGCGTCGATTGGACCGAGGCCGATCCGGTGGCCGCGCTCAGCGCCATCTGGGACATCTACGCGCCGCAGATCGACCAGTACGTGCAGCGGGCGCTGGATCCTACGCATGCCCCCGCTTTCGGCGTGGCCGGCAATGTCTGAGGAGCGGCTGCAGCGCACCAAGGAATCGGCGGCCGATGCGCATCGGGATGTGCTGCGCCTGATGCGCAGCGGCGACTGGCACGCGGCCGAACCGGCCTGCCGGGCGATGAACGCGCGCTACCCGGATTATGCCGCGGGCTGGCAGTGCGCCAGTCACATTGCACTGCGACTCGACCGCATGGACGATGCCCTCGGCTATGTCGATCGTGCGCTGAGCATCGAGCCGGGCAATCCGGGATTGATGATCCATCGCGGGCAGTGCCTGCTGGCGGCCGGAAAGCTGGCGCAGGTCTGCCAGGCCGCCGCCGCAGCGCAACTTGGCGCCGGCAGCGATGGTGTGCTGCTGGATGCGATCGGCAGTCTCTACAGCCGTGCCAATGACCAGCAGCGCGCGCTGGCCGCGTATGAGCAGGCCGTGGCCGCGGCGCCCGGCAATGCGCAGTTCATTTTCAACCGCGCGGCGGTGCGGCGCTTTCTGGGACAGTTTGCCGAAGCCGAGGCCGACTACGATCGCGTCATCGCGCTCCATCCGACCGACTACGAGGCCTACCGGAACCGCTCGAATCTGCGCACGCAGAGCGCACAGAGCAATCACGTGGCCGAGCTTACGGCGCTGAGCGCGCAGCCGCTGCCCGACTGGCGCGCAGAAGTGCAGCTGCAGTACGCCCTGGCGAAGGAATACGAGGACCTCGGGCAATACGAGCAATCGTTCCAGCACCTGCGGCGCGGCGCGACAGTGCGGCGTCAGCATATGCGCTATGACGTTGCCACCGACGTGGCGACCGTTGACTGGATCATCGACGCCTTTGCAGCCGCACCGGCCCAAACCGCGGCCAATGCCTGCGCCGATGCGCCGATTTTCATCGTCGGCCTGCCGCGCAGCGGTTCCACGCTGGTGGATCGGATTCTCGGCAGCCACTCGCAGCTGCACAGTGCCGGAGAACTGAAGTGCCTGGCATTGGCGATCGTGGATGCGGTGCGTCGGCAAAGCCCGGGCGCGCCGTTGTCCCGCAGGCAGCTGGTGGCGGGCTCGGCGAGCCTGGACTTCGCGGCGCTGGGACGCGATTACCTGGACCGGGTGCGCTCAGCCGGCGTCGACGCGCCGCGCTTCACCGACAAGATGCCGCTGAATTATCTCTACTGCGGGTTGATCGCGCGCGCCTTGCCGAACGCGAAGATCGTACACGTGCGCCGCGATCCGATGGCGGCCTGTTACGCGATCTACAAGACCCTGTTCGAGGACGGCTACCCGTTCTCTTACGATCTGGCGGAGCTCGGCCAATACTACATCGGCTATCGTCGCTTGATGGCGCATTGGCAGGCGATCATGCCGGCAGCCATTTATACCTTGAACTATGAAGACCTGGTCGCGGATCAACTTGGACAGACGCGCCAGCTGCTGCAGTTCTGCGGACTGGAATGGGAGGAGGCGTGCGCGCAGTTCCACCAGAATGCCGCGCCGAGCACCACCGCCAGCGCGGCGCAGGTGCGTCAACCGATCTACGACTCGTCAATTACGCAGTGGCGCCATCACCAGCAGCAGCTCGCGCCGCTGAGAAGCCAGTTGTACGCGGCCGGCATCCGCACGCAGAAATGAGCGCTTCAACTGCAGCATCGGCCGGCCTGGCGATGGAGCGCAAATCCATCGACTATATCGACCAGCGCGACCGCCACGGACGGGTGGTGGACCAGGTACCGTTCTGGTTTCTGGCGAATTTCCATTTCTTCAGCATCGCGATCGGCTTCGTCGGTCCGAGCATGGGCCTGAGCTTCGGCTACACCTCGCTCGCGGGGGCACTCGGCATTTTGTTTGGAACCATGTTCGTCGCCTTTCATGCCTCGCAGGGACCCGAACTCGGGCTACCGCAGATGATCCAGTCGCGCGCGCAGTTCGGTTTTCGCGGCGTCGCCCTGGTGCTGATCGGCACGCTGTTCACGTTCCTGGGCTTCAACGTCGCCGACTGCGTACTGACGGCGCACGGGCTGAACGCGATCCTCGGCTGGAACCAGGGTGTGGTGACTGTCGCGGCCTCGGCCGCGGCGGCGTTGCTGGCGATCTACGGATACGATTGGATGCATCGCATCTTTCGCTGGAGCTTCGTGCTTTGCATGCCGCTCTACACGCTGCTCACCGTGGCGATCATGCTGCATTGGATCCCCGCGACCCATGCTGGCACCGGCGGCTGGAGCACGGTCGCGTTTTTCGGCCAGTTCGCCGCCAGCGCCAGCTATAACATTGCCCTGGCACCGTCGGTGTCGGATTACTCGCGCTACCTGCCGCGTGACAGCCGGCCGCAGGCGATCATCGCCGCGGTATACGTCGGGGCGTCTTCTTCGGCGATCTGGCTGATTGCGGTGGGCGCCTGGCTGGCGACGCGGCTCGGGGCCGCGGACGGCCTGGTGGCGCTGTACGATGCGGGCAACAGCCTGTTCGCCGGCTTTGGACTGGTGCTGTCGGTGGCCTCGGTGCTGGTGCTGACGGCGACCATGGGACTCAACGCCTACAGCGGCATGCTCACGGTGCTCACCGGGCTGAGCTCACTGTTCGAGCTACAGCCCACGCCGCGCCTGCGCATGATCACCATCATCATGCTGGCGCTGGTATGGGCGGCGCTGAGCATCGCGATCAGCGCCAATTCGATTGCACTGCTGTTCGCCGTGCTCACCATGATGCTGTACCTGCTGGCGCCGTGGACCTCGATCAACCTGGTGGATTATTTCTTCGTGCGCCGCGGGCGCTATGCGATCGCCCAGTTGTTCCTGCCGCATGGCATCTACGGCGCCTGGGATGCCAGGGGGCTGACCGCGTACCTGGCGGGCTTTATCGCCGCGACTCCGTTCTTCGTCGTGCCCGATGTCTATACCGGGCCGGCGGCGCGCGCGCTCGGCGGCGTGGACCTCGGCTGGCTGGTCGGCCTCGTGGTGGCCGGGGCGGTATACCTGTGGCTGACGCGCGCGTTCGATCCGGCGAGCGAAGCCGGCGCGATCAGCGACAGCGAGCGCATGCTGGCGCTGGCAGAGTGAATTACTGCACGGATTGCCCAGGGTGAGAGCCAACGGTATCGACTTCAAACGCAACTCTCCCATCGTTGCCAGGCAGCTGATAGGTGCGACATTGCTGGTCAATGGTGTGGGGGGCGTCATTGTCGAGACCGAGGCGTACGACGAGGCCGAGCCGGCGTCCCACAGCTTTCCTGGGCCAACGCTGCGCAATTCCGTGCTATTCGGACCTCCTGGACACGCCTACGTCTATCTTTCCTATGGCATTCACTGGTGTCTGAACATCGCATGTCGCGAAGTTGGCCACGGGGCGGGCGTGTTGATCCGCGCATTGGAACCCGTCAGCGGCATCTCCGAGATGATGCGCCGCAGGCATCAAACGGACATCAGAAAGCTATGCGCGGGTCCCGGCCAGCTCGGACAGGCGCTTGCAATTACCAGTGCCTTGAACGGCAAGCGCATCGACGTACGGCCATTCAAGTTGCTGCCTGCCACAGTCCGACCAAAGGTAGTGCGCAGCGCAAGGATTGGAATCTCCAAAGCAATCGAGCTCAAATGGCGCTTTGGCCTGTCAGGTTCGGCCTTCCTTAGCCGGCCGTTCCGATGAAGGCTTACCGCATATACTGTGCGCCAACCCCATGCATCGCCCCATCGAGATCCTGCTGCAGACCACGATTCGCGCGGCGTCGGATGACTGGTCGATTGCCCGCTTTGGCCTGCTGGCGAAGTTTCTGCGCAATGAGCGCGATAGCGACCACCAGCCGTTATTCAACGTGACGGCGCGCGACCGCGACCCACCAGGTACCCCCGATTCGGTGCTGTCGCGACTGGATCGGAGCGACTTCGACCAGCTTTGGCTGTTCGCGGTGGACACCGGCGATGGGCTGACTGCGGAAGACTGCCAGGCGATAGCGAACTTTCGCCGCCTCGGTCGCGGGCTGATGCTCACGCGCGATCATATGGACCTGGGTTGTTCGATCTGCGCGCTGGAAGAAGTCGGCGCGGCGCATCATTTCCACAGCAAAAACATCGACTCGAACTCTCCTGCCGAGCGCGATGATCCCTACACGACGACTATTTCCTGGCCCAATTTTCACTCTGGCGCCAACGGCGACTACCAGGCCATTCAGGTCAAAGGAGCGATTCATCCAGTGCTCTCCAATCCTTCGTCGCCCAGCGGGGCGATCCGCTTTTTGCCGTCCCATCCGCACGAAGGCGCGGTGAGCGCGCCGGCGGGCAGCGATGCCCGAGTGATCGCCACCGGCACCAGCAAGGCCACCGGCAGAACATTCAATATCGCCGTCGCATTCGAATCAGGCCCAGGCCGCGGGCGCGCGATCGCTGAGAGTACGTTTCATCACTTCGCGGACTACAACTGGGACACCCGTTCCGGTGCCCCGAGTTTTGTCACGGAAGCTCCGGGCGATGCGATCGCTCGCGAGACCCAGGCGATGGCTGATACGCAGCGCTACGTATGCAATGTGGCGCTGTGGCTCGGGGGCGCAAACCGCTAGCGGGCGGCAGCTAAGCCTAGTGTGTACAGGGTTTCGGTTCGGTCCAGTCAACCGGTTTGAAGATAAGAAACCTCCGCAGCAGCCAGTTGGTGGCAAGGTATCGATTATCGACCAGATCGACATGATCGAAGCTCTGGCCATCATTCGAGAACTGCAGCCTGGTATCCGGAGCATCGGCCAGGAAGCGATGCAGTTCGTATTCAACCATCTGCCGATTCGGCCCGATGTATTCCTGCAAGACAGCGGCACTGCTGGAATGAATCGTCACCAGCCGCTCCTGGGCCGCAACGCGGCATTGTCAGTTCTGGGGCGTGAGAAAATCGGCGAGCAGATGCCGCAGCATCGCAGGCACGGATAACGCCGAGCGCCCGCCAGGGACTGTCAGACTGGCAGCGTCTCTTCGCGCGAGGCGCGCTTGCGATCGTGTGCCTTCAGGTGGCGCTTGCGCAGGCGGATGCTCTGCGGCGTGACCTCGACCAGCTCGTCCTCGGCGATGAATTCCACCGCGTATTCGAGCGTCATCTGGATCGGGGGCGTGAGCACGATGGCCTCGTCCTTACCGGCGGCGCGGATGTTGGTCAGCTTCTTGGTCTTGATCGGGTTGACCACCAGGTCATTCTCGCGGCTGTGAATGCCGATGATCGAGCCCTCGTACAGCTTGTCACCGGGGCTGACGAACATGCGGCCACGTTCCTGCAGCATGAATAGCGCATAGGCGACTGCCTCGCCATCCTCGTTGCTGATCAGCACGCCATTGCGCCGGTCCGGAATCTCGCCCTTGACCGCGGAATAACCGTCGAAGATGTGGCTCATCAGCCCGTTGCCGCGCGTCAGGGTCATGAACTCGCCGACGAAGCCAATCAGGCCGCGCGCCGGCACGCGGTACTCGAGCCGCGCGCGCTGGTTGCCGTCGATCTGCATGTCGGTCAGTTCGGCCCGGCGGGCGCCCAGGGCCTCCATGACGCCGCCCTGATGGACCTCGTCGATGTCGACCGTCAGCGCCTCGAACGGTTCGAGTACTTCGCCGTCGACGATTTTCTTCAGCACCTGGGGTTTGCCAACGGCCAGCTCATAGCCCTCGCGGCGCATGTTCTCGATCAGGATCGTCAGATGCAGCTCACCGCGGCCGAGTACCCGGAACGCGTCGGCGTCAGCGGTGTCCTCGACCCGCAGCGCGACGTTGCTCTGCAGCTCGCGATACAGGCGTTCGCGGATCTGGCGGCTGGTGACGAATTTGCCTTCGCGGCCCGCCAGCGGCGAGGTGTTGACCTGGAAGGTCATCGCCAGCGTCGGCTCGTCTACCTGGATCGGCGGCAGGCCTTCGGGCTGCAGCGGATCGCAGATGGTAATGCCGATATTGATGTCCTCGATGCCGGTGACGGCGACGATATCGCCGGCCGCGGCTTCCTCCACCGATGAGCGCTGCAGGCCGGTGAAGGTCAGCACCTGGGCGATCTTTGCCGGGCCGCGATCCTCCTCGCCGTAGCGCAACACCACATTGCGTCCGGCACGCAGCGTGCCGCGGCGGATGCGACCGATGCCGATGCGGCCGACATAGGAGTTGTAGTCCAGGGTCGAGATCTGCAGCTGCAGCGGTGCGTCGATTTCGGTCGGCGGCGGCGGCACGTACTGAAGAATGGCCTCGAACAGCGCCGACATGTCCGGGTCGCGGCGCGTCATGTCGGTACTGGCCCAGCCCTGCAGCGCCGAGGCGTAGATCACCGGGAAATCCAGTTGCGCATCGGTGGCGCCGAGCTTGTCGAACAGCTCGAAGGTCTGATCGACCACCCAGCCGGGGCGCGCGCCCGGGCGATCGATCTTGTTGACTACCACGATGGCCTTGTGGCCGAGCGCCAGCGCCTTGCGGGTGACGAACCGGGTCTGCGGCATCGGGCCTTCGACCGCGTCGACCAGCAGCAACACGCCATCGACCATCGACAGCACGCGCTCGACCTCACCGCCAAAATCGGCGTGGCCGGGAGTGTCGACGATGTTGATGCGGGTGCCGCCGTACTCGATCGCGCAGTTCTTGGCGAGGATGGTGATGCCGCGTTCACGCTCGATGGCGTTGGAATCCATGATGCGTTCGCCCATCTTCTCGTGCGCAGCGAAGGTCCCGGATTGCTTCAGCAGGCAATCGACCAGCGTGGTCTTGCCGTGATCGACGTGGGCAATGATGGCGATGTTTCGAATAGGGCGTTGCATGGGCTCACGGGGTCGTTATGTAAATCAAGAACAGGATCTAAGTCTCGAATCTGAATGCCAAAAGGGCGACGAGGGTAGCAGATGGCCCCGGCGGCTGTTACAATATTTTGGCTTATATAAAGATATGTTTATATGTTGAAGGAATATGTTTAAAGGCTCAATCGCCAGCGATGATCTCGGGGAGGTCGTGCGCGCGCTCAAGAGTGCCGCCGAACCGACCCGGCTGCGACTGCTATTCGTGCTCAGCCAGGCGGAATACACCGTCGGCGAGCTCGCGGTCGTGCTGAACCAAAGCCAGCCTCGCATATCGCGCCACCTGCGTCTGCTAACTGAGGCCGGATTTCTCGACCGGTTTCGCGAGCAGCAGTGCGTTTATTACCGCGCCCCGAGCAACGGACGCTATCTCGAGTGGCAGCGGCAGCTGCTGGGGATGGCCGACCCGGACGCGCAGCTGCTCAAGCGCGACCGGGAGCGCGCGCTCCAGGTGGTGGGCAACCGGGCCCTCGTTGCGGCGCGACAGCTTGGAGCGGCGCTGCGCGCCGGCGGCGGCGCGGTGGCGGAGGCGGTGGCGGAGGCGGCGGGCGGCCTGTCCGCCGATGCCGCCGGATCAGCCTCCCAGTCAGCCTCGCGCGAGGAGCTGTCGAACGTGCTGCTGCAGGAACTCGGTCCGACCCCGGTCGGCGAGCTGCTCGATATCGGCACCGGATCGGGGCTGATGCTGCAGATCCTGGGCCCGCGTGCGCGGCGCGCGGTGGGCGTGGATATCTCGGCGCCGGCGCTGCGACTGGCGCGCACCCGCATACACGGCGCGGGCCTCTCACACTGCGAATTTCGCCGCGGCGACATGTACAGCCTGCCGTATGACGATGCCAGTTTCGACACCGTATCGATCGATCGGGTGCTGGCGGCGGCCGAGCGGCCGGCAGCGGCGATCGTCGAGGCGGCCCGCACCCTGCGCCCGGGCGGGCGCCTGATCGTGGTCGAGGACTTCGATCAGATCGACGCCCGCGCCTCGGACAACCCGTTGTCGCAGCTGCGACGATGGTTCGCGGCCGCCGGGATGAACGCCGACCGGCTGCGGCCCTGTGACCTCGCCAGCCGGCATTTCATTGTCGCCCTCGCGCACCATGGCCATCAGCCGTCACGCATCATCGAGCCGCAACGGCTGGCAGGTCAGGCATGAACAGCGCATCTCTGGTCGGCCGCATCGGCAGCAGTCTGAGCTCGCTTGCGCATCCGGTGCAGGTATCGTTCGAATTCTTCCCGCCCGGCGATGAAAAGATGGAGCAGACGCTGTGGCAGTCGATCCAGCGGCTGGCGCCGCTGCGTCCCCGATTCGTGTCGGTCACCTACGGTGCGGATGGCTCGACGCGCGAGCGCACGCACAACGTGGTGTCGCGAGTGGTGAAGGAAACCCTGCTGACACCAGCGGCGCACCTGACCTGCGTCGGCATGGATCGCGCGCACGTGCTGGAGATCGCACGCAGCTACTGGCACACCGGTGTGCGGCACATTGTCGCGCTGCGCGGCGATGCGCCGCAGGGCAGCAGCGGCTACACGCCTTATCCGGGCGGCTTTGCCTATGCGGTCGATCTGGTGCGCGGTCTGCGCAGCGTGGCCGATTTCGAGATCTCGGTCGCGGCCTACGCGGAAGGGCACCCCGAGGCGCCCAGCGCGGCCTTCGACCTGGATAATCTCAAGGCCAAACTCGACGCCGGCGCCGATCGCGCGATCTCGCAGTTCTTCTTCGAGCCGAGCATATTCCTGCGCTTTCGCGATCGCTGCGCGGCCGCCGGCATCAAGGCCAGCCTGGTGCCCGGCATCCTGCCGATCACGCGCTTTCCGCAGATGCTGCGTTTCGCCGAGCGCTGCGGCGCATCGGTGCCGGACTGGTTGCGGCGGCGCTTCAACGGTCTGGAGGAGGATGCCGATACGCGCCGTATGATTGCCGCGGCCTTTGCCATCGAGCAGGTGGAGGCGCTGTCGCGCGAGGGCGTCGATGAGTTTCATTTCTATACCCTCAACCGTGCCGACCTGACCTACGCGATCTGCCACGCGCTCGGCGTTCGCCCGGCACCGGTCGAGTTACCGGCGGTGCAACTGGAGCAACGCGCATGAGCCGCGAACAGCGCGTCCAGGACTTCAAACGCCTGCTGACCGAGCGCATCCTGGTGCTCGACGGGGCCATGGGCACCATGATCCAGGCCTATGCGCCCGATGAGGCGGCCTACCGCGGTCAGCGCTTCCACGACTGGCCGAGCGATCTGAAGGGCAACAACGATCTGCTGACGCTGACGCAGCCGGCGATGATCCGCGAGATACACGGCAAGTATCTTGCGGCCGGGGCCGACATCATCGAGACCAATACCTTCAATTCCAGCGCGCCTGCCCAGGGCGACTACCGCATGGAAGGCATCGTGGTGGAGCTCAATCGGACGGCGGCGCGCCTGGCGCGCGAAGTCGCCGACCAGTACGCCGAACGCACCGGGCGGCCGCGGTTCGTGGCCGGCGCGATCGGTCCCACCAATCGCACCGCGTCGCTATCGCCGCGCGTCAACGATCCTGGCTTTCGCAACATCAATTTCGATCAGCTGGTGGCGACCTACAGTGAGGCGGCCGCGGCGCTGATCGAAGGCGGGGCCGACCTGATCCTGCTGGAGACCATCTTCGACACGCTCAACGCCAAGGCGGCGCTGTACGCCGTGCGCCGTACCATGCGCGAGCTGTCGGTCGATCTGCCGATCATGATCTCGGGCACGATCACCGATGCCTCCGGCCGTACGCTCTCGGGGCAGACGGTCGAGGCGTTCTGGAATTCGATCCGCCACAGCGAGCCCAGCGTGGTCGGGCTCAACTGCGCGCTCGGGGCGAAGCAGCTGCGCCCCTATGTCGAGGACTTCTCGCGCATCGCCGATGTGGCGATCTGTGCCTATCCGAACGCCGGCCTGCCCAACGCCTTCGGCGAGTACGACGAGCAGGCCTGCCAGACCGCAGCGCTGATTCGCGAATTTGCCGAGGCCGGACTGGTCAATATCGTCGGTGGCTGCTGCGGCACCACGGCCGAGCACATCGCCCATATCCGCGAGGCGGTCGCAAGTTTCCCGCCGCGAGTGCCGCCGCGGCTGACGCCCCGCTGCCGCCTGTCGGGACTGGAGCCGCTGGACATCGGCCCCGACAGCCTGTTCGTCAATGTCGGCGAGCGCACCAACGTCACCGGCTCGGCCAAGTTTCGCCGCCTGATCGAGGCCGACGACTACGACGGCGCGCTCGATGTCGCGCGCACCCAGGTGACCAGCGGCGCGCAGGTCATCGACGTCAACATGGACGAGGGCATGCTCGATTCGGAAGCCGCGATGGTGCGCTTTTTGAACCTGATCGCCTCCGAGCCGGACATCGCGCGGGTGCCGGTGATGATCGACTCCTCGAAGTGGACGGTGATCGAAGCCGGGCTCAAGTGCCTGCAGGGCAAGGGCATCGTAAATTCGATCAGCATGAAGGAAGGCGAGGCGGCGTTCCTGGAGCATGCCCGCAAGGTGCGCGCCTATGGCGCCGCGGTCGTGGTGATGGCATTTGACCACCAGGGCCAGGCGGACACGGTGGAGCGCAAGGTGTCGATCTGCGAGCGCTCCTACAAGCTGCTGACCGAAGAGGTCGGCTTTCCGCCGGAAGACATTATTTTCGACCCGAATATTTTCGCGGTCGCGACCGGTATCGAACAGCACAACGGCTACGCACGCGACTTCATCGAAGCCACGGCGCTGATTCGAGAGCGCTGCCCGCATGCGCTGGTCAGCGGCGGCGTCAGCAATGTCTCGTTCTCGTTCCGCGGCAACGAGCCGGTGCGCGAAGCGATGCACTCGGTGTTCCTCTACCACGCGATCCGCGCCGGCATGAGCATGGGTATCGTCAATGCCGGCCAGCTGGCGATCTACGAGGAGATCGAGCCGGAACTGCGCGAACGGGTCGAGGACGTGATCCTGAACCGGCGCGAGGATGCGACCGAACGGCTGCTGGAAATCGCGGCACGCTATCACGGCGAGGCGGGAACCAAGCGCGCCGAGGACCTGGCGTGGCGCAACTGGCCGGTAGCCAAGCGCCTGGAGCATGCCCTGGTGCGCGGCATCGATGAATTCGTGATCGCCGACACCGAGGAGGCGCGCAGCGCGTTCGACCGGCCGTTGCAGGTGATCGAAGGCCCGCTGATGGACGGCATGAACGTGGTCGGCGACCTGTTTGGCGCCGGCAAGATGTTCCTGCCGCAGGTGGTCAAGTCCGCGCGTGTAATGAAGAAGGCAGTCGCGCACCTGATTCCCTATATAGAGAAAGAGAAGGCCGCGGGCGGCGAGGTGCACCGCAGCAACGGCCTGATCGTGATGGCGACCGTCAAAGGCGATGTGCACGACATCGGCAAGAACATCGTCGGCGTGGTACTCCAGTGCAACAACTTCGACGTGATCGACCTGGGCGTCATGGTGTCGTGCGAGAAGATCCTCACCACGGCGCGCGAAAAAGGCGCCGACATGATCGGATTGTCGGGATTGATCACGCCGTCGCTGGACGAGATGGTGCACGTTGCGAAGGAGATGCAGCGCCAGGGGTTCAAGCTGCCGCTGCTGATCGGCGGTGCGACCACTTCGCCGGCGCACACCTCGGTGCGCATCGACCCGCAGTACGAAGGCCCGGTGGTGTACGTCAAGGACGCCTCGCGCTCAGTGGGCGTGTGCCAGCAGCTGGTCACGCCCGCCACGCGGGAGGCCTACAGCGCGCGCATCAAGTCCGAGCATGGCCTGCGCCGCACCCAGCACGGCGCGCGACGCACCAAGTCGCCGCAGTTCACGCTGGCGCAGGCGCGCGCCAACCGCACGCGTATCGACTGGCCGGCGTACGCGCCGCCGGTGCCGCGTATGCTCGGAGTACGCGCGTTCGAGCACTATTCGATCGAGGAGCTGGCGCGCTACATCGACTGGACGCCGTTCTTCCAGGCCTGGGAACTGCGCGGCAAGTTTCCGGATATCCTCACCGACGCGCAGTTCGGCGAGCAGGCCAGCAGCCTGTATGCCGACGCCCGCAAGATGCTGCGCACCGTGATACGCGAGGGCTGGCTGCAGGCGCGGGCCGTGATCGGATTCTTTCCTGCCAATTCGATCGACGAGGACGTGGAGCTGTATCGGGACGACGCGCGCACCCAGGTGCTCGATCGGGTGCACTTCCTGCGCCAGCAGAAGGACCTGCCGGAGGGCAAGCCGCACGGCGCGCTGGCCGATTTCATCGCGCCCAAGGGCAGCGGTGTGCGCGATTATTTCGGTGCCTTCGCGCTCACCGCCGGTATCGGCATCGAGCCGCACCTGCAGCGCTTCGAGGCCGCGCATGACGACTATTCGAGCATCATGCTCAAGGTGCTGGCCGACCGCCTGGCGGAAGCCTTTGCCGAGCGACTGCACGAGCGCGTGCGGCGCGAATTCTGGGGCTACGCGCCGGAAGAGAAGCTGGGCAACGAGCAGATGATCCGCGAGGAGTACCGCGGCATACGGCCGGCACCCGGCTATCCGGCCTGTCCGGATCACACCGAGAAGGCGACGCTGTGGCGGCTGCTGGACGTGGATCGCAACGCCGGCATCGCGCTCACCGAGTCGTACGCGATGTATCCGACCGCGGCTGTCAGCGGCTGGTATTTCTCCCATCCGCAGTCGCGCTATCTTGCGGTGGGTCGCATCGACCGTGACCAGGTCGAGGACTACGCGCTGCGCAAGAACATGAGCGTCGAGGAAGTCGAGCGCTGGCTGTCACCCAACCTCGGCTACGAACCCGAAGCAGTGGTGCTGCTCACGGCATGATCCCGCACGGTGGGCGCGCGGCCGGCGCTGCGGCGGCACCTGCGGCCAAGGCCGACGTGCTGCTGGGCTTTTTCGGGGTGTTCCGCTACAGCCGGCGCGCCATACAGCTGGTATGGGAAACCAACCGCACGTTGCTGCTGGCGATGGCGCTGCTGACGCTGGCGGCCGGCCTGTTGCCGGCGGGCGTGGCCTGGATCGGGGCGCAGATCGTGGACGCCGTGGTCTACGCGCGCGGTGCCGCCGGGCACAACGCCGCGCGCGTGCTGCGACTGGTGCTGCTGGAGGGGTGCCTCGTGGCCGGGGTCGCCGGCGCACAGCGCGGACTGTCGCTGTGCCAGGCGCTGCTGCGCGCACAGCTTGGCCAGCGCGTGAACGTCATGATCCTGGAAAAGGCCCTCACGCTCGAGCTGAAGCATTTCGAGGATTCCGAATTCTACGACAAGCTCACGCGCGCGCGCCGCGAGGCTTCCAGCCGTCCGCTGAGCCTGGTGATGCGTACCTTCGGCCTGACGCAGAATGCGATATCGCTGTTGAGTTATGCCGCGCTGCTGGTGCGTTTCTCCCCCTGGACCATGCTGGTACTGCTGGTTGCCGGACTGCCGGCGTTCGTGGCGGAGGCCAAGTTCTCGGGCGATGCGTTCCGCCTGTTCCGCTGGCGATCACCCGAGACGCGCATGCAGGTGTACCTCGAGACGGTGCTGGCACGCGAGGATCACGTCAAGGAAGTCAAACTGTTCGGCCTGGGGCCGCGGCTGCTGCAGCGCTACCGCGACATCTTCACCCGGCTGTATCGCGAGGATCGCGCGCTGTCGATCCGGCGCGATAGCTGGGGATTCGCTCTGAGCCTGCTGGCGACTGCGACTCTGTACGGTGCCTACGCCTGGATCGCGCTGTCGACCATACGCGAGCGCATCACGCTCGGTCAGATGACGATGTACCTGCTGCTGTTTCGCCAGGGACAGGGCGCCGTGTCGGCCATCCTGTCAGCGGTCGGCGGCATGTATGAAGACAACCTGTACCTGTCGACGCTGTACGAGTATCTCGAGACACCGGTGGCCGCGTCACTCGGCAGCGCGTCGCGCGGGCCATTACCGGCCGACGGCGTGCGCTTCGAACATGTGAGCTTTACATATCCCGGTGCGGCCGAACCGGCGCTGATCGACATCGACCTGCATCTGCAGCCTGGCAGCAGCCTCGCACTGGTGGGCGAGAACGGCTCGGGCAAGACCACCCTGATCAAGTTGCTGACGCGGCTCTATAGTCCCGATTCAGGCCGCATCCTGGTCGATGGCCTGCCGCTGCCGGAGTGGAGCGAGGACGCGCTGCGCGCGCGCATCGGCGTGATCTTCCAGGATTTCACCCGCTATCAGATGCTGGTGGGCGAGAATGTCGGTGCCGGCGACGAGCGCTACTTCGAAGACGAGCAGCGCTGGCACGACGCGGCCGAGAAGGGCCGCGCCTCGGACTTCATCCAGCAATTGCCGCGTGGCTATCGCACGCAGTTGGGGAAATGGTTCCAGAACGGCCAGGAACTGTCCGGCGGCCAGTGGCAGAAGATCGCGCTGGCGCGTGCCTTCATGCGAACTGACGCGGATATTCTGGTGCTCGACGAACCGACGGCGGCGATGGACGCGCGCGCCGAAGCGGAGATTTTCGAACATTTTCGCACGCTGGCGCGCGATCGCATCGCCATACTGATATCGCACCGCTTCTCCACCGTGCGCATGGCCGACCAGATCGCGGTGCTCAATCGTGGCCGCATCATCGAAAAGGGCAGTCATGAGCAGCTCATGGCCGAAGCCGGGCATTATGCTCAACTGTTTGCACTGCAGGCGCGCGGCTATCGCTGACCGGCGGACGCGGTACAATGGAGCCACTTATGGAAGAAGCTGCTGATACGTTCGATGCCGCGTTCTCCAAAGCGGTCGATCTCGGCAATCGACTCGCCGGCAAGGACAAGGAAGCCGATCTCTGGGACATCGCCGACGGCCTGCTGGCCGGTGCGGTGCAGTACTGGTTGTATTCGCGCCAGCCGTGCGGCGATCCGCGCTGCGAGGACTGCACGCCGATCAGTACCGCCGAGGCGCGCATGACGGAACTGAAGCGGCTGATCGACCAGCTGGCAGCGGAGAGCGAATACTTTCACGCGCCGACCGACGCCAACGCCGGGCGCGCTTAAGACCTAAGCCCGGATCATCGGGCCAGTACTTCAGGGCGCTGTCATACCATGCGCGTTTTTTTGATAATTTAAAAAAACGCGCATGGTATGACAGCGCCCAGCACCAGCCAGGATCACTCGGACTCGATCTTCGCGCGCCTCAGGCGGTAGCGGCGGCAGCGGTCGGCGCGCGCGTGACTTCGGCCAGCGCCGCATCCAGACGATCGAGCCCCTCAGCCAGCAGCGCGTCGCTGATCGTCAGGGGTGTGAGGAAGCGAATCACGTTGCCATTGACGCCACACGACAGGATGATCAACCCGTGGCGCGCCGCAGCCTGCACCAGGGCTCGCGTCAGATCGGCATCGGGCTGTTCGGCGTTGCCGTTCTTCACCAGCTCGATCGCCACCATCGCACCCAGGCCGCGCACGTCGCCGATTGCAGCGTATTTGGTCTGCAATGTCTTCAGTCGTGTGCTGAGCTTTACCCCCAGCTGCTGCGCGCGTTCGATCAGCCGCTCCTCGGCGATCACATCCAGCACCGCCAGCGCCGCGGCGCAGGCCACCGGCGATCCGGCATAGGTGCCGCCGAGTCCGCCCGGCGGCGGCGCATCCATGATCTCGGCCTTGCCGACCACCGCCGACAGCGGCAATCCACCCGCGATGCTCTTGGCGACCGTCATCAGGTCCGGTTCGACGCCGGCGTGTTCGATCGCGAACATGCGCCCGGTGCGCGCAGTACCGCACTGGATTTCATCGGCGATCAGCAGCATGCCGTGCCGGTCGCATAACGCGCGCAGGCTGCGCAGGAATTCCGGCGGCGCGACGTAGAAACCGCCTTCCCCCTGCACCGGCTCGATGATGATCGCAGCGACGCGCGCCGGATCGACATCGGCCTTGAACAGCTGCTCGATCGCGGCCAGGCTCATCGCCGGCGTCACACCGTGATAGGCCATCGGAAACGGCACGTGAAACACGTCCGGCAGCATCGGACCGAAACCGGCCTTGTACGGGTTCACCTTGCCGGTGAGAGTCATGGTGGCGAGCGTGCGGCCATGAAAGGCACCGTTGAAGGCGATGACGGCCGAGCGGCGCGTGTGGTAGCGAGCGATCTTGACCGCGTTTTCCACCGCCTCGGCGCCGGTCGAGAAAAGGATCGACTTCTTGGGAGTGGAGCCGGGGGCGAGCGCATTGAGCCGCTCGGCCAGCGCGATATAGCTCTCGTACGGCGTCACCTGGAAGCACGCATGGGCCACCTGCTGCATCTGCTGCTGTACCGCCGCGACCACGCGCGGGTGCAGGTGGCCGACGTTGAGCACCGAGATGCCGCTGGCGAAATCGATATAGCGGCGCCCCTCGACGTCCCACAGCTCTGCGTTCTTCGCGTGATCGACGTAGACGGCGAGTGAGTTGGATACGCCACGAGGCACAGCGCTGGTGCGACGGCGATGCAGGTCGGTATTGCTGCCCATATCGGGATCTCCTCCAGTTTGGCAGACTATAAGCCGAAGGCGTAAAGCCCTGAACCGGTTTTTGATTGCCCTGGGCGCAGCCGCGTCGCTAGAATTTCGCGGCCTCATCCAATCTGCGAGCGTATCCCATTGAGCGACAACGACATCACCACGGAAGTGGTCATTATTGGCGCCGGTCCGGCCGGCCTGTTCCAGGTATTCGAACTCGGCCTGCTCGGCATCAAGTCGCACCTCATCGACACGCTCAAACAGCCTGGCGGCCAATGCACCGAGCTGTATCCTGACAAGCCGATCTACGACATCCCGGCGCTGCCGATCTGCGGTGCCCAGGAGCTGGTGGACCGCCTGATGCAGCAGATCAAACCCTTCGGCGCCGGGTTGCACCTGGGCGAGGAAGCGGTGCAGCTGAGCAGGCAGGACGACGGCCGGTTTCGGGTCGTGACCGCCGCCGGCACGGTGTTCGACGCCGGCGCCGTGGTGATTGCCGCGGGCGTCGGCTCGTTTCAGCCGCGCCGCCTGGCGCTCGAAGGAGCGGAGAGCTTCGAAGGCAAACAGATCCACTACAAGATCAAGGACGTCACCGACTTTCACGGCCGCGACCTGGTGATCTTCGGCGGCGGCGATTCGGCGCTCGACTGGGTGCTGGCACTGGCGCCGAAGGCGAAAAGTCTGGCGCTGGTGCATCGACGCTCGGAATTTCGCGGCGCACCCGCCACGGTGGCACAGATGCGCGAACTCCAGGCCGCCGGCAAGCTGCGTTTCATCGAAGGCCTGGCGCATTCGGCGCACAGCGAGGACGGCAGACTCAAGGGCGTACACGTGAAGGATGCCAGCGGTGAGCTGCATCGGCTCGATGCCGAGCATCTGCTGGTGTTCTTCGGACTGGCGCCCAAGCTCGGGCCGATCGCCGACTGGGGACTGGAGCTCGACAAGCGCGCCATCAAGGTGGACACGGAAAAATTCCAGTCCAACATCCCGGGCGTGTTCGCCATCGGCGATATCAATACCTACCCGGGCAAGAAGAAACTGATCCTGTCCGCGTTCCACGAAGCGGCACTGACCGCGTTCGCGATCCAGCACCATCTGTACCCGGCCAAGAAACAGTTCCTGCAGTACACCACCACCAGTCCGGCGATGCAGAAACGCCTGGGCGTCGCGACTGCCTGATGCATCCGGGTCTTGCCGAGCTGCTGCGGCTGCTGGAGCTGGAACGGCTCGAGATCAATCTGTTCCGCGGCGTGAGCCGCGACATCGGCAGTCCGCAGGTGTTCGGCGGACAGGTACTGGGGCAAAGCCTGCGGGCCGCGTATGGCACCGTGGAACCGGAACGCATCGCGCATTCATTACACGCGTACTTTCTCAGACGCGGGGATTTCAACGCGCCGATCGTCTACTTCGTCGACCGCAGTCGCGACGGTGCCAGTTTCACCAGCCGGCGCGTGACGGCGGTCCAGCACGGCGAGCAGATCTTTCATATGTCGGCGTCGTTTCAGGTAGTGCAGCCCGGGGTCGAGCACCAGATACCAATGCCCGACGTGCCGCCGCCCGAATCGCTGAAGGAATCCGACCCGGTGCCGAAGGCGGTGCTGGAGGCGATGCCGGAGAAGACACGGCGGCTGTATGCGTCCGCGCGGCCGTTTGAATTTCGCATGGTCGAGCGCGGCGATCCAACGCATCCGAAGAACGCGCCGCCGCTGCAGCACATCTGGATGCGCGCCATCGACCGGCTGCCCGACGACGACGTGCTGCATCGCTGTCTGCTGGCTTATGTGTCGGATTTCTACCTGCTCGCCACGGCGACGCTGCCGCACGTCGAGCAGCTGATGAGCGGCAAGCGCTTTCTGGCGAGCATCGACCATGCGATGTGGCTGCACTGGCCGATGCGGGTCGACCAGTGGTTCCTGTGCTCGTACGACAGCCCGAGCGCCGCGGGTTCGCGCGGATTCTCCCGCGGCAGCATATTCACCCGCGACGGCCGCCTGGTCGCAAACACCGCCCAGGAAGGCCTGATGCGTATCAGCGCACCCGCGGCCACCTAGCCGCTACGCGCTCGCTACGCGGCAAAGCGCCCGCTGCGATAATCGTCCACCGCCTGCTCGATCTCCTGGCGCGTGTTCATCACGAACGGACCGTATTGCACCACCGGCTCGCGCAAGGGTCGCGCGGCCAGCAGCAGCAGCTGCGCCCCGCGCTCACCGCCCTGCACGCGCACGCTGTCACCGTCGGACAATACGCCGGCGGCGCGATAGGGCAGTGTCTGGGCGTCGTGTGGCTCCCCGACCCGGGCCTCACCCTCGTAGACATATACAAACGCGTTGTGCCCGCGAGTCACCGGCACCTCGACCGCAATCCCGGCCGGCAGCTGCAGATCCAGGTACAGCGGATCGGTGCTCAGCGGCGCATCGGCAGCGTTGACCGGACCGCTGACGCTCTGGCCGTCCAGCAGCACGTTGCCCGCGATCACCTTGGCGCTGGCGCCCGATGAGAGCTGCAGGGTCGGGATCTGCTGCGCCGGAATGTCGCGGTAATGCGCCGGCTTCATCTTCTCCTTGGACGGCAGATTGATCCACAGCTGGAAGCCGCGCATGCGGCCCTCGCTCTGCTGCGGCATTTCCGAGTGGATGATGCCGCGCGCGGCGGTCATCCACTGCACGTCGCCGGGTGAGAGGTCGCCGCGGTTACCGAGGTGATCCTCGTGGCGCATGTGACCGTCGAGCATGTAGGTGACGGTCTCGAAGCCTCGATGCGGGTGGGCGGGGAAGCCGGCGATGTAGTCCTTCGGATCGTCCGAGTAGAACTCGTCGAGCATCAGGAACGGATCGACCTGAAAGCCGCGCTGGCTGCCCAGACTGCGGCGCAGCTTGACGCCGGCGCCGTCCGACGTCGGCACCGATGGAATGATCTGTGTCAGGGTACGCATTGGCTCTCCTTATGCCGCCAGGCGTTCAATCTGTGCCGCGGCGCGAGCTAATCCTGCCGCCTTGGTCTCTGCACCCAGGTGCAGGCCCTCGGCGTACACGAACTCGATGTCCTCGATACCCACGAAGCGCAGGAAATCACGCACGTAGCTGGTCTGTGTATCAAGCGCGGTGCCGGCGTACAAGCCCCCACGGGCGGCGAACACATAGGCCTTTTTTCCCGTCAGAAGTCCGACCGGACCATTGGCGGTGTAGCGGAAGGTCTCGCCGGCGCGGGCGATGTGGTCGAAATAGGCCTTGAGCTGTGACGGCACACCGAAGTTATACATCGGCAGTCCCAGCACAATGACGTCGGCCTGTTTGAGTTCCGCGATCAGCGTGTCGGAATAGGCGACGACGTCGTTTTGCGCCGCGCTGCGCTCATCCGGCTTGCTCAGGAAAGCCGCGAAGCGCTCGGCGCTCAGGTGCGGAACCGTATCGGCCGCCAGGTCGCGCAGCACGACGCGTGAATCCGGATGGCCGTGGCTGAAGGCCTGGACGAACTGCGTCGCCAGCTGGCTGGACTGGCCGTGGTCGGCGTGGATGCTGGCATTGATCTGAAGCAGGGTGGTCATGGCGTGATCCTCACAAATGGGTTGATTCGGTGAGGTGTAGTTAACTATTGAATCAGAAGATAAAAAAGTACAATAATCGGCTAAGATCAATCTAATTATCAGATGGATTATGGCCCAGACGCCGCGCATATCGCTCGAGCAATGGCGTGCCCTGCAGGCCGTGGTCGACGCCGGCGGCTATGCGCAGGCGGCGGCCCGGCTGCACAAGAGCCAGTCGGCGATCACCTATGCGGTGCAGAGAATCGAGACCCTGCTCCAGATCAAGCTATTCGAGCTCAGCGGCCGCAAGGCGCGGCTTACCGGCAGCGGCGAGGTGCTGTACCGGCGGGCCAAGGGGCTGCTGGAGGAGGCCGAGTCGCTCGAAGGTGCCGGGCGCACTCTGGCGGCCGGCTGGGAGAGCGAGCTCAAGCTTGCGGTCGAGATCATCTTTCCGACCTGGCTGCTGCTGCGCTGCTTCGAGCTGTTTGCCCGGGAACGGCCCGATACCCGCATCGAACTGTACGAGACCGTGCTCAGCGGCACCGATGAGGCGCTGATCCAGCGGCGGGTGGATCTGGCGATCTGCTCGCAGATTCCGCCGGGGTTCATGGGCGATGCGCTGATGCCGATGAAATTCATTCCGGCAGCGCATCCCGAGCATGCACTGCATAAACTCGGCCGCAAGCTCACCGCGCAGGACCTGCGCAAGTACCGCCAGCTGGTGATCCGCGACTCGGGCAGCCTGCGCAGCCGCAGCGCGCCGTGGCTGGGCGCCGGTCAGCGCTGGACCTTCAGCCACAAGGCGACCCAGATCCACGCCGCGGTCATGGGATTGGGGTTCGCCTGGTTTGCACAGGACACGATCCGCGCCGAACTGGAACAGGGAGTGCTCAAGCCGCTGCCGCTGCGCGAGGGCGCGGAGCTGTCCGCCGAGCTGTACCTGGTGTACGCGGATCGTGACTATGCCGGACCGGGCGCGCAGCGCCTGGCCGCGATCCTGAGTGAGCAGGTCAAAGCAGCTTGCCAGGGTTCATGATGCCGTTCGGATCGAGCGCCTGCTTGATGGCGCGCATCGCGGAAAGTGCCACCGGGGAGGCGTAGCGCGCCAGCTCGTCACGCTTCAGGCGGCCGATGCCGTGCTCGGCGCTGATGCTGCCGGAGAACTTTGCCACCAGGTCGTGGATCGCGCGGCGCAGCTGCGGCTCCTGCGCCAGGAACGCATCGTTGCGGGAAGCATCGATGCAGCTGACGTTGAAATGCAGATTACCGTCGCCCGCGTGTCCATAGCACACCAGCACGCCGTCGCTGACGTGTGCCTGCACCCAGAGCGAAGCCTCGCTGATGAACGCCGGCAGCGAGGCGACGGGTACGCTGATATCGTGCTTGAGGCTGGAACCCGCGTGGCGCTGCGCCTCCGGCACGCTCTCGCGCAGCCGCCAGAAGGCGGCACGCACGCGCTCGCTGGTTGCCAGCGCCGCATCGAGCAGCAGTGAGCGTTCCATGGCCTCGGCCAGCGTCTGCTGCAGCAGCTCCGACAACGGCTCGACCGCGGCCGAAGTCAGCTCGCACAGGATGTACCACGGATAGACCGTCGTCAGCGGATCGGTGACACCGCCGATGTGGCGCGTGGTGAGTTCGATCGCGATGCGCGGCAGCAGCTCGAATGAGCTCAGGCGTTCGCCGGCCTGCGCTTTCAGCACACCCAGGAGCCTGACGGCATCGGCCGGGGTCGCGATGGCGACGATGGCGGTGGCGCTGCTGCGCATTTTGGGCCACAGCTTCAGGGTTGCCGCGGTGATTACTCCGAGCGTGCCTTCCGATCCCACCAGCAGCGACTTGAGGTCGTAGCCGGTGTTGTCCTTGCGCAGCGATTTCAAGCCATCGAACACCTGGCCGTCGGGTAGCACCGCCTCGATGCCCAGCGTAAGGTCGCGCGCCATGCCGTAGCGCACGACATTCAGGCCCCCGGCGTTGGTCGCCAGATTGCCGCCGATCTGGCAACTGCCCTCCGAGCCCAGGCTCAAGGGAAAGAAGCGATCGGCCGCATCGGCGGCCTGCTGCACGCTGGCGAGCACACAGCCCGCCTCGGCGGTGAGGGAGAAATTATCGGCGTCGATGCTGCGGATGCGATTCAGCCTTCGCAGCGACAGCAGCAGCTGCCGCCCCGATTCATCGGGCGTGGCGCCGCCGCAGTAGCTGGTGTTGCCGCCCTGGGGCACCAGGCCGACGCGCTGCTGGTTGCACCAGCCAACGATGCGCGCCACCTGTCCAACATCGCGCGGCAGCGCGAGCGCCAGCGCGCTGCCGCGGTACAGGTGCCGCTGATCCACCAGGAATGGCGCGGTATCGGCGCTGGCCGTGAGCACGCAGTCGGCCCCGATCAGGCCGCGCAACTGGGAGCGCAGCGCCTCGCTGTCGTTCATGCGAAGCGCCGGCGCGGCTGCAACTTAATGTTTCTGGAGTTAATTTGCGGTTAGCTTGCGTAGCGCGGCGATGCGTTCCTCGAGCGGCGGATGGCTCATGAACAGGCGCTGCAAACCGCCGCCCTCGCCGCCGGCGATGCCGAACGCGTTCAGCTGCGCGGGCAGAGGGGCATCGTGGGAGAGCCTGAGCCGCTCCAGGGCACCGATCATCCGCTCGCGACCGGCCAGCCGTGCGCCGCCGGCATCGGCGCGGAATTCGCGCTGCCGCGAAAACCACATGACAATGATGGTGGCGAGGATGCCCAGCACCAGCTGCGATACCAGCACGGTGATGAAATATGCGGGGCCGCGGCCGTCGCTGTCGCGTGAAGTCGAGCGATCCACGATGTTGCCGATGATGCGCGACAGGAAGATCACGAACGTGTTGACCACGCCCTGGATCAGCGTGAGGGTCACCATGTCGCCGTTGGCAACGTGGGTGAGCTCATGGCCCAGTACCGCCTGCACCGCATCCTTGTCCATCGAGGTGAGCAGCCCGGTGCTGACCGCGACCAGCGCGCTGTCGCGCCGCGGCCCGGTGGCAAACGCGTTCGGCTGCGGCGAGTCGAAGATACCGACCTCGGGCATGCCGACGCCGGCTTTATCCGCCAGTGAGCGTACCGTATCGAGCAGCCACTGCTCGGTGGCCGACTCGGGCTGACGGATGATGCGCACGCCCATGGCGCGCACCGCCATCCATTTTGAGATCGCCAGCGAGATCAGCGCGCCGCCGAATCCGAACAGCGCCGCGAACACCAGCAGGCCTTCGAGGCTGCCGCCCTGCTGGGTCAGCCAGGCATCGAGGCCGGTGACCTGGGCGACGATGGACAGCACCAGCACGATCGCCAGGTTCGTCACGACGAAAAGAAATATGCGCTTCATGGCAATTACCGACAGGGCTCCGGTGAAGTTTGAACGCGCCACATCAGGCGCTTGGGCTCGTCATGCGTTAGATGCCGGCGAACTGCAGGAATTCAACTCCCGGCAGGCACTCAGCTGCCGGCAAGGCTTTCCTGCGAAATCAAAGACATACTATGCTGCCGCTGCCCGCGAGCGGAGTTTCAGTAGTTGTCGCTTTCCTTCTCTTCTTCGTCCCAGTCGTCGTCGTCGTCCTCATCTTCGTCGTCGTCCCAGGTCTCGTCGAGGTCGTCCTTCTCGTCCTTTTCTTCTTCCTCCTCGTCCTCTTCCTCCGCGCTGCCCGCCCACCCCTCCGGCTCGGTGATCTTCTCCAGGTCGAGTTCGTGCCAGGTTTCCAGATCGATTTCCTCGATGTCACCGTCGAGGTATTCGAGCTCGACCAGCTCGGCATCCTCATCCACCGAGAGCACGCGAAAGCTCTCGTTCTCGTCGATGTTCTCGTACCACTGGCCTACGGCGGGCTCGTATTCTCTGGACACCTGGCTTATTCCTTGACGACTGTGGCGCGCACCATGCGTTGCGCAAGGATATTAGGGCGCCCGCCGCAGTGAGGCAATCCGGGTGATCGCGCTGCCAGTTGCTCTACAATGGCGCGGCCGCTCATGATCGATCGCAGAACAAACCGATCACCCACGCCACTGACGGCCGCACGGCGCATTGTCGTCAAGGTCGGTTCGGCGCTGCTGGTCGACGCCCGGACCGGGCGGCTCAACCGCTCCTGGCTCAAAACGCTGATCGATGACCTGCTGCGCCTGCACCGTCGTGGCCAGCAGGTCATCCTGGTGTCGTCGGGCGCCATCGCCCTGGGCCGGCGGCATCTCGGGCTGGCCCCGGGAGCGCTGCGACTGGAAGAGAGCCAGGCCGCCGCCGCGGTCGGCCAGATCCGGCTGGCGCACGCCTACAAGGAACTGCTGGAAGCCGGCGACGTGACCGTGGCGCAGGTGCTGCTGACGCTGGAGGACAGCGAGCAGCGTACGCGCTACCTGAACGCGCGCGCCACGCTGGAAGCTCTGCTGGCGCTCAAGGCCATCCCGGTCATCAACGAAAACGACACCGTGGCCACCGCCGAGATCCGCTACGGCGACAACGACCGGCTGGCCGCGCGCGTGGCGCAGATGGCCAGCGCCGACTGCCTGGTGCTGCTGTCGGATATCGACGGCCTGTATACCGCTGATCCCCATCGCGATCCGCGCGCAAAGTTCATCGAGCGCGTCATGCACGTCACGCCCGAGATCGAGGCCATGGCCGGGCGCTCCAATTCCGAGGTCGGCTCGGGCGGCATGGCGACCAAGATCGCCGCGGCCCGCATTGCGGTGAATGCCGGCTGCCACATGTGCATCGCCTCCGGACACCAGCGACATGCGCTGCGGCGCCTGGAATCCGGAGCCCGCTGTACCTGGTTCATGCCGGCCTCAACGCCATTGGCGGCGCGCAAACAATGGATCGCCGGCACGCTCAGGCCGGCGGGTGCGATTCATATCGATGCCGGAGCGCTGCGGGCGCTGCACAGCGGCAAAAGCCTGCTGGCGGCCGGGGTTACCGGCACCCTGGGGCGGTTCGAAAGCGGCGAGACCGTCAGCGTACTGGCGCCCGACGGCGTGGAAGTCGCGCGCGGCATCGCGGCTTATTCCGACAGCGACGCTTCCCGCATCATGGGGCGCAGGAGCAGCGAGATCGAGGCCATCCTGGGGTTTCGCGGTCGCGAGGAGCTGATACATCGTGACGATCTGGTCATTCTCCAGCATGATCATCGGCCCCAGGAACACAAGTCCGCGGCGCCAGCAGCGCCGCGCAGCGTAACCGAGATGAAACCATGACCGGTGTCGTCACATCGATCGCCGAGCGCACCGACTCGTCCGACCTGCACACCCTGATGCAGAACATTGGACGCAGCGCGGTCCTGGCCGCGGAACGCCTGGCGTTGGCCGACAGCGGCACCAAGAATCAGGCGCTGCTCGCGGCTGCCGCCGCGATACGCGCACAGGCGGCCGCGATCCTTGCGGCCAACGCCGAGGACATGCGGGAAGCGAAGGATGCGGCCTTAAGCGGCGCGCTGCTCGATCGGCTGCAGCTCGACGCCGCGCGCGTCGAGGCGATAGCGCGCGGGCTGGAAGACGTCGCGGCACTGGCCGACCCGATCGGCGTGACGATCGCCGAGTGGACGCGCCCGAACGGTCTGCGCATCAGCCGGGTGCGCGTTCCGCTGGGGGTGATCGGCATCATCTATGAGAGCCGGCCCAATGTGACCGCCGACGCGGGTGCGCTGTGCCTGAAATCCGGCAACGCCGCGATCCTGCGTGGTGGCTCGGACAGCCGCCGCTCCAGTGCCGCCATCCACGCCTGCCTGCTCGAGGGGCTTACGGCGGCGGCTCTGCCGCCCGGCGCCATCCAGCTGGTGCCCACCGCCGACCGGGCCGCGGTCGGCGAGATGCTCTCGGGCATGCAGCAATTCATCGATGTACTGGTGCCGCGCGGCGGCAAGGGCCTGGTGGCGCGCGTCCAGGCCGAGGCCCGGGTGCCGGTGATCGGCCATCTTGAAGGCAATTGTCACGTCTATGTGGACCGCGACGCGGAACTCGATATGGCGTGCAGGATCGTGACCAACGCCAAGATGCGCCGCACCGGTGTGTGCGGCGCGGCCGAGACGCTGCTGGTCGATCGCGCCTGTCCGCCCTGGCATCTGACATCGTTGATCAGTGAACTGATCGCCGCGGGTTGCGAGGTGCGTGGCGACGAGAGCGCGCGTGAAGTCGATGATCGCGTCAAGCCCGCGACCGAAGCCGACTGGTCCACCGAATACCTGGATGCGATCATCGCGGTGCATGTCGTCGACGGCGTGGACGAGGCCATCGCTCACATCGCCCGCTACGGTTCGTCGCACACCGATGCGATCGTGACCTCCAACCTGGCCACCGCGGAACATTTTCTGCAGCGCGTCGACAGTGCGATCGTGCTGCACAATGCGTCCACGCAGTTTGCCGACGGCGCTGAGTTCGGCATGGGGGCGGAGATTGGCATTTCGACCGATCGTTTCCACGCCCGCGGGCCGGTTGGGGTGGAGCAGCTCACCAGCTACAAGTACGTGGTCCACGGCGCCGGCCAGGTACGGCCCTGAGTTCGCTGGCTGTTGGGTCTGACTTAATGAGGTATCGCACCATGAGTTCGTTTTTCGTAATGAAAAACGAACTCATGGTGCGATACCTCCATGGGCGTGATCCAGGAACGCAGCGAGGGTCCGGGCCGAACTAGCCGGAGCCGCGAGCGTGGTCGTGGTGTAGGTCAGGCTCGTGCGCCTGCAGCGCCGCGCCGGCGCAGCGTTCGCAATTGACCCAGCCCGAGTCGCCGTCCTGGTAATACTCTTTCTTCCAGATCGGCACCCGATGCTTGACCTCGTCGATGATGTAGCGGCAGGCGTCGAAGGCCTCGCCGCGATGGGCGGCACTGACGCCGACCCAGACCGCCAGCTCACCGACCGCCAGCGGCCCGACCCGGTGCGCGCAGCGGGTGCGCTCGACCCCGAACCGTTCACGCGCCTCGGCGAGTATGCGTTCACCCTCGCGCACCGCGAGCGGCGCGAAGCTTTCGTATTCCAGCCTGAGCACCGTGCGACCGTCGTTGAAATCGCGCACCCAGCCCTCGAATGCCGCATAGCCGCCGCAGCCCGGATTCTGCAGCTCTTTGCGCAGCTGCTCGGGTTGCAACGTCGTCTCATGCAGGCTGAAGCGGTTCATGGGTGTTCGCAATAGCCAGCTGTGCGTCTTAGCCGCCCGCCACTGGCGGCAGGAAAACCACGGTGTCGCCGTCGGCAAGCAGCGAGCGCCAGTCGCCGAACTCGTCGTTCACCGCCACACGCAGGAATTCAGGGGACAAAGTCAGCCCGCGCCGGCGGCGCAGCTCCTCGTACAGTTCGCGCGGGGTGGAGGCCTGGGTCTCGAGTTCCTCGGTACTGCGGCCGGCCTGCTCGCGCAACACCGCGAAATATCGCACCCGCAGGCGCCGCAGCGTCGCGGGGCTGACCGGCATCGACGACGGTGTCGGCGCCGGTGGCGGCGCGTCCACGCTGGCGGCGCCGAGCGCCGCTATCGCCGCGGCGTACTCCTCGCCGGTATTGATGTTATCGAGTGCCCGTGCATTTGGCAGTTCCAGCAACTCAACGTCGGAGCGCGACAGCAGCGCGCGCGGGCATTGCTGGGCCTGGGCGAGCGACTGCTCGATGATGGGCAGGCTGCGCGGTTCGAAGATCGCGCACAGCGGCTCGGGCTGCGCATCGAAACTGCTGCGATATGCGGTAGCTATCCGGGTGCTGGCGCGGTGCGCAATCAGGTGCTGCAGCGTCGTGCGGTCGAGGAACGGCAGGTCGCATGCGAGGATCAGCCACGCATGATCGGGATAGGAGCGCAGCGCCGCATGGATACCGCCTATCGGTCCGAGATTCGGCTTGATGTCGGTGATGGTGTCGTACGCGGCGCGCTGCGGGTCGTGGATCTGGTCATGCCGGACCGACACGAAACAGCGGGCCACCAGCGGGGAAAGCAATTCCATCGCGCGTGCCAGCTGCGACTTGCCGGCATATTCCAGGCCGGCTTTGTCGCGCTGCATGCGACGGCTGCGTCCGCCGGTCAGTACCAGCCCGTAGAGCTGCGGCGCGCTCACGCCGCCGCCCGCATGCGCGTGCGTGCCCCGGCCCGTGCACGCACCACGCGCTTGCCGCCGCTTTTGGACAGCAGCCGCACGCCCGATATGCGAATGTCGTGCGACAAGGCTTTGCACATGTCGTAGATGGTCAGCGCCGCGACGCTGGCGCCGGTCAGGGCTTCCATCTCCACCCCGGTCTTGTGGCGTACCTCCACCCGGCAGTGCACCACTATGACGGCGCTGCCGGGTGCGAAGCCGATATCGATCCGGCATTGCTCGAGCGCCAGCGGATGGCAGAATGGGATCAGCTCCGAGGTGCGCTTGGCGGCCATGACCCCGGCGACGATCGCGGTGTCGAACACCGGGCCTTTCTTCGTGCGATGGCCGCTGCGCCTCAGGGCGCGCGCCACCGCTGCCGGCACACGTA